>Ga0335070_10005933_pt1 | contig 14397 bp, 15 predicted proteins | sample Lox_Sample_13_FD_206722 | JGI IMG/M metagenome (GOLD analysis project Ga0335070, IMG submission 206722) | Soil microbial communities from Loxahatchee National Wildlife Refuge, Florida, United States - Lox_Sample_1.3 | ecosystem: Environmental > Terrestrial > Soil > Wetlands | place: USA... | reverse complement strand
CTCACGACGTCGGCGCCGCACCTGAACACGCCGACCGTCCCGTACGTCCCCTTCTTCGACAAGGCCTTCCCGACGAAGTCGGGGCGCATCGAGTTCTACGTCGAGAAGCTGCTTCCGTACGACCAGCAGCTCCCCGGCTACAAGGAGCCGGTCGAGGCCACGCCGACCAACCCGCTGTACAAGAAGTATCCCCTCACCTTCCTCAGCACGCACACGCGGTTCCGGACGCACTCGCAGTACGTGAACCTGCCGTGGCTCAAGGAGGTGAACAACGGCGGCGAGGGCTTCCTCGAGATCAACCCGAAGGACGCGCAGCCGCGCGGAATCCGAGAGGGCGACGTGGTCGAGGTGTTCAACGACCGCGGCACGATGAAGGTGCGGGCGCGTCTCACCGAGGGCATCAAGCCCGGCGTCGTCAACTGCTACCAGGGCGGCTGGGACACGATCAAGGTCAAGCACTACATCGAGGGCCATCCGAACAACCTGACCCATCAGATCGCGAACCCGGCGCAGTCGATCATCCCCAACTTCCGCTCGAACGCGGCCTACTACGACTGCCTCGTGGAAGTCCGACGGGAAGGAGCGTGATCTGCGATGGCCACGAACGAGAAGCAGTACGCCATGGTCATCGACCAGAACCTCTGCATCGGCTGCTGGACGTGTGCGGTCGGCTGCAAGGAGATCAACAACGAGCCGCTCGGCTTCTGGTGGAACCGGATCCTCACGGCCGCTCCGGCGGATACGACCGGTGAGAGCTCGTCCGCCGTCGCGGACCCGGCGAGCGACAACATCGACGTCCCGCACGGCACCTTCCCGGACGTCGAGATGGCGTACCTGCCGGTCGCATGCCAGCACTGCGAGGACGCCCCGTGCGTCAAGGTGTGCCCGGTCGGTGCGACCTACCGGCGCGACGACGGCACCGTTCTCGTCGACTACGAGCGCTGCATCGGCTGCCGCTACTGCATCGCCGCGTGCCCCTACGGGATCCGGGTCTTCAACTGGGGCGACGCCCAGCTCGAGCCCGACTTCACCGTCGGCTACGGCCGCGACTACCGCAGCGACGGCAGGCTCGTGTTCACGCCGGACCGGCCACGCGGCGTGGTCGAGAAGTGCACGTTCTGCGTCGAGCGGATCGACGTGGGCGAGGAGCCGTTCTGCGTCACCGTCTGCCCTGTCGGTGCGCGCATCTTCGGTGACCTCAACGATCCCAACAGCGACGTGAGCGAGCTCGTCGAGGAGCAGGGCGCAACGCAGATGCTCTCCGACCTCGGCACGAGGCCGCGCGTCTTCTACATCCCCGTGAACGAGCCCCGGAAAACCAGGGAGTGAGGGAGGAGCCGAGCATGGACATCGGAATCGAACGCACTCCTGAGCACGGCCGGCTCCCGTTCCGGGCCGCCGGCGGCGGGCTGGCACTGCTCGTGCTGCTGGGCGTGTCCGCCTGGATCTACCAGCTCACCCAGGGCCTGATTGCGACCGGGATGCGCGACGTCGTCTCCTGGGGCCTCTACATCTTCACGTTCGCCTTCTTCGTCGGCCTCTCCGCCGGCGGACTGATCATGGCGTCGAGCGCGGAGGTGTTCGGCGTCAAGGCCCTGAGGCCGCTCGCGCGGATCGGCGTGCTCTCGGCCGCGGCGTCGGTGGCGATCGCGGCAATGACGATCATCCCCGACCTCGGCCGTCCGGCGCGGATCTACAACCTGTTGATCCACCCGCGCTGGACGTCGCCGCTGATCTGGGACGTCGTGATCATCGTCTGCTACTTCGTGTTCGCCGTCGTCGACCTGTGGGTGCTCGCAGGCCGGCGGCCATCGTCGACGCGTGCGAAGACCCTGCGCGTACTCGCGTACGTCGGCCTGCCGATGGCGGTGCTGCTGCACTCGATCACCGCGTGGATCTTCGGCCTGCAGATCTCGCGGCCGTGGTGGAACACGGCGCTGATGGCGCCTCTGTTCGTCACGTCGGCGATCCTCTCGGGCACGGCGCTCGTCGCCCTCGTCGCGCTCGCTGCGCACCGCTTCGACCGGCTGCACGTGCCGGAGGAGACCTGGCGGGCCGTGTGCGGGCTGATGGCGGCCGCGATCGCGGTCGACCTCTTCCTCGTCGGCAGCGACTACATCACGCTGCTGTGGGGCAACGTGCCCCGTGAGCGTGCCGCGCTCGACCTGATCCTGCCGGGCGGCAGCTGGCAGTGGCTGTTCTGGCTCGAGTGGGTCGTCGGCGGGCTCGTACCGTTCGTGCTGCTCGTCGTGCCGCGCTTCCGGTCTCGCCTCTCGCTCGTGGCGGTGGCCTCGGTGCTCGTGCTCGTCGGCGTGTACGCGTTCCGGATCGAGCTGGTCGTCGGCGGCATGATCAAGCCGCTGCTGCACCTCCCGCCCGGGATCGCGATCGGCACGTACAAGATCACGCAGACCTCGTTCCAGTTCACGGGCATGTACCACCCGACGTGGGTCGAGTACTCGATCGTCGCGGGCTTGATGGCGCTGCTCGCGCTCGTGATCACGCTCGGCTACCGCTGGCTGCGAGGGCTTCCCTCCGAGGCGCCGGGTTGAGCATCGTGGCGGCCTCGGTTGCGGCCCAGGCCGCCGCGCTGCTCTCGGGCTGGTGGAGCCGGCCGCTCGCGGCCGAGCTCGCCTCCTGGGACGCGTCGTGGCCGGCCGCGGCCGAGGTTGCCGAGGCGCTCGGGCTGGACTCCGGGCCGGTCGAGGAGCTCGCCGCACACGCTGCCGGCTCGAACGCCGACGAGCTCCTCGACGAGTACGAGCGGCTGTTCGTCGGGCCGGGGCGCACACCGTGCCCGCCCTACGAGAGCCTCTGGCTGGGCAGCCAGCCGCGTCTCGAGCAGGGCCGGCTGAGTGCCGCGAGCGTGGCCGTCGCAGACCTGTACCGCGGTCTCGGCTTCGACGTCGCCGCGACCGTCCACGAGCTGCCGGATCACGTGGCGATCGAGCTCGAGGCGCTCGCCGTCGCGCTGCGCGCCGAGGGTGCCGCGGCCGAGGAGGCACGGGGGACGCTGCTGCACGAGCACCTCCTCAGCTGGCTACCGGCGCTCTGCGACGCCGTCGAGCGGGAGGCGCGGCCGCCCTTCTACACGGTGCTGGCCCGCGTCACGACGGCGTGGGTCGAGCGGCTCGCCCGCGACGTGCCCGTGCCGTGAGCCTCGTCGACCTCCTCGGCGCCGTCGACTCGAAGCCCGGGCGGGTCGAGACCGCGCGCGGTACGGTGATCCTGCTCTGCTCCGACCTCGCCTGCGACGGCCTCGATCTCGGCGGTCTGGAGCGTGCGCTCGGCGACCGCCTTCCCGCGGCGGCGGTCGTCGTCGTCGAGCACCTGTGCGAGCGCCCGGCCGCGGCGGCGCCGGCGCTGTGCAAGGCCGGTGCGGCGCGGGCCGTGATCGGGCTCTGCCGGCGGCGCGTGCCCGAGGCGGAGCTGCGCGGGCGGATTCGCTCCGGCGGCGCGTCGTCCTGCGAGGTCGACATCGTGCGTGTTCCCACGACGCGAGGCGTCCCGCCCGCCGCGACCGCGCTCGCGGCAGCCGCCGCGCGACTTGCGCTCATGCCGTCCGGAGAGCCATCTCGGGCGGTGCCGACGCCGGGGGGCTTCAGCCGGGCTGCGCTGCTGCGGCTGGCGCCGGCGGTCAGCCTGCTGCCCGTCGCCGCCGTTGCTGCCGAGCGCTGCATCGGCGTCTCCCGCTGCGGCCTCTGCGTGGAGGCGTGCCCGGCCCATGCGATCTCCTCGCGCGACGACGCGGCGACCGTCGTCGCCTCGGCCTGCGAGACGTGCGGCCGCTGCGTGACGGCATGCCCCGCCGGCGCGGTTCACATCGCCGGCGCCACGCGTGCGCAGCTGCAGGCGCAGCTCGCCGCGCTGCTCGCCGAGCCCTCGCCCGCAGGCGTGCTCTTCGCCTGCGCACGCACGGTCGAGTCGCTCGACGACGAGCCCGCTCTGGACGACTGGGCGGTCGTCGAGCTGCCGGCGCTTGCCGTCGCCACGCCGGGCTGGGTCCTCCAGACGCTCGCCGGTGGAGCGCCCCGCGTCCATCTGCAGCCGTGCGCGGGCGACTGCTGCAGCCCGTGGCAGGAGGGCGGGGCAAGCCTCGAGCTCTGTCGTGCCTTGCTCCCCGCCGCGCTCGCCGAACGCGTGACGGCCGGCGGCGGTGCACTGCCGGCGCGCATGCTCGCCAAGGCGCCGCCGCAGGCGACCCGCCGGCTCGAGCTCGCCGAGCCGCAGGCGACGACGCTCGCACTGCGCTCGCTCGGCGTCGACGGCCTCCTCCTCGAGCACCCGGCTGCGCCGCTCGGCCTCGTCGACGTCGCGTCCGGCTGCACGGCCTGCGGCGCCTGCGCGACCGCCTGCCCGACCGGCGCCCTCGAGCTCGCCGACCGGGAGGACACGATCGCGCTCGTGCACGACCCGAGCCTGTGCACCGGCTGCGGGCTCTGCGCCCGCGTGTGCCCGGAGAGAGTCGTGCACGTGACGCGCGGGATCGACCTGCGGCGCCTCGGCGGGCGGCTCGAGCTGGCGTGCACCCGGCGGCGCCGGTGCCGCCTCTGCGGCACGCTGCTGCCGCCGGAGGCGGTCGTGGAGCGAAACCGGGGCCTCCTCGCCGGCACGTGGCCGCGCCTCGCCGGCGTACCCGACGATCTCTGCCTGTTCTGCGCCCGCACGGGCGATACGATCGCGCTGTCCGACGCGCTCGACGAGAGGAGAAGCTGAGATGGGAGACGCCAGGGGCAACCTCATCAACGGGCTCGCAGAGCACGTCGGCGTCCCACCGCTCACCCCCGCGGAGATCGAGTCGGTCCTCGCGCTCGCGGCGGTGGCCGCGCACGGCACCGGCGACCGCACGACCGCGCCGCTGGCCTCCTTTCTCGCGGGCCTCGCCGCGGCGAAGGCCGACGATCGGGCCGGGTCGCTGGACGAGGTCAGGCGGCGCGCCGCCGAGCTTGCGCCGGACGCCGACTAGCTAAGAGATTTCGCGGAACGAGATCGCCTGTGCGCCTTCCCAGAGGGTGAGGCGCCCGAGCTCCCGTAGCTGTTCCTGTCCCTCGACGAGCGTCGCGAAGTGGTTGGCGGCGAGCTGCCCGGCCTTGCTCGCGAAGTTGCAGTAGCCGTACGGGAAGAGCAGCTCGGTCTCGCTCACCCCGCCCGGGTAGAGCGCGAGCTCGCCCGGGTGCGGGTAGCTCGTCGCGTTCTCGGGGCCGATCCCGAGGTCGCGGTCGCCCCACGGGATCCAGTTCGACTCGCCGCTCCAGCGGCAGTGGATGATCCGGTCGTCGAAGGGGAGGATGGCGCGGAAGGCGGCCACGGTCTGCGGCGCCGGCCCCTCCTCGAAGCGGGCGACGAAGCGCAGGCCGGCGGCGACGATCTCGAGCACGGGGAGAACCTACCCCGCCGCCGAAGGTCGCACCAGGCGGCCGCGCGGCTCGCCGGCGACGACGGGACGGCCGCGCAGCCAGGTGCCGGCGACACGGCCGCGCAGCCGCCGGCCGACGTACGGGCTGTGCCGGTGCCGGTAGCGCAGGTCCCCCGCGCGCAGGACGGTCTCGGCGGACGGATCGACGAGCACGAGGTCGGCGTCCGCCCCCGGCACGAGGCGGCCCTTCCCCGGCAGCCGGAACCGCGCCGCCGGCCTCTCCGTGACGAGCTCGAGCGGGACGCCCTCGGTGAGCGCCAGCGCGAGCAGCGACTGGCAGCCTGAGATCCCGCCCCAGACGGCGAAGGCGTCGTCGCCCTCCTTCAGCGACGGCGGCGACGGCGAATGGTCGCTCGCGACGAGGTCGATCGAGCCGGCGGCCAGCTCGGCACGCAGATCGTCGCGCTCGGCGCGCGGGCGCAGCGGCGGCGCGCACTTCGCGACCGCGCCGAGCGCCTCGAGGTCGTCGCGGTCCAGCACGAGATAGTGCGGGCACGTCTCGCAGGTGACGTCGACCCCGCGGACGCGGGCGGCCGTCACGAGCCGCACCCCGCGACCCGTGGAGACGTGGACGACGTGGAGCGAGCAGCCGGTCTCCTCGGCGAGCACGATCGCTTGCGCGATCGCCTCGAGCTCGGCTTCGATCGGCCGGGTCGCGGCGTAGTCGCGCCAGCCGCGGCCCGCGGCGGCGGCAGCGAGATCCTCCGTGATCGCGGCGCTCTCGGCGTGCACCGCGACGGGAAGGCCGAGACGCGCCGCCTCCGCCATGCCCTCGCGCAGCGTCCGCTCGTCGGCCGCCTCGAAGTCGTCGATCCCGCTCGGGCACATGAACGCCTTGAAGCCGACGACGCCGGCGTCGGCGAGCTCGGCCAGCCGCTCGACGTTGCCCGGCACGAGGCCGCCCCAGAACGCGAAGTCGACGACCGCGCTCGCCTCCGCCGCCGCCAGCTTCCGCCGGAACGAGTCGGCGTCGAGCGTCGGCGGATGTGCGTTCAACGGCATGTCGATCACGCACGTCGTGCCGCCCGCGGCGGCGGCCGCCGTGCCGGTCGCCCAGCCCTCCCAGTCGGCGCGGCCGGGGTCGTTGAAGTGGACATGCGCGTCGACCGCGCCCGCGAGCACGCGCAGCCCGGTCGCGTCGACGGTCTTCGCGGCCGTGAGCCCGAGCTCGCGGCCGACGGCGACGACGAGCCCGTCGGCGATCGCGACGTCCGCGGGCTCGGCGCCGCGGATGAGCAGGTCGGCGTCCGGCATCCGGCTATTGTCCCTCGATCGGAGGCATCCTCGAGCGGCTCGACGCGCTCTACGCGCTCGGCGACAAGATCGGCTACTCGGCGCAGGAGGACGAAGCGCACCGGCTCGTGCGCGCGTGGATGGAGGAGGCGGGCCTCGCGGTCGAGGTGGACGACGCCGGCAACCTGACCGGCGGGAGGCGCGCCGGCGCCGACGTCTGGACGGGCTCGCATCTCGACTCCGTTCCGAACGGCGGCAAGTACGACGGGATGCTCGGCGTCGTCGGCGGCCTCGAGGCCGTCGCGCGCACGGGTCGCGGCACCGTCGTCGCCTTCCGCGACGAGGAGCGTGGTTGTGCGGGCTCGCGGGCGCGCGTCGCGTCCGGGCGACTGCCGCGCCGCTACGTCGAGCTGCACATCGAGCAGGGCCCCGTCCTCCTCGAGGCGGGCCGGCCGCTCGCCGTCGTGACCGGCATCACCGGCCTCGCCCGCGGCGAGCTCGTCACGAGCGGCCGTGCCGGCCACGCGGGCACAGTGCCGATGGCCGGGCGTGCCGATGCGCTCGTCGCCGCAGCCGAGCTGATCCTCCGCGTCCGCGACACCGCGACCGGGATCGAGGGCGCCGTCGCGACGGTCGGCCGGATCGAGGTCGAGCCGGGCGCGCTGAACGTGATCCCGCAGCGCGTCGCGGTCTCGATCGACGCGCGCGCTCCCGACCCGCGCCGGTTCGAGGAGCTGATCGCGGCGATCGGCTTCGAGCCGACGTACCGTGTCGAGCCGGTGGCGATGGTGGCCGCCGTGCGCGACGCGCTGCGTGCCGCGATCGAGGCGCACGGCCTGCCCGTGGTCGAGCTCGCCTCTGGCGCCGGCCACGACGCGGGCATCCTCGCGGCCGCGGGGGTCGAGAGCGGCATGCTCTTCGTCCGCAGCCAGAACGGCGGCGTATCCCATCACCCGGACGAGCTGACGAGCGCGGAGGACGTCGAGCTCGCCGTCGACGTGCTCGCGGACACGCTGGCGCGGCTCTAGCCCGTCTTCGCGCCGGCGGCGATCCACTCGCCGAGCAGTCGCCGCTCGGCAGCGGTCATGCGGGTCGCGTTCCCGAACGGCATCAGCGTCGAGTCGACCGCGACCGTCTTGATCAGCCGCGCCTGCGAAGCGATCTCCTGCGGCGTGTCGAGCACGATCCCCCTCGGCGCCGAGGTGAACTGCGTCGAGCGCGGATGGAGCGAGTGGCAGAAGGCGCAGCGCTGCTCGACGATCGGGAAGACGCGAGCGAAGGCGACGGGCGTCGCCGCCGCCGGTGTCGAGGCGGGGCGCAGCCAGAGCGCGAGCCCGGCGAGCGCGGCGGCGGCCGACAGCGGGATCCACCAGAGCGTGCGGCCGGCGTGGCGGTTGTTGAAGTAGTGGCGGATCCACGCGCCGATCGCCATCAGGCAGACGAGGATGAGCCAGCTGTGGGCGTGCCCGTACGTGAACGGGAAGTGCCCGGCGAGCATCGCGAACAGCACCGGCAGCGTGAGGTAGTTGTTGTGGACGGAGCGCTGCTTGCCGAGCGCGTTCAGCGCAGGGTCGGGCTCCCGGCCGGCCTCCTTCGCGCGGATCAGCTCCCGGTGCGCCGGGATGATCGAGAAGAAGACGTTCGCGACCATGATCGTGCCGAGCATCGCGCCGACCTGGAGGTACGCGGCGCGTGCCGCGAACAGACGGGACGAGCCGTATGCGGTCGCGACAACGACGCCGAGCACGAGCAGCGCGAGCGCGAGCCCGCTTCGTTGCCCGACCGTGCGGCAGAGCGCGTCGTAGACGAGCCAGGCGAGCACGAGGCCGCCGATCGAGATCGCGATCGCCTCCCAGGCGGTGAGGTTCGCCACCGACGAGTCGATCAGGTACGTGTGCGGCTGCAGGTAATAGAGGACGGTGAACAGCGTGAAGCCGGAGATCCACGTCCAGTACGCCTCCCACTTGAACCAGTGCAGCGGCTCCGGCAGTTGCTGCGGAGCGACGCGGAACTTCTCGACCCGGTAGAGGCCGCCGCCGTGGATCTCCCACGCCTCGCCGCCGACGCCGCGCTCGCGGTCCCGCTCCTCGCGCGGCTCGGTCAGGTGGTTGTCGAGCGCGACGAAGTAGAACGACGTGCCGATCCAGACGATCGCGGCAGTGACGTGGAACCAGCGGAAGACGAGGTCGAGCCAGTCGACGAGATATGGGTCTACCGCGAGCACCAGCGTTCCTCCGCGATCGCGACGAGCTCTCCGAGCGCCGTCTCGAGCTCCTCGTCCGTCGGGTTGTCCAGGCGAGCCTTCAGCACCTCGAGGATCGCAGCCTTCGGGCGCCGGTTCACGAAGACGACGAAGCGGAAACCGTGGCGCGCCTCGTAGGCCGCGTTCAGACGTGACAGCTCCGCGAGCACGGCGGGATCCGCGTCGGGTCCCTGCTCCGCGGCGCTGCGCGCCGAGAGTCCGCCCCGCTGCCCGATCGCGGGATGCGCGTCGAGGACCTCCTTCTTCTCGTCGGCGGGCAGCTCGTGCACGAGCGTGCGGGCGCGAACGAGCGGGTCCTGCTCCGCCGCCAGCCGCTCGACGAAGCGCGTGCGGCCCTCGAACAGCTCCGCGAGCTCGTCCGCGGTCAGCTGCCGCGGTAGCTCGCGCATCCGTACGGGCTGATCAGCAGCGGCACGTGGTAGTGGCCGTCGCCGAGCACGACCTCGAGCTCGACGCGCGTGAAGAAGGGCGACGGCGGGGCGAACGCGAGCCGGTAGACGCCGGGCTCGAGCCCGGCGGCGAGGTCGGCCCGGCCGTCCTCGTCCGTCTCCGCCGCGGCGACATGCTCACCGGCGCGCGTCAGCTCGACGTGCACGCCCGCCGCCGGCCGGCCGAGGCCGGTGTCGAGCACATGGGTCGAGAGCGACGTCAACGAGCGGATCCCCGCGGCATTATTGCGGGGCCGACCGGGTTGTCCTGCTTGCCTCCGAGGTAGTGGCAACTTGTCACTTGAACGGTCCGGCGCGGAACGAACGGCCTCTACCGCCTAGTAACAACGTGTTACTTGCGGGTCTCGGGTCCGTAGAGGACGAGGCGGTCGCGGTGCACCGCCTCGACGCCGCGCGGGCGGCCCCGCAGCTCCTCCGCGCTCGCGCCGACGATGCCTTTCCCGAGCACGGTGCCGTCGAGCGCGGCGAGCTCGACGGCGTCACCGGGCTCGAAGGAGCCGACGCACTCGACGACGCCGACTGCGAGCAGGCTGCGCCCGCCGGCGACGAGCGCCTCGCGCGCGCCGTCGTCGACGACGAGGCGGCCGGCGGCCGGCTTCGCATGCCGCAGCCAGAGCCGGAACGCGCTCGCCGGCGGCGCCGTCGCCGTGAAGCGCGTCCCGCGCGCCTCGCCGGCGGCGATCGCGGCGACGACGTCCCGGCCGCGCCCCGACGCGATCACCGTCTGGATCCCGGCTCCCGCCGCGAGGCGGGCGGCGGCGACCTTGCTCTCCATGCCGCCGCGGCCGAGCGGGCTTCCCTTCCCGAGCGACGCCGAGGCGACGGCGTCGCCGCTCGCGAGGGGAAACGCCTCCGGATCCTCGGGGTGCGCGCTGTAGACGCCGTCGACCTCGGTGAGGAGGACGAGCAGGCGCGCGCCGAGGAGTACGGCCACCTGTGCGGCAAGCGCGTCGTTGTCGCCGAAGGTGATCTCGTCCGTCGCGGTCGCGTCGTTCTCGTTGACGACGGGGACGACGCCGAGTCGCAGCAGCGCGCGCAGCGCGTTGCGCACGTTGACGTAGCTGCCGCGCTCGGCGAGGTCGCCGGCCGAGAGGAGTACCTGCGCGACCCGGATGCCGTGGCGGCGCAGAGCCGCCTCCCACGCGAGCTGCAGCCGCACCTGGCCGGCGGCGGACGCCGCCTGGAGCTGCGGCGTCGAGCGCGGACGGCGCGCGAGCCCGAGCAGCGGCAGGCCGAGCGCGATCGCGCCCGAGGAGACGATGCAGATGCTCTCGCCTTTCTCTGCGATCGCCGCGATGTCGGCCGCGCGCGCGGCCAGCAGCGAACGGCGGACACGACCGCTGCCGTCACAGACGAGCGACGAGCCGAGCTTGACGACGACCGTCACCGGTGCTGGCTGCCGTCGCCGACGATCCGGTACTGCCGCAGGCAGAGGTCGCGGTACGTCACCGGCCCGCGCGGCCCCGGAAAGCGGTCGACGTTGATGCCCGTCTCCGGCGTCCCGAGCAGCGCGAAGCCGTCGACGAAGCGCGGCGTCGCGTTCCAGAGCGCCGCGGTGCCGCCGTAGCCGTCGAGGAACCGCTGTGCGGCCGCGACGTCCTCGGTGACGATCGCGGCGGCGAGCCCGGACGTCTCGTCGTTCGCGATCCGCAACGCCTCGTCGACGCCGTCGACGAGCGCCACGGTGATCGTCGCGACGCGTTCCGGCTCGGAGGCCCACTCGTGTCCGAGCGGGCGGTCGAGCGGCAGGCCGCCGTCGCCGCGCACCTCGATGCCGAGCTCGTTGCAGACATCGACGACGACGGCGGCCAGCTCGGGCGAGTCCGCGAGCGCGAGGTTGAGCCGGTTGCACACGCCGAGGCGGTCGAGGCTCGCCCGGGCGACCTGCGCCAGGCGCTCCGGCGAGGCCGCCTCGTGCGCGTAGAGGACGCCGCCGCCTTCGGCGTGCGCGAGCGCCCGCACCCCGTGTGCCGCCGCGGTGCGGGCGAGCGCGGCCGTCGAGGCGCCGCTGCCGCGCAGGATCACGAGCGGGAGCACGGCGGGCAGCGAGACGAGCGCCTCGGCGCCGGAGTGGTCGGCCGAGCGCACGAGACCCACGGCCGCTCCGTCCGCGCCGGCGTCTGCGAGCGCGCGTCGCAGGACCCGGTCGACGAGCACGGTGACCGTGTCGAGCGCGGCGGCGCCGGTGCGCAGGACGACGGCGTTGCCGCTCTTCAGCACCTGCGTTGCAACGTCGACGGCGACGTTCGGCCGCGCCTCGAAGTTCGCGCCGACGACGCCGATCGGGATCAGCCGCTCCGAGATCTCGAGCCCGTTGGGCAGCCGCCACGACCGCAGCTCGCGGCCGATCGGCGCGAGCGCCGCGGTTGCGCGGATCCCGGCGGCGATCGTCTCGAGCCGGCCGTCGTCGAGGCGGAGCCGGTCGAGTGCGCCGGCGTCGAGCCGTCCCTCGGCCGCCTCGAGGTCGAGCTCGTTCGCGGCGAGGATCTCGGCGCGCTGCTCGGCGAGCAGCTCGAGCGCGCGGGCGAGCGCCAGGTCGACACGCTCGCTCGTGAGCGTGGCGAGCGCGCGGCGCGCGCCGAGCGCCTCGCGCTCGACGAGCTCGAAGACCGTCGTCGCGTCCACGACCGTATTCTCCATGCCGCTCCCGCTAGCGGTGCCCGAGGGCGCGGGCGATCGCGGCGACATGCTCGGGGGTCGAGCCGCAACAGCCGCCGACGATGCGCGCGCCTCGGTCGGCGTAGGCGCGCACGTGTACGGCGAGATCCTCGGGGCCGGCCTCGTAGACGACGGCGTCGCCGACGATCCGCGGCACGCCGGCGTTCGGCTTCACCCAGAGGGGGAGCGTGGGCGCGGCGGCGAGGAACTCCGTCACGATCGCGTCGGTGTCGTCGAGGGACCGCCCGCAGTTCGCGCCGAGCGCCGCGACGCCGAGCGGCTCGACGGCCGCGACGACGTCGGCGGGGCTGACGCCCATCATCGTGTGCGTACCTTGATCGAAGCTGAAAGAGGCGACGAGCGGAAGATCCGTCGCGCTCTGCACCCCCTCGATCGCCCAGAGCGCCTCCTCGAGCGCGAAGAACGTCTCGAGCACGAGCAGGTCGACGCCGCCGTCGGCGAGCGCACGCGCCTGCTCGGCGTACGCTTCGACGCCGGCCTCGCGCGTGAGCACGCCGTACGGCTCGATCAGCTGCCCGGTCGGGCCCAGCGAGCCCGCGACCAGCCGGTCCTCGCCGACGGCTTCACGTGCGAGCATCGCGGCGCGAACGTTCACCTCGACCGTCCGACCGGCGAGCGGCCCGTCCGCGAGCCGCGGCGTCGTCGCGCCGAAGGTGCACGTGAGCACGAGGTCGGAGCCCGCTTCGACGAAGCGGCGATGCAGCTCGCGGACCCGCTCCGGCTCGTCGAAGACCCACTCCTCGGGCGCGACGCCGGGCTCGATGCCCATCTCCTGGTAGTTCGTCCCCGTCGCGCCGTCCGCGAGCAGGACGGGGCGCTCGGCGAGCAGGTCGGCGAACGACGGCATCGTTACAGCGTAGTGTGGGAGCGTCGAGCGCGCCGCCGCCGCGGGCCTGGAGCGCGCCAGGTGTCGAGATTCCGGAAGATGAAGTAGCGCGGCAGGGTTCGCGCCTGAGCTATGACCGCTGCTTTTCCCGGGTTAGGGTTGCGCATGACCGTCGAGACCGTGCGCGGGCCCGTCGAGCTCGAGCGTCTCGGGCCGACGCTGATGCACGAGCACGTGTTCGTGGTCGACCCGGAGGCGATCGCGAACTACGGCCACCTCTGGGGTGCGAGCTACTGGGACGAGGAGGTGCGGATCGCCGACGCGATCGCGAAGCTGCGACGTCTGCGCGACGGCGGCATCGAGACGATCGTCGACCCGAGCGTCTTCGGACTGGGGCGATGCATTCCACGGATCCAGCGGATCAACGCCGAGGTCGATCTCAACATCATCGTCGCCACCGGCATCTACGCCTTCCTCGAGCTGCCGATGTTCCTCGCCTACCGGAGCGACGACTGGATCGTCGAGCTCTTCGTCCGCGAGATCCGCGACGGCATCGACGACACCGGCGTGAAGGCGGCGTTCCTCAAGTGCGCCGTCGAGCGCCATGGGATCGTCGGCGACGTCCCGCGCATTCTCGAGGCGGTTGCGGCGGCTGCCGTCGAGACAGGCGTTCCCGTGATGGTGCATACGAACGCGTCGGCCCGGACAGGGCTTCTCGCGCTCGAGGCGCTGACGGGTGCGGGAGTCGATCCCGGGCGCATCGTGATCGCGCACGCGGGCGACAGCAACGATCTCGACTACCTGCGCGCGATCGCCGACACGGGCGCGAGCCTCGGCTGCGACCGCTTCGGCATCGAGCATTTCAACCCCGATGCGAACCGCATCGAGACGCTTGCGGCGCTTGTCGCGGAGGGCCACACCGACCGGGTGCAACTCGGCCACGACGCCGCCTGCTTCTACGACTTCATGGTCGAGAACCCGTTATTCGCCGGCGAGAGGCCGGACTACCTCCACATCTCGAGGGACATCGTGCCCGCCCTGCTCGCCGCAGGCGTGACGTCGGCGCAGGTCGACGAGATGCTGATCGACAACCCGCGGCGGTTCTTCGACATCACCTCGACGTGACCGACACGGTCGCGCTCGCGGTGTTGTTCGAGCTGTCATACGCCTTGGCGGTCAGCGTGTACCTCACCCCCTTCACGCTGGGTACCGCCCACGCGCAGGTGTAGGACGAGGTCGTGTCGGTGCACTTGAGCACGCCGTTGACGTAGAACTCGACCTTGCTCACGGCTCGGTTGTCGGTCGCCCTGGCCGCGATGGTGACGGTCGAGCTGTGATTGACCCTGGTCCCGTTGGCCGGGCTCGTGACGGTGACCTTCGGCGGCGTGGTGTCGGCCGCCGCGAGCACGGCGCCGGTGGCGGTGGAGCTTGCGCTTGCCGAGCCGCCGGCGTTGGCCGCGGTGACGGTGACGCGCAGGTAGTTGCCGGCGTCGGCGGAGGCGACGGTGTAGGACGAGGTCGTCGCGCCCGA
>Ga0335070_10005931_pt1 | contig 14398 bp, 12 predicted proteins | sample Lox_Sample_13_FD_206722 | JGI IMG/M metagenome (GOLD analysis project Ga0335070, IMG submission 206722) | Soil microbial communities from Loxahatchee National Wildlife Refuge, Florida, United States - Lox_Sample_1.3 | ecosystem: Environmental > Terrestrial > Soil > Wetlands | place: USA... | reverse complement strand
CGGACAAGGTGCAGGAGGAGCTGTAGGTTGCTCGGGAGAACAGAATGGGGGCTTTCTGGCTCCCCCGCCGCCGCGAGTTCATCGCCCGTTGCTAAAATCGCCACTCGGGGACGACGACGAACCCGGACTCCGGGGTGGCCGAGGTCGGCGAGGACGGTGAGCTCCAGTGCCTCCAGTACGAGGCCGGGGTTCATGAGGGACTGGCCCTCCCGTGCCTCCGACCCGGCGGGAATCACGTAATCCCCCGGCTTCAGGGCGAGGTGCAGCCGGATGCCGCCGGGAACCGTCTCCACCATCTCCTGGGGCACGACGGCATCGGCTCCCGGCGGCAGGGGCCCGCCGGTCAGGATCCGGACCGCCTCGCCGCGGCTGATCCCCGCTGCACTCGCCGCTCCCGGGCCGGTGAGCCCCGTCACCTTCAAGGAGACGCCCTGGGGTGAAGGCTGAGCGTGATCTTTGCTCCGCACCGCGTACCCATCCATGGCGGACCGGGGGAAGGGGGGATAGTCGCGGCGGGCGCGCACCTCCTCGGCAAGAACCCTCCCGCGGCACTCCGCGAGCGGGACCACCTCGCTATCGAGGGCCTCCACCACGCCGAGAATGAGGCGCTGGGCCTCCTCGAGGCTGATCGTTTCCTTCTTGTCCACGGGAAAACCTTGCCCGGATGCTCCCAGTCCGGTCTCGGTGGCTTCGGTCTCCGACCTTAATCCACCCTCCATCCTTTCGCGAGGAACGGGACGGAATCCTGTTGCGGTGGGCGATGCCCACCCTACTCCCTACTCTCTTTGGCTCCCCAAGATCTCCATCGCCTGTGCCATATCCCCCGGCGTGTTGATATTGAAAAACGACAATCCCTCAGGGTCCAGCCGCCGGATCTCCTCCTCATCGAGGTAAGCCGCCTTTACCGACGGGAAGAAGCGGACGACCTGGAGCTCTTCCCGGTCCAACATCCGCTTGACCGATGTCAGGCATCGTGGAGAATACATGCCGTGGAGCGGTTCCAGGTAATCCCCCAGCCGCGGGATAACCACGTCATGGCCAGGAAAGACTTCCAGCATGCGACGAATCACTGCCGGCTGGATGAAGGGCATGTCAACGGCGGTGACAAAAATACTCCCCCCCTGAGCGAACAGGAGCCCCGTATAAATCCCGCCGAGAGGCCCCATGCCGGGGATGATATCCTGAACTATGGTCACGTCCAGATCCAGATAGAGCTCCGGTCTGTTGGTGACGATCATCACCTCGGGAAATAGAGAGCGGAGGGTCCGCACCTGCCGCTCGATGAGCCGCTCTCCCTGGAAGCGCTCCATCGACTTGTTCCGGCCAAAACGACGGCTCTTTCCGCCCGCGAGAATCGTACCGACCATGTCGTCACCAGACCCTACCGTTTCATGACTTCGTGAGAAGTCGCCACGGTAGACGGCACAGGAAAAAGCTCCAGATGCAAGGCGCGCGAATCTTGAGGAATGAGGCGTACAGAGACGTACGCCGCAGTGACGAAAAAGGAAGCGCAACGCCGCAGATGGACTTTTTACGAAGCCGTTAACGCTTGACCCTGATGGTGATGTCGACCCGCGATGGCTCCCCGTAACCTCTCAGCGTGGAAATCATCCCCAGGATGCCTCCCACGACGAAATCCTTCACAAAGGATTTCATGGGAAGCTTCTTTCCATCCAGCCGGACCACGAGCCTGGGTTCGGAGCGGCCCTTGAGAAACCGCTCCTCAACGAAATCCGCCACACGGCCCACATCCCCCAAGGGGAGGCACGGTACCTCCCCGCCCGTGGAAAAGTCGCTCACCACCGCCACCAGCCCATCCTTCTCGCTGCAGATCGGCTGCGTCTGCTGCTCCTTCCGGCAGATCTCGATCTTCGGCTTGTTCCCACCCTTGTAGCCCTCGGTGAGCACCAGGTCCTCGTCCCGAAAATAGAGGGCAGCGAGTTCGTCCAGGCTCATCTCCTCCCGCACTTGCTTGGTGAGGCCGACGCGGGAGGGAGAGCTGATCGCCACGGTCTGGGCCCCTGCCTGCCTGTGCCTCCAAGTGTCTTTGCCCTCCTGGTCCAAGGCAAAAGAGTCGTGGACGTCATGTTTGATGGTGCCGATGCGATAGCCGCGCCGTCGCAACTCGGGTATGAGTTTCTCCAGGAAGGTTGTCTTGCCCACTTTCGACGTTCCGACAATAGAGATCACCACTGGCATACATCACTCCTTCATTCGCCCCGCAACCGATGGATGATGACCTCGTGAGGGGTCACCAACTTAGACGGCATAGTGAAAAGCTCCAGATGCAAGGCGCGCGAATCTTGAGGAATGAGGCGTACAGAGACGTACGCCGCAATGACGAAAGATGAAGCGCAACGCCGCAGATGGACTTTTTACGAAGCCGTCATGGATGGCCCGGCCGGTTGACGCCCCTGCTCTCCCTGTGATACTCGTACCTGGTCGTTTCGCTGCCCGGTGCTGCGGGCAGCACCCATTCAGCTGGATTCGGGAGAACGCCGGGCCATGATTCCCTTCCCCCGTATCAACCCGAACATCATAGAGATCGGCCCCCTGAAGCTCCGCTGGTACGGGCTCATGTACGTCCTCGGGTTCCTCGCCGCTTACTTCCTCACGAGCAGGCAAGAGCGGGCCCGGCGGCTGGGGCTTCAGGGCGGCTCTCTTCAGGACCTCATCTTCTATCTTGCCCTCGGTCTCATTGTCGGCGCCCGCCTGGGCTACCTGCTTTTTTACCAGTTTCCCAACTATCATTATTATCTGGAGCATCCCCTGGAGATCATCGCCATCTGGCATGGGGGCATGTCTTTCCATGGCGGCCTCACCGGCGCTATCCTCGCAGGTGTCCTCTTCTGCCGGCGTCGCGGCCTCCCCATCCTCGAGGTCGCGGATACGATCATCGTGAGCGCCCCCGTGGGTATCGGCCTCGGGCGCCTGGGCAATTTCATCAACGGCGAACTCTTCGGTCGTCCCACCAATGTCCCTTGGGCCATGGTCTTCCCCGACGGCGGCGGCGTCCCGAGACACCCCTCTCAGCTCTACGAGGCGGCCCTCGAGGGGCTCGTGCTCTTTCTCATTCTCTGGAAACTCAAGGACCGGGACTTTCGGCCCGGGGCCCTGGTTTGCGTCTTCCTGGGCGGTTACGGCGCCTTCCGCTTTCTGGTCGAGTACGTGCGGGAGCCGGACCCCCAACTCGGCCTGCTCCTAGGCTTCCTCTCCATGGGCCAGATCCTCTGTCTCGCCATGATCGTTGCCGCCCTGATTCTATGGTTTCTCCTGCCCAAGTCGACCAAGGAGCAATGATCTGATCGGCCTGGCGACACTCAAACGCCTGCGCCTTTGCTTGACACGCTAGAGCGTTGGGCATAGCATTATCGGGTGCCCGCGCAGATGTCAATGGGCGCCCTGAGGAATACTGCCATGAACACGCAGAGTACGAAGCAAGGTGCCACGGTAAGGGCGCCTAATGGTTCCGTTTCGCGGCTGATCTCCTGGCGCAGCGATTACCAAAAGAAGAGTATGACCGCCCAGCGCGCCATCCGGCTCATTCGCCGCGGTCATCGGGTGTTCATCGGGTCCGGGTGCGGCGAGCCGCAGCACCTGGTGCGCGCCCTTGAGGGCGTGGCGGTGCAGCTCGCGGACCTCGAGATCCTCCACCTCCTCTCCCTGGGCAAGGCCTCCTACACCGACGATACCTTTCGGGACAAGTGCCGCCTCAAGTCCTTCTTTGTTGCCTCCGGATCGCGCCAGGCCATCGCCGAGGGCCGAGCGGACTACACCCCCATTTTCCTCTACGACGTACCGCCCCTCTTCCGCACGCGGCAAATTCCCATCGACGTGGCTCTGATTCAGGTATCGCCTCCCGACCAGCACGGCTTCTGCTCCTACGGCGTTGCGGTAGACATCATCAAGGCCGCCGCTGAGAGCGCCAACACCGTCATCGCGCAGGTCAACCCCCGCATGCCCCGCGTGCTGGGTGACGCCTACATTCACGTGAGCGAAATCGACGCCATCGTGGAGCACACGGAAGAGCTCCTCGAGATGCCGCCGCCGCTCATGAACGAGGTGGCCTACCAAATCGGCAGCCATGTGGCCAAGCTCGTCGAGGACGGCGCCACCATCCGGGCCGGGGTGGGGAGCCTCTCGAACGCAGCCCTCTATGCCCTTCAAGACAAGCACGATCTAGGCGTCCACACCGACATGCTCACCGATGCCTACCTGCATCTGGTCGAGAAGGGCGCCGTCAACAACAGCAAGAAGACCCTGCACCCGAAGAAGATCGTCGCCAGCTTCTGCCTGGGCTCGAGAAAACTCTTCGACTTCGTCCACAATAACCCCATGGTGGAATTCCACCCCATCGAGTACAGCAACGACTTCTTTGTCATCAGCAAAAACGACAAGATGGTGTGCATCAACTCTGCCCTCGAGGTGGACCTGAGCGGTCAGGTGTGCTCTGATTCCATGGGCCACACCATTTACAGCGGCGTCGGCGGCGCGGTGGACTTCATCCGTGGCGCTCTCCTGTCGAAGGGAGGCATGAGCATCATGGTCCTTCCCTCGACCACGCTCGACGGCAAGCAGTCGCGCATCGTTTCTACCCTGAGCGAGGGCGCCGGAGTGGTGAACACGCGGGGCGGCGTCCACTACATCGTCACTGAATTCGGCGCCGTAAATCTTCACGGCAAGACCGTACGGGAGCGAGCCCTCGCCCTCGTCAGTATCGCCCATCCCCAGTTCCGCGAGGAGCTGCTCGAGGCGGCCCAGAGAATCTATCATCTCTACGAGGATCGTGAGGTCCGGCCCGCCGCCGCGGCCCAGTACCCGGACCGGTGGGAGATAACCCCAACCCTCAGGGACGGGAGCAAGGTCCTGTTCAGACCCATCAAACCCACAGATGAGAAGAGCCTGAAGGAATTCTTCCGGGGCCTCCCCCAACATGGTCACTACGTTCGCTTCCTCTCCGTCATGAAGGTCTTCCCCCGCCTCGACGTCCAGGCCTTCTTGAATGTGGACTACGAGAAAGCCATGTGCGTCGTTGGAGTGGTCGGGCCTCCGGGGGCCGAAAGGATCGCCGCCCTCGGCCGCTACCTCCTCGAGGAGGAAACGCACAGTGCCGAGGTCGATTTCGCCGTTCATCCAGACTGGCAGGGTAAGGGCCTCGCCTCGTTCCTGCTCCGGCATCTGGTGCACATTGCGAGAAGCAAGCGGATCGCGAGCTTCGTTGCCTACGTCGACGCCAACAACCTTGGAGCGCTCGCCGTCTTCGACAAGGTGGGATGCGAGGTACGGCAATCTGTCAAGGGCGAGATCGCGCAGATTCAGCTGTCGCTGACGCCCACCACCCCCGAGAAGCCCATTGAATCCACGGAGCCGTAACCCATGAAACTTGCAGATCGCCTCTTCGCTTATCCTTGGGAGAGCATGGTAGAGAATAACTGCAACACCTACCTTGTGGACGGCAAGGTACCCATGCTGATCGACCCGGGCCATCACCACCTTTTCCCCCAGCTCAAGGCCGGCTTGCTCGAAGATGGGTTCGAGCCTTCCCACATCAAACTGCTCGTGGCTACCCATCCACACCCGGATCACTTCGAAGCGGTGCAGAATTTCCTGGACCTCGAGACCAGAATCGCCATGCACCCGGAGGCCGAACGCTTCATGGGGGAGCAGGGCGCCATGCTCTTCCAGATGATGGGCCTTCGCCCGCCTCCCTACCGCGTGGATCTCCACCTAGTGGAAGGAGAACTGGAGGTAGGCGACCACCGCTTCCAGGTGATTTACACCCCGGGCCACGCCCCCGGGAGCATCTGTCTGTACTGGCTCGAAGCGAAGGCGCTCTTCACCGGCGACGTCATCTTCAGTCAGAGTCTGGGACGAACGGATCTGCCGGGCGGGCGTGGGGCCCTCCTCAAGGCGAGTATTGACCGGCTCACCGAGCTCGACGTGGAGCTGCTCCTGCCGGGACACGGACCGGTAGTCCGCGGCAAGGCCGCGGTTAAGGAAAATTTCTACGTAGTCCGCAGCACTTTCTTCCGTTTTATCTGACACCTGAACTGAGCGACTCCCCCTGCCCCGCCCAAGACAGCGCGTGCCGCCTGCGTTGATCACCCTCACCGCGGCCCGACCCCACCGAGAGAGAGGGAACTTCTTGATGGCACAATAACTTACCCTCGCCCTTGTCGCAGAGCCCGCATTAGCGGGGGTGGGAGGGAGGTGAGGGGGAGGGGTTGAGAAACACTCACCTGAGTAATGATTGACCGAGATCTACAGGATGGTCCGCGCGCGCGGCTTCCTCACGCCCGGCAAGGGAGAGTCCTTGGATGGAGGGTCAGGCGGCGAGGGCGCGGCGGAGTGCCTCGAGCCGCGCTTCACAGGGCCTCATAAGTTCCTGCTTGAGGGCGATCCATTGGGGATCGCCGTCTATCTTGACAGCCACCGCCGAGCCTCGTATACCGGCAGCGTCCAACTCGGCGAGCACCCGTCCTTCGATGCTGCCGCGAGCCGCTGCCAGTGCCTTTCTCACCTCGGCGCGACACTGCTTCACCGCCGCCAGGAGATCCGTCCAGTCTGGCTCGGCCAGCGCTTCCATGGCCGGTATGAGCCCGTCAGTATCCGGTGAGAGGTTCAGGGCGAGGCTCGTCTGTCGGGCCATTTCGCCGCGCACGCGCTGACGAATTTCAGGCGCAAGGCCCCGCATCTCCTTCAAGAGCACTTCCAACCTGAGCACACCGTCGCGGTACCGGGAGAGATAACCCGAAACCTTCTTGAGCGCCGCCTTAAGCTCGATCTCCTCCTTTTCGACCGAAGAGAGGGTGAGGTGTCTGGTTCTTTCGAGAACGAGATCGAGGGTACTCTTGATTTCAGCCATGGTTGCTCCTTATTGGATCCGGTTGTCTGTTCCCTTGGCCGGGTTTAATATGCATCAGGGACTGGGCCGGTAAACTATGCATGACTACTCATACGCAACCGGAGACGTAATCGACCCGTCCCGTATGATAGTCACGCTAACCGACAAGATCAACTGAGGAGGCACCAATGCCGGGCGGTGAATATGATGTCATGATCCTGGGCAGTGGGCCCGCAGGGTTGCAGGCGGCTATTCATGCGGCCCGCGCCAAGGCTGCCGTCGTTGTTCTGGGAAGGGCCCAGACGAGCAGCCTCTATCGGGCCCACATCGAAAACTACTGCTGCATGGGTAAGGTGGCAGGTGAGGAGCTGCTCACTCAAGGGAGGAGCCAGGCTGAACGGGCCGGCGCCGCCTTCGCCGACGAGGATGTGCTGAAGCTCTGGCAAGAGGAGCCGTGGTTTCTCGCCAAGACTGAGAGCGGGACCACCTGTCGGAGCCGGGCGCTCATCCTCGCCATGGGCGTGTCGCGGAACAAGCTCAATGTGCCGGGAGAGAAAGAACTCCTCGGACGGGGTGTGAGCTACTGTGTCGAGTGCGACGCCAACTTCTTCCGCGCTCAACCCGTGGCAGTCGTGGGAAACGGCAGCGCCGCGGCCTCTGGGGCCCTTGCTCTCCTCCTCTATGCCAGCGAGGTGCATCTTGTCTCGGGGGGTCTTCAGGTCTCCGAGGTTCTTGATCACCAGATCCGCCACAGCTCGGTTCAACTCCACGAGGGTCGCAAGGTCGCCAAGATCCTCGGCGACCGGGAGGTCGAGGCGCTAACGCTCAATGACGGCACCAGGCTCGACGTGAAGGGGGTCTTTATCGAATTGGGAGCCAAGGGCGCCGTGGCCCTCGCGGGTGAACTCGGTGTCGCCTTGGATACCGAGACCATGCAGTACATCGTCACCAACAAGAGGCAGGCGACCAATGTTCGCGGGATCTATGCGGCGGGTGACGTCTGCGGCCTCCCGTGGCAGCTCGCCAAGGCCGTCGGGGAAGGGTGTGTGGCCGGTCTCGAGGCTGCGGCCTACGCCAAGAAGATGAGGAGCTCCTAGCCCGCAGCATGCACGAACCATCTGCTGGGACCGCGGACCTGGCCTTTCTTCCGGGCGTCCTCGGGTCTCGCACCTTGCGACGTACTGAACAAGTACGCCTCAGGTCCGAGCCCCTGTGGTTGCCCGGTGGCACGACCATCTCCACGATCTCGCTAAGGCGTCTCGTGCATAATGCGGGCTAGTAAGGGTTTCTCAACGGCTTACCGGTCTCAGACAAACTTTGACTTCTCGGCCGCCTCAAGTAGAATAGGGAGCCTTTTGACGTTACGAGAACGCGGGAACCCTGTCATGCATCAGAAGCGATTCATCCAGGAGCTGAGGGAGAACGAGGCCCTCACCAGCCCTTTTCTCGTCAAGGCCAAGTCCTTGGGAAGCACGCGGAGCGGAGCGCCTTTCCTGAGTGTGCGTCTGGCCGATCGAACCGGCGAGATGGAGGGCCGGGTCTGGGAACGGGCCGCCGAACTGGACGGCGCCTTCGGGATCAACGATGTGGTGCGCGTCCGCGGCAGGGTGGAGCGGTACCGTGATCAGCTCCAGCTCAACATCACCGAGATCGACCGAGTTCCGCGGCAGGAGGTGGATCCCGAAGCCTTTCTCCCTAGGAGCGCCGAGGACCCGGAGGAGCTTTGGAAGATGCTGAGGGAGCTCGCGGCCAAGGTGCAGAACCCGCACCTCACGCGCCTGCTCCAGCACTTCCTCACGGACCGAGGCTTCTCCCGGCAGATGAAAGAGGCTCCGGCGGCAAAATCGATGCACCACGCCTATCTCGGCGGACTCCTCGAACACACCGTTTCGGTGACAAGGCTTCTGGAGCGGTTGTGCGACCACTACCCCACTCTGGATCGTGATCTCCTCATAACCGCCGGCATCCTCCACGATGTGGGAAAACTTGAGGAACTCACCCACGATACCGCTCTCGACTACACCGATACCGGCCGGCTCCTGGGACATGTGGTGCTCGGGGTGCAGCGGGTGGCGGAGAAGATCAGCCAGGTTCGGGGATTCCCTCCGGGACTCTCCCTGGTCCTTCAGCACCTCATCATCAGCCATCACGGCGAGTATGAATTCGGTTCTCCCAAGCGCCCGAAGACGCCGGAGGCCTTCGCTCTCCACTACGCCGATGATCTGGATGCCAAGATGAACCACCTGTGCCGGCTCCTGGAGGCGGAGCGGGCGACTCCCTCCCACTGGACCACGTTCCAGCGGGTCTATGACCGCTTCATCTTCAAGGGAGGTACCGCAGACGACGATCGGCCTCCCGAGACAGGCGGGCAAGAGCGACGACCGACCAATTACAGTCTACTCGACCAGACGCCTTCCGGTCCCGGGAGCGAGGAGCGATAGCGGCCGTGTTCATCACCTTCGAGGGCATCGAGGGGTGCGGTAAGACAACCCAGGTGGAACGACTGGCTCGCTCCCTGGAAGAACGCCGTGTGCCCCACGTCGTCACCAGGGAGCCCGGTGGTACCCGACTGGGGGGCTACATCCGTCGCATGCTCCTTGACCGCGACCACGGCGAAATGGAAGGTCTGACGGAGCTCCTGCTCTACGCTGCCGACCGGGCCCAACATGTGGCTGAGGTGATTCAACCGGCCTTGGCCTCCGGCCGGTGGGTTGTGTGTGATCGCTTTGCCGACGCTACCACCGCGTACCAAGGTTACGGGAGAGGCCAGAATTTGGACCTCGTTCACCGGTTGAACCTCGTCGCCACGCAGGGAGTCTGGCCCGATCTCACCCTGCTCCTCGACTGCCCGGTAGAACTCGGGTTGGACCGGGCGCAAAGAAGAATCCTTGCCGGGGCCTCGCCGGAGCGGGAGGACCGGTTCGAGCGCCAGGTTCACGAGTTTCATCTTCGCGTGCGGGAAGGGTATTTGCGGTTGGCTGACCAGGATGGGGCGCGTATCAAAGTCGTGGATGCCACCCTGGATCCGGATCGGGTCCATGAGGAGATCCTCAGCCTTGTGGAGCCCTCTCTTGAACGATGGAAGGATGGAAAGGATCGGTCACGGGGACCGACGCGCCAGAGAGGAAGCGTCTAGGGGATGGCTTTTTCTGAAATCATCGGGCAGGATCGAGTGATCCGTCTGTTGCGCCAAGCCCTCGGGCACGGCCGGCTTCCCCATGCCCTGCTCTTCACCGGCCTCGACGGCATAGGGAAGCGCCGGACTGCGCTGGCGCTGGCGAGGGTCCTCAACTGTGAGAGCGCGAGCTTGGGCGACTCCTGCGACCGGTGCCTCTCGTGTCGGAAGATGGCAAGCGGCAACCACCCCGATCTCCTCTTGGTGGAGCGAGAGGGTCAGTTCATCAGGATCGACAGGATACGGGATCTCCAGCGACGCCTGCGCTTCCGGCCGCTGGAAGGGGGCAAGCGGGTGATTCTCATCCATGAAGCGGAGACGATGAGAACCGAGGCGGCGAATGCCCTGCTCAAGATTCTGGAAGAGCCGCCCCCGGATAACCTCTTCATTCTCACGGCGCCTGACGCAACGGCGCTCCTGCCCACGATCGCCTCGCGCTGTCTTTGCCTTCGTTTCCAGGTGCTCAGCCGCGCCGCCATCGCGGCGCAGCTGACAACAGTCCACGCGGTGCCGCCCGAGCGGGCCGACCTGGTGGCAGCCCTTGCCGGTGGAAGCCTCTCCCGCGCCCTTGCCCTCCTCGACGAGGAGGAGCTCAACCGGCGTCGTCAACTCCTGGAGACCGTGGCCCGCATCCGAGACGTCGCCCCCGCCGAGGTCCTGGCGGCGGCGGAAAAGTGGAGCGGCGACAAGGGCGATCTGAGCGAAGATCTCGAGTGGGTGAAGATGTGGGCTCGTGACCTGCTCGTCGCCCAGCTCGAGGCAGCCGGGGCCGAGACCCTCATGAACCAGGATCTCTCGGGCGAGCTCGGCGTAGTGGCCGCCCGCTTTGATCCCCAGGACTTACCGCGGCTGTTCGATACCCTCTGCGCCTTGCAGGGCGCCCTCAGGCATCAACATCTGAACAAGCGTTCCTCTTTGGAGGCATTGTTCTTTGCTCTCCGAGCCGGGACGGGGAAGGACGTCCCCTGGCACGAGCCTCTCCTGCCGGCTCTGGAGCAGCAACCTTTCATACGAGCGGTCCATGGATAAAATCGTCGGCATTTGTTTCAAAAAAGGCGGCAAGATTTACCACTTTGACCCTGGCCATTTCGTCCTCAAAGAGGGAGATGAGGTCATCGTCAAGACCGAGAAAGGCCTAGGCTACGGCTTCGTTGCCACCCCGGTGCGGCAGCGGAATCCCACTGTCGCCGAGCAGAAGTTGAAGGAGGTCTTCCGGTTGGCGACCGAGGAAGATCGCCGGCAGTTCCAGGAGAACCTGGAACGGGGACATCTGGCCTATGAATACTGTAAGGAGCGGATCGAGAATTTCGGCCTGCCCATGCGCCTTGTGGATGTGGAGAGCTTCTTTGACGGATCTCAGATCATCTTCTACTTTTACGCCGACGGTCGTGTTGATTTCCGGGAATTGGTAAAAGATCTCGTGAAGAAGCTCAGGACCAGGATCGAACTCCGCCAGATCGGCGTCAGGAACAAAGCGAAGATGATCGGCGGCCTGGGCCCCTGCGGCCGTGAACTTTGCTGTTCAGGCTTTCTCGGCGAGTTCCACTCGGTCTCCGTAAAGATGGCCAAAGAGCAGAACCTTTCCCTGAATCCGTCCAAGATCTCGGGGGCCTGCGGTCGTCTCATGTGTTGCCTCAAGTACGAGTACACCTCGTATGTGGAGATGAAAAAGGGCATGCCCAAAGTGGGCAAGCGCGTCTCCACCCCGGCGGGCCCGGGCAAGGTGATCCGGCAGAACGTGCTGGCTCAACAGGTGAGCGTCCTTCTCGACACCCAGAAGGAGGTGGAACTCCCGGCGAGCCAGGTCGCCCTCGAGAAAACGGGGAAACCGGAGGCCGCAACCGCCGAGACGGATGAGGCATCCGCGCCCCCGAATGGGCTCGAGATCGAGGCCAACGAAGAATAGAGCTACGGCAACAACCCTTGGCGGAACCCGGAGGTGCCATGCCAACGCGGAGCTACATCACCACGCCCATCTACTACGTGAACGCCCCGCCCCATATCGGCCATGCCTACACCACCATCGTGGCCGATGTTCTGAGCCGTTTCCACCGACTCATGGGGCGAGAGCACTTCTTCCTCACGGGCACTGACGAGCATGGCGACAAGGTGGCCGAGGCGGCCGCGGCAGCCGGCAAGGACCCGCAGGCTTACGCCGACGAGATCAGCGGTCTCTTCCGTGACACGTGGCCGAAACTCAGGATCAGCAACGACTCCTTCATCCGGACCACGGACGAGGCCCACAAGCAGGTGGTGCGCTTTATCCTTCAGAAGGTCTACGACGCCGGCGACATCTACTTCAGCTCCTACGAGGGCCTCTACTGCGTGGGCTGCGAGCGCTTCTACGTTGAGCGGGAACTCGTGGACGGCAAGTGCCCCCAGCACGACCGGCCGCCGGTCCTCCGTCAGGAGGAAAACTACTTCTTCCGGATGAGCAAGTACCAAGGGTGGCTCATCGACCACATCCAGAGCCATCCTGACTTCATTCGTCCGGAGCGCTATCGCAACGAGGCCCTCAGCTTCCTCAGCGAACCCCTGGAGGATCTCTGCATCTCTCGCCCCAAGTCCCGCCTCACCTGGGGCATCAATCTGCCCTTCGACGATCGCTACGTGACCTACGTCTGGTTCGATGCCCTGATCAACTACATCTCCGCCCTGGGCTATCCGGAGGGTGATCTCTATCAACGATTCTGGCCGGCGGCTCAGCACCTCATCGCCAAGGACATCCTCAAGCCTCACGCCATCTACTGGCCCACCATGTTGAAGTCGGCGGGCATTCCTGTGTACCAGCATCTCAACGTCCACGGTTACTGGAACGTGGATGAGAAGAAAATGTCCAAGAGCAGGGGGACGGTGGTGCGTCCCCTCGATCTCCTCCCGATCTACGGTCTCGACGCCTTCCGCTACTTTCTTATGCGGGAGATGGTCTTCGGCCTCGATTCCAACTTTAGTGAGGAGGCGCTCGTCGGCCGGATCAACGCCGACCTCGCCAACGACCTGGGCAACCTCACCAGCCGCCTCGTCACCATGGTCCACCGGTACTGTGGCGGCACGGTGCCTCAGGCAGGACCGGCCCAGGCCGAGGATGAGGCCCTGAAGGAGGCGGCCCTGCGCCTCCCTTCAAGCTACGTCAGCCACGTGGAGACCCTGCGATTCCACCTGGCCCTCATGGAGACATGGGAGGTCATCAACCACGTGAATCGCTACCTGGACCAGAGCGCCCCCTGGGCCCTGGCCAAGGACCCCAGGCAACAGCCGCGGTTGCACACGGTGCTCACCTACTCCCTGGAGACCCTGAAGATCGTCGGGGTCCTCCTCTTTCCTTTTATGCCCGATGCAACCGTTGAACTCCTCAACCGCATCGGCTTCGCGGTTGCCGCGACCGACCTCCGACTGGAGCGGCACTCGGCCTGGGGGACTCTTACGCCCGGCACCGCCACCCGCCGGGGTGAGTCCCTCTTCCCTCGCATCGAGGACGGACGGCGCGAGGAGAAGAAGGAGGTGCCCCCTGCGGCTCCAGCAAAGCCTCTCGTCAGCCTGGAGGATTTCGCCAAGGTGGATCTCCGCGTCGCCGAGGTGGTGTGCGCCGAGGCCATCGCGGGCTCGGACAAGCTCCTCAAGCTCGAGGTGGATCTCGGCGATCGGCGAACCGTGGTGGCCGGGATCGCCGCCCGCTACCGGCCCGAGGAGCTCGTGGGCCGACAGGTTCTGGTCGTGGCCAATCTGAAGCCGGTAACCTTGAGGGGGGTGCGTTCCGAGGGGATGATTCTCGTCGCCGGCAGCAAGGGAGAGCTGGTCCTCATCGGACCCGAGAGAAAGGTGAGCCCGGGGAGCGTGGTGAAGTGAGCCGGCCTGGCAATATGCCTTACGTCTTCAGCGCCTCTGCGATCTTTTTCCGGAAGAGCCCCAGCGTCTCGCCGTAGTTCGAGGTGTGAAACACGGCCGAGCCGGCGACAAAAACGTCGGCGCCGGCTCGGGCCACGGCACCGATCGTCTCGGCATTGATCCCGCCATCCACCTCCACGTCGACCGTAAGCCCGCGCTCGTCGATCATCCTCCGCAGATCGCGGATCTTCGGGATCACGGCGGAGATAAACTCCTGCCCCCCAAAGCCGGGGTTCACTGTCATGAGGAGGACCATGTCCAGCTGCTCCAGGACGTGCTCGATGGTGACCAGGGGTGTGGAGGGATTGAGGGTCGCGCTCGCCTTGGCCCCCAGCTCTCGGATCCTCTGCAGGGTTCGATGAAGGTGGGGGAGCACCTCCACGTGGACGCTGATCAGATTCGCCCCCGCCCGCACAAAGTCCTCCAGGTAGCGGTCCGGCTCGCTGATCATGAGGTGCACGTCCAGCGGGAGGTGGGTGCTCCGCCGGGCGGCC
>Ga0335070_10005930_pt1 | contig 14399 bp, 11 predicted proteins | sample Lox_Sample_13_FD_206722 | JGI IMG/M metagenome (GOLD analysis project Ga0335070, IMG submission 206722) | Soil microbial communities from Loxahatchee National Wildlife Refuge, Florida, United States - Lox_Sample_1.3 | ecosystem: Environmental > Terrestrial > Soil > Wetlands | place: USA... | reverse complement strand
AACGGCAGCTGTGTCGACACCGAGCGGAACAACGCGGACCCTGCCGCCGGCACCCCCAGCCCGCGCAACCGCGCGGCGCCGCTCAGCTCCTGCTCGGCGAACCAGCCGATCATCCCGGCGTGTGCCGCGTTCAACACCGTGCAGGGCGTCGCCGGCTCGTCGGCGATCTCGGCGACGGACAGCGATGGCATCGTCGACGCCGCCGCCATCACTGGCGGCGCCGTGGCCGGCATCACGCTGGCAACCCTCACGCCCGCGACGGCCAACGGCGGCGTGGGCAGCGTCCGCGTCGAGGTCGCCGCCAGCGTCCCGGTCGGTGCCTACGCGCCGGTCGTCACTTTCACCAACGATCAGTCCCAGAGCGCAAGCTGCACGGTCGACATTTCCGTGTTAGCCCCCCCGGCTTCGCTGACGCCGATCTACCGTGTGCAGGGCACGGGCGCGACCAGCCCGCTCGAGGGCCAGCTGGTCACCACCCGCGGGATCGTCACCGGGGTGTTCCCCGGATTGCTCGGCTACACCATCCAGGACGAGACGGGCGATGGCGATCCGGCGACATCGGACGGCATCTTCGTGTTCACGAACACACGATCGCTTCCCGTCGCGGTCGGCGAGCGCGTGCAGGTCACCGGCAGCGTTTACGAGTATGCCGGCTTTGCGGGCAACCCTACCGTGACGGAGATCACCAATCCGTCAAGCCTCGCCAAGCTGGGTACGGGGAGCATCGCGCCCACACCTATTAAGCTGCCCGAAGCCGCCGAGAGCGACCTCGAGCGCTACGAAGGGATGCTGGTCACGATCACCAGCACGCTGACGGTGTCGCAAAACTACTTCCAGGGCCGTTACGGGCAAGTGACGCTTTCCGCCAACGGGCGGCTCATCAAGCCTACCAATGTGTATCGTCCCGGTGCGGCCCAGGCACTTGTACTGGCCGATGAAAACGCCAGGCGGCGCATCGTGCTCGACGACGGGGCGTCCTCGGAAAGCCTGTTCAACGGCGTGGAGAACCCCAACCCGACCCCGTACATCGGCGCCGACGGCACGCTGCGCGCGGGCGATACGGTCGTCAATCTGACCGGCATCATCGATTTCGGGCGGGTTACGGGCGCCAGCGGCGCCGAGGCGAAGGTCGACTACAAGCTGCAACCGACCGTTCCGCCGGTGTTCACCCGTGTCAACAACCGTCCGGCCACGCCGCCGGCGGTGGGCGGCACTGTAACGGTTGCGAGCTTCAACGTTCTCAACTACTTCACCACTTTCTCCGATGGAAACACGGCCGGCGGGCAGAGCGGCCAGGGCTGCCTGCCCTCTGGCACGACGGCGGACTGCCGCGGTGCCGACAACCTCGCGGAGTTCAACCGCCAGCGCGACAAGATCGTGCGCGCGATCGCGGGACTCGACGCCGACGTGGTCGGCTTGATGGAACTCCAGCGCAACTCGGGCGTCGCCGCGCAGAACCTCGTCGCCGGGCTGAATGCCTACCTCGGAAGCAGCGTGTACGCGGTGGTGCCGGATCCCGCCAACGTCGGCAGCGATGCGATCCAGGTGGCCATGATCTACAAACCGGCCTCGCTCAGCCTGGTCGGCGCGGCGCGGTCGCACGGCGACCCGATCCATGACCGGCCGCCGATTGCACAGACCTTCCAGGCGGCTTCGGGCGGCGGCAAGTTCAGCGTCATCGTCAGCCACTTCAAGTCGAAGCGCTGCGACGGCGCGACCGGCGCCGACCTCGACCAGGGCGACGGCCAGGGATGCTACAACGACCGGCGCAAGCAGCAGGCCAGCGCGCTGCTGTCGTTCGTCGCCAGCGTGCAGAGCACCGCCGGGGATAACGGCGTCATCGTGATCGGAGACCTCAATGCCTATGCGCAGGAGGACCCGATGGATATCCTCGTGGCGGGCGGGATGAGCGACCAGGTGCTGCGTTTCAATGGACCCAGCGACTATTCGTACGTGTTCGACGGGGAGGCGGGCTACCTCGATCACGCGCTCGCCACGGCATCGCTCGCCGGACAGGTGACCGGCGCCGCACATTGGCATATCAACGCCGACGAGCCTTCGGTCATCGACTACAACATCGATTTCAAACCGCAGGACCTGTACACCGTATCGCCGTACCGGGCGTCGGACCACGATCCGGTGCTGGTTGGGCTGCGGCTCGGGCCGTCGCTTCAGGGTCAGATCAGCACCTTCGCTGGGCGCTGATCAGGCGGGCACGGCGCCGCGTGGGCTCGACGCTCGACTGCGCCTGCCGCCTCTGGTCGTGGGCGGTTGCCAGACATCCTTGAGCAGTCCGAGCAGCGCCTGGATGACGGGATCCCGCGCGCGCTCGCGCAGATAGATGAATTTCAACGGTGTGGCGAGCCGGTCCTCGCCCCAGAGAAAAACCGCGCCGGCGCGCGCCTGCTCGAGCGCGAGATCCTCGCGCATCAGTCCGATCCCTACGCCGGCTATCACCAGCGAGCCGACGACGAACTCATCATCGGCTTCCACGACTTTGGCCGGCGTGATGCCGTGCTCCTGAAACAGCCCGCTCGCCAGCTGATAGTGCGTGCTGATCGGGGGGGTCATGATCCATGGGTGGCGGGCGACCTCGGGCCAGTCGGCGTGCTCCAGCTGCGCACGCCAGCTTGCGGGCGCGACGATCCGGTAGACCAGCGTGCGCAGCGTGAGGTCCGCCACCGCCGGATGGCTGAGGTCGCCGTAATAGAAGCTGGCGTCCAGTTGGCCGTCGCGCACTTTCTCGAAGGCGCTCCCGGTGACCTCGTGATGGAACTGGATCTCGATCAGCGGGTAGCACTCCACCGCAGCGCTGATCAGCTCGCCGATACGGATGACCTGTGGATCGGAAAGTGTGCCCATGCGCACGATCCCGGCCACGGCGTTGTTGATCGCGCGCGCCTCGTTGCGCAGCGCTTGCGCGGTCGCCAGGAGCTGCTGCGCGGTCGCGAGCAGCCGCTTGCCGGCCGCAGTCAGCACCATTCCGCTGGGCCTGCGCTCGAACAACTCGACGCCAAATTCCTCTTCCAGCGACTTGATCTGGGCGCTGACCGCAGGCTGGCTGACGTTGAGCTTTTCCGCCGCGCGGGTGAGGTGTCCATGCTCGGCGACGGCCACAAAACTGCGGACTTGATAGAGCTCCACCTGACCTCGGAAGAGAGCCTAGACGCGCCCAGTATAGCATCTATCTTAGTCAAGATTGTTGCAATGCAACGTCGCTCGTGGGCGACCATACAAGAAGCTGATCAGCCCGATTCAAACATATGATTGGCGCCCGCCTCGGGTCTTCCGTATGGTGCCGACATGCACCCCGTCAGGGTGCGGATATCCAGTTTTTACAGAGGGTTATTCTATGAAACCGAAAGCCTTGTGGAATCAGAAGTTGAGCATGCTGATGGCCTGCGCAAGCCCGGGAAGCGCTCTTGCCTTCCATCTGGGATTGGCCAGCAACGAGGCGAATTTGGTGCAACGCACGCCGCGGCGTCAGGACGCCGTGTCGGAGCCTGCTGCGCACCGCTCGGCTATCTCGTGGCTTACCGGCGTTTTCGCACGTCTCGAGCAGTGGGCCGACAAACGGGAACAGCGCGAGCGTGAGCGCTACCTGGCGCAGGCGCAGAGCGTCGCCGATCTAGAAGCGCGCATGCGCGAACTCGACACTGGCCGCTTCTGGCTGCCATGACGCGCGCGCTTCGAGTTGTAGGCCTTTGGGCGCTCCTAGCGAGCATGCTCGGCAGCGCTCACGCGCTCGCACCGCGGTCGGTTGCGTCCGACCCCGCCCCGGAGGCGCACACGGGTTCGGCGCACATGGACCTGATGTCGTTCCTGTTGCAACAGGTGAGCGACGCGACGTTGCTGCGCGGCTACCGGGTGGCGATCCTCGTAACCGATGGCGTCGACGGGTTCGATCTGGACATCCCGCTCAACTTCCTCAGCGAGCGCGGGGCGTCGGTGCAGGTGATCGCGGCACGCGCCCCGCATGTGCTCAAGGCAACCGGTTCCGGCGCGGTGATCGCGGCCAAGACGACGATCGCTGTGCTGGACCCGTCCGGCGAAGAGCGCGTGTCGGGCTTCGACCGCTTCGTGGACCAAGTGCGCGCGGCGGATTACGACGCCATCTACCTGCCGGGCAACCGGGCCTCGACCGGCGGGCTTGCTGCGCCGCAGACGCTCGCCTTCCTGCAGGAAGCGGCCCGCACCGGGAAGCCGATCTTCGCCACCGGCAATGCGCCGCTCGTGCTGCTCGCGGCCGGCCTGCTGAACGGCCAGCGTGCGACCGGCGACTCCGCCACGTTGCTGCGCCTGGCTTCCTCGCCGGCCATCGCCACCGACGCTGCGCTGGTCAACGCGGGGGCGATCCATACCAGCCGCGACGCGTTCGACATGCCCGCGCTGATGGATGGGCTGGTGAACGCGCTGCTGGCGAAGCCGGCTGAGGCGCGCTGAGCGGCGCGTCCGACCCTATCCATCCTCTCGGGCCCGACGCCCGGCTGAACCGTAGCCGGGCGTCGCGGCGTTTGCAAACACGCACTGCGTAAGGGGTCTGGCCAGCAAAGGGGCACCCGTCGCGATACCATTGCTCCACTTCAGCGAGGCGCGCGAGGGTTTCCTGCCGCGCATCGAGCGCAAACCGGAACCTGGGGGGAGGAATGGACGGCAAAGCTTACGGATTTGTAGGCGTCGGGCGGATGGGCGGCCCGATGAGCACCCGGCTGCTCAACGACGGGCGGGAGCTGTGGGTGTTCGACCGCAGCCACGCGGCGGTCGAGGCGCTGGCCAAGCGCGGCGCACGCGGCGCGCCTTCGGCAGCGGCAGTGGCCAGCGCCGCGGACACTGTCTTTCTGAGCCTGCCGACTCCTGACATCGTCCACTCGGTCGCGCTCGGGCCGGGCGGGGTGATCGAAGGCACGCGCGTCAAGCGTGTGGTGGACTTCTCCACCATCGGGCCGCGCACCGCTGGCAGCGTTGCTCGAGCCCTGGCGGACCGCGGCATCGCCTACGTCGACGCGCCGGTCAGCGGCGGGATCGCCGGCGCCACCAACGGCACGCTGGCGGTGATGGTGGCGTGCGCGAAGCCGGTCTATAGCGAGCTGGAGCCCATCCTGAAAACGTTCGGCAAAGTCTTCCATCTCGGTGAGGAGCCGGGCCAGGCGCAGACCATGAAGCTCGCCAACAACCTGCTCGCCGCGGCTGCGCTGGCGGTGACTTCCGAGGCGATGGTGATGGGCGTGAAGGCCGGGCTGAACCCGCGCACGATGCTGGACGTGATCAACGCCGGCTCAGGCCGCAACAGTGCCTCGCAGGACAAATTTCCCAAGTCGGTCTTGCCGGGTACTTTCGACTTCGGTTTCGCCACCGGGCTGTCGTACAAGGATGTCCGGCTGTGCATCGACGAAGCCGAGTCCATGGGCGTGCCGATGGTGGTCGGTGCCGCCGTGCGCGAGATGTTGGCGGTGACCAACGCGGTGCACGGCGCCGATTCCGACTTCACGTCGATCTGCAGAGTGGTCGAGTCCTGGGCCGGCGTGCAGGTACGCGGCTGATCCCCGACACGAGGAGCGAAACGCATGTCCGCCGTACTCGATTCCCATGGCACGCCACGCGCCGCTGCCGGCGACCAGCCGCTGGCGCGCCGCATCGCGCGCGTTGCCGCAGCGACATCGCTTGCCGACCTGCCCGCGGAATCGGCCGCCAAGGTCAAGCTGTGCCTGATCGATTTCATCGGCTGCGCTTTCGAGGCGGCGCATCTGCCCTGGAGCAGGCAGGCCGCGCAACTTGCCGTGCGCGCGGCGGACGGTGCGACAGTCATTGGAGAGTCGGGCGCCTTCGCGCACGCCGACGCCGCCTTCGCCAACGCGGTGATGGGTCACGGCCTGGTGCGCGAGGACATGCATTCGGGCAGCATCAGCCACCTCGGCATCGTCGTGCTTCCCACTTTGTTGGCGCTGTCGCAGATGCGTAAAGTCAGCGGGAGCGACTTCATCGCCGCGGCGGTTGTGGGCTACGAGGTCGGCGGGCAGATCGGGCGGGCGGTGATGGACGCGGAGATCGCGCGCATCCACCGGCCGACCGGTGTCACCGGCCCGGTGGCGGCGGCTGCAGCTGGCGCGCGGCTGCTGGGGCTGGACGTCGATGCGACGACCAGCGCACTGGCGCTCGCCGCCAACACGACGCTGGGCTTCAACCAGTGGGCGCACACCGGTGGCAGCGAGATGTTCTTCCACGCTGGCTTCGCGGCCCGCAACGCGATGACTGCGGTGCGCCTGGCGCAACTGGGCGCTTTCGCGTCCCCGTCCGCGCTGGATGGCGAAGCCGGGCTGTTCGCCGCTCTGCGCAAGCCCACTGCCGGCGACAAAGTCGAGCTGTTCAAGGCGCGGCCGGAGATCTTCGCCGTCTACCACAAGCCGGTGCCGGCCTGTAATTTTGCCCAGACGCCGTCTCAGGCGGCGCTCAGGATCGCGCGCGAGCGCAGCGGTCCGTCGAGCCGGATCGCGTCGATCGCAATCCGGGTTCCGCGCGCCGGCGCGCTGTATCCCGGCTGCAACTCCAGCGGACCCTTTGCCCATATCCTGCAGGCCAAGATGAGTATCCAGTACAACGTGGCGACCGCGTTGATGCTCGGTGAGATCTCGGAGCGCAACTTCGCTTTGCTCGACGATGCAGAGCTCAAGCGGCTGATCGGCGTGACCACCTTGCAGGTGGACGACGAGCTGACACGGGCGTACCCCGGGCTGCAGGGCGGTGAGGTGGAAGTGCGCGACGCGGATGGGAAGACCCATCGCGCGCGGCTAGACGACGTGGTCAACGCGACGGCAGCCGATGTGCGAGCACGTTTCCGCGTAGCGGTCGGCGGCGCCGTCGGCTCGGCACGCGCGAGCGAGATCGAGACGATCGTCGACGGTCTCGAAGACGCAACCGAGGCCGGGCAGCTCGCGAGCGCGCTGCGCAGCCCCGCATGATCGGGCGCAGCCTCGCGCCCCAGGGGCTGTCTGCGCCATGAACGCGGCCGCCCTCCTGGAGAACTTCCTCCAGGCGCTGGTCGCCGGCCTGCTCACCGGCGCGATCTACGGCCTGATGTGCGTGGGCCTGAGCCTGATCTTCGGTGTCATGCGCGTGATCAACTTCGCGCAGGGCGATTTCATGATGCTGGGGATGTACGTGGCGTTCTACGTCTTCGGCTGGGCTGCGCCGCATCTGACCGCCGGCCTCGCGCTCGCGCCGTATCTTGCGGCGCTGGCGGCCGGGCCGGTGATCTTCGTGGCCGGCATGCTCGTGCACAAGCTGTTGATCAGCCGCGTCACCGGCATGCGCAGCACCGCACTCGAGTCGGAAGGGCACTACGCGCAGCTCATCCTCACCCTCGGCCTCGCGCTCATCGTGCAGAACGGCGGCCTGTACCTGTTCGGGTCCGCGCCGGTGTCGATTCCGACCCCGCTGTCCTCGAACGCGTGGGAGATCGGACCGATGGCCGGCGATGCGGTCAGCGTGTTCGTGAATCAGGGGCAAACGGTAGCTGCCGTGATCGCGCTCAGCGCGGTGCTCGCGTTCACGCTGCTGATGGCGCGCTCGCGGCTGGGCAAGTCGCTGCGCGCGGCCGCGGACAACCCGCAGGCGGCGGTCTACATGGGCATCGATGTCGACCGCGCGCATCGTCTGGCCTTCGGTTTCGGCGTGGCGCTCACCGCGATCGGCGGCGGCCTGCTCGCCGCCAGCTATCCGTTCCAGCCCTACGTCGGGCTCGAGTACGTGATCGTCATGTACGCCGGCGTGGTTCTCGGGGGGCTGGGCAGCGTCTCCGGCGCGTTCGTCGGCGGGCTGGCGATCGGCCTGGTGCAGCAGCTGTCCACCCTGTTCCTGCCCAATCAGCTGCAGAACACCGCGATCTTCGTCGCGTTCCTCGCCATCGTGCTGCTGCGACCGCAAGGCCTGTTCGGCCGCGTCGCGCGCCGGACATGACCGCCGCAGGCGGTCGGCTGCGCCGCGACGTCGCACTGATCGCGGCGTTCGCGGTGTTGTACGCAGGGCTGACCGCGCTGGTGAGCAACTCCTACTATCAGCTCATCATGGCGGTGGTGCCGGTGTGGGCGGTGATGGCCCTGGCGTGGAACATCCTCAGCGGCTACAGCGGCCTGGTTTCCTTCGGCCACGCCGCCTTCTTCGGTCTGGGCGCCTACTTCGTCGCGCTCACACAGACGCACTGGGGCTGGACGCCGTGGGTCGGCATTCCGCTCGCGGGGCTGGTGGGGGCCATCGCCGGTCTCCTGGTCGGGATCCCGACCTTCCGCCTGCGCGGACACTACTTCGCGCTGGCGATGCTGGCCTATCCGCTGGCGCTGCTTTACATCTTCCAATGGCTCGGCTATCAGGAGCTGACGCTGCCGATGCAGCGCGAGCGGCCGGTGGCTTACATGCAGTTCGAGGACCATCGTGTCTACGCTTGGCTGGCGCTCGCGTTGATGATCGGCGCCATGCTGCTGACGGCGCTGATCGAGCGCTCGCGCTTCGGCATGTCGCTGCTGGCGATCAAGCAGGACGAGGCCGCAGCGGAGGCGGCGGGCATCAACGTGCTGGCCTGGAAGCTCAAGGCGATCACGCTGAGCGCGGCGCTCGCCGGGATGATGGGCGGCCTGTATGCGGTGATCCTGCTGGTGGTCACCCCCGAGGCGGTGTTCGGCATGCTGGTGTCCTCGCAGGCCCTGATCCTGGCGATGTTCGGCGGCGTGGGCACGCTGTGGGGACCGGTGATCGGGGCGCTGGTGCTGGTCCCCCTGAGCGAGTTCCTGCACGCGCAGCTCGGCAATTTCATCCCGGGCATCCAGGGTGTGGTCTACGGCATCGCCATCGTCGCCGTGATCCTGCTGGCGCCCGAAGGCGTGTTCTGGAAGGGACGCGATCTGCTCGGTCGTCGCGCGCGCGAGCCGCGCGCTGCTCCGGCGGAGACGGTGACGGGCGTGCCCGCCCCGCCGCGATCGGACTCCACCGTGCGTGGCCCCGCGGGTGCGCCGGTGTTCGAGGTGCGCAACGTCTCCAAGTCCTTCGGCGGCCTGAAAGCCGTTCAAGACGTCAGCATGCAGGTGATGGCCGGCGAGATCGTCGGCATCATCGGACCCAACGGCGCGGGCAAGACCACGTTCTTCAACCTGCTCAACGGCTTCATCGCGCCCGACGCGGGCGAGATCCTGCTCGACGGGCGCAGCATCGTGGGCTGGCCGCCGTACCGGATCTGCCAGGCAGGCGTTGGGCGCACGTTCCAGGTGGTGCGGGCGTTCCGCCGCATGACGGTGGAGCAGAACGTTGTCGTCGGCGCCTATGTGCACACGGCGTCCGACGAGCAGGCTCGCGGCGCTGCCGCGCAGGCGCTGGCGCAGGTCGGGCTGACGCAGGACCGCTGCCTGCTCGCCGGCGGCCTGTCGAACCGGCAACTGCGCCTGCTCGAGCTGGCACGCGCGCTGGCCGGCAAGCCGAAGGTGCTGCTGCTGGACGAAACCCTGGCCGGGTTGGGTGCCGGTGAGACCGACGAGCTGGTTGGCATCGTGCGCAACCTCGCCGCGCAGGACATCACTATCGTCATCATCGAGCACACCATGCCGGCGATGGTGCGGCTGGTCGACCGTTTCGTCGTGCTCGACCATGGAGCGGTGCTGGCGCAGGGCGAGCCGGCGCAGATCACCCGCGACAGCGCGGTGGTCGACGCGTATCTGGGGAAGCGCTGGCGGTTGGCCAATGCTTGAGATCGATGGCTTGAGCGCCGGCTACGGCGACGTCCCCGTGCTGCGCGAGGTGTCGCTGCGCGTGGGCGCGGGCGAGTTCGTCGCCATCGTGGGGCCGAACGGCGCCGGCAAGACCACGCTGTTCAAGGCCATCTCCGGCATCGTCGCGCCGCTGTCCGGCGGCATTCGCTTCGACGGCGGGGATCTCCTGGCCGTCGCCCCTGCGGCGCGCGCGCACCTCGGCATCGCGCATGTCCCGGAAGGGCGGCAGGTGTTCCCCTCGCTGAGCGTGCTGGAGAACCTGGAGATGGGGGCCTATACGCCGTCCGGTCGCGCCGCGTGGCGCGAGAACCTGGATAAGATCTACAGCTGGTTCCCGGTGCTGAAGGAACGCGCGCGCACACTGGCCGGGGCCCTGTCCGGCGGGCAGCAGCAGATGCTGGCGATCGCGCGTGGACTGGCCTCGGCACCCAAGCTGTTGATGCTCGACGAGCCGTCGATGGGGCTGGCGCCCACCACCGCCGACGAGATCTTCGACCGCATCGTGGCGATCCACGCCAGCGCGAAGCTGACTGTGCTGCTGGTGGAGCAGCGTGTCGCCGAGGCTTTGCACTACGCCGATCGCGGCTACGTGCTGGAAACCGGCAGGGTGGTACTCTCCGGCACGCATGACGAACTGCAGCGCAACGACCGGGTCCGGCAGGCCTACCTCGGGATGTAGAACGATAACCAGCAAGAGGAGAGGAGAATGAGCGATACAGCAGTCCACTTGGGCAAGAGACTGGCGATCGCTGCGGCGGCGGCCGCAGCACTGTGGGCGAGCGGTGCGAATGCGCAGCAAAAGGAGGTGGAAGTCGGCCTGATTGCGCCGATGAGCGGTCCGTGGGCGCGGCAGGGGCAGGTGATGAAGATGGCCGCCGACCTCGCGATCGAGTCGATCAACCAGCAAGGCGGCATCAAGGCGCTCGGCGGCGCGAAGCTCAAGCTCGCGGTGTTCGATGCCGGCGACAGCGTAGAGAAGGCGAAGAACGCGGCACAGCGCATGGTGGCGGAAGCGCCGGATCTGGTGGGCGCGACAGGCGCCTACCTCAGCTCCTTCACCCTTGCGGTGACCGAGGTGACGGAGCGCGCCCAGTTGCCGGTGCTGACCTTCTCCTACTCCGATCTGATCACCTCGCGCGGCTTCAAGTACGTGTTCCAGACCTCCGCCACCGGCGATCAGCAGGCGGAGGGCTCGCTTCCCGCGCTGATGGACATCGCGCAGAAGGCCACCGGCAAGCGCCCCAAGACGGTCGGGATCGTGATGGACAACACCGCCGCGTCGGTGGCCTTCGTCAAGCCGATCAAAGCGACGCAACTGGACAAGCTCGGGCTGAGCCTAGTGGTCGACGAGACGTTCACTCCGCCGCTGGCGAACGCCACGCCGCTGATTCAGCGCGTGCGCTCCGCGCGCCCCGACATCCTGCTGCTGCTACCCACCGCAATCTCGGACGCCAAGCTGCTCATCGAGAAGATGAACGAGTTCGGGCTGGGGCGCGGCAAGCTGCCCACCATCTCGAACGGCGCTGCGATCGTGGATCCGGATCTGCGCAACAACATCAACGTCCAGCAGCTCGAGGGCATCATGTCGGTCATCGCCAACTGGACCACCAGTGCGCAGAAGGACATGGTCGAGGAGTTCAAGAAGAAGACCGGCGAGCCGTGGCCCACGCAGCACTTCCTCACCACCTACGGCGACATGTGGATCTTCAAGGCCGCGCTCGAGACCGCCGGCAAGGCCGATCGGGCGAGCGTGGCCAAGGCGCTTCGCACCATCGATCTGACCACCGGTGGAGCGAAGTACTTCACCGGCGGCCGCGTCAAATTCGACGATGTCGGCCGGCGTGTGGGTGCCGGCCTGGTGATCGTGCAGTGGCAGAACGGCGTGCCGGTCACCGTGTACCCGCCGAAGGAGGCGGTCGCCTCCCCGATCTGGCCCAAGCAGTGACGTTGCCATACCCCCTCTCCCCTCCGAGGAGAGATCTACTGCTTCTCCCTCTCCCCTCCGGGGAGAGGGTTGGGGTGAGGGGTTTTCTTCAACAGGAGTCAAACCATGAACGACGAACTATTCGATCGCGGGCTCGAGATCCGCAAGGCCGTCCTGGGCAAGGAATTCGTGGAGAAGTCGATCGCTTCGGCGGACGACTTCAACATGCCGCTGCAGCGGCTGGTCACGGAGTATTGCTGGGGTGCGGTGTGGGGGCGTGATGGCCTGCCGCGCAAGACGCGCAGCATGCTCAACCTGGCGATGCTCGCCGCGCTGAACCGTCCGCACGAGCTCAAGATGCACATCGGCGGCGCGCTGCGCAATGGCGTGTCGCGCGACGAGATCCGCGAGGTGCTGCTGCAAGTCGCGATCTACTGCGGGGTGCCGGCAGCAGTAGACTCGTTCCGCGTGGCGCGCGAGGTGTTCGCGGAGTGGGACAAGAGGGGCGGGTGAGGCGACCGGCTCAGCCGAAGCATCCGTTCTCCGGGAGACAGGGCTCCGCAGCGTAGCCGGCTGCAAAGGGTACGCCAGTGTCCGTGGCGCCTGCTCGCAAGCCACTTCGCCGACGTCGAAGCGATCCAGCGCGTACACCCACAGATAGAAGGAAGCGGCGCTTTCGCATGCGGCGATCGCAGCTACGGCGCTCCCTTGTCCTGCGCCAAAATGCCGCGCTGCGAGGAAGCCGCCAGCGTACAACGCGATCGTCACGCTGGCTGCCGCACCGAAGCCCATGCCGGCCGCCAGGAATCCGAGTCCGCTCAAGCGCGCGAGTGACCCGCGCGCCGCGCTCATGTAGCGGAGCGCGGCGTTGCGGTGTACAGCACGAAGAAGACGCAGATGCCAGCCTCGGAAAGCTCTACGACGTCACGCTGCACGAGCTGCGCGTGGAGTGCCTCTTTCCGTACGGCCCCGAGACAGAACGCTCTGAGAGTCCTGGCGCGAACCGCACGGCCGGCGTGACTAAGCGAGGGCGCCTCGGAGAGCAGCGGCAGGTCCAGACTGTGGACCGACCCGAACGCCTGGTCGTACCTGACCTATCACTGCCGGGCGCTCGGGCAACAGCTCTCCTAGGCGATGCGTATGTCACCATGCGCGACTTGCTAGCCAACCTCGCACTGGGACGGTCCGGCAGCGCAGGAGCGCCGCTCTCATCGAATCACCTCGTCGGCGCGCAGCAAGATGGATTCCGGTACGTTGATCCCGAGTGCCCTGGCCGTCTTGAGGTTCACTATCAGTTCGAACTTGGTCGGCTGCTCGATCGGCAGGTCGCCCGGCTTGGCGCCTTTGAGGATCTTGTCGACGTAGCCGGCGGCGCGACGAAACAGGTCGCTGTAGCTGGCCCCGTAGGAGATGAGCGCGCCGTCCGAGACGAAGTCGCTGCTCCCGGAAACGACGGGGATCTGAGCTTTCGTCGCCAAGGTAAGCAGCTCTCGTCGATTGACATAGATCACGGGAGCGTCGATCAGCAGAATGGCCTGGGCGTTCGCCCGCCTTACGGCCGAGGCTATGGAGCCCAGATCTTCCCGCTTGCGAATGGCCACGAACGTCGGGTCGATCGACATCCCTGGCGCTGCAGCCTTGACGTCCTCAACGGCTCCTCGGTGGTAGGGCGTGGCGGGATTCCATAGGACCAGCACTTCCTTGGCTGACGGGATGGCCTCCCGCAGGAGCTCCAGCCGCTTGGCGGTGAGCTCGCGAAGCATCAAAGACAGCCCGGTGATGTTGCCGCCGGGGCGGGCGAGGTTGGGGACTAGTCCTGACCCTACGGGGTCCGCCACGACCGCCATGACGATGGGAATCGTGGAGGTCGCTTGGCGTGCGGCGCGTGCTGCGACTGTGATGTCGGTCAAGATGACGTCCACCTTCTGCCCAAGCAGATCGGCGGCCAAGCTCGGGACGCGGTCGTAATCGCCGTTGGCCGATCGCCATTCGATCACTACGTCGCGCCCCTCGGTGTACCCCGCATCGCGCAGCCCTTCCAAAAACGCTTGCGGCACCCTGTCCGTGGGCAAGAACGACACGAGCAGGACGCCGATATGCCAAGGTTGTGCCGGGTGCTGCGCTTGAGCGGCAGATGCGACATAGAGCAGCCAAGGAACCAGGACCGAGGCCGCGACCCGACATGCGTTGGCAGACCATCCGGTCCGGGGGCTCACCGCGTCACCTCGTCGGCCCGATACAGAAGCTCTTCCGGAACTTTGATGCCGAGCTCGTGCGCAACGCGTAGATCGATCACCAGCTCGACCTTGGAAAGCTGCTCGATGGGAAGCTCGCCCGGCTTCGCGCCTCTCAGGATCTTGTCGACATAGACGGCCGCCAGGCGGGCCGCCCCGATCAGGTCTGCCCCGTACGACATCAAGACACCGCCGCCGCTGTACTCCTTGTTCGGTACCATCGCCGGCATCCTGGCCTTGCGTATCGCGCTGGAAATCTTCGCGCGGTTGGCAAGGAAGACCATGTCCGCGGACACCAGGATCGCATCAGCCGAATCGCGCGAAACGACGCGCACGGCAGCCGCGAGCTCGGCATCGTTGCGCGCGTCCAGTTGCACTAGTTCCAGGCCCAGCTTCTCAGCGGCTTGGTGCGCTTCTTCGAGCTGTCGCGCGGAGACCGGGTTGGATGAGTTTCTCAGGTATAGGACGCGCCGGACTCGGGGTGCGGCCTTG
>Ga0335070_10005929_pt1 | contig 14404 bp, 13 predicted proteins | sample Lox_Sample_13_FD_206722 | JGI IMG/M metagenome (GOLD analysis project Ga0335070, IMG submission 206722) | Soil microbial communities from Loxahatchee National Wildlife Refuge, Florida, United States - Lox_Sample_1.3 | ecosystem: Environmental > Terrestrial > Soil > Wetlands | place: USA... | reverse complement strand
CGTCCGTCGATCTCGATGATGCCTTCGGCCTGCAAGCGGCTGAGATTTCGCGATACCAATTCGCGCACAGTCCCAATCTGCGCGGCGAATTCCTGGTTGCTCGCAGGCAACTCGATTTCGATACCGCTATTTCCGGGCTTACCTTCGCGCTGCGCCTGACGCAGGAGAAAGGACGCTAGCCGGTGGCGGACGGTTGTAAAGGAGAGTTCCTCAATGATTCCCACCAACCGGCGCAATCGTGCCCCGACGACACGCAACACTTTCAAGGAAACTTGTGGATGAGCAAGACAGAGGGCCTGGAAGTCCTGCTTACTGATAAACAGCAGCGTAGCGTCGTCAACCGCAGCTACCGACGCGGGATAGCTGCCGCCGTCGAAAACCGGCAATTCGGCGATGGACTGGCCTGGTCCATCCACACTCAGGACATGCTCGCGGCCTCCAGAAGAGCTCTTGAAGATCCGAACGTGACCCGACTCGACGACGTATAAGCCTGAGCAGGGCTCGCCTTCACTGAACACGATCTCGCCTGCTGAGTAGTGGCGCGGAACGGCGTGCTGCATGAGAAAGGCAAGTTCATTCTCCGCAAGCCCGGAGAAGATTGGCACTTTCGTGAGAGTCTGGGCATGATTGACCTTGGCTTCCGGCATGCAGCCTATTGTACGAAACCATGCCGAAAGCGAAGCCATCGCGGAACCAGCGCAGACTAGCGGACCGGTGCTGGAAAAGGCAGGATGAATGACGGTTTCTCGCCCTTCCGAGCCAGGTTCATCGTGCGCCAGAGTTCAACGCCCCACCACGCCAGAGCCACGAGCTCGATGAATCCTGTGAATCCGATGAGCGGATAGGCGAGGTTCGGCACGAAGTCGGTCAGCACCTGCAACAGTACCCGCCCGGCGCAGCCAACGTTGAACAGAATAAACGGGGCCCATAGTGAATGCAGCCGCTTCGCGTCGACCCCGGCCAGTATCGGGACCACCCGGGAGGATACTCCGAGGATCATCATGCTGATAAAACCAACGGTAAAGGCGTGACGGTGAGAGCCCATGTAGGTGTGCGCAAAGACCTGATGTGTCAGCACTCCATAGAGCGGAAAAAACGGCATCATGGCGCAAGAGATCAGCAGCCAGAGATAGGCAGCACGAATGAACTTGAACGTGCGGTCGGGCTGAGTCGGATTCCTGAAAACACCAACCTGAATGGCCAGTAAGGCTGCCCACACGGGCATCAGCAGATAGGCGAATTCGAGGCCGATGGCGAAATAGAGATTGTGGGTGACGAGGAGCAGAACGTAACTGGCGATACTCAGAATCAGGCTGCCGTTCATCAATCCGAAGATGAGCGGCTGGCGGTCGTGCACGGGCTTCGCCAGACCATAGACGTTAGGCACAAAACACTGGCTCACGCCAGCGATGATCAGGGCGGCAAAACCGAGCAACTGGACATCGCGCAGCGGCCCGTCGATCAGGGCGATACGCATGATCAGGGATTGCTCCGAATGGGCAGTCGCCTTGGCGAAAAAGAAAGCCGACTCGAGCACCGTGCCGACCAGGAACCAGAGAAAGGAACTGCCGATGAACTTCTCATATGGGTTGTACGGTCCAATCGCCTTGCGGGCAGTTCGATAGAGCACGGCCATGAAAAGCCCCACGGCCGCGATCTCGCATGCCCCGGAGATTGCTCCCAATAGGAGGGAAACAAGAGCCGGAGGAAGCATGTCGGCAACCATTCCCGTCACGATGCCGGTGCCGAGTAAGTAAAAGCTCAGGTTCGCCAACTCGGGCCGCCAGAGCCTGGTGTTCTTGAAGCGGGGGAAGGACTGGTAGGCAAACCCCATCACGAACATGCCGACCCAGCCAAAGACCATGGCGTGGGCGTGCGCGTGAATCGAGGGCAGAAGGTGCAACTGGAGAAAACTCTTTCCCAGTGCGATCTGTAGCAGATTGATCGCACCCCACAGGCAGCCCACGGTCAAAACGATGGCTACTCCGGCTTTGAAAAAGCGCCGGTAGATGTAGTCCTCGGCGCTTTCCTTGTAGACATAAGTTTCGCGAGACGGGTTGACCATCTCCCGGTTGATCTCACGCAGAAGTTCTTCCAGGTCTACCTGATGGACGGCGGCAAAAAACTCGAGTGGTTCGCTAGGACCGTGTTCGCCTCCGCATCCCTTGAGCCCGCGCTCATCGAAAATGCGTCGAGCGCCGGGACAGAGCCTTACGATCTCGGCCACGCTGGTATCTTTCGTGATCTCGCTCACCGCCATGGTTTCCACCTCTTCCTTCCAATGCTGCAACCATGCGGTCCGGAGGCCAATGACATAAGTCACAGATCGCAAGATTTGAAGATGGGGCGGTGTGACATCAGTCATAGGCACGAGATCACCGATCTGTCACGGTAGTGGTGAAGTTGGGGAGCAGATGATGGAACCTCCATTGGACTTTGACGAGCGTCCGTTCATTGTGATCTGGGAAACTACCCAAGCCTGCGATCTCGCATGTGTGCATTGTCGGGCCTGCGCGCAACCGCTGCGCAGCACGCTGGAGTTGAATACAGAGGAGGCCAAACGCCTGATTGATGAGGTCAAGGCACTGCGAGCTCCCGTTTTCGTCTTAACCGGCGGAGACCCCCTGAAACGACCGGATATCTTCGAACTGGTCGAATATGCATCGACGAATGGGGTGCGGATCTCTCTCACCCCCAGCGCCACTCCCTTGTTGACGAGGGAGGCGCTTCACCGGCTGAAACAATGCGGCCTAGCACGGTTGGCGGTAAGCCTCGATGGGCCGGACGCTCAGGTTCACGATGCCTTCCGCCGCGTGCCCGGTTCCTACAGTTGGACGCTCTCTGCCGTTCGCTGGGCGCGTGAAGTCGGCTTGCCCGCCCAGATCAATACCACCATCGCGCGCCATAACCTCCAGTACCTCGACGCCATGATCGCATTGCTTCGCGAGCTCGACATCGTGCTCTGGAGCGTTTTTTTCCTGGTCCCGACCGGACGTGGCTCGGCGATTGATCTGATCTCAGCCGAGGAGTTTGAACTCGTATTCGAAAAGCTATACGAAACCTCACGCCAGGTTTCCTTCGATATCAAGAGCACAGAAGCACAACATTATCGGCGTTTCCTTCTTCAGCGCCGAACGGAAGAAAAGCGGAACGGCAACGCCCAGTCTATGCCGCCATTTTTCGGCACCGGCACGCCCGATGGGATTGGGCGTGCCCCGCGCGGCATCAACGATGGGAAAGGATTCGTGTTTATTTCTCACCTCGGCGAAGTCTTCCCCAGCGGCTTCCTTCCAGTCTCGGCAGGCAATGTGCGCAAGCAATCCCTATCCGAACTCTATCGACATTCCCCGTTATTCATGGCCCTGCGTGACAGTTCTAACTTGAAGGGCAAATGCGGAATCTGCGAGTTCCGCGAGGTCTGCGGGGGATCACGGGCGAGAGCGTACGCGCTGACCGGAGATCCGTTTGCCGAGGAACCCTGCTGCATCTGGCAGCCCAACGTCCGCATTACCGCAAACGGTGAAGATAAGCATCCAGAGGAGTGTAGGCGCGAGATGGATCCGGAGCACCATCCCATTGCCGCTCAAATACCTTGAGGAAGCCCGATTCGCTGTACATGCGGCGCTGCACATCGCCCTCCAGCACCGAACCCGCAGGTTTCCAGTCGGGGCCGCGGGCATTCCGCGCCGAGCTTAGCTTTTCCAATGCCTGGTGGTAGTCCCCTCGCTTCCAGGCGATAAAGCCTCGAAGAAACCAGACATCGACCGCGCGCGGGTTCATCTGGCAAGCGTGCGCGAAATCTTCGTCGGCGGCTGCGAAGTCTTTCATCGCCAGTGACACTTCGCCGCGCAAGACCAGGGTTCCTGTCTCCTCCGAATTCAGGTGGATCGCGGTGCTCAACGTTTGACGCGCCTCGTCCAGTTCGCTGCGAGAGGAGGCCGATGCAGCGAGCAACTCTCCCTTTCTTTGAAAAGCACGATGATTCTGAGGATTGATGCGGGCCAACTCGTTGAGCTCGGCAATAGCAGCCGGAATATTTCCGAGCGTGACGAGACAATTGGCCAGATAGTAGTGGGAATCTTCGTGCTCCGGGTTGATGGCGAGTGCCTCACGAAATAGGGCGGACGCCTTGGCGCAATCGTGCTCACGCTTCATGGCGTCCATCGCAGCGTGTTGCTTCTCCCAAAAGCGAACCAAGCCCGCTCTGTCGAGATGAGCCGGAGGCGCGGTTGTGGCGACGTCTGCATGCCCGGCAAAAGCCTTGGCTTCTCGCTCGCCTTGCGTGATATCCCAGATTTGGTTGGCGCCGAGATTGGTCCAAGTTTCTCTTTGTCCTTGAAGCCAGCGAACTTCCAGGCGATCAATTTTGGTCGCGGCGCCCAGACCCATATGGAGGCGGTGGCTGTCCTCGGAAAGATACGAGGAACTGCCGACCGTGCGACGCAGCGGAACACCTGCAACCCAGGCGATCACCGTTGCCCCGTCGCCAAATCCCAGCGGCGCGGCGTGTGGTGGAACACGGTTGTGCAGGCGAAATTCAGCCCAGTTTCCTTGGGGAATACCGTTGCGAAGAAGCCGCACCCCTTCTCCTTGATCAATGATGGCGATATCCATCGCACCGTCATTGTTGTAGTCAGCCACAGCGAGCCCGCGGCTGACGTGAGACTGCGAAAGAGAGCGATTCCACGGCGCTAGATCGTGGAAAAAATTGCCCTGCGCATTCCAGAACAAAAAAGATGGCATGGGCACCAATTGCCGCGGCGTACCCTCCTTCTGTTCGAATGTGCTCCCATTGGCAACGATCAGATCCGGCCAGCCATCGGAATCAAAATCGATGAAGCTTGTGCCCCAGCCGATCTTCTGCAACGACGGCTGTCCGATCCCCATGTTCGCCGCCACGTCGGTGAAGTGCAGTTCGGAGCCGTTGGCCATTCCCTTCTGCTCCGATAGCAGCGACTGGTAGAGCGCGTATCCTTGCGCGATCCAGTGCGAGATAAACAGATCATCGTCGCCATCACGGTCGAAATCGCCAGCGGCCAGCCCCATCGAGCCCCGATATTCCTCAACCCAGGCGTTGCGTCCCGCCTCCACAAATTTTCCGTGCTGATTCAGATACAACTTGTTCTCGGAAATGTCATTGGCGACGTAGAGGTCGGGCCAGCCGTCACCATCGAAATCGTGCCACAGTGCGCTCAGGCTCCGACCATCTGGGTTATCCACGCCCAGGTCTTTTGCAACTTCGCTGAAAGTGCCATGGCCGTTGTTGCGAAACAGCAGGTTTCGTTCCGGCTCAAAGGAAGCCGGATTCAGTGTGAAAGGTACGTCGAGTCCAAATTGCGTCGAACTGGTGGCCGCGTTCTGCTCGTCGCGCTTGTACTTCACGTATCCGCAAACGTAAAGGTCGAGGTATCCATCCCGGTTGTAGTCTCCCCAGGAGACGCCAGTCCAGAAGCCTCGATAGCGATCGAGACCGGCTTTGTGCGGGACGTCGGCAAAAGTTCCGTCGCCGTTGTTGTGAAAGAGATAAATTCGGTCGTAGCTGCTCACCACCATGTCCAGACGACCATCGTTATCGTAGTCGCCCCAGGCAGCACCCATGCCGCGAATGCGGAGCTCAGGAAAGCCCTTCACTCTCTCAAATCGGCCGTCGCCGAGATTGCGATAGAGCACCGACGGCGCGAGTTGTGAATCCGGCAGGTCGAGGGAACCGCCTCCACTCACCACGAACAGATCGTCGAAGCCATCGTTGTCGAAGTCGCCCCAGGCTACGCCGGAGCTCATGTCCTCAGGCAACTGCGAGGACCGTGGACCTTGAAACTGCCGAAAGGAGCCGAGCCCAGCGCCTTTGGTTACATCCGTTAAGAGAGGCTCAGGAGCCCCTGCTGGCAGCGAGGTTCCGGTCTTGACCAACGGATCAATCGTGCGCGCCTCCAGTCCCCCCGACGGTGCCTCTCTTTTGACAGGCTCAAGTTTCGGCGTAGCGGTGGAAGTCGCGGTCCGCTCCAGAACGCTCGTGATATCTTTCGAAGCTTCCCCAGGCGTGTATTCCTCCGGCTCATTTTCCTTGTGAATTCGCCAGGCGACGACAGCGCCTATGAGTACGAGCACAAGCAAGCCGGAAATCGTCCAGGCAACGCGCCGCATCCGGCGTGAGCCTTTGAGTTTTTCGGGAACGAGGACTCCTACGGACATTTCGCTGATTCTCCCGCTTTGGTTACGCAAATATCTGCGGTGGCACTCGCAATATCGACCACTGGCGCGGTCAATCCAGATTTCTCGCCCATCACGTAGTTGAGTAAGAACTGATCGATTTTCCGGTAGTGCAGGATGGCTTCAATGCGCAACTTGCCCGGTGCGGTCCCTGCGGGCACGACGAAACTCGTATCGGGTTTCGCCGCTGCGACAGGCAGACTCGGCCCGCCAGACGGACACATAACGTTGTATTCGACAGTGTCGGAATATCCGGGAAATAAAGAACGGCGGTAGCGGACGCCGACCATTTCCCAGAGATTGTGGCGATCAATCAGATTGCCGTATTGATCGACGGGCTCGGCTTTAAACAGAAATGTTCCCGGCGGAAGGAAGTTCCGCTCATTGCGCTGGCCAGAGCTGAAGATCGTTCTGCCATCCGCATCCTGGACACGCAACTCGACCCAGCTCTGGATCATGTCCAAGGGGCCTGTGGGATAGTCATGGCCGACCTTGTTGGAAGTCATCACGACTCTCACGGGAATCGTCTTGCCCGGGATGGCCGTCGGTGGGGCTTCAATGCGGACCTTTACGATCGGCCCTTCGGCCCACTTGCTGCGAATCTCGGGAATCTCGATGTGTCCCTTGAGCCACGCGGCCGTCAACTCCACCTGCTGGTCGGATCCATCCAAATGCAAGAAGGCAGGCACAAAACTGTTTGCTGCCAGGAAGGGGTGGCTGCGGTGCTTGCGATCGTCTGGGCTTCGGTTGTAGTCCATGGAATCACCCGCCGCCGGATCGGTCGAATCAACCAGTGGCATGTGACACTCGCGGCATTCGACCGTGGCCCTGGCATCGCCCTTATGGTTCCAGTGGCTCGCCGCCCAGTTGTCGTATTGGTTTTGCAACTGCACCCAACCGATGCCATTCACTTCCTGATCGATGAACTGCTTGTGGCAGGCGGCGCAGTATTCGGGCTTCTTGTACATGCGTTTGCTCAGACGGTTGTGCTGTGCGGGCCATGCACGGATCAAGAAATTCCGCGCCACCGCGTCCAGGCGGTGATCGGAACTCCATTGCCCGAGATATTCTGTTGGCTGCCACATCGTGTAATTCGCGTTGCCCTGAATGTCGGTCTTCTGAATGGAGTGACAGGCCAGACAGGAAATTCCCTCGTCATGTCCGAGTGATCCGGTCAGCTTTTCGACAAAAATGTTTTTCGAGCCTGAGAACAGCGAGATCGGGTCGTGACAGCCGCCGCAATACCGCGTCGACTCTGGCCCGTTCTGCTTGGCCATTACATTTTGAATCCCCTGGAAAATCGGATCCATCGCGGCATAGCGGTGCGCACTGGTCTTCCACTCCTTGTAGATCTCGGTGTGGCATCCGCTGGCGCCGCAGCTCTCCGAGCCCGCAAGCGACCGCGGATCGAAGGCGCCATTGGTGGATGTGTGAGCCAGGCTCGGTGCAAACGGACGATTTCTGCCGAAAGCGTAGTTGTAGTCGGAGGGAAACTGATTGTGATATTTGGTTCCCGAATAGGCAAACGTCACTCCGGCGATCACGACCATCCCGGCTATGGTCGCGACCAAACCAGCGCCCAGCCACGACGCCGAACCCTCCGACCCTTCCGCTTTGCGCCGTCGCCACCAGGCAATGAGAATGTGCGCACCGCCAGCCGCCAACGCCAACAGGGTTGAGGTCAGATGTGTGTAGCGCAACCAAGGCGAGGTGCTCACACTCACCAGCGCTTGTCCCATCACGAGCAGCCCGGAAACCAAACACACCGCCAGTGCACCGAGACCCACATAGCCGAGCAGCAACACATCGGAAAGAGCCTGATCGCGATAGTCCTTCCAATGCGCTACGGAATAACAAACCAATGGAGCGAGCGTGATGACGCCGATGATCGTGTGCAGAAGTACGCCCCATTCGATTGCGGGATGGAATGGCCCGAAAGTAATGGCGAGCCCGGACAGAAGTTCGAACAGAAGAATCGCCGCCGCCGTTTTGGATAAGACGCTCGACCATCCCGTTCGCCGCGGTTTCTCGGCACCACTTTCGGATTGCATCGTTGCCTCCGCAGATTGGAGCAAAACTACGATCGCCGGCTCGCGCCCACAATAATGCTTTTGCTCTATCCCAGGTTTTCGTTCTTCCTGAAATCTAGTGAGATTACGAAGCAATCCGAGCCGCGGCTATGACAAAAGTCACGGCGAACCCTGGAAGACAGATCACATCCACGCCCGACAAAGTGCGCGTCGACGGCGTGACATAAGTCATCGCCTCTCGAAGGAGACCAACTTAGGCTATCCACAGGAGAAAACACTCGTGAGTGAACTGATAGACAATCGCAGGCAGCGCATTTTCGTTCTGAAGGAGGTCATTCAGCACTTGCATGCCGGCGCCGCTCCAGAGCTCGTGAAGCAACAATTGCGCGAAATCGTTCGCCAGACCGATGCAACCGAGATCATGGCCATGGAGCAACAGCTTATGGCCGAGGGCATGCCGGTAGAGGAAGTGCGTTCGATGTGCGACTTGCATTCCCAAGTCACGCGCGAGGTTCTAGTCCAGCTTTCCCCTTCTCACTCCGTTCAGGCAGGGCACCCCGTGGACACTTTCCGGCGTGAGAACACCGCACTCAAAGAACTGATCGGGAGGATGCGCGCTGGGAGCGAAGATGCCGGGAAGCTCGAGGATGGCGCCGATGCGAGGGAGCTGGTGTATCGCCTGCGTCAAGCTGCGAACGAATTTATGGATATCGATAAGCACTATCAGCGAAAGGAGCACGCATTATTCTCCTGCCTGGAGCGACACGGTATCACCGGCCCCTCGAAGGTAATGTGGGCCAAAGATGACGAGGTCCGGAGCCTGGTGAAGCAGATGAATCAAGCGGCGCATGACTGTGGTGCAACCGCCCGCGAGATAAGGGAATTTCTTACACGATCTGCGGAACGAGCGCTGCTGGCTGTGGAAGAGATGATCTTCAAAGAGGAGAACATCCTTCTTCCCATGTCACTACAGACTCTGACCGATGGTGAGTGGGCCGAGATCTGGGCGGCTTCTCCTCAGTATGGCTGGTGCCTGGTGGAACCTGGTTCCGACTACACTCCTTTTGTTCCATCAGAGGCCGCAGGTGTAGCGAAGGACGGAACCATCATGATGCCAACCGGCCACGTCACCCTGGAACAGTTGACTGCGCTCCTCTCCACGCTTCCACTGGATCTGACATTCGTCGATCGAGATGATCGGGTCGCCTTCTTCAGCGAAGGACCGAGCAGAATCTTCGCGCGCAGCAAAGCCATCATCGGCCGCAAGGTACAGCATTGCCACCCGCCAAAGAGTGCCGATACGGTGAACAAGATCCTGGACGATTTCCGAGCCGGCCGCGAGAACGTCGCAGAGTTCTGGATCAACTTGCAGGGCAAGTTTGTTCACGTACGCTATTTCGCAGTGCGGGACAAACAAGGCGCCTATCTCGGAACCGTGGAACTCACGCAGGACATCGCGCCGCTACGAGCGCTCCAGGGCGAAAGACGACTCCTGCAATACAACTGAAGAGGAACAAGGTGTCAAAGTCCAAAATACCGCTGCATCCGAAACACCCTGAGCGCGTGTGCTGGGGATGCGACAAATATTGCTCCGCGGATGACCTTCGCTGCGGGAATGGCACGATCCGGACGCAGCATCCCGTGGAATTATTCGGTGAAGACTGGGCTGAATGGGAACTGGAACCCTTGTCCGCCGAGCCCACATTGCAGCCAGATGAAAGATGCCAAAAGGAATAGGAAATATTCCGAGTATGCGCCTGTCACAGACCTGATCCGGCCCAAGCCGGATAACGGTATGGTCCGAAGACAACCGAATCATCAGCGGACCCTACGACCGGATCATGGTCAGAGCCATCTTGAAGCGCGTGATCGCTCTTACAGCGTGCGGCTTTTCAGCCGGCAGCAGGACGACATCACCGGGTTTCAGAGCTATGGTTTTGCCAGAAACGGTAACCTCAGCTTCACCTTCAACATCCTGCACGAGTGCATCAAATGGAGACGTGTGTTCGCTTAATCCTTGCCCTTCGTCAAAGGCAAAGATCGTGATGTTTCCCTTTTCCCGCTTCAGGACGACGCGGCTCACCACCGAGCCGACCTGGTAATCAACCAAACTTGATAGCGAAAAAGCTTGTGCTTCGGGAATTTCGGAACGCGCAATTGTGGTCGAACTCATATTGTGTTTCCTGCCTTTCTGATCTTTAGATGTGGTGGCCGGGCTCCCTGGACCAATAGCCAGTGCTGTAAGAACTAGCGCTGTGCCGCCAATACCGGTGACGGTCTGACAATGACTACTCCCTTCATGCCGGATCCTTCGTGCAAGGTGCAGACATAGCGATAGATGCCTGGCTCGGTAAACACGCGGGAGAAAGCTTGTCCCGGCTGCATCAAACCCGAGTCGAACGAACTCGCTCCCGCAGGCATTTTCACATCGACCTTGCTCAAGGCTTTACTGGCATCGTCCACCACGTTGTGAATCACCTGCGAAGAGTTTTTCCAAACCACCTTGGTGCCCACATTTACTGTGATGGCCGGCGGCACAAATCCCATGTCCGTCATACCGACCGTCCCCTGCGCGACCGGCGCTGTAAGCCTGGCCAACTTCGTTCGGATTGCCGCCGGGGAAAGTCGTATCGAACAGTTCGGAGCAAGCGGCTCCAATGTGTCCACCACGAAACTGGGAATACTGGGATCCTCCACTTCAACTACGCTGCCGAAATACCCGGTCACGTGGACGAGGCGACTGGCATTCTGCGAGAACAGCAGCGGCCGTGCCTCCATGCGATAGACCTTCGAGGACTGGAGTAGTCGCAGCATCACCTTGCCGTCACCGGATATCGTGAGGCACCCGTTCAACTCAGCGGAATTCTTTCTAGCCGTGGTGGACGACGCTTCAGCCAGATGGCTCCTGGCGGGTGAGTGCGCAGACTTGCTCTTCTGCGCCATTGCGCTGTGCATGTCCATGTTCGAAGGGAGTTCGCGGCTATCTGCCAGGGGCGGGTTGCCCTTGGCATTTTCCAAACCGGCCTGGGTCTCCATCAGGCTTGGTGTCGCGTCAGCCTCCGTCATGCCTGAGAGGCGAGATGAGTTGGAGGCGGACGAGTCAGAGGCCGGCCCTGCGTGCATCAGGGTTGCATTCTCGGTACCGGTCACCTCAAAAGTTGCCATCAGTCCTTTTGCCATGCGAGCCATGGCGTGGTCCATCATGGCAAAGCTTCCCGGAACACTGGCCTTGAATTCCAGGATTGCAGCTGCGCCGGGTGGCACGCTGGCGGTTTGGACGCTAGTCAAGGGAGGCGATGTCAGAGAGCCTAACAGGTAGTCGCGAGTAAAGATCTCGCCAACGACATGCAAGGACGATGTGTCATTGGGACCCGCATCGCCGAAGAAGATGCGAATTGTCTCGCCAACTTTCGCCGGCATCGGGTGGGTTTTCGTCAGCGCATCGACTGCCCCGTTGAACACGAAGTATTCAGGGCTTTCGTCCATGAGCTTGGCATCGCTGAATTGCTGCATGCCCGCCTTACCTTTGGCCGCCGCGGTATAGATCTCTCCCTGCATCACGTAGTACTCGTGATCTACCGTCACAAGTCCACCTTCCGGTTCAACCAAGATCAATCCGTACATACCGTTCGCGATGTGCTCGGCAATCATAGGAGTGCCGCAGTGATAGACGAAGAGTCCCGGTGTCGTGGCTTGGAATGTGAAGGTTTTGGACTGCCCCGGCACAGCCTGGGTAAATGCCGCGCCTCCACCGGGCCCGAGCGCCGCATGGAAATCGACCGAGTGTGCCATGTGGCTGTCGGCAGCGTTGCGCAGCGTGACTTCGACCGTGTCACCCTCACGCGCGCGAATCATCGGACCTGGAACCTTTCCATTGAAGGTCCAGTAGCGGTAGGTTGTTCCGGCTGACGGATCGAGTGTTCCCACCACTTCCTCAGCCGTGAGCGTCACCTGAACTACAGCCGGCGGCCTGTTCCCGACACTCGAAAGAACATCGGACGGGTCGCGCACTATGTCGATGATCTTGGACTGAATCTTTGCTTGGTGCGCGCTGTGTGTGATTTTCTGAGCCGACAGGGTTGCTGTTGCCGAGATGAGGAACAGCATGCTGACGATAGCTTCTACAACCGAAGTTCGATAATGAGGTCTCATTTTCATAATTGCGTCTCTTTCAGCCGGCCTATCGTTTTCCGTCTCGTCGATGTGAGGTTGCCGGCTGCCCTATACTTGTATCGGGAGGCGATAGAGCTCAATGGAGCATCCGTACCATTGGAATAGTCCGTTGTCACAGGAGCGGCTAAATGCTGGAGAGTGAGCTGTTTGCGCTGCTCCAAGGAACCACGGACGCAGCCTTTTCGGTGACCGAAGAAGGCGAGATCTTGTCCTGGAACAAGGCTGCCGAGAAACTGTTGGGCTACTCCGCGCAAGAAGTGGTCCAGAAAACCTGCTATGACATTTTGGAGGGTATGGGAACGTTGGGTACCCAGTATGCCACCAACACTGCAGCGTGACTGAGTGCACCGCGGGTAATGCAGAAATCCCCAACTTCGACATGAGTGTCAAAACCCGTTCAGGAGAACGATTGTGGATCAACATGTCTACCATCGTGTTCGATAATCAGCGCACGGGCCGCCGCCTCCTGGTGCATATGGCCCACGACATCACGGAACAGAAGAAGAACGAACAGTTGATGCAGAAGATGCTGGAGTTGTCGAAGCAAGTCAGCTCGCTCACCGAAACTTCTCTGCGCGCGGAACCAGCTCCTGCGCTATCCGAGCAAGAGAAGCATGTGTTGCGCCTGTTCGCTGAAGGCAAGGATAGCGATGATGTTGCCGATGCCTTGGAAATTAGTCCGCAAACCCTCCGTAATCATCTTCACCACATCAACCAGAAACTCCGCACACACAACCGCCTGGAAGCAGTCATGAACGCCATCCAGCGGAAGCTCATCTAAGAGCCCCGTACAACTGTCCCGGATTCCGGTACGAACGCTTCATTGTGCGTTTTCCTGGGATGCGTCACATTGGTTTCAGCCGGTCGTAACGGCGGGAGTTGCCAATGATTTCCCAATGCTCTAACCCACAGTGCGGAAAACCCTTTCATTACCTCCGAGGAGGAAGGCTGTACCGGTTCGATGTACGGGTTCGATGTACGGCGGCCCGTGGAGCCGTGCAGAGATATTCCGAATGCGATCTGTGCGAGCAAACCCTCGCAAGCCAGCGTGTTCTTCTGGCTTTGTGGTGATTGCGCGCGCCAATCCTCGCTCCGATTCTCTTTGCGGGAAGGGATTTCCGTCGTTCCCCTAGAGCAGCTTCCCGAGGGCAATAGTCCTGTGGTGACCCGCGCCGTCGCTGCCGAATAACTTTGCAGAAAGGAATGAAGGTAATGGCTACACAATGCATCACTGCGCAAATTGAAGGATCTCCCTATGGACTGAACCGGCTCCCGCACCTCGGGAGCTCGCTGCTCCAGGTATTGATTCCAAATGAAGTACAAAGCATGTGGAAGGAAGAGGCCTGGCAGACCGGTGCTGGCCGCAGTGCCCGAACGCTCGTGAAGTACCCTGATCTCCGTATCGTATTGGTCTCGATGAAAGCCGGGACCCGTTTCAAGCAGCACAGGACGAGCGCTCGGTTTGCCATCCTAGCGCTCGCTGGGCATCTGCGCCTGCACCTTCCCGATGCCACCGTCGAAGTACCGAGGGGAGAGTTGCTGGCACTCGACCGCGACGTATCTCACGATGTAGAAGCAATTCGCCAAAGCACATTCCTGCTCATCCTCGCTCGGCCTGACCGGAAGAAGGAGAGATCCCATGAATGACTTAATTCACGAATTGAAACAGGATCATCGCGTGATTCAGCAAGTCGTGGCCGGCATGAGTGCAGTTGCGGAACTACTCGATTCAGGCAAGCAGGTTGATCCCAGCGTGCAGGAGTTGCTTCGTCACGCGAGCCTGAAGGTGACTACCGATGTCTACATGCAGGCGGTCAGTCCACAGAAGCGCGAAGCTCAGAGCAAGCTGATGAAGATGGTCTTGAAAAAGGCCGCTTCAAAGTAACTGGACCAAATTGGACCATGAAGAAAAACGGCGGGTCTGCGGAACTTCTTTATTTTGTTGGCGTCCCCGACGGGATTTGAACCCGTGTTACCGCCGTGAAAGAAAC
>Ga0335070_10005928_pt1 | contig 14405 bp, 10 predicted proteins | sample Lox_Sample_13_FD_206722 | JGI IMG/M metagenome (GOLD analysis project Ga0335070, IMG submission 206722) | Soil microbial communities from Loxahatchee National Wildlife Refuge, Florida, United States - Lox_Sample_1.3 | ecosystem: Environmental > Terrestrial > Soil > Wetlands | place: USA... | reverse complement strand
CTCCGACACGAACCATGATGGTTGCTTCGGAGAGGGGAAATTCTTCCTCCGTCTTTTTCTCTACAACCACACGAAATCCCATGAGCTCAAAAAATCTCTTATGTTGACCGAGAGCCTTTTTGATCAGAATCTCAAAGGAGCCTTCCGCTCCCTCGAACTGAAATCCTTGATTTTCGAGCCGTTTTAAATCGTCGAGGATTTGCCTCACCTTTGGATCTTTGCTTTCGAGATCAATCTTGAAATCAGCGGCTTTATAGAGGATGTTTGACTCACCGGAGAGATCTGAGATCAGAACCCGTTGATGATTTCCAACGCTTTCCGGAGCCACATGTTCATAGGCGGCGTCGCTCTTTCGGATCGCGCTGACGTGGACCCCGCCCTTGTGTGCGAATGCGCTATCGCCTACGTAGGGAAGATATTTATTATGGGGAAGATTGGCCAACTCCGAGACGAAACGCGAAACCTCGGTGATCTTTCTCAGCTGCTGATCCGTGACGCAATCGATTCCCATTTTCAGCTTGAGATTGGGGATGACGGAGCACAGGTTGGCATTTCCACATCGTTCTCCGTACCCATTCATCGTGCCGTGGACCATGGAGACGCCTTCCTTGACGGCGAGAATGGTATTGGCGACCGCCATCTCGGAATCGTTGTGGACATGAATGCCCAGGGGAAGAGCGATTTCCTCTTTGACCGTTTTCACGATGGATTGAACCTCATCGGGGAAAGTTCCACCGTTGGTATCGCATAAAACGATCCAGTCCGCTTTGGCTTCCTGGGCCGCCCGTAGCGCAGAGAGCGCGTACGCAGGGTTGTTCTTGTAACCGTCGAAGAAGTGCTCCGCGTCAAAAACGACTTCGGGAACACGCTCCTTGAGGAATCGGATCGAATCATGGATGATCTCGAGATTCTGTCCGAGCGTAATCTTTAAGGCTTCGATGGGATGGCGATCCCAGGACTTTCCGAAAACGGTCACCACCTCCGTTCCGGCCTTGATCAACGCCTGTATGTTCGGATCTTTTTGGGGGGGGATCCCCGCCCTGGAGGTGCTTCCGAAGGCAGCCACCTTCGCCCGAGAAAGAGAAACGGCCTTGATTTCTTGGAAAAACTGGAGATCTTTCGGATTGGAACCGGGCCATCCCCCCTCAATATAGTGAATGCCTATTTCATCCAGCTTTTGCGCAATCCGGACTTTGTCCTCAAGAGAAAAAGAGATGTCTTCTGCCTGTGAACCGTCGCGGAGTGTGGTATCGTAAATTTTGATCGGATTTAGCGGACTCAATGTGATAACTCCGTCGATGGTCAACCGCCAAGGGTCGATGATCCATGCTCATCGCCCTTTGGGGATGGACCGTCGATCATTTCTCTTCTGCGATCGTTGGCTTATCCAGCTCGAAGGTATCGTGAAGGGCTCGGACGGCCAATTCGGTATACTTGGAATCGATGATGCACGAGATCTTGATCTCCGAAGTTGAAATCATGTGGATGTTGATCCCTTCCTTTGCCAAGGCGGAAAACATTTGAGCGGCCACACTGGAGTGACTCCTCATCCCCACCCCCACGATGGAGACTTTTGCAATGTCCTCGTTGAATTTGACTTCTTTTCCGCTGAACTCCTTATTCGCTTCTTTGACAATCTGGAGGGTTTTTGCAAAATCGGACTTGGGAACGGTAAAAGCCACATCCGCACACCCTTTCTCAGTGCTGGAAGTCTGGATGATCATGTCCACCACAATATTCGCATCCGCAATGGGCTTAAACAACTTGGCGGCCACGCCCGGGATATCCGGGAGACGCATGACCTCGATCTTCGCTTCATTCTTGTCGTAAGTCACGCCCGAAACGACAACTTTTTCCATCTCTTTGTCCTCCTTGCAAACGATTGTCCCGGGATTGTCGTTAAAAGATGATCGGACATGGATCGGGACATCATATTTTTTGGCAAATTCGACAGAACGGATCTGCAGCACCTTCGCGCCGAGGCTGGCCATTTCCAGCATCTCGTCGTAGGAGATCTTCGATAACTTTCTCGCCCGGGGATAGACATTGGGATCCGTGGTGTAAACCCCATCGACGTCGGTATAAATCTCGCACACATCCGCCTCCAACGCTGCAGCGACGGCCACCGCCGATGTATCCGATCCTCCCCGCCCGAGCGTGGTGATATTCCCCGAATCGTCCACACCCTGAAACCCTGCGACGACCACCACCCGTCCCTCGATTAGATCTTGACGCATCTTCTCCGAATCAATGCTCGAAATCCTGGCTTTGCCGAAGACGCTGTCCGTCGCAATTTTGATCTGGAAGCCCAGATACGATTTCGAATCACAGTCCATGGACTTGAGCGCCATGGCCAGGAGGGCAATGGAGACCTGCTCTCCGGTTGAGACGAGAACGTCAAGCTCCCTCTCGTCAGGAGCCGGGGTGATCTGCTGTGCCAAACGGATGAGTTTGTCTGTTTCTCCAGACATCGCAGAGACGACGACCACCAGCTCATGGCCTTGGCTCTTGGTGTTGAGAACCCTCCGGGCCACATTTTTGATCCGCTCAACATCTCCTACAGAAGTTCCGCCATACTTTTGAACCACCAGTGCCATCTGCTACCTCCCCCTCAACATTCAAGAACGCAATATAAGGAATAGAATCAAGAAATTCCGCATTCGGAAAGTTGATTCACCAGGTTTTCAAAACGTTCTCCTCTTCCCGAAATTTCTACGGATCTTATGTTCTTGTCCGTAGAGGCGATGGAGATGAAAAGTAATTCCCGGGGGAGGAGAGAGGGAATCTTGTCGGCCCATTCGATTGCTGTGATCCCGCTCCCTTGAAAATATTCCTCCAAGCCTAATTCTTCAGCTTCCTGTTCTCTTCCCAGCCGAAAAAGATCGATATGGTAAAGAGGGATTTCCCCCGGGTATTCGTGAATCAGCGTAAAAGAAGGGCTTGAGATATAAGCGGAGTTCTCTATTCCGACTCCTGCGGCGAGTCCCTTGATCAATTGGGTTTTCCCTGCCCCTAATTCGCCCACCAAGGCGACGACGTCACCGGGAAGAAGACGTTGCCCAATGTCCTTTCCAACTCGAATCGTCTCCAGTGTGCTTTTGGTTCGAAAGACCACCTTTTTCACCATTCAAATCCCGAATCACAAATTCCAAATCCCAAACAAATCTCAATTCCGAAACCTAAATGACCGAAACGATTTTGTTTGAGGTTTGACCGGAACGTCCCCCGTCCCGCCGAAGCGGAATAGATGAGGGGTAAGGGCACCCTAGAGACGAAATTTCCTCCCCGGAAGCTCCGCCCTGCGGGCGGGGAGCTTCACAGTTGGTTTATTGAAAATGATTTGTAGTTTGATGGCTTGGAATTTGGAACTTCCCATAAGATGGGACGGTTATGCCTTAAATTTAAAGTCATCGGGATTGAGACTTTCCAGCCAGTCCTTTAGCTGATCCCCCTCTTTCTCCATATCGATGGTGCGCGCTTTCTCGATGACCTGCTCGGACACAAAAATTGGGGCGTCTGAAGCCAGGGCGATGGCCATCGCGTCGCTCGGACGAGAATCGATGACAATCTCTTCCCCCCCTCGATTCAGGTAGATCAACGCATAATAAGTGTTTTCCTTGAGGTCGTTGACGACGATTTTCACCACGTGAGATTGGAGCGTGTCGAGAATGTTGTGGATTAAATCGTGGCTGGCCGGGCGATGAGAGCTCATCTTCTTCAGTTTCATCGCGATGGCATTGGCCTCGAAGGGGCCGATCCAAATCGGAAGCCCCGTTTTATTCGATAAATCCATGAGGAGAACGACAAACCCATTTGAGGTGGAGTCAAACGTCAAAAACTTCACTTTCATCTCAACGTACATCCTGTCTCTCCTTTCACTCGTCTCGCCGTCAAGCCAAATCTCAAAAAAGCCGTTGGGTCATCGTATTCTTTGACCGTCTCACGGGCTGTCTTCAACTGAAACGACCCATCTCACTCTCGCCTGGGTTCACGGTTTTTGCCCCCCCTGCGCAAATCGACGGTAGGATGAATAAACCCTCTGCGCCCTGGGCAGTCAAATAAGAGCGTTTAATTCAACTTATCTTAAATGAAGAGGAGGGCAAAATCAAATCCCTCCCTTGAGCAAGGAAGGGATCTTTTGAATGATATCCGTAGCGATGAGAGACTTCTCGCCCTTCTCTTGAGCCCCCTGGTCACCCGCCGCTCCATGAAGATAGACGGCGACTTGGAGGGAAGAGAGGATGTCGAACCCCTGGCAGACTAGGCCGCCGATCATTCCAGTGAGAACGTCCCCTGTGCCGCCTGAAGCCATTCCCGGATTTCCCGTCGGGTTTATAAAGACCTCTCCCTTGGGGGTGCTGATGAGGGTCGGGTGGCCCTTCAGGACGAGATGAACGTGCTGGGACTGAGAAAAATTCCTGCTGAGTCCCATCCGATTCTCCAGGACTTCTTTGACCTGGGATCGAATCAGTCTTGCCATCTCTCCCGGATGAGGGGTCAGGATGAGCGAGCGGTTTGTGATCGGAAGGATTTTAGGGAGCGTCGCCAAGGCAGTGAGTCCATCGGCGTCCAAGATGATCGGAAGGTCCAATGTCCTGATCAACTTGAGGACGAGCGATTGGGTTTCCTTAAGGGTTCCGAGACCAGGACCGATGATCACAGCCCTTTTGTTTTCGCAGAGACGAAGAATGGCACTAAAAGCCCGAAGGCTCAGCGTTTGTTTGGGGGTTTCCGGAAGGGGCTCCGTCATGACCTCTGTCAGTTTAACCTCCATGATGCTGTTCAGGCTCTTTGGGATGGCCAGGGTGACCAGGCCTGCTCCCATTCTAAGAGCGGCCTCGCACGCCATCGCTGCTGCCCCCGTCTTGCCAACCGACCCTGCAATGACCAGGAGATGTCCATAATCTCCTTTGTGGGTATTTGGATTCCGCGGGATTGACAGCCATCCGTTGATCTCATCCTTTTCGAGAAGATAGGTTGGAATTTTTTCCTCATCCACCAATTTCTTGGGGATACCGATATCGATGACCTTCACCTCTCCCACGTAGTCGAGTCCTGGCGGAATCAGATGACCTACCTTGGGCAGGCCGAACGTGATGGTGAGGCGGGCCCGGATCGCTGTGCCGAGAGGTTTTCCCGTGTCGGCATCCAATCCGGAAGGAATATCGATGGCGACGATAGGTCTCTGAAGCGTGTTCAGATGATCGATCACTTCTCTGTAATAACCTCTGACCTCGGCGTCGAGTCCTGTTCCAAAAATTCCGTCCACCAAGATATCATACTTTTCCAAGTCTTTTCGGACTTTGACGTAATCTTTGGAAGACGGGACGGGGATGATCTCACCTTTCATGCGCTGGAAGATGTTAAAATTGGTTTCCGCATCGCCTCGCAGGCCCTTCGGATCGGTGAGGAGGTAGACCTTCACGGAAACTCCCTGGTTTAAAAGGTATCGAGCAATCACAAACCCATCTCCCCCATTGTTTCCCTTTCCGGCTATGATCGCTATTTTCTTCTTATGAATCTCGGGAAAGGCATTGGAGATCACCTCTGCCGCTCCCCTTCCCGCATTCTCCATAAGAACCATTCCGGGGATCCGATAGGTCTCAATGGCCTTTCGATCTAACTCTTGCATCTCTTTTGCATTGGCTACTTTCATCATTTCATTCCTCTAATAAAACGTGGGCCACGGCGTAGGGTCGGTCGTGGGAAAGGGTGAGAAGAATGTTGTGAATCCGGAGGGCCTCGCAAACCTCTTTTGCTTTTCGGTGGAGAGAGAAAAGAGGTTTTCCCATGGCATCGTTCTTTACTTCGATGTCCGTCCATTGAATACCGTTTCGAAGTCCCCAGCCAATGGCCTTCAGGAAAGCCTCTTTCGCCGCGAACCGGCCGGCAAAACATTCTGAAGGCCGAGCCTTCTGTTGGCACGCGACAATCTCTGTCTCCGTAAAGACACGGCCTAAAAAGACGCTTCCCCAGCGAGTCATCACACGCTCAATTCGATCCATGTTCACGATATCAATACCCGTTCCGATGATCATCTTCAATTCGAAGGGTTCCAGGGTTCGAGGATTCAAGGGTTTAAAGGTTTGTCCCGAAGATTCTTACCTGATCTCTGGAACCCAAGACTCCTGAGACCTCTTCCTCATCTATCGAATGAGTTCAATCATTTCCCGGACGGCTCGGTCCAAACCTACCAAAACCGCCCGGGCAATAATGCTATGGCCGATGTTGAGTTCTTCGATTTCCTTGATTTCCGCAATGCGTCGGACATTGACATAGTTCAGACCATGTCCCGCAGCGATCTGAAGGTTTCGACGAGAGGCCTCGGCGACTGCGTCGAGAATTTTCTTGAGTTCCTCATCTTCCTGGGAAAGAGTTTCCGCATCGCAGTAGTGACCCGTGTGGATTTCGATGACATTGGCGCCCACATCCTCTGAGGCTTTGATTTGATCTTTCTGGGGGTCGACAAAGAGACTGACCGGGATTCCCCCCCGGTTGAGCCTTTGGATGACCTTTTTGAGAGAGGGGAAGAATTTGATCACATCGAGGCCTCCTTCTGTCGTCAATTCTTCCCTTTTTTCCGGAACGAGTGTGACGATGTCTGGCCGGGTGGCAAGAGCAACGCGGACCATCTCCTCTGTCGCGGCCATCTCAAGATTCAATCGAGTTTGCACCACTTCCCTGAGTATTCGGAGGTCTCGGTCCTGGATGTGACGTCGGTCCTCCCGTAGATGGCAGACAATCCCGTCCGCCCCGGCCAATTCCGCTACTCCTGCTGCCGTGACAGGATCGGGGTACCTCACCCCCCGAGCTTGTCTGACGGTAGCCACATGGTCAATGTTGACGCCTAATCTCGGCATGAGAAATCCCCTGTTCTGAGCCACTTCTTCCACGACCATGATTCGAAGAAGGGGTGAGCACTCGACCGTTAGCTTCCGGCGAGACGAACCGCATCTGCCACGGCAATGGCCTTTTTGGCCTGGGGTATGTCGTGACAGCGGATGATATGGGCTCCGTTCAGAACGCCGATGGCAATGGTCGCGAGCGTTCCCTCCAGCCGGTTTTCGACACTGGTATTTAGAATTTTTCCGATGAAACTCTTGCGTGATGTCCCTAATAAAATTGGTTTCCCCAAAATTCGGAATTCAGAGAGATGCTTGAGAATAAGGAGGTTATCTTCAACAGTTTTTCCAAAACCGATTCCGGGGTCGATGATGATTTGCCCGGGGTCTAATCCTGCAGATTCTGCTGTACGAATGGAATCCTTCAAGAATTGGACTATCTCGGGGAAGAGAGACCTGTAATGGACGTCTTTCTGCATTGTTTCAGGGGTTCCTCGAATGTGCATGAGGACGAGAGGAGTGTCCTCTCGAGCAGCGATTTCTGCAAGGCTCGGATCAAAATGTAACCCGCTGATATCATTGATTATCTGAGCCCCCACTTCAATGGCTCTCTGCGCGACGGCTGCTTTGTACGTGTCTATCGAAATGGGAACATCCACTTCCTTTGCAAGAGATTCGATTACAGGAATCACGCGGCGAAGTTCCTCTTCCACATCGAGGGGTTTTGACCCGGGTCTGGTTGATTCCCCCCCCACATCGATGATATCGGCTCCTTCTGCAACCATGCCGAGACCATAAGAAACAGCTTTTTCTTTATCGAAGAAAAGGCCTCCGTCTGAAAAAGAATCTGGAGTGACGTTGAGGATTCCCATCAGGAGGGTTCGTTTTCCCAAAATCAATTTCTGTTTTCGGCAGCGTATGGAGTATTGAGTTCTGGAAATGTTGTGGAGTGCTTCTTTTATGGATTGGCCAAGATTTCCGAGGGTGGGGTATTGCCGCAATTTGAGAGTCAGCTTTTCGAAATGTTTTTGAGTCCCCATCAGGAGAACATCTGTCTGCTTGACAGGGCAATCCAACCCTCTTCTGTCGAGAGTCATTTCCCCGCCCAGGGAGAGCATCTCTTGTTTGAGGATCTGGGCTGTTCCCGGGTCGATGCCTTCCATCTTAAGGTTGAAACGGAGGGTTCTCTCCTCCGTGAACTTGAGGCCCGTAGGGTCCCCTTCCACCTCTTTTATGTGCTGGATGGCTTCATCGGCATTTGTAATGTGAAGGCATCGAATCAGATTCATCTCGCCTAAACATTCCCGCCCTTGATAATGGTTTCTATCTGATTTCCGTCCAGGACCTCTTTTTCAAGAAGGGTATTGGCTAACTTATGGAGGATGGCTATGTTCGTACTGATAATCCCTTTCGCCTTTTCATAACTTTGGCTGACAATCGTCTTCACTTCATCATCGATCACTCGAGCTGTCTCTTCACTGTAATCTCGGTGCTGCGCGAATTCTCTTCCTAAAAAGATCTCTTCCTCTTTCTTGCCAAAACTCAGCGGACCGAGCTTTTCGCTCATCCCCCATTCGCACACCATTTTCCGGGCGATCTCCGTGGAACGTTCGATATCATTTCCGGCGCCCGTGGTTTGACTGTTCAATACCATTTCCTCCGCGGCTCTTCCTCCCATCATGACCGAAATATTGTTCAGCAAGTAGTCTTTCGGGTAGGTATGCTTTTCATCGATCGGGAGCTGCTGCGTGATTCCAAGAGCCCGGCCTCGGGGAATGATGGTCACTTTGTGGATGGGGTCTGTTCCGGGAATCATTCGAGCCACTAACGTGTGGCCCGCCTCGTGGAAAGCGGTAATTCTCCGTTCTTCCAAAGGAATAATCATGGATTTTCGCTCCACCCCCATGAGGACTTTGTCTTTCGCATGTTCAAAATCATCCATTTCGACCCGTTCTTTTTCCAGCCGGGCGGCCAGTAAAGCTGCCTCGTTCACGAGGTTCTCCAAATCAGCCCCCGTAAATCCGGGCGTTCCTCTAGCCAGGAGCGTGAGATTGACGTCCTCCGCCAACGGCGTTTTCTGGGAGTGGACCTTTAGAATTTCCTCCCTTCCTTTTACATCGGGGACAGGCACAACCACTTGACGGTCAAACCGGCCCGGCCTGAGCAGAGCAGGGTCTAAGACATCCGGCCGGTTTGTCGCCGCAATCAAAATGACACCTTCGTTCGATTCAAAACCATCCATTTCAACCAACAGTTGGTTTAAGGTTTGTTCCCGCTCATCGTGTCCGCCACCCAGGCCCGCTCCTCGGTGCCTTCCGACGGCGTCGATTTCGTCGATGAAGATGATGCAGGGAGCATTCCGTTTTCCTTGAAGAAAAAGGTCACGTACCCTGGAAGCCCCGACCCCGACAAACATCTCCACGAAATCAGAACCACTGATACTGAAGAAAGGGACATCGGCTTCCCCGGCAATGGCGCGAGCCAAAAGTGTTTTGCCCGTACCGGGAGCACCGATGAGAAGAACTCCTTTTGGGATTCTCCCCCCCAGCTTCGTAAATTTTTTAGGATCTCTGAGAAAAGAAATAATCTCTTCCAGCTCACCTTTCGCTTCTTCGATTCCGGCGACATTCTCAAACGTGACCTGGTGGAGTTCTTTCGTCAAAATCTTGGCCTTGCTCTTTCCGAAGGAGAGAGCCTTTCCGCCCCCAATTTGCATTTGCCGCATGAAAAAAAGCCAGACGCCCACGAGGAGGAGCATGGGAGCCCAGTTGATGATGATTTGCAAAAGAGAAGTGTCGCTTTCTTTCTGAGCATTGATGACCACTCCCCTTTCCCTGAGAATTTTAATCATTTCGGGATCCTCAGGGGCATAGGTCTTAAAGCGTTTTCCCTCTTTGTTTTTCCAGATGAGGTTTCTTCCCAATGTCTCAACTTCCTGAACCCGATTATTCTCGACAGCCGAAATAAATTCAGAGTAATTTTTTTCCGAAGCGGTTTGGCGGGGTCTGCTGAAAAGATGAAAAAGAAGGACCATGACAATGATGATGACTGCCCAGAAAGCCAAATTTTTGTAAAGCGAACTCAAGAATTTTCCTCCAATTTTTTTAAATTCCAACTCAGGTTAACACAATATTTCTTTTATTTCAACGTCATATATTCCAAAAGGACCCACGGAGAGCGGGGGGGAGGGTAACCGTAAAATGATACTCAACCTATTGAAATAATTAAAAAAACAATAAATGGAGAGGGGTTTTCTCTTTTTTTCTTGAAAAAGAGGTAAAAAAACTGTAGGGTTATCAATACTTAGACTTCAAACCTGACGAGGAATACTTATGTCGACTGAACTCTTGAAGCGCTGTCCACTTTTTGCAGGGTTAAAAGAAGAAGATCTGAAAAGGATCAGGGCCATTGCCTCACTCAGGGGGGTTGGAAAAAAAGAGATCCTTTTCGGGGAAGGGGAAGAGGCGAAGGGGTTTTACGTGATTCTGTCGGGGAAGGTTAAACTCTATAAGATTTCACCCGACGGCAAAGAACAGATTCTCCATGTTGTCTCTGCGCCGGACGCCTTTGCGGAAGCAGCGCTTTTTCTCGAAGGGAATTATCCGGCCTTTGCGGAAGCCTTGGCAGACAGTCAACTTCTCTTTTTTCCGAAGAGAGATTTCATCCAATTGATCGAAAGGAACCCAAAACTGAGCATCAACATGATTGTCTCTCTCTGTCATTTTTTGAGACGATTTGCATCCCTGGTTGAAGAACTTTCCCTCAAGGAGGTCTCCGCAAGAGTGGCAAAGTATCTTATCGATTTGTCCTTAAAATCGTCGAAAGAGGGCAAAAACCCCAGAGAGGTGGATCTGGATTTGAGTAAATCTCAGTTGGCTTCAAAATTGGGGACAATCAGCGAGACCCTTTCAAGAACGTTGACAAAGATGAGGGCCAAGGAGGTGATCGACGTCAAGAAAAATAGGATCCTCATCCTTAATCGAGAGCTTTTGGAGGAGATGGCCTCAGGAATGAAAATCTGACCGGAGCGTGCCCGCAAGCCCCGCCATGCCCATTCCATCTCTACGCGATAGGCGGGGAGCTTCATTTCAAGATCATCGAAGCGTCCACAGCTACTGGCTCGCCCCCTACAACTAAGAGTGGATTGACGTCGATTTCGTGAATCATCTCAAATTTCAGGGCGAGCCATCCTAATTTGATCAGCCAATCAGCAAGGTTCTCCATGTTCACCGGTTTTGAGCCACGATATCCTTTGAGCAAGACTTGTCCTTTTAAGTCCGAGAGCATGTCGAAAACATCTTTTCGATTGAGCGGGGCCAGCCGAAATGCAACATCTTTATAAACTTCAGCCCTCACCCCTCCCAACCCGAGCATGACCGCGGGCCCAAACTGAGGGTCTCGAACCACTCCGGCGATCAACTCAAGATCGCCTCTCAACATCGGCTGGACCAAAAAAGACTTCGGTTTCATTTTGACACGGAGCATTTTTCTGTAAGCTGATCTAAGCTGATCGGTATCTCGGAGGTTCAGCTTCACCAGGCCCAACTCGGATTTGTGACTTTGTCCTTCAGCGACGCCCTTTAGGACAATCGGATAGCCCATCTTGCGGGCGGCCTTGAGGGTCTCTTCGAGACTTTTTGTAGTCACTTCCTTAACCACTCTCAAGTTGAAGGCCTTTAGCACCTTCTTTGCCTCAAATTCATCCAGCACTTTTTTCCCCGTTTCATCCGACGGCTGGAGCCGCTTGGTCAACAGGCGGGGGATTTGAAATTCCAGCGACGATCTCTTCCGGAGCCCTCTTTTCGTCCCGCCATGTTCGAAAAGACTGGCCATGACTTTGACTGTGCGGTGGATTTCAGGAAACGTCGGCCAGCCCTCCTCTTCCAGAGCCAAACGAGTGGACTCCCTCCTTTTTTCCGGTCCCATCAGCCAGAATAGGACGGGTTTGCAGGGCTTGTTCAGGCCGGACAAGATTTCTTTCATGTCCAACGACCAGATCCCAAATCCAGCAAAAAGATGGGCAATGATTCCGTCCACCTGAGGATCTTGAAGGAGCGCCTCAATCGCATGCTTGTACGCCAGGGCAGGCCCATGCTTCTCCATGGCAGGATAGTAATCCACCGGATTCTTAACGGGCATCCAGGCGGGCGTCAGCCGTCCGAGTCTCTCCAGGGTCCGGGAAGATAAGCGAGCTAAGGTCAGGCCATGTCTGTCCATGTGATCTGCAGTAACTATTCCTGAAGCCCCACTATAGCTAAATACGGCAATCCTGGCCTTTCCATCGGGAGGACGTTGCAGGTAGAAATCCTTTTCGAGAGCTCGGGCAACATCGACCCATTCAAAAAAATCATCTGCCTGATGGACACCGGCCTGCTTCAGAACCCCTCTGATAAGCGGATAGTTGCCCGCTAAAGAAGCGGTGTGACTGGCTGCTGCTTCAGTGGCCAGAGGGCTTTTCCCTCCTTTCAGCACAACAATCGGTTTGTCCGCTGAGCCGGCGAGTTCAGAAAAACGGCGTCCATGAACAAAAGATTCTAGGTAGAGGGCAATGACCTTGGTCGCAGGGTCTTTAAGAAGGTATTCCAAAAGCTCCGTTTCTTCGACATCGCACTTATTCCCTATAGAGCAAACCTTGGATAGCCCCAGAGTTTTATCGGCCATTACCGTGGCAACGAAGCTCGCCGACAGGAGGCCGCTCTGAACGATCAGAGAGACGTGGCCCGGATTCATCGATCTTTCCCAGGCCTCCGGAATAATGAATGAAAAGACGTAACGCTTCGATGTGTCAATGAGTCCCATACAGTTCGGTCCCCAGATTTTCAGCCCCCCTTTCCGGGCGATCTCGAGACATCGATCCTGCAGGGCCTTGCCTTCGGGTCCCACTTCTGCAAAGCCACCCGATTGCACAATAACCCCGCGTAGCCCCCTTGTTACGCAGTCTTCCAGGACCCCGGGGACAGCCCGGGCTGGAACAAAGATCAATGCAAGATCGAGAGGACCTTCGATCTTCGAGACCTTGGCGTAGCACTTCAACCCTAAGACCTCAGAGTATTTGGGATTGACAGGATAGATGGGTCCCTCGTAACCTTGGGTCAGGTTTTCCACTAAGTGCCGTCCGCCATGATGGGGTTCTGCGGTGGCACCGACCACAGCAATTCCCTTCGGTTCGAAGAAGAAATCTAACAATGGGCCTCCTGCTCTTGAAAAGGCTGCCAACGTAACGGCTGAGGCTCATTATTAACCGATTGAGAATCAAAAGGAAAGATAAAATTGATAAATCGGAGAATTGTTGATAAATTGGTTTCATTCTGAACTTTCTCAACTTTTTGCGGGGCAGCAGTGACGAAGGGATGAATAGAGGAGAGATAGGAACTTTCATTTCCCGTAGCTGGTCAGTGAGCTGGCCAATGACACTGATCATGGTTTTTGAATTCTTGATCGGTCTTACAGATGTCTATATCGCAGGCAAAGTAAGCAAGGAGATTCAGGCCACCTATGGTTTTGTCATTCAACTCTATTTTGTTCTTATTGTGATTGCCAATGCCCTCACGGTTGGCACCGTTTCAATTGTTTCCAGGTTATACACTTCCGGAGATAAAACCGAGTTAAATAAAGCTGTTTTGTCTTCGGTTGTGGCATCCGCAGGAGCTGGGATCGTCCTTGCCATTGCAGGCATCTTTTTCAGTCCAACGATCATTAAGTATCTCAATATCCCTGAGGAACTCAAACATTTTGCGGTGCCCTTCACCAAAATCTATGCGATGGGTTTGCTCTTTCACTATCTTCTCATCAATTGTAATGGGATTTTGAGATCCTGTCAGATGGTCAAAAGATCTTTAAAAACGATGGCTCTTGTGTGTGGGTTCAACATTGCACTCAATTTCTTTTTAGTCTTCCATACACCACTGGGATTTAGGGGAATTGCCGCAGCCACGGCTTCAAGTGTCTTCATTGGAAGTATGATCAACCTGGTCTGTGTCCGAAATATCATGGCCGGTATGAAGTATTTTTCTCTAAATCTGGTGAAAAGGATGATCGATATCGGCTGGCCAATAGGTCTGCTTCAGGTATTGTGGCAGCTTGGCTCGATGGTCCTTTATTTGATCTTAAGCGCTTTGCCTGAACATCGAATCGAAACCTTGGCAGCCCTTACCGCCGGCCTTCGGATTGAATCGATCATTTATCTCCCTGTTTTCGGATTCAACATGGCCAATGCCGTGATTGTAGGGAATCTATTGGGCGAAAAGAAAAAGGGAGATGCTTTCCAGAGTGGAATCATGACAATGGCGCTGGGCGTCTGCATTGTTACGTTGATGGTGGTCATCGTGATTTTAAATGCCCGATGGATCGCCTCCTTTCTATCAAGTGATCCCATGGTGATCCGGGAAAGTGTTAAATATATTTATATCAGCATGATTAGCGAGCCTTTTATGGCATGGGGAATTATTCTGGGTGGGGGGCTGATCGGTGCAGGAGATACCCGGAGTGTGTTGATAAGGGTGGCCTTGAGTGTGTGGCTGATTAGAATTCCTTTGGCCTACATTTTTGTCGTTCTGTTAGGAT
>Ga0335070_10005925_pt1 | contig 14408 bp, 13 predicted proteins | sample Lox_Sample_13_FD_206722 | JGI IMG/M metagenome (GOLD analysis project Ga0335070, IMG submission 206722) | Soil microbial communities from Loxahatchee National Wildlife Refuge, Florida, United States - Lox_Sample_1.3 | ecosystem: Environmental > Terrestrial > Soil > Wetlands | place: USA... | reverse complement strand
TTCGGATTCCCGGCTGGCGCTGCAATTGATTGTCCGCCACCGGATGGGGAGCATTCGCACGAGCTTTGAGTCTCTGCTCAAGGCGGACGAGGCTCCGGTCCGAAATGGGTTGCTTACGAGCTTTCAGTCGGAATTCCCCGCATGGACCCGCAGTCTGCGAGTGGTCCTGGAGCGCTTCGAGGATTGGCTCAGTGCTTCGCTGGTTCGCGAGATGGCCGAGTTGTCCAGGAAGCATCGAGAGGAATTCGTTGAACCCGTTGAACACGTCAGCCGCCAGTTGGCGCAGTCCCTGCAGGATTTCCGCAACAGGCTATCGGAGCGTGCCCTCGCAACGCTCGGCGTTCCGCTGAGAACCACCGAAGTCGACTTCCGGCCGGAAGCCCCTCGGACGCCCGACGTACGCGTGGGGAAGATCTTCGATCACAACTGGGAACTGCTCTCGCTGGTGGTGCCGATGGGGCTGGTGAAGGCGCTGGTAAAGAGACACTTCGAAAGCAAAATCGGAGATGCGGTCTTCATGAACCTTTCACGGCTGGCCTCGCAATGGGAAGAGGTCGTCGCGGCGTCACTGGTTACGCTTCGGAAAGAAGCGGAGCGCCGGTTCGACGAGTTCGTTTCGACAATCGAACGCTTGATCGCGGCGGCCGGTGAGGAAGCGCCTCACATCCGCGCGGACATCCAGCGTCTCGCAGCCTTGCGGACGCAGGACATCGAGGACGGGACAGGCAGTCCCGATCCCCGATGAAAGTCGCCATCGTTTCAGACCTGCACGCCAATATGGAAGCACTCGAGTCCTTTCCGGAAGAATGCGACGAGCTATGGGTCCTGGGAGATCTGGTCACTTACGGGCCCAATCCGGCAGAGGTCGTCGATATGGTGCGTAAACGGGCCTCTCTGATTGTGCGGGGGAACCACGATCACGCGGCCGGCGCCGGCGAGGATCCGCGGTGTTCCGAAGCGTTCCGGTCGATGGCCGCGGCCACGCTCGATTTTGCGCGCGCCGCGCTCGGCCCGGAACAGAAAGCCTGGCTGGCAAGTCTGCCGCTGACAGCGGAGCGGACGATTGACGGCACCCGTTTCTTGCTCTGCCACGCCGTACCCTCAGATCCTCTATACGCCTACTGCCGCCCGGATTCCCCTCGGTGGCAAAATGAGGCGGCGGATTTAGAGGCGGACGTCGTTCTGGTCGGCCATACTCATTTGCCATTCATGTTGCAGGTTGGTGGGCGCATGGTGGTGAACCCCGGCAGCCTCGGCCAACCTAAGAACGGTTCTGCACGCGCTGGTTACGCCGTTTGCGAGAACGGCAAGATCGAGCTTCGGTCGTATGAATACCCTGTCGAAGAAACTGTCCGGAAGATCCTGGCGATGCCAGTTCCGGATGACATCCGGCGTCGCCTCGCCAATGTGCTTCGCTCAGGCGGTGATCCAAATCGCAATCGTACAAGTAAGGAGACGTCGTCATGTTTGAAATCGTAAGAGTAACTGGGCGCGAGATTCTGGATTCGCGCGGAAATCCCACGGTAGAAGCGGAAATTGAACTGGCTGGTGGGATCTTGGGTACCGCCGCCGTGCCCTCGGGGGCTTCCACGGGCGAGAAGGAGGCGGTGGAACTCCGGGATGGCGATAAGGGCCGATACGGTGGCAAGGGCGTCACGAAAGCGGCCGGCAACATAAACACCGAAATTCGAAAGGCGGTAATCGGCCTGGACGCGACCAACCAGCGTGCAATCGACGCGGCGATGATCGCACTCGATGCGACCCCAAACAAAGCGAAACTCGGCGCGAACGCGATTCTCGCTGTATCGATGGCCACCGCGCGCGCCGCAGCCAGCGCGCATCAATTGCCCCTGTACCGATATCTGGGCGGCTCGAATGCTTGCGTTCTCCCGGTCCCCTGCATGAACGTATTGAACGGCGGGAAGCACGCGGACAATACCGTCGATTTCCAGGAGTTCATGATTGCGCCGCACAACGCACCCTCTTTCGCGGAAGCGATCCGAAAAGGCATGGAGACCTTCCACGCCCTGAAACAAGTGCTGCGTGGCAAGGGCTACAGCACTGCGGTGGGCGACGAAGGCGGGTTCGCTCCGAACCTGAAGTCGAATGACGAAGCGGTGGAGTTAATCCTCGAGGCCATCACGAAGGCCGGATACAAGCCCGGTGCCGACATTTCTATCTGCCTCGATCCCGCTGCCAGCGAGATGTGGGACAACGGAAAATACATCCTGTTCAAGTCAACCAAGAAGGCCATCACTTCCGACGAACTCATCAAAACGTGGGAATCCTGGGCGAATCAGTACCCGATTGTGCTCCTGGAGGACGGCATGGGCGAGAACGACTGGGACGGATGGAAAGCGCTGACGGCGGCCCTCGGATCGAAGATCGAACTGGTTGGGGATGATATCTTCTGTACGAATCCAAAAATCCTTCAGGAAGGAATCGAAGAGGGCATTGCCAATTCCATTCTGATCAAGCTTAACCAGATTGGATCGGTCACGGAAACGCTGGACACGATCGAATTAGCGGGGCGGAACAACTATCGCTGTTTCGTATCGCACCGCTCAGGCGAAACTGAGGACACGTTCATCTCGGACTTGACAGTCGCTACGAGCGCCGGCCACATCAAAGCAGGTTCGGGTTGCCGAAGCGAGCGCGTCGCCAAGTTCAACCAGTTCCTGCGGATTGAAGAGCGCCTGGGCCCGCAAGCTCTCTTTGCGGGCAGGCAGACTTTTGGACAGCGACGCGGTTGTTAATTGGGGCGGCACCTTGCCGCTCGCGGCTCATGTGTGCTGGAATGTGAAATTGGCAATGGAGTTTGCCACCCCCGGTGCAGCCGGGGCAAACTGCCTTCATCACTGACGGCTGATAACTCCTCCCAAATCCTAACGGAGGTGCGGTCCGTAAGGGCCTGCGATGGGAGGAGTTGCCCGACAACGTCGAAGCCGTAACGTACTCGCTGCAAGCCTGCTTCATCCTGGCAGTTCCTCCCCGCCCTCCCGCGAGTCACAGCCATGATCGAGACCATCACTTACAACACCTTCCAGGTCCTGTTTGTAGTGGCATTCGCGCCCCTGTACGCCGGCGTGCTCTCCCGACTGAAGGAGATGGTACAAAGCAAACGCGGGCCCAGCATCTTCCAGCCGTATTGGGATATTTGGAAGCTCTTCCATAAAGACGAGGTCGTATCGGAAGAGACCACCTCGATCTTCCGTGTGACACCCTATCTTGCGTTCGTGATGCCGATCTTCGTCACGATTCTGATCCCGGTCTTAACGGACTATCCGTTGGCGTTCGCCTTCATGGGCGACATGTTGGCAGGAGGCTTCTTTCTCGGCCTCGCGGGCTTCTTTGCCGCACTCGCAGCGGTCGACACGGGAAACCCATATGGCCCGATGGGCGCCAGCCGGACCCGTATGGTTGGCTTCCTCGCCGAACCCGTCTTCATGATCGTCTTCTTTACGGTCTCCTTCGTTGCCCAGTCGACGATCCCTTACATCGTGCAACAGAAATGGGTTGCGAGCGTTGGCGCCTTCTTCTCTCCGGCCCACATCCTGTTGTTGATCGCATTTCTCATGCTCATTCTGGCTGAGGGAGGGAAGATCCCGGTGGACAATCCGTCTGGGCACTTCGAACTCGCGATGATCGACGAATCGAAGGGTTTGGAGTTCTCCGGCCGTGGCGCGGCGCTGATGAAGTGGGGCGGCCAGATGAAGTTCCTCGTCCTGACGTGCATTTTCCTGAATGTACTGGTTGCGCCGTGGGGCCTGGCCCATGGGCAGTTCATTGTGGATGTGCTTGCCGCGGTCCCGCTGATTCTCTTCAAGGTATTTCTCTTCACCCTCGTCCTAGTGGCGATTGAATCTTCTCTCGCAAAGCTGCGCCTGTTCCGTATTAGCGAGTTTCTAGGCGCCGCCTTCATCATTTCGGTGGCAGCGATGGTCTCAAGTATTTTTCCAGGAGCCTAAGACATGCCGACTTCCACCCCAGAAGCACTCAACACTCTCGGCGCGGGGCTGATTCTTATCTCAGCGTTCGCCATGGTGGCGACCCGGCAGGTGCAGGGGGTTGTACGATTCTTCGTCCTCCAGTCTCTTCTGCTGGCCGCTTCCTCGTTTCTGCTCGGATACGACCGTAATTCAGTTCACCTCTGGACTCTCGGTGGGATCACAATTGCGGCCAAGGTGGTGGCAATTCCTTGGGTTTTGCGCCGCCTTCTACCTGGCGATTTCTATGAACGGCGCGAGATCTCCCAGGCGATCAACATTCCGGCGTCGCTGCTGCTGGCGCTCCTGCTGGCGGTCGCCTCCGAATTTCTGACCGGCCCTTTGGTGATGGCCACTCGTGACCCCGTGGTCCGCGTGAATCTGCCCATTGGGCTCGCCGGCGTCCTGATTGGCGCGTATTCGCTGATCGCGCGCCGCGAAGCGATTCCCCAGCTCATCGGAATTCTTGCGATGGAGAACGGCGCGTTCTTTGCAGGGATTGCGATTGCCCCTGAACTGCCCATCATCGCCGAACTCGCGGTCGCCATGGATGTCATTCTGATCGCCGTCGTGGTTGGGCTGCTGACGCGGAACATTCGACAAACCCTCGGAACTACCGAGGCTGGTGCGTTGAGCGAGCTAAAGGAGGATCCCCTCGCATGGCGCTGATTGCAATCCTTGCCATTCCTCTGCTGGCAGCGCTGCTGTGTTGGGTCAGGCCGCTGAGACGCGTTGCGTGGGGCATAACCGTCGCGTCCGCAGGGACGGTGTTTGCACTTGGCGCATACGTTTCCGTCGAAGTGATCGCCAGCAAGAGGGTCGTCGGGGCTCCCGGCTGGTTCGAGGCTGACGGCCTGAGTGTTCTGATGCTGGTCCTCGTCAGCTTCGTCCTCGCCCTCGCGTCCGTTTTCGCGGGAGGCTACATGCGGCACGGCGAACACAAGGGAAACCGGCTATGGTGGTTCTATTCCAATTACAACCTGTTGTCCTTCGCTCTGTTGGCTGTCCCTTCGCTGGCGGAAGTGAACCTGGTGTGGGTAGCGGTAGAGCTCATTACGCTATTCAGCGTTCTGTTGGTCGGTTTCGAGAACACGTCGAGCGCGCTGGAGGCTGCGTGGAAGTTTGCGGTTCTCACGATCATGGGCGCGCCGATCGCGCTGTTCGGCTTCTTCACGCTGTTTTGGGCGTACCGTTCCGCGACCGGAGGATCTTGGGAGACCTGGGAAGGTCTTCGGACGGCCGCATCTTCGATGGACCCAAATCTATTGAAGCTTTCCTTTCTCTTGGTGTTTGTCGGATTTGGGGCTAAATCCGGCTTGGCGCCGATGCACACATGGCTGCCGGATGCCCACAGCCAGGCTCCCACTCCGGTATGCGCGGTTCTATCCGGTGTGAAGACAACGGTGCCACTCTATGTGATTCTCCGATTTCTATCGATCGTGCTGGCGTCGCCCGCTGCGCGGTTGGGCAACTGGATGGTCGTCCTCGGCCTCATCTCGGTGGGAATCGCTGCGTTTCTGTTGCTTCAGGTCCGGGACTACAAGCGCATGTTCGCCTACTCGACCGTAGAGCACATGGGCGTGATTCTCACTGCCGCGGGCCTAGCGACCCAGGCGTCGGATTTTGGCGCCGTTTCTCAAATGCTGAATCACGCGGTCACGAAGTCGTTATGCTTTTATGTGGCCGGCGTCATCCTGCTGGTCCTCAGCACCCGCGAGATACAGTCCGTTCGCGGGCTCTTCCGGATCTCGCCATTTGCCGGCTCGATGCTGGTGCTCTGTTCGCTCGCCATTGCCGGCGCTCCGCCATTTCCTATTTTCTTGAGCGAGTTCTCCATCCTGTCCGCCGGGATGCGCATCGGACAATACACCGTTGTCGCGATCCTGGGAACGCTGATCGTGATTGCGTTCGTGGCGATCATGCTGCACGTCAACGGTATGGTTTTTGGTAAACCCACAGCACCCCGCTTGACGGAGGCGCTGCCTGCCAGTTGCCGCTTCGCCGTATTGGTGGCGGCCGCGCCGGTCGTGCTGTTGGGGGTGTACATACCAGCGCCCGTGCATGATCTACTGCAGCTTGCGGCGCAGCAACTGGGAGGTCGATAGAAATGATGGTCACCCCTTCGCCGGCAGCCACTCCACAGCCCTTCGATGCCGTCACCCTGGCGGCTGAGATTGAGAAGCGGTTCGGACCGGCAGTTTCGCCTTCGAGCGAGGATGGCGGCACGAGTGCCTCGTTCCTTGTTGGACATCCGCCGGCATTGACTTCTCTATGCGAGTTCCTTTTTAAGGAAGCCGGCTGTTCGTTTGGCGGCCTGATTGTCGAGGAGCGCGAGGAGTGGAACCTCCGCTACATTTTCCTGAATCCGCGCTGCGGCTGGGTTCACTGCATTCTGCGTCTGCCCCTGGATACGCGGACCGTCCCCAGCATCAGCGTACCGGTCAATGCAGCCGACTGGTACGAGCGCGAGGCGGAAGACCTGTTTGGCCTCGTCTTCGAGGAACACCCCCGGCTCGGCGACTTCGTTCTCCACGATCAAGTCTGGCAGGAAGGGATCACGCCGATGCGAAAGGCGTTCGACGCCAGGCAAACGCATTTCGAAAAGCGTCCGCAGGAAGATTGGCGTCCCAAGCTGGTGGTTCAAGACCCTGGCGCCTTTGCAATGCCTGTGGGGCCGGTGTACGAAGGCGGCGTTGGAGAATCCGTTCATTTCCTGCTCGAAACGGTTGGCGAAGATGTCATTCGAGCTGTGCCACGGCTGTTTTATAACTATCGGGCCGTGGAGAAGATCGCCGAAGGGAAATCGTTTCTGGATGTGTTGCTGCTGGCCGAGCGCTTCTCGGCGAAGTCCGCTTTCGCCCACTCGCTCGGGTATTGCCTGGCAGTCGAGAGAGCTGTTCACCTCGAAATTCCGCAGCGCGCCAGCCGCCTGCGCGTGGCGCTGTGCGAAGTCGAACGGCTTCGCCACCACGCAGGCGTGATCGAGGGGATCTGCCATTCCACAGCTCTCGGTGTTTCCGAGGCCCACTCCGCGATCATTGAGGAGCAACTACTGCGTGCGTCTGGCCGCTTTGCCGGACACCGTTACCTGTTCGGACTCAATACGCTCGGCGGACTCCGTCGCGACTTCGACCGTAAAGCTTCGATCGACCTGCTACGGGCCGTTGACGACGCCTCGGGGCGGCTGCAACGTCTTGAGGAGAGACTGCGCTACAGCAGCAGCTTTCTCGACCGGCTCGAGGATGTCGGCGTTGTCAGCCCTGGAAGCGCACGCCACCTCAATCTGCTGGGCCCCGTCGGGCGAGCGTCGGGTCTTCGCCGTGACGTGCGCCGAGTGTGCCCGTATTCCGGCTACGAGCAGTACCGGTTCGATGTGCCGTGCGAAGAGGAAGGCGATGGATACGCCCGTTTGCGTGTGCTCTTCTCCGAGGCCCGGCAATCCGCTGGTCTGATTCATCAAGCGATGGAGTCGATGGAGCCGGGAGAAGTGTGCGCACCGGCCGGGGAGATGACGGCCGCGGCCGCGCTCGGATGGGTCGAAGCGCCAATCGGCGCCGCAGGGCATTGGGTCAGGTTGGATCGCGGAGGTAAGGTGGAACGCTACCGGATCCTGTCTCCTTCGTTCCGAAACTGGATGGGCCTTCACATCGCAGCCGAGGATTTCGCGTTCCAGGATTTCCCCATCATCCTGGCCACGTTCGGGCTATCCGCTACAGAGTGCGATCGGTAGGAGTCGAAACAGATGAGCTTCTGGTTTTGGCATGGATTGACAAACGGGATTCAGTCGACCCGGTATCCTTGGGCGCCGGAAAATGCGGTGGGCGTCACTCCGGGGCGGCCGTTGGCCACCGAGTTCTCCTCCGCAGAAGAAGCGTCGCGAGCCGCAGCCAACTGTCCCGTCGGCGCGATTGCCGCTGATGGGGCGCGCGCGGTGGTGGACCTCCGGGCATGTATATGGTGCCAACGCTGCCGCTTCGGCTCCCCGAATCCGCTCCAGTGGGACGCGAGTCATGAGTGGACTCGGACGCCACTCACCCGCACTGCATATGCACCGCTACCCGGGGCCTTTGCCCGGTCTCTCCACGTCATTGTCGTCGATGCGGGTGACTGCGGCGCCTGCCTGAACGAGGTCAAGCAGTTAAACAACCCCCTTTACAACATGCACCGGCTGGGCATCTTTCTCACGGCAACCCCGCGCACGGCAGATGTGCTGCTCGTGGTTGGGCCGGTGAGCGAAAACATGCGTGGACCCTTGGTGAAGACCTACGAAGCGATGCCTGACCCCAAGCGCGTTTTGGCTGCGGGAACGTGCGCGATCACGGGAGGCGTGTTCGGACGAAGTTTCATGTCCGCGGGCGGAGTTGGCTCGGTACTTCCTGTTGATCTTGAGGTTCCAGGCGACCCGCCGCCTCCGCTCGCCATTCTCCACGCTCTACTAGTCGTTGCAGGGCGAAAAGATCCGTTGCCTCACGAGCGGCTGCTTGTGGAGGAATCCTGACATGTTTGCCTTGACTGGCGGCGCTCTCTTGCTCTTCTTTGTTCTGTGTGCCGCGGCGCTAATCCTTTCGTCTATGCTGCGCGGCATGTTAGCGGCCATCGTTATCGCCTGGTTTGGCACGCTGTGCTCGATCCTCCTGATGCTCGCCGCAGTGGCGCGTTTGGCGGGCGGACAGGACTTTCACCTGGATCTCTGGACGCTCAACGGTTGGGGGGCGCTGTCTCTCAATGTCGATGCGCTGTCAGCGGTTTTCCTGTTCGCCGCCGGTTTGGTATATCTATCCTGCTGCGTTTTCGCGCCGGATTATCTGTTGCACTACTTCCGGAACCGCTATCCCGCGGGACGCTATGCCGTGCTGCACTTCGCCTTGATGGCTTCCGTGGCCCTGATTCTCACGGCCGGCGACGCCCTCACCTTCCTGCTCAGTTGGGAGTGCATGTCGATCCTCTGCTACCTCCTGGTGAATTACGAGCAGAAGCCGCAGCACGATTTTGTTGCCGGTTATATCATGCTCGCGATGAGCGAGGCGGGATTTCTCGCCGTGGTGACCGCGTTTCTCATCGTGGGAAGCGGCGCGTCCGGATTTTCATTCGGAGCCCTACGCGCCGCCGCCGGGCATCTTTCCGGCGCCGCCGTCTGGGGCGTATTCTTCCTTGGATTCCTTGGCTTCGGTGTCAAGGCCGGACTGGTCCCCGTGAATTTCTGGTTGCCGCGCTGCTACACTGCCACTCCTCCGGCGTTCATCCCTGTCCTGGCGGGTGTCACACTGAATCTGGGACTCTACGGAATCCTGCGACTGAACGGCGACCTGGTTCCCGGTCAGGGCATCGGACCGGGTCTGATCGCCCTGGCTGTGGGGAGCATCACGGCGTTGGTTGGCATTCTCTATGCCACCGCGGAGAACGATCTAAAGACGATGCTGGCCCACAGTTCCATCGAGAACGCCGGGATCATCGTGGCGGGTTTCGGCGCCTTCCTGGTTTTCCGGAATTCCGGGAATGCCGTCCCCGCCGCCATTGCTTTAACCGCGGCGCTGTATCACGTAGTCAATCATTCCGTCTACAAGGCTCTCCTGTATCAAGGCGCAAGCCACATCGAAGCCGCAACGGGCACGCGCGACATGGACCGGCTGGGAGGTTTGATTCGCTTCTTGCCCGCTTTGTCCGTCGTTTTCCTTGTGGGTTGCCTTGCGATCTCTGCGGTTCCTCCCTTCAATGGATTCGTCAGTGAATGGCTAACCCTGCAAACGTTCCTGCGCAGCGCCCTGCTTCCATCCGCGTTGGTCAAGGTTGTGTTCGCCCTTTCCGGGGCCATTTTGGCATTGACTGCGGCGTTGGCCGTCACCTGCTTTGTGAAGGCCTATGCGATGAGTTTCCTGGGTATCCGCCGCGGGAGTTGGAAACTGAATGGGGCGGGACTGGCGCGCAAATCTCGCTTCTCTCTGACGCTTCTCGCGGTTGCCTGCGTATTGTTGGGAATCCTACCGACCTATGTGATTCCGGCCTTGGATCGCGCCGTCGAACCATTGGCAGGGGCGAGCGCAACGGCTGCACTGGTGCCGCCATTTTTCACTGCGACGGAATCGAACTCGCAGCTTCCCACCGCGTTCCTCCATGACTTTCACAATCTGGGAGCGCAAACCGGAGCCGCTGTACTTCCCGGCCGTGGACTGGTGATGCTGCTGCGCGGCTCGGAGCAGAACCCGGTTGTCTTTGCGATGTCCCCGTCCTACAGCCTCGCAGCCTTGGCGATCCTGCTGGTGGTGGCCTGGTTTCTCGTCAGGCTTTTCACCCGTCAACGCTCAGTGGCCAGGAGCGAAGTGTGGGCGGGCGGCATACCCAAGCTGCTCCCGAATATGACCTACACGGCAACTGGCTTCTCGAATCCAGTGCGCGTGGTCTTTCAGGCGATCTTCCGGCCCAACATCGTCGAAGATACGCGACAGACCGTTGCCGTGCATTTCCGAACGGCCATCCGGCGGCGCCGGGATGAGACCCATCTGGTCGAGCGCTTGTTCTTACGCCCGGTCGGCATGGCGATGAGCGCCATGGCTCGACTGCTGGCAGGAATGCATCACGGCCGCTTGAATGCGTACGTTGGATATGTGGTGGGCTTCCTAATTCTTATACTTTTTCTGTATCGTTTCACCTGACAGTGGCGTGGCAAAGTGCTACCCGCCTTCCAGGATGACGACTTTGGTCGATGAGGGAAGCGGCCGCGGCTGTCGGGTCATTTATCCTGGTTCGAAATATTGCCTTGGGCCCGATCGATGCAGTTGACAGCGCCACTCACCAGTGGAGCGTCGCAAGTCATTTAGAACCGAAGACGTTGGATCCCATGCTGGTTTGAAATTTGACTGTTTTCCTAGACCCTGAACGATCAACTGCCTCGAAGAGAACGGGTGCAGACTCGGTTCGATTACCGCTTTCTTGGGGAGCCAAACTCATTTCTCCCGAAAATCCAGTCCCCAGGAGTTGACGTCAGCGCTATCCGTGCGCCCGTCCCCGCCTCGCGTAGTATCCCCAATAACGCCAAACATTTCCGGACGGTCCCGTTCTCTGCGCCGAGTCGCGGAGAGCGGCCCGGATCGCCCAGGTGAGCCCGTTTCTCCCCTTCCATCCTGACCTCTCCCCGGTGCCGGAGAACGCCCGAGGTTGGTTAACGCAATCGTCGTCTCGGTTTACGCTTTTCGAATTCCCTGCGTATGTTTACAGCAGCGTGCCACTCGCACGCTCCACTCGACAGCGGAACGACCGCAAGGCGGACTTTCGCTGTGGTGCCAATCCACAGCGAGGTGAACCGTCTTGAACTTTCCAGCCGAGGATTTCCGATCCATCGCCCGCATCCTGGCCGCCGGCTACCTCCGGCTCCGCGAACGCCGCCGGCGCGAATCTCCCCTTGATAGTCCGCCGACTACGAGCCCTCATGGACACGAGCTTAACGGCCTTGAGAAAGGAGAAACGCGTGGAAACCGCGATGCAGATGCAGAAAGAGATTGAGGCGTTGAGCCGCATGACAGTCGGCCAGCTCCACCAGAAGTACCTGGAGGTGTTCGGCGAGGAGTCCCGCTCGAACCACATGCAGTTCCTGTTTCGGAGGATCGCCTGGCGCATTCAGGCGCTGGCGGAAGGCGGCCTCTCCGAGCGCGCCCGCCGCCGCGCGCTGGAGATTGCGAACGACGCCGACCTGCGCATCCGGGCGCCCCGGACTATGTTCAGGCAGGATCCTACGCTGAATCCGAAGTTGAGCGTCACGCGCAAGGTGGCCGGCGACCTCGACGCGAGGCTCCCACCGCACGGCTCCTTCTTGGAGCGCGAGTACAAGGGCCGCCGGATCATCGTGAAGGTCCTGGTGGATCGATTCGCGTTCGAAGGTCGGACCTATCGGTCCCTCAGCGCCATCGCCCGCGAGGTCACCGGCACCAAGTGGAACGGCTTCCTCTTCTTCAACCTGTCGCCAACCCAGGAGGCCGCTGGTGGTGGCAAGAAGTAGCGCTCCGCGGGCGACCTCCAACGGGTCGAACGAGACTCCCGCTACGAGAGCACTCCGGTGCGCCATCTACACTCGGAAATCCACAGAGGAGGGCCTCCAGCAGGATTTCAACTCTCTGGATGCGCAGCGCGAAGCGGCAGAGGCGTTCATCGCCAGCCAGAAACGCGAGGGGTGGCAGGTCGTCGCCGATCACTTCGACGACGGCGGCTACACCGGGGCCAACATGGACCGGCCCGCTCTCAAGCGGCTTCTGGGTGCCGTGGAGGACCGGTCGGTGGACTGCGTGGTGGTCTACAAGGTTGACCGGCTCAGCCGTTCCCTGATGGACTTCGCAAGGATCGTCGAGGTGTTCGATCAGAACGGCGTGAGCTTCGTTTCGGTGACGCAGCAGTTCAACACTACGACATCCATCGGCCGCCTGACGCTGAACATCCTCTTGTCCTTCGCCCAGTTCGAGCACGAGATCATCATAAGTGTCGGCGTCCAGGTACTGTCTCCGCGATAGCGAGCCAACAGGGCCTCCGCTTGCTCAGCATCACTCGAATCGGCACCGCGTATTCCAGTCTTGCTGAGAAGCAACAGTGCCGATACCGCAGGCTCCCGCATAAGGGAGACTACCAAGGACCAACTGTTCGCCCGTTCGCACAGTGGAGCGCCCAGGCGAAAGCCCTGCGATGCGGGACCGGATGCGGACTGGGACTCCACACGTCGGTGAAATCGACGGCCCAGTCGCGACCTTGTCGCCTGAGAGCCAAATGGTCTCCCGCGTGGCGCAAAGCTACTGGGTCAACTTCGCCAGAACTGGCGGTCCGAATGGTGCGTGCCGGCCGGCTTGGCGGCGTCACGATCCCGGCGAGGATCCGCGCCGTTCATGCTACGATCCAGTCAAGCATGTGTCGAGAAAACGAGACTGAGGTCCTGGAGCGGATTGGGGTCGCGATAGACAGCGGGCTTCTGAGAAAGTTCGACGGTCTGATCCAACAGCGGGGATACTCCAATCGATCAGAGGCGATTCGTGATTTGATCAGGGCCGAACTGGTGAATGAGGTTGCTCAGTCGCCGACCAGCATTGTGGCCGGGACGGTCACACTGCTCTATGACCACCACGTACGCCTGTTAACTGAAAAGCTCACCGCGCTGAAGCACGATTTCCAGGGCACCATCGTGTCCACGATGCATGTCCATCTCGATCATCAGAACTGCCTGGAGGTCCTTGTCCTGCGGGGCCAGTCGGCCGATGTTCACCGGGTCGCGGATCTGATGATCGCGACGAAAGGCGTCAAACACGGCCGTCTGGTGGTAACTACCCCCGTACAGGAGAACTGATTCCGTCCGAGCGTGACTATCCGATCTCCCCGATCAGCACCCGAAGTACGTTGGCGTGCTCGGCGAAGTCACGATCACCCGCGCCATAACCAGAGCGTTGCAGGGTCATCGCAGGCAATGGGCCAAATTCCTGCGAAAGCGTGGCGACGAGCGCCGCGCCCGTCGGTGTGGTGAGTTCCGCCTGAGGACCGCGCGCATAGACGGGTGCGCCCGCCAGCAAGAGACTCGTCGCCGGTGCGGGGACCGGCAGCACGCCGTGCTCGGTGTTCACCGTTCCCGAACCGGTGTTCAGCGGGGAGCACACGATCCGCTCCACCCCCAGCAGTGCCAGCGCATGGCAGGCTCCCGCGATATCGCAGATGGAATCGACGGCGCCGACCTCGTGAAAATGCACCTTCTCGATCGGCACTCCGTGCGTCTTCGCCTCGGCCTCGCCAAGCCGCGTGAAGACAGCCACGGCATTCTGTTTGGCGGTATCCGGCAGCTTGGACGCCTCGATCATTTTGACGATTTGAGGCAGGTGACGATGAGCTCGTTGCTCTCCTCCCCGGACGTGGAACTTCAAGGCGGCGATTCCCTTTCTGCGCGCCGGCTCGAATGAGAACTCGGCTCCTGTGTTGAGCGAGGACAATCCGTCCAGGATTGCTGCCGCATCCGCGCCGGCATCGACCAGCGCGGCTACCGTCATGTCGCCGCTGATACCGGAGAACGCATCGAGATAACAGACTTTCATTGATGAACCTTTCAGGTGCAGGGTCTTTGATTTTGGAAACGCCCGTCGCGTGCCTTTACCAACCCAGGATGTCGGCGAACATCAGGGGCGCCGCGATGGTGGCGTCCGACTCGATGATGAACCGCGGAGTATCCACGCTCAGCTTTTCCCAGGTGATCTTCTCGTTGGGCACGGCGCCAGAGTAGGATCCGTAGCTCGTGGTCGAATCGCTGATCTGGCAGAAATAGCCCCACAGTGGCGTTTCGTCGCGCTGCAGATCCTGCCGCAACATCGGAACGACGCAGATCGGGAAATCGCCGGCGATGCCTCCGCCAATCTGAAAGAATCCGATCGACGTCTCGGCGGCTGTCCGCATGTACCAATCGGCCAACCA
>Ga0335070_10005924_pt1 | contig 14411 bp, 12 predicted proteins | sample Lox_Sample_13_FD_206722 | JGI IMG/M metagenome (GOLD analysis project Ga0335070, IMG submission 206722) | Soil microbial communities from Loxahatchee National Wildlife Refuge, Florida, United States - Lox_Sample_1.3 | ecosystem: Environmental > Terrestrial > Soil > Wetlands | place: USA... | reverse complement strand
CAGCCCGAGCCGGGCGGGGCGGTGCGCAGCGCCGAACTGACACCGGGGTACATCACCGACCTGTTCAGCTCGTTCTACCCCATGACGGTGGCCTCGCCGGCGATGGAGGCGTTGCGGCTGGAAGACAACGGGCTGCGCTGGTCCCGCGCGCCGGCGGTGGTGGGCCATCCGCGCGGCGGGACCGACGATGACCCGCCCATCATCTACCCCGACCCGGCCCGCACCGCAACGGAATTGGCGCGTCGGGAGCACGCGGACGGCGACAACTGGTGGCGCGCGGTGGAGTTGTGGCAGAAAATCAAGGCGCCACTGCTGGATGCCATGCTGGCGCCGTTTCCACCCGTGCGCCCGATGCTGCGGCTGCTGCTGAAGCTGGGCACCGCCGACGCCGTCCGGCTCGCCCGCCTGTTGATCCAGCCCGCCAACGCCATGGCGGCGCAGTTGTTCGACGGCGAGGCGCCGAGAATCCTGTTGCTGGGCAACGCGATGCACGCCGACGTCCCGCCGGACGCGCCCGTCAGCGGTGCGATGGGTTTTCTGATGACGATGCTCGCCCAGGATCGCGGCTGGCCGGTGCCCGTCGGTGGTTCGGGTCAGCTGACGGCGGCGCTGGTGCGGCGGGCCGGCTCGGCCGGCGCGCGCATCGAGTGCAACCAGAACGTGTCCCGCATCCAGGTGCGCGGCGGCCGGGCGGTCGGGGTGACCACCGCCGGCGGGCGAACGGTGCGGGCCCGCCGGGCTATCGTGGCCGACGTGACCGCGCCGCGGCTGTTCTGCGACATGCTGCCCGGGGACGCTGTCCCGGCCGGGCTGCGCCGCGAGCTCGAGCACTACGTCTGGGATCCACCGGTGGTTAAGGTCAACTACGCGCTCGACGGCCCCATTCCGTGGCGGGCGAAGAGGCTGCGCGGTGTGGGCACCGTCCACCTGGGGGCCGACGCCGACGGGCTGGTGCGCTGGATGGCCGACCTGAACACCCGGGTGGTGCCCGAGCATCCGTTCATGCTGCTGGGCCAGACCACCACGGCGGACCCAAGCCGATCGCCGGAGGGCACCGAAAGTGTTTGGGCGTATACGCATTTGCCGCGCAATGTGGCCGACGACGCCGCGGCCGAGCGGCTCGCCAAGTCGATGGACCACGTCATCGAGGAGCACGCCCCCGGCTTCGGCTCGGCCGTGATCGACCGGTTCGTGCAGCGCCCGTCGGACCTGGAGGCCAGCGACGCCAACCTGCACCTGGGCGCGCTCAACGGCGGCACCGCGCAGTTGCAGCAGATGCTGATCTTTCGTCCCGCACCCGGGATGGGCCGCGCCGAAACCCCGGTCGAGGGCCTGTATCTGGGCAGCGCGTCGGCCACCCCGGGCGGTTCCGTGCACGGTGCGTGCGGGCGCAACGCGGCCGACGCCGCGCTGGCCGCCGCCCGCGTGACCGGCTGGCCGCGCCGCAAGCTGAGCCGGGCCGTCATTTCGCTGCTGACGAAGTAGCGGCCAGCGCCGAGCGTCACGCCAGCGTGGCGTACAGCGCCGAGCGTCACGCCAGCGCGACGCTCGGCGCTGCCACGGTCGGCGGTCAGCCGTTTTCGCAGATGTCCTCGAGCACCGCGAACATGGTGCGGGTCGGCACGCCGGTGGCGCCCTTCGGTGAGTAGCCCCACGGGCTGCCGGTGTTGTAGGCCGGGCCGGCCACGTCGATGTGCGCCCACGCCACCCCGTCGGCGACGAACTCCCGCAGGAACACCCCCGCCACCAGCATGCCGGCGAAGCGCTGCCCGCTGATGTTCGACAGGTCGGCCACCGTGGACTTCAGGTCCTCCTTGAGCTCGTCGGGAAGCGGCATCGGCCAGCCGTTCTCGCCCACCCGCTGCGAGATCTCCGCGACGCGGTCGCGGAACTCGTCGCTGCCCATCACCCCGGGGATCCGGGCGCCCAGCGCCACCGTCTGCGCGCCGGTCAGCGTCGACGTCTCGATCAGGTAGTCCGGGTCGTCCTCGCACGCCCGCACGATGGCGTCGGCCAGGATGAGCCGGCCCTCCGCGTCGGTGTTCTGCACCTCGACCGTGGTTCCGCCGTACTGGGTCAGCACGTCGCCCGGGCGCTGCGCCGTCGCCGACGGCATGTTCTCGGCCATCGGCACCGTGGCGATCACGTCGATGGGCAACTGCTGCTGCGCGGCCAGCGCGACGGTCGCGATGACGGCGGCCGCGCCGGCCATGTCCGAGGTCATGTAGTGCATCGACGCCGCCGGCTTGATCGAGATGCCGCCGGTGTCGAACGTGATGCCCTTGCCGACCAAAGCAACTCGCTTTCCAGCCTTGCCCTTCTTGCTTTTCGCCAGCTTCGAGCCCCGATGCACGAGCCGCACCAACCGGGGCGGGCGCGACGAGCCCTGGCCGACACCGATCACCCCGCCGTACCCGGCCTTCTGCAGCGCCTTCTCGTCGAGCACCTCCACCTCGAGCCCGACGGATTCGCCCAAAACCTTTGCGCGCCTGGCGAATTCGGCGGGGAAAAGGTGACTCGGCGGCGTGTTGACCAAGTCACGCGCGGTGGCGACCGCGGTCGCGACGGCCGCCCCGTGCGCGCTGTCCTTCTCGGCGTCCTTGGAGGTGGACAGCACGGTGATCTTGCGCAGCCCCTTGTCCTTCGGTGCCGTCTTGTCGCTGCGGAACTCGCTGAACCGGTAGGCGCCCAGGATCAGCCCCTCGACGGTGGCCGAGCAGACGTCGTCGCCGGATGCACCGGGCAGCGCTGTCAGCGTCGTGAGCACCGCCTCGGCCCCACCCAGCGACCGCGCCGCCACGCCGGCGGCGCGGCGGATCACCTCGGCCGGCCATTCGGGCCGCGGCTTGCCCAGCCCGACGGTCAGCACGCTGGCCACCGGCAGCGACGGCACCACCAGCCGGTGCACCTGCTCGCTGCCGCCGGTGGCCTCGAGCGCCCGCAGGCCGGACTCGATCTCGGCGACCGCGTCGGCGGACAGGAACGGGCCGGCCGCCGAGACGACGGCTCCCGGCCTGTCCTCGTCGCCGGTCGAGACGACCGGCACCAGCAATACCGCGGAACCCGCGCCACGTTTGGGCAGCGAGGTGGCGACGTTGACGGTGGGGGCCTGGTAGCCCGGTTCGGTGGTGGTCACGGGCAACCACCCTAGTCACTCGGGCCGGGGCTTTCCCGCCCGTGCAGGTCGAACGCCGTCACCGGCGCGTCGAAACCCTTGAGCGTCAACGGGCCGTGGGGCGCGGCGGTCCAGTCCGGCAACCGCTCGTGGAGCGCGGCCGCGGCCAGGATCTGCCCCGGCGCGGCGGCCGCCACCAGCCGGGCGGCCAGGTTCACCGGGATGCCGAAGTAGTCGCCGTTGATGGCCAGCACCTCGCCGTACGCGAGACCGGCGCGCACATCCAGGCCCTCCTCGCGCGCCCGCGGATGGTCGACGAGATCGAGCGCCGCCTGCGCGAGCCGCTCGGGCGACGAGCACACCCACATCACGGCGTCGCCGATGAACTTCACCACCCGACCGCCGTCGGCATGCACCACGTCCGCGACGGTGCCGCCGAACTCCGTGAGCAAGTCCGACAACTGCGCGGGCGTCAGGGTCTGGGTCAACGCGGTGAAGCTGGACAGATCCGCAAAACCGATGCCGCACACCACGCTCGCCGTCGTGTCCCGGAGGACGCCCTCGAAGTGGGTTCGGGCGCTGGTCAGGTGATGCCGGTGCACGACGTCGATCAGGGCCCCGATGCGGGGGACGAACTCGGCGACCGACCGGTATGCCTGCGCAGTGGCGAGCTCGTCGTGGGTGTGGTTCATCTGGATGTCCGGCGTCCCGGCCCGGATCACCGTCGACTCGGCCTCCGCCAGGCGGGCCATCGCGGCGCCGAGCACCCGCAGCATCCCGAGCGCGCCGTCCTCGCCGACCACCGCCTTGAGCCCCACCCAGGTCGACAGGGCGTCGACGTCGGCCTGGCTCAGCGCGGGGACATCGGGACCGGCGACGGTCAGGCCGAGCAACGCCCACGCGTGCGCCACGTCGTCGGCGGACAGTCCGAGTCGTTCCGCCGCGGACTGCACGGTGTAGATCGGGGGTCCCGACCACGCCAGGACATCGCCGGCCAGGCCGAACAGCCGCCCGCGCCGTTCGGCCTCCGCCATTTCGCCGACGGTGAAGCCGAGCCCGTCCAGGTACTTGATCAGGTCGGACCGCTCGCGGGGGTTTGCGATACCCGCGGCCTCCAGCTCTCCGAAATCCAGGGAGTCGAGCGGACCGGACACCTGCCCAAGTGTGCCAGCAATGCCCCTGATTAGGGTGGGGCGTCGTGACCGAGCTACAGCACGGACCGCTGGAAGACCGCCACCGCGACCTGGGCGCAACTTTCGCGGAGTTCGGCGGCTGGTCGATGCCGGTGTCCTACGCCGGCACGGTCGGCGAACACAACGCCACCCGCAACGCGGTCGGCCTGTTCGACGTGAGCCACCTCGGCAAGGCGCTGGTGCGCGGGCCGGGCGCGGCTCAGTTCGTCAACTCGGCGCTGACCAACGACCTGGGCCGCATCGGCCCGGGCCAGGCGCAATACACGTTGTGCTGCACCGAATCCGGCGGCGTCATCGACGACCTGATCGCCTACTACGTCGACGACGACGAGATCTTCCTGGTGCCCAACGCCGCCAACACCGCGGTGGTGGTCGAGGCGCTGCGGGCGGCTGCTGAAGCCGGTTCGGGGCCCGGGCTGACCATCACCAACGAGCATCGCTCGTATGCGGTGCTGGCGGTGCAGGGCCCACGATCGGCGGGCGTCCTCGGCGAGCTGGGCCTGCCGGCCGACATGGATTACATGGGCTACGCCGACGCCTCCTACTCAGGAGTGCCGGTGCGCGTCTGTCGCACCGGGTACACCGGCGAGCACGGCTACGAGCTGCTGCCGCCCTGGGACTCCGCGGGGATGGTGTTCGACGCGCTGATCGCCGCGGTGACGGCCGCCGGGGGAGAGCCCGCCGGGCTCGGCGCCCGCGACACGCTGCGCACCGAGATGGGCTATCCGCTGCACGGGCACGAGCTTTCGCTCGACATCTCGCCGCTGCAGGCCCGATGCGGCTGGGCGGTCGGCTGGAAGAAGGATGCGTTCTTCGGCCGCGACGCGCTGCTGGCCGAGAAGGCGGCGGGACCGCGTCGGCTGCTGCGCGGGCTGCGGATGGTCGGCCGGGGGGTGCTGCGCCCCGGGCTGACGGTACTGGCCGGCGACGCCCCGGTCGGGTTCACCACCTCGGGGACGTTCTCGCCGACGCTGCAGGCCGGTATCGGGCTGGCGTTGATCGACACCGACGCCGGAATCGAGGACGGCCGGCACGTCACCGTCGACGTCCGTGGCCGCGCCGTCGAGTGCGAGGTGGTGCGCCCGCCCTTCGTCGCCGTGAAAACGCGTTAGCCGCCAGGGGTTCACGTGGGAAAAACCCGGTGCCGCGCGGATATAGAATCGGCCCCATGACCAGCGGCTCACTCGAGTTCACGGTTCTACGCGCGTCTAATCCGGCGACCGACGCAGAACGTGAATCAATCCTGGCGGAGCCGGGTTTCGGCAAATACTTCACCGACCACATGGTGTCGATCGACTACGACGAGGGCCGGGGGTGGCATGACGCGCGCGTCATCCCGTACGGCCCGATCGAATTGGACCCGTCGGCGATCGTGCTGCACTACGCGCAGGAAGTCTTCGAGGGGCTCAAGGCGTACCGCTGGGCGGACGGCTCGATAGTGTCGTTTCGCGCGGAGGCCAACGCGGCCAGGTTGCGTTCGTCAGCGCGACGGCTGGCGATTCCCGAGCTGCCCGAACCCCTGTTCGTCGAATCCCTTTGCCAGCTCGTCGCTGTCGACAAGGCGTGGGTGCCGCGGACCGGCGGCGAGGAGGCGCTGTACCTGCGGCCGTTCATCTTCGCGACCGAGCCGGGACTGGGTGTGCGGCCGGCCAAGCAGTACCGCTACCTGCTGATCGCCTCGCCGGCCGGCGCCTACTTCAAGGGCGGCATCAGCCCCGTCACCGTGTGGGTGTCGACGGAATACGTGCGGGCAAGTCCCGGCGGCACCGGTGCGGCCAAGTTCGGTGGAAACTACGCCGCCTCGCTGCTGGCCCAGGCCCAGGCCGCCGAAAACGGCTGCGACCAAGTGGTGTGGCTCGACGCGGTCGAGCGCCGCTTCATCGAAGAGATGGGCGGGATGAACCTGTTCTTCGTCTTCGGGAGCGGCGGATCGGCGCGGCTGGTCACCCCGGAGCTGTCCGGCTCGCTGCTGCCCGGCATCACCCGGGACTCGTTGCTGCAGTTGGCCATTGATGCCGGGTTCTCGGTCGAGGAGCGCAGGATCGACATCGACGAGTGGCAGAAGAAGGCCGCCGCCGGTGAGATCACCGAGGTCTTCGCCTGTGGCACCGCCGCCGTCATCACCCCGGTTTCGCGGGTGAAGTACGGCGACAACGAGTTCACCATTGCCGACGGGCAACCGGGCGAGGTGACGATGGCGCTGCGCGACACGCTGACCGGGATTCAGCGGGGCACCTTCGCCGATACGCACGGCTGGATGGCCCGGCTGGGCTAGCCTAGCGGCGCGGGTGGGACCCACCCCCCGCTAGTGCAACGCCGCCAGCGCCAGAGCGCACACCGTCGTGGTGAGTTCGATCGCGGCGCCCAGCACGTCGCCGGTGATGCCGCCAAACCGGCGCACGCAATGCGCCACCAGCGCCGCGCCGCAGCCCACCGCCACCAGCACCGCCACCGGCCCCTGCCACGGTCGCGGGCCCGCCAGCAGCGAAACCGCGAGGAGCGCCGCGGCCCAGGCGGCCACCACCGGCGCGGGCTGGCTGCCGGCCACCCGCGCCCCCAGCGCGCTGCCCCCGGCCGCCGGCACCGACCGCCGGCAGGCCAGCACCGCCGTCACCCGCCCGGCGAAGACCGCCAGCACGACTGCCGGCGGTCTCAGCGCCGAAAAGGCCAACCCCTGCAACAGGATCACCAGCACGACGGCCGCCACACCGAACGGTCCGGTCGATCCGTCGCGCATCACCGCCAGTGCTCGCTGCGGCGGGCCGTAGCAGCCCAGCCCGTCGGCCGTGTCGGCGACGCCATCGATGTGCAGCCCGCGGGTCACGAGCAGCAGTGCCGCCACGGCGAGCAGCCCGGGCAGCGGGCTGGACGGACCGAAAGCCGCGGCGCCGCACCACGTCACGCCGGCGGCCAGCGCCCCCAGCGCGAGGCCGACCACGGGCAGCGCGGTCATCGCGCCGCGGCCCATCGGGACGTTCCGCGGTACGGGCAGCACCGTTGCGAACCCGAAAGCCGTTGCCAAAGAACGCATCACGGCTGCGGGATGGACGGGCCGGCCACCCCGGCTTCTTCGAACGTCGCCATCAGTGACAACGCAGCCACCGCGGCGCGCAGCACCGGCAGCGCCACCGTGGCGCCGGTGCCCTCGCCCAGCCGCATGCGCAGGTCCAGAATCGGGTCCATTTCGAGCGCCGCCAGGGCCAGCTCATGGGCCGGTTCCGTCGACCGGTGACCGGCCTGCCACCACTGCCGCGCGCCGGGCGCGAGTCGCTCGGCGACCAACGCCGCGGCGGTCACCGCCACGCCGTCGAGCAGTAGCGGGGTGCGCCGCACCGCGGCCTGGGCGCAAAAGCCGGCCATTGCGGCCAAATCCGCGCCGCCGCAGCAGCGGAGCAGCCCCACGGGGTCGGGCAGCACCGGCCGCGCCCGGAACAGCGCGTCACGCACCGCGGCGGTCTTGCGCGCCCATCCCGCGTCGTCGATGCCGGTCCCGAAGCCGACCACCGTGACCGGCTCGGCGTTGGTCAGCGCCGCCACCAAAACCGCCGCCGCGGTGGTGTTTCCGATCCCCATGTCGCCCGCGATCAGCAGGTCTGCGCCGGCGTCGACCTCCTCGTCGGCGATGGCCCGGCCGGCGGCGATCGCGGCGACCGTCTCATCGTCGGAAAGCGCGTCCTGCGTCCTGATGTCCCCGCTGCTGCGCCGCACCTTGTGGGCGCCGATCCGCTCGGAGGCCGCCTCGGCGTCGACGGCGATGTCCGCCAGTCGCACCGTCGCGCCGGCGATGCCGGCCAGCACGTTGATCGCCGCGCCGCCGCCGTCGATGTTGGCGACCATCTGGGCGGTGACCTCCGGCGGGTACGCGGACACCCCCGACCGTGCGACACCGTGGTCGCCCGCGAAGACCACCACCCGGGCGCGCTCGAATTGTTTTGGCGGACAACGCCCTTGGCAGGACGCGACCCAAACCGACAGGTCCTCAAGGCGGCCCAGGGCGCCGCGGGGCTTGGTCAGCGCGTCCTGGCGGGCGCGGGCCGCCGCGGCGACCGCATCGAGCGGCGTGACTGGCGCGAATTCCATCAGGTTCCCGACGGCTTGATCTGCACCGCCTGCCCGGCCATCACCAGCACCACCCGATCACACAGCTCCGCGACGCGCTGGTTGAGGCCGCCCAACTCGTCGGCGAACCGGCGACCGGACGCCGTGGCCGGCACCACACTCAGCCCGACCTCCGGGCTCACCAGCACCAGCGTCGAACCGAATGCCGTTATGGCCACGAGCATTTCGTCGATGGGGGCCGCCACCGAGCCGTCGTCCCACGCGTCGTTGCGGTCCAGCGTGCCGGTCAGCCAGCCGCCGAGGTCGTCGACAAGCGCCGGGGTGCCCGGCGCCCGCCGCAATTCGGCTGCGACGTCGTCGGTTTCGACCGTCGACCAATGGGCGGGCCGACGGTCCCGGTGCCGCGCGACCCGGTCGGCCCAGTCCGCGTCGGCCCGGCCCGTCACCGCGGGGGCCAGGTAACGGACCGGCTCACCGGGCGGCAGCGACGTGGCGATGGCTTCCTCGGCCCAGCGTGACTTCCCGGACCTGATCCCGCCGAGCACCAGGGTGCGCACCGGGATCAGACGGCTTTCGGGCGCCGCTCAGCCAACACTGCTGCCGCGCTCGACCTGGGGCCGGGGCGCCCGCATGCGGCGCAGCTGTGAAGCCCGGCCCGCGGCGTAAATGCCCAGCTTCCAACGGCTTTCGGTGTTTTTCGGGAACTTCTCGTCCACCAGCTTGCTGACCTTGCGTCCCAGGATCACCGCGTCGACGCCCATGACGACCATCAGCACCAGCATCGCCGGGGTGGCGTAGAGCTGCAGCAGCGGGACGCCGATCGAGGCGACCAGCAAAAGCATCGTCGCCGGCATGAACAGGCCGAGCAGGTTGCGCCGGGAGTCCACCACGTCGCGCACGTAGCGCTTGATGGGCCCCTGATCGCGCGGCAACAGGTATGCCTCTTCGCCGGCCATCATGCGCTCGCGGCGATCCGTCATGCGCGCGCGGCCTGCGGTCCTCTCGGCCCGGCGCTCCTCGCGGCTGAGTTTGGGGCCGGCCAGAGATTTCCGGCGGGCGCGCGCCTCCGACGCGGTCATGGGTGCCGGTGCGATCGGGCCCTTCCGCGGGTTGCGCCGGGCCTCGCTGCGCTTGGGTGTGGGCCGACCCTTGGGGCCGGTCCTGCGTGCCGCGGTGTCCACGGAACTGGCAGCGTCGATTTTCGCCGCCACCTCGGCGGATCCTTCGAGGACGTCGTCCTGGCCCTTCTTACGGCCCATCAGTTTCACAGTGCCAGGTTACTGGCCCGGGGGACCACCCGGTAACGCCCCCGGAATGCGTCGTTATTAGCCATGCGCCAGCGCGACGCTTGCACCTACGCTTGACTGTGATGAATGGCTACCTGTGATGAGCGACGGCACGATGGCCTCGGATGATGGCCTCGCACCCGGCCGTCTCCGGCTGCCGGCCATGCAGGTATTGGTCGCCCCGGATTGCTATGGGGACAGTTTGTCCGCCGTGCAGGCCGCCGCCGCCATCGCGACCGGTTGGACCCGATCGCGTCCGGCCGATCGGTTCATCGTCGCCCCGCAGTCGGACGGCGGCCCGGGCTTCATCGAGGTGCTGGCCAGCCGGCTGGGACAGAAGCGGCGAGTGAAGGTGTTCGGGCCGCTGGGAACCCAGGTGGACGCCGAGTGGGTGTTCGACCGTCGCTCGTCGACCGCCTACCTGGAGTGTGCGCAGGCGTGCGGCCTCGCCCTGCTCGGTGGTCCTCCCACCCTGGAGACCGCGCTGACGGCCGACAGCAGCGGCGTCGGTCAGCTCATCGCCGAGGCGTTGCGGGCCGGGGCGAGCCGCATCGTGGTCGGGTTGGGCGGCAGCGCGTGCACCGACGGCGGGAAGGGAATGATCACCCAGCTCGGCGGGCTGCAAGAGGCTCGCCGGGCAATGACCAACGTGGACCTGATCGCCGCCACCGACACCGAATACCCGATGTTGGGCCCGTGGGGCGCGGCCAAGGTGTTCGGGCCGCAGAAGGGCGCGGACACCGTCACCGTCGCCGCGCTCGAAGTCCGGCTCGAGGCGTGGGCGCTCGAACTGGAGGCGGCGGCGGGCCGGGACGTGAGCTCGGAACCCGGCGCGGGCGCCGCCGGTGGTCTTGGCGCCGGCCTGCTTGCGCTGGGCGGCCGGTGTGAATTGGGCGCGGAAATCATCGCCGAGCACACCCGCCTGGCCGACGATCTCGAGACCGCGGACATGATCGTCACAGGTGAAGGCCGGTTCGACGAGCAGTCCCTGCACGGAAAGGTGGTGGGCTGCCTTGCGGAGTCGGCCGGTGCGCTGGGAATTCCGGTGATCGTGCTGGCCGGCCAGGTCGGCCTGGAAAATTCCGCGGTGCGCTCGTCGGGCATCATGTCCGCCCTGTCGATCGCCGATTACGCCGGTTCGGTGCGGTTGGCGCAGGCCGACGCGGCCAACCAGCTCATGGGTTTGGCATCTGAGGTGGCGGCGCGACTCGGGAATAGCGGTCCCGCAATGTACCGTTGAGGCAGTGGGCGTTCCCCGCGCGGGTCGTGCCCGACCATGAGCTATGTAGGAGAAGCAATGACGGTGCAAAACGAGTCGAGCGCCAAGACGCATGGCGTGATCCTCACCGAAGCCGCCGCTGCCAAGGCGAAGTCCCTGCTGGACCAGGAGGGCCGTGACGACCTGGCGCTGCGCATCGCGGTCCAGCCGGGCGGATGCGCCGGCCTGCGGTACAACCTGTTCTTCGACGACCGGTCGCTGGATGGCGACCTGACCGCCGAGTTCGGTGGCGTGACGCTGACCGTGGACCGGATGAGCGCGCCCTACGTCGAGGGCGCGTCCATCGACTTCGTCGACACCATCGAGAAGCAGGGCTTCACCATCGACAACCCCAACGCCACGGGTTCGTGCGCCTGCGGGGACTCGTTCAACTGACCGGTCTCGCCGCTTAGTACGAGCCCGCGGTGCGGAGCACGTACGCGCACACCATGATCTGGCCGCGCTGGAAAAGCAGCTGGGCAAGGCCCTGCACGCCGTCGCGCGTCGGGCCGCCGGTCGCGGGGGATACCCGCATGGTGAACAGCGCCTGGGCCTGATATTGCGACAGGTACACGATCTTGTCGACCGACGTGAGCTGGACCTCGGAGAACTGCTTGCGCAGGGCGTCGCTGCTCATTTTGGCCAGCGCCTGGTCATTCCGCTTGTCGCGCACCGCGTCGTACATGCCGCACAGCGCGTTGCGCATGATGACGTCGACGTCGCGGTGCTCGAGGGCGTCCAGGTAGCCCTGGATCGCGGTCTTGGCCGCGCCCTCGGAGAACGAGGTGCCGGTGTTGGCCCCATTGGTGCGGACCCCGTACGCGATCGCCAGCGTCATCGCGGCCACCAGCGCGACGGCCATCAGCGCGCCGATGAGCAGCCGCCGCCTGGGCCGTCGCCTCGGGTAGGGCACCGGGGGCGGCTGACCCGCATAGTTGCCCGGAGCGGCGGGCTGATGGGGGAACTCGAGCGGCCGGGATTCGGCGTGGGGCGTTGGTCCGGCGGCGCCGACGGTGTGGTTCGGCGGGTGCGGACCTGCCATGTGGTTCTCCTACGGTGGTGGAAGGGACCATCGGGCGGGCCGGGGCCCGGGGCCCGAGGACTGGGGTCCCGGCGACTTGAGTCGTTCGTAAGGCAGGCTAGCGCACGGCTTTGCGCCGACCGGGACGCGACGACGCCCGATACGCCTGAGTAAGCTAGATAACCTTACTAACGACGGATGGAGACTTCGTGACGATCGCGGTGACTGGTTCGATTGCGACCGACAACCTGATGCGGTTCCCCGGCAAATTTTCCGAGCAGCTGCTGGCTGATCATCTGCAGAAGGTATCGCTCAGCTTCCTGGTCGACGACCTGGTCATCCATCGCGGCGGTGTGGCGGGCAACATCGCCTTCGCCATCGGCGTGCTGGGCGGGGACGTCACCCTGGTGGGTGCGGCCGGCGACGATTTCGACGACTACCGGCGGTGGCTGCAGTCCCACGGTGTCAACTGCGACCACGTGCTGATCTCCAAGACCGCGCACACCGCGCGCTTCGTCTGCACCACCGACCTCGACATGGCCCAGATAGCGTCGTTCTATCCCGGGGCCATGTCGGAGGCCCGCAACATCAAGCTCGCCGACGTCGTGTCGTCCGTGGGGGAGCCGGACCTGGTCATCATCGGGGCCAACGACCCGGACGCGATGGTGGCGCACACCGAGGAGTGCCGCAAGCTCGGCCTGCCGTTCGCCGCCGACCCGTCCCAGCAGCTGCCGCGCTTGTCGGGTGACGAGATCGACAGGCTCGTCGACGGCGCCGCCTACCTGTTCACCAACGACTACGAGTGGGAGCTGCTGCTCAACAAGACCGGCTGGTCGGAAGCCGAGGTGCAGGGCATGGTGGGCCTGCGGGTGACCACGCTGGGCCCCAAGGGCGTCGACCTGGTCGAGCCCGACGGCACCACCACGCACGTCGACGTGGTGCCCGAGACCAGCCAGACCGACCCCACCGGCGTCGGCGACGCTTTCCGCGCCGGTTTCCTGACCGGGCGCAGCGCGGGCCTGAGCCTGGAGCGCTCTGCGCAGCTGGGCTCGCTGGTGGCGGTGCTGGTGCTCGAGTCGGTCGGGACGCAGGAGTGGGCCTGGGACCACGAGGTGGCGAAGTCCCGGCTGGCCGGCGCCTACGGCGAGGACGCGGCCGCCGAGATCGCCGCCGTGCTCGCCTGAGTTGACGCCGCGAGCGTAACCACGCTGCGGAATTTCGCGTGATTTTTCGCGAGGCGCTAAAGCTGGACCGGGTAGACGGGCTCGCTGATCCTGGGCACCACGCTGTGCTCGACGAAGATCGCGTGCCACAGCATGAAGATGAGCACCGTCCACAGCCGGCGGCTGTGATCGCTTGTGCCGCTTCGGTGCTCGTCGAGCATCCGGCGCACCGCGGCCGGGTCGACCAGGCGATCGGCCTGCGACGAGTCCACCAGCGCATACGCCCACTCCAGCAATTCGCCCGCGCGCAGCCAATGCCGGATCGGCACCGGAAAGCCGAGCTTGGGCCGGTGCAGCACATGCGCGGGAACGATCGGCTCCAGCGCGCGTCGCAGCGCGTACTTGGTGGTCGTGCGCGTGATCTTGGCCTCGACGGGCAATCTGGACGCGACGGCGAACACCTCGGGATCCAGGAACGGCACCCGCAGCTCCAGCGAGTTGGCCATCGTCATCTTGTCGGCCTTGACCAGGATGTCGCCGCGCAGCCAGGTGAACAGGTCGACGTGCTGCATGCGGGCCACCGGGTCCCAGCCGGCCGACTCGGCGTACACCGATGCGGTCACGTCGGTGTGGGTCCACTCGTCGCGGAACCCGGGCAGCACGTCGCGCAACTGCGCGTCGGAGAAGCTGCGGGCGTTGCCGTAGTAGCGCTCCTCGAGCGTCAGCGACCCGCGGTGCAACAGGCTCTTGCCGCGCATCCCCTCCGGCAGCGGCTTGGACACCTTGCCCATCGACCGCCTCACCGGCCGCGGTAGATAGTCGAACGGCTTGAGCGACAACGGCTCCCGGTAAATCGTATAGCCGCCGAACAGCTCGTCGGCCCCCTCGCCGGACAACACCACCTTGACGTGCTTGCGGGCCTCGCGGGCGACGAAGAACAGCGGCACCAGCGCCGGGTCGGCAACCGGCTCGTCGAGGTACCAGACGATCTCGGGCAGGGCGGCCACGAACTCGTCGGGGCTGACCACCTTGGCGATGTGGCGGGCGCCGATCGCCTCGGCCGAGGCCACCGCCACGTCGATCTCGGAGAACCCCTCGCGCTCGAAGCCGGTGGTGAAGGTGATCAGCCTGGGGTTGTGCCGGATGGCCAGCGCCGCGATGGCGGTGGAGTCGATACCGCCGGACAGGAACGCCCCGACGGTGACGTCAGCGCGCATGTGCTTGGCCACCGAGTCCTCGAGCACCGCGGTGATCTCGTCGTAGCGGGCCTGTTCGGCGTCGCGGGTGATCGGCGTGGCGGCGAATCGCGGCACGAA
>Ga0335070_10005923_pt1 | contig 14411 bp, 13 predicted proteins | sample Lox_Sample_13_FD_206722 | JGI IMG/M metagenome (GOLD analysis project Ga0335070, IMG submission 206722) | Soil microbial communities from Loxahatchee National Wildlife Refuge, Florida, United States - Lox_Sample_1.3 | ecosystem: Environmental > Terrestrial > Soil > Wetlands | place: USA... | reverse complement strand
CTGGCCGACCAAGTAGGGCAGCGCGCCCGCTCGCGTCTCTTTGAGATGTGCAAAGTCGTGCACATGCCGCTCGTCCGGGATTACCGGCTGCGCAAAGCAGCCGGCTGGTGATGCGTTCCCTCGTCCTCCTTCTCCTGCTCGCTGCCGCCGCTGCGCAGGAATCGCGCCCCCCCATGGTGCAGGCCGTCGAGTTCCCTTACTACGCGTATCCGCCGCAGCTTTGGGAACGCGAGCTGGTGTGGCTCAAGAATCTGGGAATCGACACGGTCGCGTTCTCGATTCCGTGGAACTGGCACCAGTTGGACCCACAGACTTTGGACCTGGTAGGGCGCACCAGTCCGCGGCGCGATCTGATCGGTTTCGTGCGCCTGGTCAAACGCGCGGGTTTGCGGGCGTGGATCCGGCCCGGGCCGCCGGTCAAGAACTGGCTGGATTCCGGATACCCCAAGGGCTCAGAATCCGACCCTCGCGCGCTGCGCAAATGGCTGTGGGATCTCGAGACCGCGCTCGACCCGTTTCTCGCAGCGCACGGCGGGCCCATTGCGTTTGTCGAGGGGGCGGCCGTGGTTTTCCCTGCGCCGCAGCCGCCCCTTCCTGTTACCAGCCTCTCGGGAAAAGATCCGCGCGCGCTCGTCAAGAGCCGTGAAGTTCTGGGCGCAGGGCATGGCTCTCTGGTTTGGGAGGACATCGAGGATTTCCTGCCTCCAGTTGGCTGGGAGGCTTTGGGCGGAGCGATCATCCGGCCCGGCGCTGTTTCGCTTGCGGGTGAAGAGCGCACCAGCGTGATGCCACTGCGCCGTGATGCGCTTCTCTGGCGCTACTGGGGCGGGGTCCTGCCCATGATGAAGCCGGCGAGACCCGTACGCCTGGTTGCCGGAAAACTGCCGCCGCGGGTTCTGGGGCAGCAGTTCTTTGCATCGCGCGGCGCATCTGCCGTCAACCTGATCAATGAAAGTTCCGCGGCATTTCAGGGCTCGCTGCAGGTGACCGATCCGGCGACGGAACGGCGCACGGCGCTGCCCTCCATCTCCCTGGCGCCCGGCGAAGCTTTGTGCCTGCCTCTCCACATTCCCTTGGCGACCGAAGGTTTCTGCCGCGACTGCTCGGGCTTCGGAAACGGAGATCACATTATTTACGCCACGGCGGAGCTGAATGCCGTGGAGTATGAGAACGGCATCCTGGCCATGGAGTTTTCCGCACCGCGCGCCGGCGAAGTGGTGCTGCAGCTCTCGCAGGAGCCGAGCGGTCCCTTTCTCGCCGCGGGCCACCCCGTGAGTTTCGATTGGGATGAGCACGCCATGCGCGCGCGGCTGCTAGTGCCCGCCGGCAGCGGCCCCGGCTATCGCGTACGCATCGGGCTCGCCCTTCAACCGCCGGATACGGCGGCGTTTTTTGGGGATGCCAAGCGGCTGGTCATCGGGCAGCCGAACCACCTGGCGACTTCCTATTCATCCGAAGAGGTGGCGCAACGCTCGCGCCTGAAAATTCCACAGAACTTTCATGCCGTGAACACGGTGAAATCGCCCACGGAAATCGAATACGAGATCGACGTTCCGCCCGACGCACTCCATGGCGAGTGGGCGCCGCTGGCGCTCGAGGCCGATGGAGTGCTGATGAGCCGGGCGCGCTTGCAATTGCTGCGGCCGGCTTCCGTGCGGGTTCGAGAAGCCGTGAGCCTGCATTACGGGCCGGTGGCGGAATTGCCCGTGAAGCCCGCCTTGGTGCCGGTGGACGCGCGAGCCGGCCGCGAAGTCAGCGTCGTGATTCGTAATAATGCAGCCGAAATCCGGAACTTTGTAGTCGAAGCCAAGGGCGACGGGCTGGAATTCTCGCCGAAGCGCGCCGAGATTGCCATCGGCGGCAGCATGGAGCGGGATGTACTCCTGCGCGTGTTTCCTGCCGAAGGGCAACGAGGAATCGTCCCCGCGCAGGTTCATGTTTCCGGGGCCGCCGACGTGGACCTCCCGGTGCGCTTCGCCGTCATTCCGCGCGGCGAGACGCTGGCCTACTCAGCCGATCTCGATGGCGATGGCCAACTCGAATGGGTCCTGGAAAATCAGCGGGCACGCGCTACTTTCTCCGCGCAGGACGGCGGACGCTGGCTGGAGTTCGTCTGGAAAGATTCCGGCTTGGATGTGCTTTCCGAAACCGGCGCTCTGGCAGGGACCGGCACGACCGAGGTTCAGATCGCCCCCGATGGTTCCATCGAATTTCGCGGCAAAGGCTGGCGGCGCTCTGTGCGGCTGGACGGAAACGCAGCCGTGCTTACCGTCGAGCAGACCACGCCCCTTCCACCCGAAAGCCTGCATAGCGGAAAGAAGAACGAGTTGGTTCTCAAGGTGAGCCGGGAGAAGCCCAACAAGGGCGTTTACTCGCTCGAGCGGGCCGCGCAATAGGGCACTGGCGCGAATTGCCCCCGAGGATGTCCGTTCCTGGGACAGCTACATTCCGCACCCGAACACCGGACGGCTGTCCGGAAGTGCCTTTCGGGCTTATAATTCAATTGGATAACTAGAGTTAACGAATTGGCATCGCGCGTGCGAACCCGCTAGGGAGGGCTCATGGACGTACCACGTAAAGATGCGGGGCGGAAGCGGATGATCCGCCGGATCACCTGGATCGCCATTGTGGTCATTACGGTACCGCTGATTACGTGGGCTCTTTCGCGGCTCAAACCGGCGGCGCCGAGTGTCGAGATGGCCACGCTGTGGCCGGACAGCGTGAAACGCGGTCCGATGAGGGTGGACAGGCGCGGTCTGGGAACGCTGGTTCCGGAAGAGACGCTGTTGGTTCCAGCCACTACGGATGGCCGCGTGGAGCGAAGGTTGCTTCTGCCCGGGCAGGACGCCACCGTCACTCCGGGCACCGTGTTGATGATCCTTAGCAACCCGGAGCTCGAAAGCTCCATGGTGGATGCGCAGTACCAGTTGAAGACCGCAGAAGCCAATTATGACGATTTGAAGGTGCAGCTCGAGAGCAAGGGCCTGGATCAGAAGGCGGCTGCCGCCACCGTGATGGCCGACTACAAGCAGGCCAAGCTGCAGGCGGATCGCGACCAGCAACTGGCCAAGGAAGGCCTGATCCCCGATCTGAATGAAAAGCTGTCCACCGTGAAGGCGGAGGAACTGTCGCAGCGTACGAAGCTCGAAGAGCAGCGGCTGGCGATCGCGGATGAGGCGGTCAAAGCCCAACTCGCGGCGCAACGCGCCAAGATTGACCAGCTTCGCGCCTCGTTCGAGCTGAAAAAGAGCCAGGTAGAATCCCTCAAAGTCAAAGCGGGGACCAACGGAATCATGACGGAGCTGCTGGTGCAAGTGGGCCAGCGGGTCACCGCCGGCACAGCTCTGGCGAAAATCACGCAGCCGTGGAAATTGAAAGCGGAATTGAAGATTGCGGAGACGCAGGCCAAAGACATCGCCATCGGGCAGGACGCGGAGGTCGATACGCGCAACGGCATCATCCCCGGCAAGGTGAGCCGCATCGACCCTTCCGTGATCAACGGGACGCGGACGGTTGATGTGCGCCTGATCGGCCAGTTGCCGCAGGGCGCGGTACCGGACCTGAGCGTGGACGGCACCATCATCGTGGAGAACCTGCCCGACGTCGTCTACATGGGCCGGCCGGTGTTTGGCCAGCCGAACAGCACGATCACGATATTCAAGATTGACCCCGATGGCAGAGGCGCCACGCGCGTGCCGGTGAAACTGGGGCGCAGCTCGGTGAACACCATCGAGATTCTCGACGGGCTCAAGGTGGGAGATCGGGTGATTCTGTCGGACATGTCGGCGCAGGACGGGCACGACCGCATCCGGCTCAATTAGGAATCGAGGAACAAAATGACGAACGGATCAGAAGCGCTGATTCACCTTGAAGGGGTGACCAAAGTCTTCGTGACGGATGAAGTGGAGACGCACGCGCTGGCGGGGATTCACATGGACATCAAGAAGGGGGAGTACGTTTCGATTTCCGGTCCGTCGGGCTGCGGAAAATCCACCCTTCTGGCCATTCTGGGGCTGCTGGACACACCCAGCGACGGGCAGTACACGCTGAACGGCAAAGCGGTTAGCGGGCTCAAGATGCAAGAGCGGGCGCGCATCCGCAATCGCGAGATCGGATTTATTTTCCAGGCGTTCAACCTGATCGGCGATCTCACGGTGTACGAGAACGTCGAACTGCCGCTTACTTATCGGGGCACGCCTTCGTCAGAGCGCAAGAAACTGGTGCACGAGGCGCTGGAAAAAGTAGGCATGTCGCACCGCGTGAAGCACTATCCTTCGCAACTGTCGGGCGGCCAGCAGCAGCGCGTGGCTGTGGCGCGCGCGCTGGTGGGTTCTCCCTCCGTGCTGCTCGCCGACGAGCCCACCGGAAACCTCGATTCGGCGAACGGCGAGGCGGTGATGGAACTGATGAGCGAACTGCACCGCAGCGGCGCAACCATCTGCATGGTGACGCACGATCCCCGCTACGCGCGTTTCGCCGACCGCGGCATTCATCTCTTCGACGGCCGGGTGGTCGAAGAAAAGATCGAAACGATATAAAGCACGTCTGAATTCAATGTCCAGGCCGTGGGGGCGCCTGAACGGGGGGACTCTCCTTATGCTGGCCGACATTCGCTACACCTTGCGCGTTCTGCGCAAGAGTCCCGGATTTACACTGATTGTAGTTCTGGCGCTGGCCCTGGGCATCGGCGCAAACACCGCCATATTCAGCGTTGTAAACGCCGTGCTGCTCCGCGCGCTGCCATTCCCTGACCCCGGACGCATCGTTATGGTGTGGTCTCCGAATCCGCTAATACTCGCCGGGGTCGATGAGCTTCCGCCCTCCAATGCGGATTTGAAAGACTGGCGCGAGCAGAATCATGTTTTTGAACGGCTGGCCGGTGTCACGTCGCGGCAGTTTAATCTGGCGGGGGAAGGCGAGCCGGAGCGCGCCGGCGGCGCGGAAGTCACTGCGGACTTCTTTGCTGTGCTGGGTGTTCAGCCCGAACGCGGCCGCTGGTTCACGGCGGACGAGGATCAGCCCGGCAAGCGCGTCGCCGTGATCAGCGACGCTCTCTGGCGGCGAAGATACGCCGGCGACCCGCAGATCATCGGCCGGCAGATCACCATCGATGGCCAAGGTCATACCGTGGTGGGCGTCATGCCCGCCGGATTCCAGTTCCCGCGCGGTTCCGAGCTGCCGAACTTTTACGCCTTCGCCGCGCAGACCGACGTCTGGACGCCGCTCGGCTGGGACGCCAAGAGATGGAGTAACCGCGGCAGCCACATCCTGATTGCCGTCGGCCGGCTGAAGGGCGGAGTTCCCGTACAGCAGGCGCAGCAGCAAATGGGCGCCATCGAAAAGCGGCTCTCCGAGCAATTCAACGACTCGCGGGGTTGGAGCGCCAAGGTGATGCCCTTGCACGACCAGATCGTGGGCGGCACACGGGTGGCGTTATGGACGTTGCTTGGAGCCGTGGGATTCGTGCTGCTGATCGCCTGCGCGAATGTGGCCAACATCGTCCTCGCCCGCGCATCTGCCCGGCAGAAGGAAATGGCAATTCGCACGGCGGTCGGCGCAAACCGCATGCGCGTCACGCAGCAATTGCTTACCGAGAGCGTATTGCTCGCCCTTGCCGGCGGCGTGTTGGGCCTGATTCTGGCTTCCGTAGGAATCGATGTGCTGCTCTCCATCACACCCGCAGATATTCCGCGCATGGAAGGAGTTGGGATTGACGGCCGTGTGCTGGCGTTTACGGCATTGATCTCACTGGTTACAGGGCTGCTATTCGGTGTGGCGCCGGCCTTTCAAATGTCGAGTTCGAGACTCAATGAGACGCTAAAGGAATCGGGCAGGGGGTCGAGCGCCGGCGCTTTGAGCCGCCGTTTCAGGGGGGCGCTCGTAGTCGGTGAAGTGGCTCTGGCACTGATCCTGCTGGCGGGAGCGGGACTCCTGATGAAGAGCTTCGTGCGCCTGGCGCAGGTAGATCCGGGTTTCCATGCCCAATCGGCGGTGACGATGGATCTCACGCTGCCCGAATCTAAATACGCTAACGATCAGAAGCGGGCAGCGTTCTTTCAGCAGGCGCTGAACCGTATTGGGGCCCTGCCCGGTGTGGAAGTCGTGGGAGCGATATCCAAGCTGCCGCTGGGGAATTCGGCTGAGGAACTGGACGCGTTCACGATTGCGGGGAAGGCCCTGCCGGCCAACGGGCAGCTCCTGTTGGCGGAATATCGTGTGTGTAGCGCGGAATATTTCCGAGCCCTAGGGGTGCCGCTCATTCGTGGCCGGTGGTTTACCAACGCCGACGCGGAGAGCAGGCCGCAGGTCGCGGTGATCAATCAGGAGTTTGCGCGCCAGTATTTATCCGGCGACGATCCCATGGGCAAGCGAATCAAGATGGGTTATCCGAACAGCACGAACCCCTGGCTGACCGTTGTGGGCATTGTGCACGACGTCAAGCACAATTCACTTGCCGCACCCGCGCCTCCGCAACTGTATGTGTCGTATCTGCAGAGCGCCGAGTCCGGCATGACGCTGGTGATTCGGACGGCCGGCGATCCGCTGCGCGTGGTGGCCGCGGCTCGCAATGAGGTGCGCTCCGTTGATCCGGATCAACCGGTTGCGAACATTCGCACTATGGATCATATCGTCGCGGCGTCAATGGCGCGCCAGCGTTTCAACATGCTGCTGCTTGGAATTTTTGCGGCGGTCGCGCTTGCGCTGGCTGCGGTCGGGCTCTACGGAGTGATTTCGTATTCGGTAGGCCAGCGTGCGCATGAAATTGGAATCCGGATGGCTCTGGGCGCAAGACGAACCGATGTGCTGCGCATGGTGCTTCGACAGGGGATGGTGCTGGTGGCGGCCGGCCTGGCAGTGGGTTTGGCCGCAGCGCTGATGATGAGCCGTATGCTCACCAGCCTGCTGTATGAAGTGCGCGCCACCGATCCGGTTGTGCTGGCCGGCGTAGCGTTGCTGCTGGCCGCCGTGGCCGCGGCGGCGTGCTCGGTTCCCGCGCTCAGGGCCACGCGGGTGGATCCGGTGACGGCCTTAAGGTACGAATAAGCCGGCACAAGCGCCGGGCGGACAATTCACAGGGAGGGATCATGCGAGGTAAGTGGTTGATTCTGGCGATGGCGGCCACTCTGAGCGGTGGCCTTTTGTTCGGCGCTGATGCCGAAGGCTCGTTTGACCGCACGCTGAACGTAAGCGGGCCGGTGGATCTCGATGTGCAGACGGGATCCGGCCGCATCCAGGTACATTCCGGCGGTTCGTCCGCGGTTGTGATCCACGGCAGCATCCGGGTGCGCGAGCACTTTGGCTCCATGGGCGCCGGCGAGCGGGTGCGGGCGATAGAGACGCACCCGCCCATCCAGCAGAACGGAAACGTCATCCGGATCGGGCACGTGGATGACCCGGAACTGCGGCGAGGCGTATCCATTGAGTATGAGCTGACGGTTCCCGCTACGACGAAACTGCGCGCCAACACCGGCTCCGGCAGCGTGATTGTGGATGCCGTCCACGGGCCGGTGAATGCGGAGACCGGTTCGGGTTCCGTTACGATTTCCAAAATCGACGACGAGGTCCGCGCGCACACCGGATCGGGGCGCATCGAGCTGGATTCGATTAAGGGCAGCGCGGACGCGCACACGGGGAGCGGGTCGATTCGCGGATCGCGGATCACCGGACGGATCGTCGCAGACACGGGGTCCGGTAGCGTCAACGTCGAGCAGACCGGTTCCGGCGACATCCGGGCGCACACCGGGTCAGGCGGCGTGACGGTGCATACTCCGACCGCCGCCGGCTTCGAGCTGCGCGCCCACACCGGATCGGGCAGCATCACAGTGGACCGGCCCATGACGGTCCGCGGCACCATCGGCAAGCATGAGCTGATGGCCAAGGTGGGCGGCGGTGGCAGCGCCATCGTGGACCTGAGCACCGGATCGGGCAGCATCCGGGTTCAGTAGCGGCGGCACAGCACGCCCAGGCGCTTTGTGCTTCGACTAACGAATTGCCGCTTTGATGATGTTGACCCGCTCCGCCAGACTTCCTGGCTCGACTGAGATCAGTTCGAAGCCGAAGTCCCGGTAAGTGTCTTCGTGAATTTTCTCAAAACGCACCGTTTCCTCAAAGCTGATTCGCCGCGCTTCGGTAGGCGTCACAAAGCCAAGGTTGCGAATGAAGAAGACCCGGTTTTGGTAAATGGCTTGTTTTTTGACGCGCTCGAGTTCGCTGACGAGAAACGGTGAAAAAGGGTGCCCGAGGTGGAGTGCGAGCGCCGCGGTACACACAGTGCAACGGTCGTGTAACTGAACCTCATCTGGTTGATAAGACGCTCGAATCTGGCGGTCCCTCTGCAGATTAGCGATTCGGTCAATAAACGAAGGATGGGTCCAGGGTTTAACGGTTCCCTGCGCATGCGCGGCAGCGATAATGTCAGTAGCTGCCTCTTCGACTACGCTGAACCCGTCGAGTTCTAACTGACGGATGATGGCTGTCTTCCCGGCACCCGGCGCGCCGGTGATGATGAACCTTCTCATATGGTTTCCTTCTTCAGCGAGCTGGGTCCTGAGCCAGAAATAAGGCCCGCGGATCTATTCAACGTATCTCTGACTCAGAACCTAGGTCAGATGTTTGATTAAGAGGGCTTCGTTGCCGGCTTCGTTATAAATCAGCTCATCCACCAACTGGCGTGTCAGCAGGATTCCGAATCCACCCGGACGGAGGCCGAGGCGGTCGCGAACTTCCGCGTGCCCGGTGGGTGAGCCGTCGGGATTCGAAATCGCGGCGTGGGGCAGATCTCCCAGGGAAAAACCTTTGCCCGGGTCGCGAACGTAGTACAGAATGTCCCGCGCGGTTCGCACGTACGTGATATAAACCCACTTCTTGGGGTCGGAGCCGCCTCCGTGTTCGATGGCGTTCACCAGTATTTCCCGGAAGGCCGCGGCGATGTTCTCGCGATCGGTGTGCGCGAGATCGGCGGGCAGTTCGCGCAGAAACTGGACGATGCGGTCGGCGGTTTCAATCTTGCACCGCATACGCACTCCCAGCCATTGGGCCCGGCCGGAGAGCAACTGGATATCGTCATTGCGGGACGATCCGTGCAGCGCGCTGGCAACGATGTCCACCACCGTGCCCATAGCCAGAGGCTTGCTGAAATAGGCGAACGCCTGTTCGCGGATGGAGCGTACCACGTCTTCCGGTGTCCACGAGTCGGTAATGACGACGACGCGGGCCGCAGGCCGCAGCTGGCGCGTGCGCTGGAGCAAGGCCAAGCCGTCCAGACCCGGCAAAGTGAGGTCTGCGAGCACGAGGTCGTAAGGCGTCGCCTCAATCAAGGCGAGCCCTTTGAGTCCGTCGTGGGCGCTGTCGATTTCACGATCGGCGGCCTGCAAGGCGTCTACAAGCTGCCCATGCACGGCCGGATCATCGTCCACAATCAGTATTCGTTTCGGGACGGCCATTCCATGTAGTACGATACCAGAGGACGGAGCCCGCCGGATGCTCATTGAATTCGAATTCAAAGACGATGTCTGCATTCTCCGCCCGAGGGGGCGGTTCGCAACCGGCCTGGATGCCGCGTACCTGCGTTCCAAGACGGAAGAATTGAAGAGCTGCGGGTGCCGCAAAGTGATGGCTGATTTTCGGGACGTCCCCTATGTCGATTCCACGGGTATCGGCTTTCTGGTGGGCGTGTACACCACAATCAAGAACACACTGGGCGGGCGCTTCGTGATTGTGGGACCGCATCACCGGGTGCAGGAAGTGCTGGAGCTCACGCGGCTCAATACGGTCATGCACATCGTGGCGGATGAACGGACGGGGCTGGAGTACCTCCACGCCGTCGAGCCGGCGGCGCACAGCGCCGAGCAAAGGTAAGACCTCGTTTTTCCCCGCTTGACATTCTATTAAGCTAGTACTAAATTTTTAGCATGAGGCGGCCGGGCACGACTCTCACCGTCGCGGAGCTCGAGATCATGCACGTCGTCTGGGACCAGGGGCGCGCCACGGTGCGCGATGTCTACGAGACTCTGCTCCGGCGCCGCAAAGTGGCCTACACCAGCGTCATGACCATGATGAAAATTCTGGAGCAGAAGGGCCATCTCCAGAAAGAGCAGATCGAGCGGGCGTACGTCTATCAGCCGGCAAAGCCGCGCCGGCAGGTATTGAGCGGGATGGTGAAGGATTTTGTGGATCGCGTGTTTCAAGGCGCGGCCAAACCATTGCTGGTGCATTTGGTGGAGGACAAACGGTTATCGCGCGAGGATCTTGAAGAGATCCAGCGCCTGTTGCGGAAGACCCCATGAACCTCTGGCTGGCGAATTTTCTCGCCTACTGGCTGCAGGTGGCCGTCATTTCTGTGGCGGCGGCGCTCGCGGCCCGCGCCTGCCGGTTGGGTTCTCCGCGCGCTGCGCTGCTGTCGTGGCAGGCGCTTCTGGGGCTCTTCTTACTGTTGCCGGTGTTCGAACCGTGGACCGCGGAGCCTGGCGGCATGACCGCAATCTCTATTGCGGCGGCCGCAGCGGCACGGGTTCCTTCGGCTCGGCCCGGACATTTGTCGCTTCTTCCGCTGGGGGGCGCGCTTCTCGCCGCCGGTATGGCCGCACGCCTGATCTGGCTGGCGATGGGCTACGCCAGACTTTGCCGGTGGCGCCGGGAAGCGCGCTGTCTCGATGCGCACCAATCGGTCATCGCCCCATTTCGCGTCGCGGCGGGCGTGACGCTGGACATGTACCTGTCCAGCAGAATCGCGGCGCCGGTGACATTCGGTCTGTGGCATCCGACGGTTCTGCTGCCGGTGCGCTGGCTCGCCTTGAAGCCGGGCCTGCAAAGCGCGATTGTGTGCCACGAATGCCTGCACGTCCGCCGCAAGGACTGGGGCTTCCATGTGGCCGAGGAAATTATTCGCGCGACGCTGTGGTTTCATCCTGCCGTCTGGTGGCTGATCGCGGAGATCCGGCTGGCGCGGGAGCAGGTAGTTGATCGCACGGTGATCCGTCTGACCGGCACAAGGCGTCCGTACGTGGAAGCGCTGCTCGCCTTTGCCGGTGTCCCGTCAGATTCCGTGGTCGCAGCTGCAGCGTTTTCGCACCGGCATCACCTGGCGCGACGCATTTCATCGATTTTCGAGGAGGTTGCTATGAAAAAGTCCCGACTGGTTTTGTCGCTCGCAGCCATCACGCTGTGTCTGGTGGCCGCGGGGGCGTTGGCCATTCGCACATTCCCTCTGTATGTGCAGCAGCAGCGGGCCCACCGCGTTTCGGAATCGGGAGTGGTGGCGCCCAGGGTTCTCTACAAAGTGGATCCCAAGTACACCCAGGACGCCAGAGACGCGAAGATCCAAGGGACCGTGGTGATGAGCGTGGAAGTGCATCCCGACGGCAAAGCGCACAACCTGAAAATCGAGCGGGCGTTGGATCCCGGTCTGGACCAGAATGCGCTGGACGCGGTTTCGGCCTGGCGATTCCAGCCGGGGACGAAAGATGGCAGGCCGGTGCCTGTTAAGGCCAGCATCGAAATTAATTTCCGGTTGCTGTAGGGTCTTGGTCTTCCGGAGGCGGCGGCAGTTGGGGGGCAACTTCCACGGGCGGGGGAGCCGGTTCTTGACGAATCGACTTCAGGTATGCCGGAAATCCCCGGCCCAGCGCGCCGCCGTAGAGCACATGTCCCACCAGCATGGCGCGGTCGGGACTATAGAGGTGCACCAGCGGATTCACGTGCTTCCATAGGATGTCGAAAGAGAGAAAAAACCAGGCTGTGCCGTAAATCAACCCGGCCAGCAGCACGCGGACGCGCGTGCCGTGATCGCGCACCGCCAGCGCGAACAGCAGGCCCAGCGCCCCGTACAGAAACAAGAGAAGCGCGACACCTGCGCTGGTGCGCGCGCCGAAGCCTGGTTGGTAGGCCGATTCCCCGTAAAATGTGGAGGCAAACAGGTTGGGCACGCTCCAGATGGAGCGGCGGTGCCAAGCCGAATCGAGTGCCAGGTACCCCAACAGCACCAGCGCCCCGACGGTGCCGGCCTCGATTCCCGCCACCGCCAGAAACCAGTTTGGACGGTGTCCATTCCCTGAAGGCATGAAAACAGCCTATACTGACGGAAAGGTAAAAGGCAAAGCAGTTCCCCAGTCGCAGGCTGGGCTGTGGGGGGCGCCGTTGCGCTCCCGGCGGCACGGTCACGCGGAGGGCGCCGTTTCGTTAAAGACTTTAGAACATGTCTCGACGCGTTGTCGTTACGGGTATTGGAGCAGTCAGCCCAAATGGTTTGGGCCGAGAGAATTTTTGGCGCGCCACGCGCGAAGGCGTAAGCGGCGTTCGCCGAATCTCGCGCTTTGACCCGTCCACTCACCTGGTTCAGGTGGCGGGCGAGGTCGTGGACTTCGACGAGCACGATTGGGTACAGCCCAAAGATCGTCCGCATGTTTCGAGAGCGGTGCCGCTGGCGCTGGCCGCGGTTCACGAGGCGCTGGGGGATGCGGGAATCGACGCCCGCTCCATGAGCCGCGAGCAACTCCGCACCGTGGGCGTCATCGTGGGATCCGGGGGCGGCAGCCAGGAGTTCACCGAGGAGCAGTACCGGCTCTACTACACAGGCCATCAGAAGCAGTGCAGCGTCTACACCATTCCCACGGGTACGATCGGCACTCTGGCCAGCGAAGTCTCCATGCGTTTTGGCTTTCGCGGGATGAGCCACATCGTTTCGACGGGCTGCACCTCCTCGACGGACGCTATCGGGTACGCGTACCGGAACATTCAGGCAGGCGTGATCGACACCATGGTCGCGGGCGGCGTGGACGCACCCATTGCTCCTCTCATTCTGCGCGGGTTCATCCTGATGCGCATCCTCACCGCGAGCTGGAACGCCGAGCCGCAGCGGGCTTCCCGGCCCTTCTCACGCGACCGTGACGGCTTCGTGCTGGGCGAAGGCGCCTGGTTTTTTATTCTGGAGGAGCGAGAGCGTGCGCTGGCGCGCGGGGCGCACATCTACGGCGAAATTGCCGGGTACGCCTCGACTTGTGAAGCGTACCACCGGGTGCGCCTGGAGGAGTGCGGCGAGGAGCCGGCACGAACCATTTTGATGGCGCTCAAAGAGGCGGGTGTGCCGCCCAATGCCGTGCAGTACATCAACTATCACGGCACCGCCACCGAGCTGAACGACCGTATCGAAACCCGAGCCATCAAGCTCGCCATGGACGGCCATGCGTACAAAGTGGCCGGCTCGTCGGTGAAGAGTCTGATTGGACATCCGCAGGGCGCATGCGGCGCGGCGGGCATCGCCACCACGCTGCTGGCCATGCGCGACGGCGTCGCTCCGCCCACCAAGAATGTGGAAGAGCCGGATCCGGAATGCGATCTGGATTACATCGCGGAGGGCCCGCGCCACATGGACATCGAGTACGCGGTTGCCAATTGCATCGCTTTCGGCAGCAAAAACTCGGCCATCATCCTGCGCCGCAGCTAAAAGGAGCACGCATCTTGTCGCGAATTCTCCGGTGGTTGACCCCGATAGTTGTCTTGCTGATCCTAGCGGCTCTCTGGTGGTACGCCCCTGCCCGGTTGTTCGCTCTGGCCGTTGTAGGGCGAAGCCCTGCCTGCCCCATGGCCAGCGCCGTCAAGGCCGACGAAAACCTGAGGCTGCAGATCCGATACAACGACGAAATCATCAAGGCCAGCAAGCTTGTTGAAACCGACCAGGCAGGCTATCAGCTTTGGGACACGCCCTCGGGCCGCTTCTGGATTCCCTCTGGCAGCCGCTGGGTACTGCCGTTCAATCTGGCGGAGCAGAAGCGGCGGATCTACGGCAACGACCAGCAATCGGCCCGCGCCGGGGACGTTGTATTGGATTGCGGAGCCAACGTGGGTGTGACGGTTCGCGTGTGGCTCCAGGCAGGGGCGAAAAAGGTGGTGGCGATCGAGCCTGCACCGGAGAACATTGAGTGCCTGCGCCGCAACTTCAAGGACGAGATTGCCTCAGGCCAAGTGATTCTCTACCCCAAGGGCGTGTGGGACAAGGACGAGATCATGCCCATGCAGATCGATCCCAACAACTCGGCTGCGGACAGTTTCCTCATCCATCGCGAGGGCGGAACGGAGGTTCGGGGCATCCCGCTGACCACCATCGATAAACTCGTGGGCGAGCTAAAGCTCGATCGCGTGGATTTCATCAAGATGGATATTGAAGGCGCAGAGCCCAAAGCGCTCATCGGCGGCCGGGAGACGATCGCGAAGTATCACCCGCGCATGGCGCTATGCACGTATCACGCTCCCGACCATCCGCAGAGAGTCCCCGAACTGGCGCGGGCCGCGTGGCCGGGTTACACGGTGGAATGCGGGCCGTGTGCCGAGGCCAATTATGGCGTGCGTCCGGATGTGCTGTATTTCCATTAAACGCGGCGGCTGGCTACAAAAAAAGCCGGTGAACGCTCGGAGGA
>Ga0335070_10005922_pt1 | contig 14416 bp, 12 predicted proteins | sample Lox_Sample_13_FD_206722 | JGI IMG/M metagenome (GOLD analysis project Ga0335070, IMG submission 206722) | Soil microbial communities from Loxahatchee National Wildlife Refuge, Florida, United States - Lox_Sample_1.3 | ecosystem: Environmental > Terrestrial > Soil > Wetlands | place: USA... | reverse complement strand
CTGGAGTTTGGCCTTTTGCCCAGGGTAGTTGAAAAATAGAAGCCTCTTGAGTACAGTATGGTTACCAGGCCACACGAAAACTCAGGAGGCTTCTAATATGAAGGATAGCACAAAAACCACCCGAACAGACCCTTTAATTAAAAATCTGCTGCAGCTGATTTCTGCTCATCGTCCCGCTTTTCGGCAAGGGCGTACTTATCGGCGCAGTGTAGGGATGGTCCTGGGGGAGATCTTCAGCTTTGCCCGGCATACGGTGACCCAGACCCTACTGGCCTTGGGGATGACTGACGGGGATTGGAGTGCCTGGTACCGCTTGTTCAGCCGTCCCCGTTTTGACGAAGCCCAGTTGAATGATCAGTTGTTGACCCAGACCCTGGTGCAGGCTCCGGAGAATGAGCCCTATACCGTGGCAGTCGATGGCACTCAGCTGCATCGCAGCAGTCTGAAGATGCCGGGTACCAGCTGGCTGCGAGATGCGCGCTTCTCCGCGTTTCGGCCCGGCATCCATCGCGCGCAACGCTTTTTACATGGAGCCTGGCTGACCCCCATCGCGGAAGGTTTTAGCCGGGCCATCCCGCTGCGCTTCCTGCCTGCCTTTCCCCCTAAGGCGGTGGCAGCCGAAGGCTCCCCGTGCAAGGAATGGGAGGCGGCCCTGGTGTTTCTGAAGTGGGTTCGCGCGGGCTTAGATCGCGCTGGACGGCAAGCGCAACCGATCCTGGCTCTAGCCGATGGCGGGTTTGACGTGCTGGACTTGTGGCGCAGCCTCCCCGAGCGGGTGATCTTAGTCACCCGCTCGGCACGCAATCGGGCGCTCTTTTGGCTACCCAAGGCCGCGGACCATCCCGGTCCGGGGCGTCCGGCTAGCTACGGAGACCCGGCTCCCCATCCGGCCGACTGGCTGCACAAAGGCTTGCGCAACTGGCCCCAACAGAGCGTGCGGGTACGGGGTCAGGACATTACCATGAAGTATCAGGTCTTGGGACCCTTTGTCCGCGATGGGCTGCCAGAGCGTCCCTTGTTCCTGATTGTGGTCAAGGGCCTGCATCGCCTGGTCGGCAAGTCCAAGACCCATTACAAACACAAAGACCCCTCCTTCTATTTGGTGTCGGCGGTACAGCGGGAGGGGCAATGGGTCCTGCCCTTCGCGATCCCCTTCCTCCTGACCTGGCTGTGGCAGCGCTGGGAGATCGAGGTAGCTCATCGCGAGATGAAAAGTGGGCTGGGGGTGGGGGAGAAGCAGTGTTGGAACACCCGCTCAGCGGTAGTCTCAGTGCAGTGGTCGGTGTGGGTGTATGCCATCTTACTCCTGGCCGGCTATCGGACCTGGGGCTTGTTAGGTGGTCCCGCTACGCCGGCTCGCTGGTGGCCGGGGGCCAAGCGCTGGTCGTTGAGCACTTTGTGGCGGGCTTATCGGGCAGCCCTATGGGAAAAGAGTGAATTTCAGGCCCTTTGGACCACAACCGGGGACAACTGGTGGAAAAAAGAGACCTGGTTAGCTGGTTTGGAGAACGCCGTGGCGGGTGCGGCCCGAATCTAAGGCGGGAACTGCCTTTCGCAAAGCAGTTCCCGCCTCGATTTTCCTGCTCGACTTTCGCTCAAAGAGCCAAAGTCCAGGGGTCTGGCCCTGGACGGCCGAAGGTCGTCTCCCGGCCCTGGGTTCTCGTTTCACGAACCGCCCGCTCCTTAACAACCCATCTTGTCCATTCCGGCAATCCTCATCCCCTGATCAACCTATCCCGATCAACAAAGCAACCTTTCCCCTTCCGATCCGGTTTCGTTTCCATTCGTTCCCTCCTTGAAACGAATACCTCCAACCCCCAACTACCAACCACCATCCACTGTTCTCCACTGCTCTTCACTGCTCTTCCCTGCCTTCCCCAGCTCCTCCAACTGCCCTCGGATCTCCCTCCCCGCCGCTGCGACCGCTTCCGCCATGGGGACCAGCCAAACCTCGCCGTCCCGGCGGCGCTTGAACTCGAAGGCGCCCTGCTTCATCGCCCGCTCGGCCACGGTGATGCGCAAGGGCAGGCCGATCAGGTCGGCGTCGTTGAACTTGATCCCCGGGCTCTCGAGCCGGTCGTCGTAGAGCGCCTCCAGGCCGGCGGCGCGCAGGTCCGCGTAGAGCCGGTCGGCGGCCTCCTCGCTGGCCCCCGTCTTGCTCCCCAGGCGCACCAGGTGGACCGGGTACGGCGCGACCGTCGCTGGCCAGACCAGGCCGTGCTCGTCATGGTGCTCCTCGGCGATGCAGGCCAGCAGCCGCCCCACCCCGATCCCGTACGAGCCCATGATCACCGGGCGCGTTTCGCCGTTCTCGTCTGAGAAGGTCCCGCCCAGCGCCTCGGTGTAACGGGTGCCCAACTGAAAAATGTTGCCCACCTCGACGCCGCGCGAAGTGCGCAGCGGGGCGCCGCAGTCGGGGCAGGGGTCGCCCTCCTCGACCGCTGCGACGTCGGCCACGATCTCGCCGGTATAATCGCGGCCGTAGTTGACGTTGAGCAGGTGGTAGCCCTCTTCGTTCGCACCGGCGACAAGGTTGGGGCTCTGCAATACCAGTTCATCGACGACTACGCGCACATTCTTTAGTCCCACCGGCGAGGCGTACCCTGGCGCTGCCCCCACCGCGCGGATCTCCGCCTCGGTCGCGGGGCGCAGGTCGCGCGCGCCGACCGCGTTGGCCAGCTTGGTCTCGTTCACCTCCGTATCGCCCCGCACCACGACGAAGATGAACTCCTCGCGCTCCCCTTCCGGGCCAGGCACATGAGCCACCTGGAACACTGCCTTGGCCGTTTTAGATTTTTGCACGCTGAGAAAATCCGCCAGGGCCTCGATCGAAGAGGCGTGCGGGGTGGCGACTTTTTCCATCTTCGCCAACGGCTCGGCCTGCGGAACCGGCCTCCTGGCGCGGGCGACCTGGCGGTTGGCCGAGTATCCGCAGTTGTCGCAGAAGAAAAGGGTATCCTCGCCGATGGGCGTCAGGTACATGAACTCGTGGGCCACCTGGCCGCCCATCATCCCCGGATCGGCCTGCACAGCCACCACCGGCAGCCCGCAGCGGTGGAAGATGTTGAAATACGCCCGATAATGGGCGCGGTACTGAGCCTCCAGCCCTTCCCAGGTGGCGTCCAGGCTGTACGAATCGAGCATGGTGAACTCGCGCACGCGCACTAGCCCGCCCCGCGGGCGGGGGTCGTCGCGCCACTTGGTCTGGATGTGGTAGAGAAGGGCGGGGAGCTGGCGGTAGGAGCGGATCTCGCTGCGCACCAGGTCGGCGACTACCTCTTCGTGGGTCATCGCCAGGACCATATCGCGCTCGCCGCGGTCCTTGAACCGTCCCAGCTCGGGCCCCACGCTCGTCCAGCGCCTGGTCTCCTTCCACAGGTCGGCGGGGTTGACCACCGGCATGGTGATCTCCTGACCGCCGATAGCCTCAATCTCCTCGCGCAGGATGGCTTCGATCTTGTCCATTGCCCGCCGCCCGATGGGGAGGTAGGAGAAGATCCCTGCCGCAAGGGGGCGGATCATCCCTGCGCGGAGCAGCAGGCGGTGGTTGGCGCTTTCCACATCTGCCGGCGCCTCCCGCAGTGTCTGGCTGAACAACTTCGTCATGCGCATAAGATTCTCACCACAGAGCACACAGATTACCAACCGACCAAGTACCTGTTCTCTGGTCTCCGTTCTCTTTATCTCTGAGCCCTTTGTGGTGAAGATCTTATAACACCAGCACCCAGTTATGGATGGCGTGGTAGAGGCCAGGGCCGAGGACGTTGCCGCATTTGCGCATGATCCAGCCGAGGAGCAGGCCAAAAAGGAAGAGATACACCAGGCTGAAAGCCAACAATGTGGGACTGGCGTGCTCGATGACCAGCTTCTGCGGGAGATGCCAGAGCGCGTAGAGAACGGCCTGGAGGATCCACCCCCAGGTTTCGCCGAGATAATCCATCAGGCGCAGCATGGTGTAGCCGCGGAAGATGGTTTCTTCCACCAGCCCGACGGCCAGCATGGCCAGCAGGTAGTTCACACTCGATCCGGTCAGGCCGCCAAACACCGTGGAGGTGTGGTTGGTCAGGAAGATGGTCAGGAATGCCAGGGCAAGGCCCATGGACAGCCCGGCGCGCATGCTGGCGCGACTGAGACCGGCGCTCAACCAGGGCTGGCGGCGGATGACCAGCGCCACAACGTATGGAGCGGAGATAATGAGCAGCAGCCCAAGCTGCTGGATCAGCCGCTCGGCGGGGTAATTCAACGGGATTGGCTCGACCGGGTATGGGGCAGGCACGCGGGGGGCATTCCCTTGCGGATACACGAACAGGTCGAACGCGAAGACGAGGGTAGTGGTCAGCAGGAAGAGGCTCAGGCTGACGATGGTCTCGCGGCGCGGGTAGACAAATTTCACCGGGCGGCGGCGAAAGGCCGGGCTCAGGCCCAGGATGAAGGTCGTCGCGCCCACTCCTAACCATTCCACCAATGTCAACAGCAGGAACGAAGTCGTCATAGTCTGGGTGGATCAATCCTGCAAAAAAATCGGCGAGCCCGGTAATGCCTGGGCTCGAAATGTTACCAGGAACATCATGTAGGCTGGCTCCCCTCAGCCTGTGGAGGCTCCGCCAGAGACTGGTTTTCCGGCTGAGTATCCAGCTCCAGCTCGACGCGCTCCTCCATGCGGATCTGCCCGCGCAAAAAGGCCCCCTCCTCTGTCGAAAAGGCGACCGTGACTACATCTCCCCAGACCCGGCCCGTGCTGCGGATTTCGACCTTTTCGGCGGTCAGGTTGCCGCGGACTGCCCCGGCGACGATGATCGTGTTGGCGCGGACGTGCTCGCAGGTCACCCGCCCCGTCTCGCCGATCACCACCAGCCCGCGAAGGGCAATTTCGCCTTCGAAGATGCCTTCGATACGCACGCCGCCGCTGCCGCGCAGATTGCCCTGCCAGTTGATCCCCGGCCCAAGGACCGATGTGACCCTCTCGGTCGGGGCAGCTGGTGGGGAAATTGGGTTGGTTGTTTTCCGGAACATGGTCTCTACCTGCCTTTTCCGGTCTGTCACTCCGGCCAGATCGCCCCCGCGCGGACCACGCCGCCGGGGGGCACGTCGCCTTTGACGGTCGCGCCGTTGCCCACACGCGCGCCTGCGCCGATCTTTACCTCTAAATTGATGGTCACGCCCATCCCGATCAGGGCTCGCTCGCCCACGGTCACCGCTCCGGCCAGCATCGCCCCAGGGGAGATGTTGGTAAACTCGCCGAGAGAGCAGTCGTGCGAGACGATCGCCCCCGTGTTGACGATCGCGCCAAAGCCCACCTGGCTCGAGCTGCCCACGTATGCGTGGGGAAAGATCTGCACGCCCGCGGCAAGGACCGCGCTCGGCTCGACCAGCGCGGTAGGGTGGACCACCGTCGGGCAGGCCAGGCCAGCTTGCGCCAGGCGCTCGAAGACCTTGATCCGGGAGGCAATGTTGCCGATGCCGCCGACCGCGTTGACCGCCAGGCGCACCCCGCGCGAGACCAGCCCAGGCAGGCACTCGCCGCCGCCCAGGACAGGAACGCTCAGGATGCTCTCCTCGGCGGGGATGCCGTCATCGACCACGCCCTCGATGCGGTAGGTTCCTAGGGCGCGGATCAGGTCGATCAGCGATTTGCCGTGGCCACCGCCGCCGTAGATCACCAGCCGGCCCGGGTCAAACTCCGGCGATCCGGTTTCGACCGGCGCTTCTTGCGGGGCCAGCAACTGGCGGACCATCTTTTCTGTCACCAGCGGGCCGTGCGGCAGGCGACCCAGGTCAAGGCCTGCGCTTTGGGCCAGCGCCAGGGCCGGGCGAGTGATGCGCAAGCCGCCAGGGACATCCGCGTTTTGTACAGCGGGGCCGTCGACCGGGGTTTCAGGCTGCGGCGCTTCCGCCTCGGGGCTGCTCGCCAGGTAGCAGAGCACCTCCCCGGCGTGCAGCACGTCCCCGACACGGGCGCGCAGCCCGGCCACGTACCCGTCCGTCTCGGCGTTCAGCTCGCCGGTCGATTTGGTCGTCTCGAGGACGGCGAGCAGATCGCCGCGGCTGACGCGCTGCTTCTCTTTTACCTCCAGGGCGACCAGGGAGGCTTCGGCTTCGTTGGGATTGAGCAACGGGACCCGGACTGGGAGGGGCGTGGGCATGGCTCTTTTATACCATCTTTTTGGCCATCTGGATTAACTCCTCCAGCCCGGGGAGGACAGCCCGCTCGAGCACATTGGAGGATGGGATAGGCAGATCCAGAGCGGCCAGGCGCTGAACGGCTTTCAGGCGCGGTCCCAGCGCTTCGGCGCAGCGCGCGACCACCTCGGCTCCCCACCCGAGAGTGTAGCCGCCCTCTTCGCAGACGAGGAGGCGGCCGGTCTGGCGGACCGATTCCACCACCGGATCGATCCTGAATGGGGCCAACTGGGTGGGGACGACCAGTTCGCAGAAGATCTCGTCCTCGAAGGCCAGGCGCTCCAGGGCCTGGCGGGCCAGATCGGCCATGTGCCCGTAGGCGGCGATGGTCAGGGCTGGCTCGGGCGCCTCGTAGATCGAAACGACGAAGGTGGGCGCTTCAGCCGCGGAGCCGGCCTGGCGAACGGCCAGATCGGGTGAGCTCTGGTCGGTCAGCAGGTGGGCCAGGTAAAGCAGCTTGTTTTCGACGAACAGAACCGGGTCTTCCTGGTCGAGGATCGCCCAGTAGAGCATCCTGCCCGGGTCGCCCAGGGTCGAGGGCGCGAGGACGCGCAACCCGGGAACGCCGAGGAAGAGCTTTTCCAGGCTCTGGCTGTGGGTCGGCCCGTAGCCGCGCCGCCCGCCCATGGGGGTGCGCAGGACGAGCGGAACGCGCACCTGGTCATCGTACATCCAGCGGAACTTGCTGATCGAGTTGATCAGCGGATCGGCCGCGAGGGTCAAAAAATCGCCGAACATAATTTCCACCACCGGGCGCAGGCCGCGCAGCGCCATCCCCGCCGCCAGGCCGACCATCCCTGCCTCGGAGATCGGGGTGGAGAGCACCCGGTCCGGGTATTCGCTGGACAGGCCGCGGGTGACTTTAAAGGCCCCGCCGTATGGGTCGAGGATGTCTTCGCCCATCAGAACCACGCGCGGGTCGTCCTTCAATGCCCGGTGGAGGGCGGAATTGAGAGATTCAAGAACAGTCGCCATAGATGAAAAAGTCAAAAATAAGCGTTGAGGACAGGGTCGGGGTCGGCAAGGGCCTGCTGAAAGGCGGAGGATATTTGGGTAGCCACCTCAGCGTTGATCACAGCGCGCAGTGCGGGATCCAGGCGAGCGCCGAGGATTTCGAGCGGATCGCGCTGGCTGCGTATGCGCGCCAGCAGGTCTTCGGGGCGGGTGTCGTCGCCTTTGGAGTGCGGACCGAAACGTTCCGTATTAAGGATCAAGGCGCGCGGGGCTGGCTCGCTGCGGATTTCGTCCAACAGGCGCTGCGCCGTGGGAGCGATCTCGAGCACGTCGCTGGAATCCAGCTCGAGTACCGGGATGCCGAACCCCGTGAAACGGGGAGCGATCTCGCCTGCCAGGGCCAGGCGGGTGGGGGTGGTCTGGGCGATGTGGTTGTTCTCCACCGCGAAGAGGATCGGCGCTTTCCACAGGCTGGCAAAATTCAGGCTCTCGTAGACGATCCCTTCGCCCATTGCGCCGTCGCCGAGAAAAGCGACCGCGATGGCGCCCCCGCCCAGGCGCTTTTCGGCCAGGGCCATCCCCACCGCCAGCGGTATGGTGCTGCCCAGCACGCCGTTGGAATAGAAGTTCCGCCAGTGGATGTGCTGCGAGCCGCCCCTCCCGCCGCAAACCCCGCTCGCCTTGCCCATCAGCTCGGCGAACAGGGCGCGCGGGTCGCCGCCGTAAGCCAGGAAATGCCCGTGGCAGCGGTGGTTGCTGACCACGATATCTCCCGGGGCGATCTGCCCGAGCACGCCCACCGCGTTGGCCTCCTGGCCCAGGCAGGTGTGGGTGGTGCCATAGAACGCGCCGCTGCTGAACTCGGCCAGTACGGTCTCTTCGAAGCGGCGGATGAGCGCTAAGATCCGGTAATCGGTCTGGATCGACATTCTCACCAAATGATACCAAACTCAGGCCAGGTTGGACAGTCCAGCTCAAGGTTTCTCTGGTGGCTCGCTGGCCGGAATTTCAGCCAGGAAGCGCCAGTTTTTGCTCTTCCACGGCTCGGGCACCGAGTGGATCCCCACCCGCGGGCCGCGGCGCACGGCTTCATCGGGCAACTGGACCCCGGCCTCGATCCACAGTGGGCCGTCCGGGTCGCACAGGTCCACGCCGTTCAGATCGCCGGTGATGCCCAGGGCCCGGGTAACTTTGCCAGGTCCATCGGTCCATCCCACGACTGTCTGCCGGTCGTTCCTATTGTCGCCGCGGTGAGCGGGCATGGGGCGAAACGCAGCCATGCGCTCCAGCCCTTCCACCGGCTGAATCCCGCGGATCAGCACCGCGGACGGCATGCCCTCGGGCTCTGTCACCACGTTGAGCATCCAATGCACGCCGTAGTTGAAATACACGTAGCTGTGCCCGGGCGGGCCGTACATCACCTGCGTGCGTGGGGTCAGGCCGGCGCGGGCATGGCAGGCCAGATCCTCTTCGCCCCAATATGCCTCTGCCTCACAGATCAGCCCCGCCAGGCGCTGCCCTTCCAGCAAGCGCACCAGCCGCGCGCCGAGCAAACCGCGCGCAACCTCTAACGGGTTCCGCGCGTAAAAGGAGCGTTCCAGAGGAACCGGCGGCATGGCTCTATTGTACATCCTGACCCGGTTTTCCAGGGTTCTATGGTATAGTGTTGTCTGAACGATTCGGTTTTGTGAGGGAGTAAGGCGATGAAAATCCGTCCTGAATATGGGTTAACGTTTGACGACGTCCTTCTCGTCCCCAAGCGCTCGGCGATCCGCAGCCGGACCGCGGTGAGCACCGCCTCCTGGTTGACCGCCAGCATCCACCTGCAGATTCCCATCGTTTCCGCCAATATGGACACGGTCACCGAAAGCAAGATGGCCATCGCCATGGCCGAGCAGGGCGGGATCGGGGTCGTCCACCGCTTTATGACGGTCGAGCGCCAGGTCGAGTGCGTGCGCAAGGTCAAGCGCGCCGAAAGTTTCGTGGTCGAGAACCCGATCACCATCCGGCCCACCGCCAGCGTCAAGGCCGCGCGGTTGAAGATGGGGGAGGCCGGCATCGGCGGGTTGATGGTCACCGACGAGGAAGGCCGCCTGCTGGGCCTGGTAACCACCCGCGACGTGCTTCTCGCTCCGGACGGGGACTCCCCGGTGGAGAGTGTGATGACCCTACGGGAGAAGCTTGTCGTTGGCAAAGATTCGGAGCCGCTCGAATCGGCCCGGCGGGCGCTCTTCGAGCACAGAATCGAAAAGCTGCCCCTGGTCAACGCCGAGGACAGGGTTACCGGGCTGATCACCACCCAGGATATCATCAAGATCCAGGAGCACCCCCGCGCCACCAAAGATACCAAGGGACGGTTGCGGGTCGGGGTCGCCCTGGGGGTTCACGCCAATGACTTCAGCCGGGCAGAGGCCTGCGTCAGCGCCGGAGCAGACGTATTGGTGGTGGATATCGCCCACGGACACTCGCAGCACACCATCGACATGGTCCGCAGGCTGAAAGAGCGCTTCTCCGCCGTCGACGTGATCGCCGGCAACGTCGCCACCGCCGAAGGCGTCCAGGACCTGTGCCAGGCCGGCGCGGACGCGGTCAAGGTGGGGGTGGGCTCGGGCTCGATCTGCATCACCCGCGTGGTCACCGGGTTTGGCGTCCCGCAGCTCACCGCGGTCCAGGAGTGCGCCGAGGCAGGCCGCGCCCTGGGCATCCCAATCATCTCTGACGGCGGCGTGCGCACCTCGGGCGATCTCACCAAAGCCCTCGCCGCCGGGGCGAGCACGGTCATGTTGGGCAGCATGCTCGCCGGGACCGACGAAAGCCCGGGAGCGGTGATCGTGCGCGAAGGCCGGCGCTATAAGGTCGTCCGTGGGATGGCCTCCCTGAGCGCCAACGTCGAGCGCAAAGCCATCGATCGGGCGGGTACGGTCAGCAATGACGAAATTTGGGAGCAGGTCGTCCCTGAAGGCGTGGAAGCCACGGTACCCTACCGCGGCGCCGTAGCCGATATCCTCTACCAGCTCGTCGGAGGGTTGCGCTCAGGAATGAGCTACGCCGGCGCGGTGACCATCGCCGAGCTGTGGGAGAAAGCCGAGTTCATCCGCATCACCAGCGCGGGGCAAAAAGAATCCCGCGCTCACGACGTGAGTGTGTTATAAGGATCTTAAGCCGCCAGCCATCCTCAGGCGCTTGCCCGGGTTCGACTCCTAACAGATAAAAGTGACGCTCGATATTGCTAATGTCCACCAGGATTGGCCTGAGGAATCTTTCAAATTGATCGTATATTGGATATTGAAAGTACCCTCACACCGAACAGGTGGATCGTCAGGAACAGTCCCGGACCGGCTGGTCACCTGGTAGGTATGGTAAGGTGAGGATTGATCGGTATATTTTGACGTCAATGTTCCACTAAAGGGAGCGCAGCCGCCCGTTGCACTCCAGCTCACTGTCCTGATCGGGTCCACATTGACGGTTATCTTGAGGTACTTTATCTGAGGGCAGGGCGTCGAGGTTTGCGTCTGGGTCGCCGTTCGTGTGGGAGTTTTCGTCGGATTCCGCGTCCAACTGGGTGTAATTGTTTGCGTTGGTGTCCAGGTAATAGTATCTGTCCATGTTGGCGTTTCGGTTTGCGTGATTGTAAAGCTGGGTGTCATCGAAAAAGTTGAAGTTGGTGTAAGGCTTCCCGCCAGCTCATGCAGCGCAAGAACCGGCGATTTGAGCTCCCGTGCACGCGAGTTGAATCCCAATAATGTGAATGGGATGGGGATTTCTGCGGTCGGCTGCCCGCCCTGGGGTATATCGACATAAAAACCAGGGGTGATGCCATAGGTAACTCCACCCGCGTCGACCTCGACCCTGCCGTGAAAATTACCGGCCGATGTGATGCCGGTCGTATTATCGTAGATGATAAAGAATTCGGTTCCGAGAATTCGCAGAAGGACTCCACCCGGGGTCCGGTATTCCGCTGAGCCACCGTCGCTGACCAGGGTGCCGGTAAAACCACCCGCTTCCAGGGTCATTTGCACGTCCAACGGAACTCCTTCAGCGCTGGTCACCTTGACCGCGTTCAAGCGGGTATCATTGAACATGCGCATCTGAAGTTCGCTCCCAAATTCGAGGACCGCTTCTCCCCCTTGTATGATCTGGACCACGTCTCCGTCCGAGAGCGGATTTTTACCAACCAGGTCGGCTAAATTAAAGTCGCTGCTGCCTTTGCGTACAGTGTCCAATTCACGTGTGATGAACCCGGCCTTCCCCGGCTGGCTTGTATGGGTCGGCTGGGATGAACCGGTGTTCGGGATCGGGATACCGCAAGCAAGAGAAGTAAAAAGCAAAACAAAGAGAAAAATGAATGGCTTTTTTTTCTCCATTGGCTACCTCCCAAAAAGCGATCACTCTATTTGCCTGCTTATTCCTCCTCATACCTGCTGCGACGACCGAATAAAGCAGCTATGATAATCAACAAAGGCATCAGCGCACCTGCTGCCAGCACTTGCCAGGGAAACGGCGCACCGGAAACCACTTGGATGCGTGGTCTCTGCATCGCGTGACCGATGTTTTCCCCAATGAGCAACCCCAGTGCACAGGCTACGGAAACAACCCCTAAGGTCTGCCAGTATGGGCGGCTTGATGTACTCGCCCATTGGGTCCCTATACCAGCGATAGCCCCCCAGATGGCGCCTTCGACCGAAAACCCTAAGAGGGCAAGCGGTGATACCACGGCAAGGTTTAACGTTCCATGGAAGATCATCGCCGTCATGAAAGCGCCTGCGCCGGCAAGACAGCCTGTTAACCAGCGTAACCACCGCCGGCGATCGTGATAGATCGCCTGAGCCATGTCGACCACGAAGATCAAGAGAAAACCAGCCATCGCACCAGGCAAAGCGCGATACATCATCAACAGCCCAAGAAAGGATGTCTCCTCCACCTGGTTAACAAAACAGACCAGGTAAGCCAGGCTGAAACCCAAAGCCCCGCCCAGTAACCCGCGTAATGAACTGTCGCGGATCTGCTTCAATTGCCGTCCAACCTCCTGCCGGGCCTGGACGAGCACAGCTCGAGCATTGGACCATTTCCGGATTCGTTCTACAAGCTGATCGCTGGCTAATTGCCAGGTTTCATTTTTCTGGCGGAGCAACCGGTTGCTTTCCAGTTCAATTAAAAGACGTCGTACGCTCTCTTCATCGACCCCAAATTCTTTCATCTCTGCAACCAGCTCCCTCGATTCCATCTCATGTTCATCTTGCTCCGCCAGGATTGCCAAAATCTGCCAGGCGTGAAACCTGTCCGCGGAGAGAAAGTTGCTTTCCAGGACGAGGTCCAGATAGTGATGCAGTACCCCTGCGACCCCCCCAACATGCTGGTAATCTACGGACTTTACCTGTCGGTCGTCTGGCCCTGATCTTCCAACCAATGTCTGGCACGCTTGTTGCAGGCGAGATGGGTCAACCGCGTCACCCCCAAGGTCCACGATGATCTTGTCAACCAGGCCCTCTTCAAACGAGATCCCCTTCGCCCTGGCTGGCTCGACGATTGCCAACCGCGATTCCTCTCTGGTGAGTGGAGCTAATACAAAGCTATTGGCCATCGGTTGGTCGATGGATTGAGCAAATGTCTGCAAATGGCCATAAAAGACCGACCGGACACTGATCAACCAATGGACGGATGGTTCATCGATGAGGCATTGTGACAGCGCAGCGATGAAAACATGACGCTCCTCCTCCGGAATAGTAAAAAATATCTCGAACTGGTCGAGGAGCACGAAAATGTGCTTACCTTCCGGAAGCACTTCGGCAAGCTGGTGCACGAAGAAGGTCAATGGCGCGCCTTTCATGATCGGCATCGTATCCAACGTAGGGAGGAGGCTTCGCTTGATTTGTTCGATCAGGGGTGCAGTGGTAACTCGTACGTAAAGCGGCAGGTGCTGCCCGGAGATCAACGCCGGTTCTACGCCGGCGCGCAATAAGCTGGTTTTGCCGATCCCTGCATCTCCATGAAGGATAACGAGACGGCAGAGGCGTTCGTCGCATAAGAGGTCGTTCAACAACTGGTCGATCGCAGCATCACGACCATAAAACCGCTGAGCATCCGCCAGGTCGAATGGGAGCAGGCTAATATACGGACTCTCATTAATCGGTTGCGGGGAACGGACCTGCCGGTATAGTTTATCCACCAGGGCGGCGACGGCATTGGCTAATTTTTCCCGCTCGAAGTTCTCCTGGGCGCGAGCCTCATCGGCAGCAGAAAGAGCATGGTTGACGATCACTGTCGCGCCATCACCGATGGCGACATTGCTCCGGCTAATTTCCCCGACATGAAACATTTTCGATCCCGGGTGATCAGACGAAGATCGAAATCTCTGTCGATCTCCAGATCCAGGACGAGAAACTGACGGGCGAGCCATTCAAATCACCTTAAATATGTGGGGCGTCATTGCGCAGCATCCAGACGGGCTTTTTCAGCGATCTTTCTTAAGACAGTTGAAATTGCGCTCGCCGGGCTCAACATGGCGGCAAGGACGACGTCCAGGATATCCGGGGCAATTTCCGCCAGCGTCTTCAGCCAGCGCTCGACCTTGTTCGGGTTGGCGTTTTCACCTTTGGACACTTCTGATTGAAGACTCTCAACGGTGCTGGAAATTTCCTTCTTGTCCACATCCGCATCAGCGGGGCGTTCTTCAATCCGTTCGTAGATCTTTTGAAATTGTTGCTCGAGTAGTGCGTCGCTCCATCCCGTAGATACCGTGACCCGCGCCCCACGTCCAACCGCGACGTTGCTTTTGCTGACATCTCCGACGGTAATTGTGTCGCCTCGTGAAATCTCTTCCTGCCTTTGTTCAGGGAGAGCGCCGGTTGTCTGTTTCTTAACCACCGACCCGTACGGAATCAACCAGGTTCCCGTTCTCTGGTCCTTCTTCGCCCCCGAAAGGACGCCTTTCTTGCATAACTCGCGGACGCCACGCTGGTCGAGTCCTAAAATATCGGCTGCTTCCGCGGTGGTCAGATATTTTGCCACTGATCATCCCTCCTTTATAAACTCTACTTGCTCTGAGGTGAAATAGGCTCCTTAGCTCCGCGTGGCAATTTGATTGGTTCAACAAGTTCTTTTGTAGGATATGGTAAAGATAGTATTAATACAATTTTAATATATTTTATCCATAATTTCAATCAAGTTAGATGAGAGTGTTTGTCCCAAGATTGGTAGGCGAATTTGGAAAAATCGCCCAGGCAGTTTTTCTCCAGGAAACAGGATGGTGAGCTAAGCCACGCCTACTCCCGCTACCATCAGG
>Ga0335070_10005920_pt1 | contig 14418 bp, 10 predicted proteins | sample Lox_Sample_13_FD_206722 | JGI IMG/M metagenome (GOLD analysis project Ga0335070, IMG submission 206722) | Soil microbial communities from Loxahatchee National Wildlife Refuge, Florida, United States - Lox_Sample_1.3 | ecosystem: Environmental > Terrestrial > Soil > Wetlands | place: USA... | reverse complement strand
CAGGCCGACATCGTCGACGTCGTCGGCGCCGTGAACCAGGCGGAAATCACGCTCGATACGGTCGTCGCCGTGCGCGACAAGGTCGTCCAGGCCTACCAGACCATCATGAACATGCCGATCTGACGCGGCCGCAAGCAAGCAACGGGGAACTGACATGACGCCCGCCGATTCCATCGACTTCGCCCGCTCCTCGATCCTGGTGCTGCTCGAAGTCATCACGCCGGCGATGCTGACGGCGCTCGTCGTCGGACTCGGCATCGGCCTGCTCCAGGCGCTGACGCAGATCCAGGAAATGACGCTCGTCTTCGTTCCCAAGATCGTGGCGATCTTCGTCGTCCTGCTCATCACCCTGCCCTTCGCCGGCTCGGCGATGAACGGACTGATGATCGACATCGCGCAGAGAATAGCCGCCTACTAGCGAATCCGGCGGCGCCCCGTGCACATCCACCTTCCAGAGCTTTCGGGGATCATCCTCACCTACCTGCTCGTGTTCTCGCGCACCGGCGCGATGGTGATGCTGATGCCCGCGCTGGGCGAAGGCGGCATCCCGCCGTCGATCCGGCTGACGCTGGCGCTGGCGATCTCGGTCTCGCTCGCGCCGGTCGTGCAGAGCGCCTATCCGCAGGCCGCGCCGGCGACGGCGCTCCAGCTCGGCCTCCTCATCGCGCAGGAGGTCACCGCCGGCGTCCTCGTCGGCACCATGTCGCGCATCATCATGAGCGCGCTGCAGACGGGCGGCTATCTGATCGCCACGCAGACCGGGCTCGCCTACGCGCAGACCATCGATCCGACGCAGCACGAGCAGGGCGCGGTGATCGGAAACTTCTTCTCGCTGCTCGGCGCCGTCCTGATCTTCTCGACCGACCTGCACCATATCGCGATCGGCGCGATCGCCGGCAGCTACAAGATGCTGCCGCCCGGCGCGGCGCTGCCCACCGGCGACATGGCCGAGCTGACCGTCCGGCTGGTCAGCAGCGCCTTCGTCCTCGGCTTCCAGCTCGCGGCGCCGTTCCTGGTGTTCGGTTTCGCTCTCTATGCCGCGCTCGGCATTCTCGCGCGCCTGATGCCGCAGCTGCAGGTGTTCTTCATCGCCATGCCGATCAACATCCTTTTCGGATTCGTGCTGATGGCGCTCGTCCTCGGCTCGATGATGACCCTGTTCCTGAACTTCTACGCCTCGCAGATGGCCAACTTCCTGTGATGCGCCATGGCTGACGATCGCGACCCGTCACAGCAGACCGAAGAGCCGACACAAAAACGGCTGCAGGACGCCCGCGAACATGGCGACGTCGTCAAGAGCGCGGAGCTCAACGCCTTCGTGCTGCTTCTGGGCGGCGCCGTCGCGATCGCCATGTTCGGCGGGCCGGCAATGAAGGGCGTCGCATCGGCGATGCGCATCTTCCTGGAACAGCCCGACCGGATGAGCCTGGATCCGGGAGACATCATGACGCTCGCGCGCCACGTCATGACGACGCTCGGCTCGATACTGGCGCCGGTCTTCGCCGTCATGGTGGCGGCCGCGCTCGGCGGCCATCTCATCCAGAGCCGGCCGGTCTTCTCGTTCGACAAGATCCGGCCCGATCTTTCCAAGATTTCGCTGATCGGCGGCTTCCGCCGTCTGTTCGGCATGGACGGGCTGGCCAATCTGGGCAAGGGCCTGGCGAAGATGCTCGTCGTCGGGTTCGCGGTGTGGACCCAGATCTGGCCGGAGCGCAACATGCTCGCGTCCGTGCTCGACCAGACGCCGCTGGGCGTCGTGGCCGACATGGACCACCTCCTGTTCAAGGTCCTCACGGCCGCGCTCGCCGCCCTCGCGGCCATCGCGGCGCTGGACTATTTCCTCCAGCGCTATCGCTTCCTGCAGCGCAACCGCATGTCCAAGCAGGAGGTCAAAGAGGAGTACCGCCAGAACGAGGGCGATCCGCAGATCAAGGCCAAGATCCGCCAGATCCGCCTGGAACGCGCCAAGAAGCGCATGATGGCGGCGGTCCCCGAGGCGACCGTCATCATCACCAACCCGACCCACTATGCCGTGGCGCTGAAATACGAGGCGGGCCAGATGGCGGCCCCGATCTGCGTCGCCAAGGGCGTTGACGCCCTCGCCCTCAGAATCAGGGAGGTCGCCCAGGAACACGACGTCCCGATCGTCGAGAATCCGCCCCTCGCCCGCGCCCTGCATGCGACGGTGGAGGTCGACGAGATGATTCCGCAGGAGCATTTCAAGGCCGTCGCCCAGGTCATCGGCTACGTCATGCGGCTGACGGGCAAGATCAAATCCAACTAACCGCAGTTTTTTGCCGGCCGTTCCGCTAGACTCGAATCATGACTCTGGTTCGCGGACTTTCCGGAACAAATCTGGGGATACCGGCCGGCGCCTGGCGCTGGGCGGCCATCGGATTCCTGTGCCTGGCGCTGGCCTCGGCGGGCCTCGCCGTGCTGTCGCCGGACAAGGCCGGCTGGGCCGGCGTCATGCTGCTGGCAGCGATCGGCGCGGTAGCGTGCCTTTTCCTGTTCGCGGTCTGGCCGAAGGAAAACCTGAACACCCTCGACGCCAAGCGCGTCGCCGAGGCCGCGGCGCGCGCCAACGTGGCCTGGGCGGTCACCACCCGGGACGGCGCGGTGATCGATTGCAATGCGGTCTATCGCAAGATGACCGGCGCGCAGGACGGCGAGGCCGCGCCGCCGCCCGAGCTGGCGCTGGCCGGCGAGCCTTCGTCCGCGGTGCTGTACCGCCTGACCCGCGGCGCCGCCGAAGGCACGCCGCGCGAGGAATCTTTCGCCGTCGCGCCCGGCATCGAGATCGTCGCCGCGGTGCGGCCGATGTCGGACAACCTGACTGCCTGGTGGTTCACGCCGCGCCTGGCGGCGTCGCAACCGGCGACGGACGCGAAAGCAGCCGGCGCGGTCGGTGCGCCGGCCAATCTCGGCGACGTCTTCCGCGACGCGCCGGTCGGCGTCGCGATCACCGACGGCGAGGGCAAGGTGCTCGACGCCAATCCGGCTTTCGCGAAGTTCTTCGGCGCGGCGGGCGCGCTGCGCGAGCGGAGCGTTGCCGGCATGGTCGACGGCCCGGATCGCGAACGCATCGCCGACCTGATCGCGCAAGCCGCGCAAGGCAAGAACAGCGTCGCGTCGGCCGAACTCCACGCCGCCGGCCATGAGGATCGTACCGCGGAACTGTTCGCCAGTCCGATCAGCGGCGGGCGCGTGATCGTCTATCTCGTCGACGTCTCCGAACAGAAGGCGCTGGAGACGAAGTTCGCGCAGTCCCAGAAAATGCAGGCCGTTGGCCAACTGGCCGGCGGCGTGGCGCACGATTTCAACAATCTCCTGACCGTCATCATCGGCAATTCAGAATTTCTCCTGATGCGGCACCAGGCGGGCGATCCCTCGTTCAAGGAGATCAACGAGATTCATCAGAACGCACTGCGTGCCGCCACGCTCGTCGGCCAGCTCCTCGCCTTCTCGCGCAAGCAGACGATGCAGCCGCGCGTGCTGGCGGTGCGCGACGTCGTCGGCGAGCTGGCGCTGATGCTGCGCCGCCTGCTGCGCGAAGGCGTCGATCTCAAGCTCGAGCACGGCGCCGACGTCTGGCCGGTCCATGCCGACGAGGCGCAGCTTTCCAACGCCATCATCAATCTCGTCGTCAATGCGCGCGATGCCATGCCCAAGGGCGGCACGGTGACGATCCGCACCGCGAACGAAGTGGTGACGACGCCGTCGGCGCTCGGAACCGCGATCATGCCGGCGGGCGAATATGTCCGCATCGACGTGGCCGACACCGGCGTCGGCATCCCCAAGGAGCATCTCGGCAAGATCTTCGATCCGTTCTTCACCACCAAGCCGGTCGGCCAGGGCACCGGTCTCGGCCTTGCCACCGTCTACGGCATCGTCAAGCAGTCGGGCGGCTTCATCACGGTCGACAGCGAAATCGGCAAGGGCACGACGTTCCGCATCTTCCTGCCGCGCCACCGCATCGACGAGAACGCGCCGGTCGCCGTGGAACCCGAACGGGCCGGTCCGCGCGACGTTACGGGACAGGACACCATTCTCCTCGTCGAAGACGAAGAGGCGGTGCGCAGTTTCGCCGCGCGCGCGCTCAAGCTGCGCGGCTACAGCGTGCTGGAGGCAGCGGGCGGCGAAGAAGCGCTGGAAATCGTGCAGAACGCGAAGGCGCCGATCCACCTTTTGATCACCGACGTCGTCATGCCGAACATGGACGGACCAACGCTGGTGCGCGCGGTCAAGCGCATCCGCCCGGAAATGGCGGTCATCTTCATGTCCGGCTATGCCGAGGAAGCCTTCCGCCGCAACGACGAGCGGGCGGAGGACCTGCACTTCCTGCCCAAGCCGTTCGGCCTCAAGCAGCTCGCCGCCAAGGTGAAGGACGTGCTGGCCGGCGCACCGGCGCCCAAGCGCGCCGGCTAGCGCCTGCCGGGACGGGGAATCAGCGGCGCTTCGCGGCCAGATTCGCCGTCACATGTCCGTCATGGACATCTCCGGAACACCATAAGAACAAGATTTGGTATATCCCAAGTTTTTCAACGCATTAACCAGCGGCTTGCCAAGGAGAACAAAGCGTGTACCTTGCGAGTCACGTGGCGGCCGCTTGGGTTTTCCGGGCGGCTCTGAAATAAGGAGACGGTTCTCATGTCACAGGCGGCATTGCGGGTAGTGGCCAAGGAAGAAAATACCGAAAAGAAGCGGGCGCTTGAGGCGGCGCTCACCCAGATCGACCGGGCCTTCGGCAAGGGTTCGGTCATGAAGATGGGCGCGCGCGACCTCGGGGTCGCGACCGACGCGGTCTCGACCGGCTCGCTCGGCCTCGACATCGCGCTGGGCATCGGCGGGTTGCCGCGCGGCCGCGTGATCGAGGTGTACGGCCCGGAATCCTCGGGCAAGACCACGCTCGCGCTGCATGTGGTGGCCGAAATCCAGAAGAAGGGCGGCATCGCGGCCTATATCGACGCCGAACATGCGATGGACCCGTCCTACGCCAAGAAGCTGGGCGTCGACATCGACGAGATGCTGATCTCGCAGCCGGACACGGGCGAGCAGGCGCTGGAAATCTGCGACACGCTGGTGCGGTCGGGCGGCGTCGACATCGTCGTCGTCGATTCGGTCGCGGCGCTGACGCCCAAGGCCGAGCTCGAGGGCGAGATGGGCGATTCTCTCCCCGGTCTCCAGGCGCGCCTGATGAGCCAGGCGTTGCGCAAGCTGACCGGCTCGATCTCCAAGTCCAACACCATCGTGCTCTTCATCAACCAGATCCGCATGAAGATCGGCATCATGTTCGGCAACCCCGAAACGACTACCGGCGGCAACGCGCTCAAATTCTACGCCTCGGTCCGGCTCGACATCCGCCGCATCGGCGCGATCAAGGACCGCGACGAGGTCGTCGGCAACCAGACCCGCGTCAAAGTGGTCAAGAACAAGGTGGCGCCGCCCTTCAAGCAGGTCGAGTTCGACATCATGTACGGCGCCGGCATTTCCAAGACAGGCGAGCTGCTCGATCTTGGCGTCAAGGCCAATGTGGTCGAGAAGTCGGGCTCCTGGTTCTCCTGCGACGGAGAGCGCATCGGCCAGGGCCGCGAGGCCGCCAAGGCCTTTCTCGCCGCCAATCCCGACGTCGCCGCCAAGATCGAAGCCGCCATCCGGGCCAATGCCGGCCTGATCGGCCAGAACCTCGTCATCGGCGGGGAAGACAAGGATTCGGACGCCGAGGAGTAGGCGATCCGGCACAGCGTTCGTTCCTTTATTGGCATGAGGGAACGACTCCGGCGAAGGGGCGCTTCCGCCACGGAGCGCCCCTTCGTTTTTCCGGCCGCGGCGGACCGGCATGCGCCCTTGCGGGATGACAATCGCGGCCGTCGAGGGCTAAAACCGGGCCATGACAAGCCTTTCCGACGTACGCACGTCTTTCGTCGAATTCTTCCGGGACCGCCAGCACGCGGTCGTCCCGTCCTCGCCGCTCGTCCCGCGCAACGACCCGACCCTGCTGTTCACCAATGCCGGCATGGTCCAGTTCAAGAACGCGTTCACCGGCGCCGAGAAGCGTCCCTACAACCGCGCCACCAGCGTGCAGAAATGCGTCCGCGCCGGCGGCAAGCACAACGACCTGGACAATGTCGGCTACACGGCGCGCCACCACACTTTCTTCGAGATGCTCGGCAACTTTTCGTTCGGCGACTATTTCAAGGAAGCCGCGATCGAGTACGCCTGGGAATATGTCTCGCGCACCGTCGGGCTCTCCAGGGACAAGCTCTGGGTCACGGTGTATCCGTCGGACCAGGTGGCGCGCGATCTGTGGAAGCGCATCGCCGGTCTCCCGGACGAGCGCATCGTCGGCCATGAAAGCAATCTCTGGGCGATGGGTCCGCTCGGTCCCTGCGGCTATTGCTCCGAGATTTTCTTCGACCAGGGCGACGGCGTCGCGGGCGGGCCGCCCGGTTCGCCCGACGAGGACGGCGACCGCTTCCTCGAATTCTGGAACCTCGTCTTCATGCAGTTCGAGCAGGTCGACGAACAGACGCGCATCGACCTGCCGCGCCCCTCGATCGATACGGGCATGGGCCTCGAACGCATCACAGCGATCCTGCAGGGCGTCACCAACAATTACGACATCGACCTGTTCCGCCATCTCATCGCCGCGTCCGTCGACCTGTCGGGCGCGAAGACCGAGGGCGAAGCGGTGTTCAGCCACCGCATCATCGCGGACCATCTGCGGGCGACGTCGTTCCTCATCGCCGACGGCGTGCTGCCGTCGAACGAGGGCCGGGGCTATGTGCTTCGCCGAATCATGCGGCGCGCCATGCGCCATGCGCATCTGATCGGTTCCAAAGACCCGCTGATGCACCGTCTCGTGCCCGCCCTCGTCGCCGAGATGGGCCAGGCCTATCCGGAGCTGAAGCGCGCCGAAAGCCTGATCGGCGAAACGCTGAAGCTCGAGGAAGTGCGTTTTCGCGACACGCTGGCGCGCGGCCTCAAGCTGCTGGACGATGCCAGCGGCGCGCTGAAGAAGGGCGACAAGCTCGCCGGAGACGTCGCGTTCAAGCTTTACGACACCTACGGCTTTCCGCTGGACCTGACGCAGGATGCGCTCAAGGCGAAGGGCATCGCCGTCGACACCGACGGCTTCGACGCCGCGATGGCCAAGCAGCGCGCCGATGCGCGCAAGGCCTGGGCCGGTTCGGGCGAAGCGGCGACCGATGCGCAATGGTTCGCGGTGAAGGACGAGTTCGGCTCGACCGAGTTCCTCGGCTACGACACCGAAAGAGCCGAGGGCAACATCCTTGCCCTGTTCCATGACGGCGAACGCGTCGAGCGCGCCGTGGCGGGCGAGACCGTCCTGCTGCTCGCAAACCAGACGCCGTTCTACGCCGAGTCCGGCGGCCAGGTCGGCGACCAGGGGACGATCGTCTCCGCGCGCGGCGAAGGCATCGTCGAAGACACCGAGAAAAAGCTCGGCGCGCTCCACGTCCATGTCGTCAAGGTGACCCGTGGCGAGTTCAAGGTCGGCGACGCCGTCGATCTCGCGGTCGATTCCGAGAAGCGGCGCGCCACCCGTGCCAACCATTCCGCGACGCATCTGCTGCATGCGGCCTTGAAGCGCGTGCTCGGCAGCCACGTGTCGCAGAAAGGTTCGCTCGTGTCGCCGGATCGCCTGCGTTTCGACTTCAGCCATCCCAAGCCGGTGACGCCCGAGGAGCTCGAGCGCATCGAGCAGCTGGTCAATGCCGTCATCCGCCAGAACTCGGACACCGCGACGCGCATCATGCCGACAGATGAGGCCGTCGCCGCCGGCGCCGAAGCGCTGTTCGGCGAGAAGTACGGCGACGAAGTCCGCGTCCTCAGCATGGGCGAGGAGGCGGACAAGCCCTATTCGGTCGAGCTGTGCGGCGGCACTCATGTGCGTCGCCTGGGCGACATCGGTCTCTTCACGATCCTGTCCGAAAGCGCGGTGGCGGCCGGCGTCCGCCGCATCGAGGCGCTGACCAGCGAAGGGGCGCGCAGATATCTCGCGGGCCAGGCGGAACTGGCGCGCGAAGCCGCGGCGGCGCTCAAGACCAATCCGTCCGAACTCCCCGCGCGCGTGGCGCAGCTTGCCGACGATCGCCGCCGGCTCGAACGCGAACTCGCCGATGCCAAGAAGGCGCTGGCGCTCGCCGGTCCCGCCAAATCCGGCGACGGCGACGGCGCCAGGGAGATCGCGGGCATGAAGGCCATCCTGCGGGTGGTCGAAGGCGTCAGCCCGAAGGATCTGAAGGGCCTCGCCGACGACGCCAAGTCGAAGATCGGTTCGGGCGTCGTCGCCTTCGTCGCCGTGGCCGACGGCAAGGGTTCGATCGTGGTCGGCGTGACAGACGATCTGACGTCGCGCGTCAACGCGGTCGATCTGGTGCGCCTGGGTTCCGAAGCGCTGGGCGGCAAGGGTGGCGGCGGCCGCGCCGACATGGCGCAAGCCGGCGGTCCCGACGGCGCCAAGGCGGGCGACGCCATCGCGGCCATCGAAAAACGTTTGTCGAGTCTCGCGCCCGTCTGATTGCGCCGTGCTTGGGTCGCGGCCGACCTTCAGCGCACGTGGACCGGAAGTATCTCCGCCGAGAGCTGGACCTCGTCGCCCAGACCGTAATGGTAATAGGCCGGCCGTGAGACGAAGCGCAGGATCTTGAACAGCCGCAGCCGGAATCGGCGCATCGGACGCATCGCCTGTTCGGGAACCAGGTTTTCGTTGGTCACGTGCACGATCCAGTTCCGGCGGTCGGGCGACAGATCGATTTCCTTGTGCGAAACGATCTCCTCCAGCACGGCTTCGACGTTGGGCTCCTCCATGAAGCCGAACCGCAGTTCCACACGCACGATGCTGCCCTTGGCGCTGCGCTCGAGCATGGCGACGGTGTAGCGCTGGCCGTGGATGTACGGCAGTTTCGGGTGAACGACCTGGACGAAGATCATGTTGCGGGGAAGAATCCCCAGCCGGTCCCAGAGCAATTGCAACAACGCCGGCGTCCGGTCGCTGCCGCTGTGAACGGGCGCCGGCACCATCAGTATCGCCGTCCGCTCGATGTAGCTCGCCGCCGCCTGGTGCAGCGCGATCAGCTCGCCGAGCGTCATGGTGTGCTTGGCCGAATAGCCGGCATAGGTGATCTTGCGGCCCCAGCGCCAGGTCGACATGACGAGAAAAACAATGATGCCCGCGCAGAGCGGCACCCAGCCGCCCTGCATAACTTTGAGCGAATTCGCCGCCAGAAAACCGCCGTCGATCAGCGCCGCTGCACCGAACAGGGTCGCACTGCGCGCCAGGCTCCAGTTCCAGTAGCGGCGCGCCACGGAAAACATCGCCGTCGACGTAATAATCATGACGCCCGACTCGGCCAGTCCGTAGGCGGCGCCGAGCGCGGCGCTCGAGCCGAAGCCGATCACCAGCAGGAGACATCCGACGAACAGGATCCAGTTTATGAACGGAACATAGACTTCGCCCGCCTGCGCGTGGTGGGTGTGCTTGACCTGGAGCCTGGGGAACAGGCCGAGCGCGATGGCCTGCGAAATCAGCGAAAACGCTCCCGAAATCAGGGCCTGCGACGCGATGATGGTGGCGACCGTCGCCAGTATCACCATCGGATAGAGAAACGCGGCAGGCACCATGCTGTAGAAGAGGTTGCCGCCGCGCAGCGCCGTGCCGCTCAGCAGAAAGGCGCCTTGTCCGAGATAGTTCAGCAACAGGCAGGGATACGCGGCGAAGAACCAGCTGATGCGGATCGGCCGGGCGCCGAAATATCCCATGTCGGCATACATGGCTTCGCCGCCCGTCAGCACCAGCACGACGCCGCCGAGAATCAGAAAGGCGCGGCGCCAGCCTGCATGCAGCAGGAAGGCGATGCCATGACGCGGATCGATGGCGGCAAGCACGGCGGGCGCGCGGACGATCTGCGCCGCCCCCATTGCGGCGATGACGACGAACCAGACGATCATGATGGGCCCGAACACGCGCCCGACCCCGCCCGTACCTCTCGACTGGACCGCAAACAGCGCCGAAAGGACGATGAGCGTGATCGGGATCACGGCATGCGCGAAGACCGGCGTCGCCACGGCGACGCCTTCGACGGCGGAGAGCACGCTGATCGCCGGGGTGATCATGCCGTCGCCCAGCAGGAGGCCGGCGCCCAGCAGCAGCATCCACATCAGCAGCGGCATGCCGCGCCGCGTGAACCGGTCGAGGAGTCCGTACAACGCGAACACGCCGCCTTCGCCGTCATTGTCGGCGCGCAGCACGAAGGTGGCGTACTTGATCGAAACGACGATCGTCAGCGCCCACACGACGAGCGAAATGCCGCCAACGATGTTCTCGTTCTGCAGCGCGACGCGCGCCTGACCGGAAAAGAGAAGATTGATGGCGTAGAGCGGCGACGTCCCGATGTCGCCGTACACCACGCCCAGCGAGCCGATCGCCAACGCGAGCAGCGAACGGCGCGCGCGTGCGGCATGATCCGGGTGGACCGCGTCCGCGCGTCTCGCCTCACCGGAGCCAACGCTTTCCATTCACCCTTCCGCGCGCGCTTGCCGACCTCAGCCATGTCCCTGCCGGTCCACGTTGACACGCTGAAACCGGACGCGGCGCGCATGGGGCGGTGCCGTCTAAACTCAAACAGCATCAGTATGCAGCAGCAGGACCCGGGATCGGGTTGCGATGGATCAACCTGCCGGGCGTTCGCGTCAGGGCGTGAAGTAGATGCAGATCTTGTTGCCGGTCGGGTCGCGCAGATAGGCACCGTACCAACTCTGCTTTTCCGGCGGCCGGAAGCCAGGCGCGCCTTCGTCGCTGCCGCCGTGCCGGAGACCCGCCGCGTGCGCAGCTTTCACCTGGTCGGCGTTGCCCGCCTTGAAAGCGATCATCATGCCGTTGCCGAACGTCGCCGGCTCCTTGTTGAACGGCGGGCAGACATAGACGTTGTGCTCGTCGGCGCCCTTGGGCCCGTAGCCGATCCAGCCGCCATCGGCGAATTTCCGTTCGCCGCCGAAAGCGCCGAGAACGGCATCGTAAAATTTCCCCGACGCCTCGCTGTCCCTGGCGCCGATCGTCACATAACCGATCATTCCATCCTCCCCGGTTCGACCCGCGAACCTAGAACCGGAATGAGAACAAAGCAAGAACAATTCTTCGTGAACGGGGCCGGCCGCTCAGGCCGTGCCGTCTTCCGCCGCACTCAGCCGCACGCCCGCCATCGTGGGCAGCGTGAAGACGAAAATCGACCCGGATGGGCGGTTGGGCGTGGACCAGATCGTTCCCTCATGCTCCTTGATGATCTGAAGGCAGATCGGCAGTCCCAGTCCCATGCCGCTCATCTTGGTCGTCGTGAAGGGCTCGAACAGGCGCTTGCGCATGTCTTCGGAAATCCCGCTGCCGGTGTCCGCCACTTCGACGCGGACGAGGGTGCCCTCGAGGCGCGCGCCGACGCGGATCTGCCGGAGCGCGCACCCCCGCGTCGCCTCCGCCGCGTTGGCGATGAGGTTGACCATCACCTGCTGGATCTGGACCCGATCGACGAAGACCTCGGGAAGACGGGCGTCGATCTGGTCGATGAGCGTCGCGCCGGCCGAGCGAATGACGGTATCGGCGAGACGCATCGCCTCGCGCAATATCGGTTCGACGGGCTCGGCGCGATGCTCCGTCGTTCCCGACATGACGTAGCTTCGCAAGCCGCGGACGATGTCGGAGGCGCGGCTGACCTGCGACTCGATCTTCCCGATCAGCGTCGCGGATGCGGGATCGGCCGCGACCGGCTTTGCGAGCTTGAGCGCTCCCAGATAGTTGCGCGCCGCGCTCAGCGGCTGCGAGATGTCGTGCGCGAGCGCCGCGGCCATCATCGCGATCGTGTTGAGCCGCGACATCTGGAGCATCGCCGAGCGCAAGCGGTCGAGATGCGCGAGTTCCTCATTGGCCGCGCGCAGGCGCTGGATGACGAGTTCCTGTTCGCGGGCGAGCTGGGCGAGAGACGATCCCGCCGTCGGTTCCTTGACCGCCTGGGTGACGTCGTGAACGCGATGGATGATCCAGCGCAGCGTGCCGCCGTCGTCCAGGATCGGAACGTTGAGAGGACTCCAGTACTTCTCCTCGAACCCGCCGCCTTCGGACGCCGGACGCTCGACGTCGTAGCGTTGCACAGCCATCGCGTCGGGCCGGCGCAGCTTGACGACGCGCTCGAGCGAGGCGCGGAGGTTCTGCGGACCGTCGGCCTCGGGCCTTTCCTTGTCGTCGCCGAACAGCTCGTAGATGACGTGGCCAACCAGGTCTTCCTGGCGCAGGCCGGACAAGGCGCAATAGGAATCGGTGGCCGCGACGATGCGCAATTGCGGATCGAGGACGCAATAAAGCCCCGTCGATTTCTCGAACAGGAGGCGGTAGTCGACGGGCGCCAACGGCTCTTCAGCCATGCGCGAATCCTCGGGGCTCACCGAAAAGGGTCGGCCAGCGGCGCGTTCAATTCAATACGCACTACTACTGGCTCCCCGCGTCAGGCCATCGCCTTCTTCAGGTTTTCGTCGACCTTGTCGAGGAAGCCTTCGGTGGTCAGCCACTTCTGCTCGGGTCCGACGAGAAGGGCGAGGTCCTTGGTCATGAAGCCCGCTTCGACGGTGTCGACGCAGACCTTCTCGAGCGTGGTGGCGAACTTGTCGAGCCGGGCGTTGCCGTCGAGCTTGGCGCGATGCGCGAGGCCGCGGGTCCAGGCGAAGATCGAGGCGATCGAGTTGGTCGAGGTCGCCTTCCCCTTCTGATGTTCGCGGTAGTGGCGCGTGACGGTGCCATGCGCCGCTTCGGCCTCGACCGTCTTTCCATCCGGCGAGAGAAGCACGGAGGTCATCAGGCCGAGCGAGCCGAAGCCCTGGGCCACGGTGTCGGACTGCACGTCGCCGTCGTAGTTCTTGCACGCCCAGACATATCCGCCGCTCCATTTGAGCGCGCTCGCCACCATGTCGTCGATCAGCCGGTGCTCGTAGGTGATGCCGAGTCCTTTGAACGTGGCGGCGAATTCCTTCTCGTAGACTTCCTGGAAGATGTCCTTGAAGCGGCCGTCATAGGCCTTCAGGATCGTGTTCTTCGTCGACAGATAGACCGGCCATTTGCGCATGACGCCGTAGTTCATCGAGGCGCGCGCGAAGTCGCGGATGGACTCGTCCAGATTGTACATCGCCATGGCGACGCCGGCGCCGGGCGACTGGAACACCTCATGCTCGATCACTTTGCCGTCGTCGCCGACGAACTTGATCGTGAGCTTGCCCTTGCCGGGAAAACGGAAATCGGTGGCGCGATACTGGTCGCCGAAGGCGTGACGGCCGACGACGATCGGCTGCGTCCAGCCCGGCACCAGGCGCGGCACGTTCTTGCAGATGATCGGTTCGCGGAAAATCACGCCGCCCAGGATGTTGCGGATCGTGCCGTTCGGCGACTTCCACATCTTCTTGAGCTTGAACTCCTCGACGCGGGCTTCGTCCGGCGTGATCGTGGCGCATTTGACGCCCACGCCCACGCGCTTGATCGCCTCGGCCGCGTCGACGGTGACCTGGTCCGCGGTGGCATCGCGATGCTCGATTCCGAGGTCGTAATATTCCAGCTTGATGTCCAGATAGGGCAGGATCAGCTTGTTGCGGATGAGTTCCCAGATGATGCGGGTCATCTCGTCGCCATCGAGTTCGACGACCGGATTGGCAACCTTGATCTTGTCCATTGAAAACCTCTGGAATTGCGGCGCCGCAGGCTATAGCGAGGTGGCGCAAACCCGTCAAAGCCACAAATGACCGCCCCCGCCATAATCCTCTCAAAGCCCCAATTGGGCGAAAATATCGGCGCGGCGGCGCGGGCGATGAAGAATTTCGGACTTTCGGACCTGCGCCTGGTCGCGCCGCGCGACGGCTGGCCCAACGAGAAGGCGGTCCATATGGCGGCGGGCGCGGCCGACCTGCTGGCGACGGTCCGGCTTTATGACGACGTTCAGGCGGCGCTCGGCGACCTCCAGCTCGTCTTTGCGGCGACGGCCCGCGAGCGCGGCGTCGCCAAGCCGGTCGTCACGCCGCCCGAAGCCGCCCGCCAGTTGCGCGCCGCCGCCGCACGCGGCGTGCGCTGCGGGCTGCTTTTCGGCAGCGAGCGTTCCGGACTCGACAATGACGAAGTCTCGCTCGCCACGTCGATCGTCACTATTCCCACCGCGGAATTCTCGTCCCTCAATCTCGCCCAGTCGGTGATGCTGCTTTGCTACGAGTGGTTCTGTTCCGCGGACACGACGCAAGCGGTGCGCATCGACCACGGGCCCGTCGCCAAGAAGGCGACGCGCGAAGAGATGTTCAATCTCTTCGAACATCTGGAGAGCGAACTGCTGGCATCGGGATTCCTCTATCCGCCCAGCAAGGAGACGCCCATGATCC
>Ga0335070_10005919_pt1 | contig 14420 bp, 15 predicted proteins | sample Lox_Sample_13_FD_206722 | JGI IMG/M metagenome (GOLD analysis project Ga0335070, IMG submission 206722) | Soil microbial communities from Loxahatchee National Wildlife Refuge, Florida, United States - Lox_Sample_1.3 | ecosystem: Environmental > Terrestrial > Soil > Wetlands | place: USA... | reverse complement strand
TAAGTTGAAACCGCATTTGAACGACATTGAGCAATATTGATGCCAAATGCTTCAGGACCCTTTGAATTTGAGAATTAGTGAAAATTTAATGGCTTTCACAACGCATGAGTGAACGCCTGTGTACAATTTGTAGCCATCAGTCCTTCTTTCGTTCAATTTTGGCAATGGGCGAGGACCTTTGGGAGGGCTGTTGAGCCAATCGGCAGCGCCGCTCGGGGTCAACCTGGATTGTTAGAGTGATCACACGCCGAAGTCAAGCCTAGACGTTGAGGCCCTGAGGTCGAAGGGTTGACAGAGTGATTGGGGATCGATTAGATTAACAAAAATGCTGCATTCATCGGCATTTTTGTAGAGCCAGCGAGGAGAACGGGAGGATGAAGCACCAGGAGGGATTCTTAAAGGGCATCCGGGATACGCGAATCTATTTCCAGAACTGGTTGCCGGAAGGCGAGCCCAAAGCCCTGCTGCTTATTGTTCACGGATTGGCCGAGCATAGCGGGCGGTATATCAATGTTGTCAATCACTTTGTCCCCCAGGGCTACGCCGTGCACGGATTCGATCACCTCGGTCACGGAAAATCCGATGGCACGAGGGTATACGTAGAACATTTTGAGGATTACACGGATACAATCAAGATCTACTTTGACAGGATACGGCCCGGCAAGCCGGTCTTCCTGGTCGGTCATAGCATGGGGGGGCTGATTGGTGCCCTCTACCTGCTTGATCACCAAAGAGAACTGGCGGGTGCGGTTCTTTCCGGGCCCGCTGTCAAAATACCCGACAAGATCACACCGACTATCGTCGTGGTGGGCAAGATCCTTTCAGCCTTGCTGCCAAAGTTTGGATTGCTTGGGCTGGAGGCAGAGGGGATTTGCCGCGACCCAGCAGTCGTGCAGACCTATATCACCGATCCTCTGGTGCACAAGGGAAAGACAACCGCGCGACTGGCTGCTGAAATGCTCAAGGCGATTCGGCACATCAGTGCGCAAGCAAGCAAGATCACGCTGCCGATCATGATCGTGCAAGGGAGCGCGGATAGGCTGGTCGATCCGGCCGGTGCCCGGATGCTATACGATACGATCAGCTCTCCCGAGAAAGAGATGAGAATCTACGAAGGGCTTTACCACGAGGTGTTTAATGAACCTGAGCGCGAGAGGGTGTTGCGCGACATTGAGCGATGGATAGAGGCCCATCTCGATTCTCGAAAATGGACTTCCTGACGAAAATAGTTTTTCGTTTTACTCACTTTTCATTTGGGTGAGGCCTTGTTTTCCCTAGCCGGTTCCCTCAGGGACATGTCAAAGTCGTATTATGCAAGTTATCTAAAATCCCTCTGAATCTCCCTTCACTAAAGGGAGACTTTAATTACCCCACTTTGGTAATCTTTTTCCTGTCTATAGACAGGCAAATGGGGGGCGAAGGGGGATTTTAGGAAAGAGCGATTTTCAAAACGGATTCAACAAAATAATGCTGACGATGACGTTCCCTTGTCGGTTTCCTAACCGGTTGACTTCTTCGTTTTGGGTCAATTAGAATAGGCCTGAGGACTAAGGTGCAGCGATTCTCATGGTAGAAAACTTAATGAAGCCGTCTTCGACATATACAATTCTCGTAGTGGATGATGAAGAATTAATCAGAAATCTCGTCGTAACCTTTTTATCCAGACTGGGGCATTCATGCTTCACAGCCATAGATGGAGTTGATGCTCTGAATAAGATGAAAGAAAAGAGAATCGACGTGGTCATAACAGATGTCAAAATGCCCAACATGGATGGAATTACGCTGACCAGTGAGATTTCGAAACAATACCCGGAGTGTCCGATCATGGTCATGACCGCGTTTGATGAGGAGTATACCGCGGGGACGGCAATTTCTGTCGGGGCTCGAGAATTTATAAAGAAGCCATTTTCGCTTGACGAGTTTGCCATTCGATTGCATAAGATGATCAATGACTCGGAAACCCTCAAACGGCTGAAGGGTGAAAAGAAACCAGACGAAGATGTGCAGGACCTCATGGATGAGTTAGAGGAGGTTTTAAGAAAGCGTTAGGAAGTAGCAAAGTGGGTCAAAAGATTTCGGGCGGAAAGGATTCTCACCTCTCCGTGCTTCATCACGTGCAAAAGATTTTCTGCCACCCCCATTGTTTCTTTTTGGAGGTCTTTCCGAGATCGGACCGAGAGAAGCAAACATTTCAGTTTCGGAAATTCATTGTTGTCCATGAATCGCCGAATGACTCTTTCAACCTCTGAGGCAGGTATTTCCCTTAAATGGGTCAGCGCTCCCCGGATTTCATTCCTTGTAAACCGCTCTTTAATATCATATTCCCGCAATCGGATGCGGGGCTGGAGCATGTCGATCAGTGGTGGCTCCCCAGACAGGATGAAGAGGGAGACGCTCCGCATCCCGTCCCAAAGGACCTCCCGTCTATGGAGACACTCTCCCTCAGAGCGATTACTATAGTCCAACTCATACAGATGCTCCAAAGTTCTCAAGAGAACCGTCTGATTTGCACGAGATTGAAACCATGACGGCACCCGCTCACGGTACGAGTCCATAGGTACTTCCGTATGTTTTACCTTTTTCTTGGCTTCCTTCTCCTGCAGGGTGCACTCAAATTTGGAGTACAGACTCTTAGCCAAGAATGCAAATTCCGTGAGCTCTCGGTCACGGAGGGGGTCCCGGCGATAGTACTGCCTATATTTTGCTTCCAGGAGTTGATTGACCCCCTTGATCTTTGTGAGCTGTTCTTGAATTTCCTTATAGGTTTGGCGAATATCGGCAATCATCCCCATTGGAACTATTCTTTCAGGGGTAACCCTCTGACACAACTCCTGGAACAGATCCATCACTTCCCTAAGGTCCAGATGGGTATTCTTTACAATCTGTTCTAAGCTCGCCACATATCCTTGGAAATTCCTGTTTTCCACAGTCACTCACCGAAATGTTTATCCCCTCTATTGCTTGAACAGGGGTGCATTTTGCCGATCTCGATTCGCCTTGTTAAAAATGGGATTCGCTCCTTTTTTGCCACCAATCCTCTCACACCCGCTCTATTTTTTCGTTCACAACATGTTTAAACGCGTTAACCACAATGGGGTCGAACTGCTTTCCCGTTTTGGCGACGATCTCCTCAAACGCCTCCCAGGGAGGCATGCCTTTACGGTAGGGGCGATCGGTGGTCATGGCGTCAAAGGCATCTGCCACTGCTAAGACGCGAGCTCCTAACGGTATCTTCGCTCCATTCCCATTATTATTCTCGTCAAGGGATTCTACAAAATGCTTGTGGTGGGCGAAAACGATGGGGACGACCTCTTTCAGCACGGACCCTACGGCAGAGAGAATAAAGGCGCCCTTAAAACTATGAGAATCCATGATTTCCTTTTCCTCGGTGCTCAGCGCTGCGGCCTTTCGCAAAATTTCGCCACTCACCTCAATCTTTCCAATGTCATGGAGCAACCCCGCCACGCGGATATTTTCTATTTCCGCCCGGTGCAAGTCCATGGCAACCGCAATTTCAGTGGATAATTCCGCAACCCTCACCGAATGACCTTTGGTGTAGCCATCGGTTGATTCGAGGTATTTCGAGAGGATCTCCAGGACGCCGATGTAGGCTCTCTTCAATTCTTTAAGCCTTTCTTCATTCTGTTCGTATAGAGTCCCGACCATGATGCTGGCCAGGATGAGAAAGCCACCCCATGAGGAGAGCTGCGCCGCCCCCTTTAATATTTCCTTACCATTGAAAAAACGGTCCGGAAAGACCAGGAGGCAGATCAACACTGCAAGAATGGAGAAGACAGCGGCCAGGACGCCCACTCGACGCCCGAGGAAATAACCCGCGATCAGTACTGGAAGATAATAAAAGTTCAGGATAATGAACTTTTCTTCGATGAGATAGGTTCCCACAAAGGCAGCGATCAGAATGATGCCAACTAAGATCTTTTCAAAGTGTCGCAAAATAATCTGTTTGAACTGTTCCATGCATTCCCTCCTGTTCGGTCATTCAGCTTTCAAATACTGATCGGCTCGTAATAAACCACCTTTCTTCTTTCAATTGGAAACCTCAACGTAATTAGGATCCTCGGTTTTTTCGGATCGACTTCGTAAGTCATTCTGCCATGATTGTTTTGAAGAATTTCTTTCACTAATTGTAAGATTAACTTCGTGGTTCCATGCTCCTGGGTGGTAGAACTTTCTCCAACATTTTTTAGCGGGTCCGATGGGTTGCCCATAAACCCGACAGCCGCTTCAATGTACCCACCATTCTTCTTTGGCGAAATCTGTCTGTCAGGTCCGCCATCATGGAAATTGAAAGATTTTATCAGAAAACCGATTGTCCCTCCGGGTGGAGTGGAGAGGATGGCATACTGCAGGATAGAATTCAGAACAAACCTCACCTGTTCATCGTGGATAAACGTCTCAGGAAGATCCTCTTCACATTTCTTGAATATCTTTATCTTCTTACCCTGAATCTGTTTCTGGTTGGCATCCAAAACTTGTTCGAGAATAATAGAAAGCGTGTTTGATTTTATAATGGGGCTATTGATATGGATGTAATTTAATAAACTGTTCAACACGGAATCGATTTGCCTGATGTCCTCGGTAATACTCTTTTGGGCAACCTTTCTGAATTCCGCATCGTTAAATCGATCCGCTGAAAGAGCTGAAGTATTCTTGATGGAGATGAGAGTATTCTTAATAGAATGGACTAATTCAACTAAAAAAGAAGACATAAATGGACTATCCTGATCTCTTAGAGCGTCCTTCTCTTGGGATGCGGTGGAACCCGAACCAGCCTGTTTGAGAATAGAGCCCAACGGATTCTCCGCTCTTTCCGTCTCAAAGGAATCATTTCCTACTTGAGTACTGTCAGTCTTTTCATCAATGACCTTTAAGAAAGGCGGTTTCCTATTTTTTTCTGCAGATGAACTGGTTTGCATGAAGTATTCCTCTTAGATTGGTTTTGAAGTTTATGTCTCGCTTTCTTCCACAAGAAGTCGTTTCAGTTTTTGATGTTCTTCTTCTAAAATATGGATGAATTTTAATCCAAGCTCGTATTCCTGCCGGTTTTCCTGCCAAGAGATATCTTTTCGAACCACCTCCGCTAAGACTTCAAAATTAGCCAATTCGAATCCCTTCGGGAATAAAACAGCAATATTTAGCTTCGCACCCACAGGCATGTCTTTGACAGAATGGACGAGAAGGCCCGATTCACTGGCGTTGATGACCAGACCTCCATGGGCCTTAGAAGCATCCAGCACGCGGTATTCCAGAGGTAAATCCATATTAAACCGTGGATGTTTTCTTCTCTCTTTTGTATGATTAGAATCCAAGATCAAACCCTCCCTGATGATCAATGGTATGAAGCCAGTTCTTCTTCCATGATTCTCTTACAGCAAAGATGATGCCATTCTATAAAAAGCTTTATAACTCATTGAAACAAATAACTTTTTAGACTACACCCAGGCTCGAAATATTTATTTAACATACCAAAATTTGTCTTCCTCCTGTATGAATCTATTAAAAGCGAGATGGAAGATTTTCATTGACTTTTCCGTAAGAATTTTAATACATTGTAACGGGAAGGAAATTCGAATGAGCCCTGGAAAGCATCTTACAACGGCGGGAAGGAAAGCGAGACAATCCAAGCTAAAATCCAAAGAAGGTATCTTCATCGTCGAGAGAAGAAAAGATCCTCGTTTTACCCTTGAGCTTCCTATGGATTATTCCATCGAGAGTGTGGATCGCTATGGGGGGGTTGCCGCCAATGCAAGTAAAGGAGGGCTCCTCGTCTATCTACCCGAAGCGATCGTTGTAGGGACTTCGTTGAAAATTGAGATCCTCTTTGCGAAGGGATCGGAATTGAATTCGGTCAGGGCGATCGCAAAAGTGGTTTGGTCGGATTTGGCACCCAGGGAAATTTGGGGAGAATATCGGTATGGATTGGAATTTCAATCTTTCCAGGAAGGCGATTTACAGAAATTGAAGAGGTTGTTGAAGGAGGTGGGAGAAAAAAAGAGCCGACAAAACGAGAAAAAGAAGTAGATAGGCGATTCGTTTGAGTTTTAAAGCCCATTTTAGCCATCAGGGTTTATCCGTTTTACATTAAGGTCTCAAGAATTCCTTTCAGGTAACCGATGCTTCGACTGGCGACTGTGAGCGGGTCGGGACTGAAATCGAATACCTCCACAGAAATATAATTCCTATAGCCATTCTTGACTAAATGCTTCAAAATCGGGATGAAGTTCGTCTCTCCAAAACCCGGTCCCCTTCCGTTGGCATCGTTGACATGCACATGGCGGAGGTATCCCGAGTCCATGGCCCTCAGGAGAGCTTCCGAGGCCGACTTTTCCTGGATCGACGCACTTCGGCAGTCGAAGACCATTTTGAAGTTGGGGTGTCTTATTTCCTTCGCCAGTTGGATGGCTTCTGCGACGGTATTGATGAAGTTGGTATTGACATGAGCGAGCGGCTCGATACAGTAGAGAACATTTCTTTTTTGGGCGGCCTTAAGACATACCTTAAAGGTCTCCTTTGCAAAATCCCATGATTCCTCAAGGTCCCATCCGTCTTGAACGGTCCGCTGGTGCGGAGAGCCGTGAACCAGAATCTTCCCTCCGATATCGGCACAGAAGTGGATGAGTGCTTCCATATATTCCTGCGTCCGGATGCGGATGATTTCATCGGGATGGTTGATGGAGAGCCCTTCTGGCTTCGCTAACAACCAATGGAGGCCGACGATCTCGATCCCGCTCTCCTCCGCCGCCTGGCGGATCGCTTTTCGCCTCTTCGGAGGGATTTCAGTCACCGAGTCTGCCAAGGTGTAAGGAGCGATCTCAACCCCGTCATAACCTAATGGAGCGGCATACTCAAAAACTTTTTCAATCGGCCATCCCTGGAAAAGCTCGTTGCAAATCGAAATCTTGATTGGATTTTTTCTACGCATCGTTCTCCCCCCTGTTTTCCGCGCAATCCTTCCCCGCCTGAATTTCTTTCCTTTTCACTCCAAGAGAACTTAAATATCTTTCGATATGCGCCTCGAGCATAGACCAGTAATCCGTTTCATACCGTGTCAGGGTATGATAGAGCCTCTCCCTGAAGAGGTATCCTCCGGATTGGTTCTTGGCATTGAGCAAAGCTCCATATGTGATGTGGAGTAGCTGTCTGCAATCCTCTCGGTCGAGAAGGGCAGGGAGGTCCTCATCGCTTAGCCCTTCAAGCTTCGGAATCCGGTTCAGGTCAGCCGTCGCATGGTCAGGCTTCGATGCCTCAATCCATTCAGAAAGTGCGAATGAATGCATCTCCTTGTAGAGAACAGGATGGACGAAAGCGATGAGCCGCATTGCTTCGACCCAACTTGTGTCGGCTAGCTTAAAATGCAGAAACCTCTTCGACAGCCCCCCAATGTCAGAAAGAAGGGAAAACTTATCTCCCGCGGAATGAATGGATATTTTGTATCTATAATCTTTGGCGATGAGAACATGTCGATAAAATTGTTGGCGGAAGGTCTCCAGATCCCCTTTAAGATCGACGCCCCTATGGAACTCTCCGGGAAATTGCGGTGCGAGGGACTGAATATGAACGCCTCGATGGCTCAATTCAAGGGCGAAGAAGAAGTGGTTTTCCGGTGAGGTCGGAACGGAGGCCCCATCCAGCGATATTTCAAGATCAATGTGACCCTGATTTTTTCTTGGAAGACGAATCCATTCATAAACCTCTTCAGTGAAATCGAGCGCTTTGCAAAAGAGGAGGGCATTCCTCTTAACGCCTTCCTCGTCAAATCGGATGGAGAATTCTCCCTCAGTACTTCTGAATACGAATTCTTTGTCTAAGAATAGATGAAGGATTACTTTTGCGTCGCCTTCATCGATTTCTTCTCTAAACTTTCGATCGACCAACTCGTTGGGCTGCCGGAGAACTTCGACGTCCATTTTTCCAGAAAGGTCGAGCGTAATCATGGAGGCTCCTGCATCCACCGCACGCTTAACCTCCTCGAGGGATTTCAGGTGGTCCCCGTCTGCTCCATAGCCTTCCTGATAATTCTCCTGAAAGGCTGCCCAGGCAGCGTCCTGGATCAAGTGGGTAAGATTTCTCTCCTTTCGCTCCTCTTCTTTGGCGGATTGCTGTACCAGAACTGGATGAGCATGAAATTTTCTGACGGCTCGAATGTGTCCCGGGGTGGCTAACCCAAGTCGATCTCCGGCGCCGATGGTCATCGGATAGTTCCGAAGGGAGATCGGTTTTGTGTAAGGAAAGAGGTCCATCAGGCACTCCGTGTTTTCTCTTGAGAGATCACAAACCTTGAGTGAGGATGATTGGTGGTAACAATCTCCTTGAAAAACATCCTTGAGGACATGACTTTTCTCTCCCAGGACTGCTAATTTTACAGCCTCTGATGTTCGAATCAATCCATACCATAATCCATTTTTCGAGCAGAAAGACCTTGGGTAGATTTTCAGAAGGTCAATGGGAAATGCTTTGAGGGACCGGAGAATTCGATCCTGGGCAAAAGCTTCGTCTTCGTTAATCGATCTCACAGCCCTTTTCTCTGAGCATCGCAGCGAGTAAGACTTTCTGTTCTCCTTTAAGAGAGTAGGAAGCGCAAAGGGCCCTGAATTTTTCTTTTGAGAAGATCTTTCTCTTTTTCATTTTTTCCAAACTCTTAAAGAATTCTTCAAAGGACTTGAGGTGGGCAAATTCTGGGAGATCCCTCATCATCACCGCTCCTCGCCTTCCAGCTAATCCCCATAGATAGATGAGTTCGGAAACGGGAGAGGCGACCACCGGATGGGAACCTCCGGGGATGCCAAAGATACTCTTATCCTCAATGAGAAAGGCCTTCATCAATCTCTTACCATCCATGAGAAGCTGGACGCCATAGGGCCCGATCTGATCTCTGGGTCCCTTTCTCCAATTGAAGCGGTGATAATAGACCTCTTCATGACTTGACTCTCCTAATTGAGGTTTTTCCCTGTCGTGTAGATGGGGAGGCGTTCCCGACCAGAAACCCGGGGGGTTATATGTTTCCCCAACAACCAGGTTCGAGCTGGCATCCTTCGGGCTGATCAGGGGAGTAACATTCCTACGCCAGACCCACTCCCCTCTCGAGACCGACTGCACTTGTTGATTCGACAGAAAAAATGCAGGTTTTTCTTTAAGGGCAGGGGCTTCAAAGAAGGCAACCTCTCCCTTTCCCCGTATTCTCAATCTCGAATTGCAGGGGATGTAAAGAGCAGAAGCGTTCGATTTTCCTGAAGCGCCTGAAAAAGGCCCGCCCATTCTCTTTCCAGAAAATCGTTTTCCATTCACCTCTGCCTCGAACTTCCCTTCCTGAGGAACGAGAACAATCTCCTTTCCCTTGGTCTCTCTCGTAATAAAATGAGAACTGAGTTGATAAATTCCGAACCCCAGGATTTCAAGGGGGACATCCTCCCGAAGGGGGTCTAAAATCAACCCGCTCTCTTTCCCATCGTATTGGATGTGCGGATTGACTTTACCCCGTTCGATCTTTCGAGCATATTTCTTGAGCGTGCTTTCCATAAACAGAAACTCCTCGTCTTTAACCCCCCTCTATTGCCCCCCTTAAGGTAAGGGGGGATGAAGGGGGGTTATGGACCTTATTGTCTGAGTAATCAGGAGAGCTTCTTCAGAGCCCTCTATTGAATTATATTCCTGAATTCTCTTGGCTGTCAATTTTGGAGATTTCTGACCCCCCAAAATTTCTGATTACACGCATGAGGGAACATTGAGAAATCACAAAAATCTGTCTAATTGGTTACGGCCGGTTGGCTTTCCGGAAACGATGAAAATTGACACTGGGTAGGGGAGGCTTTGGCCTCCCCATTGGGCGACTAAAGTCGTCCCTACACCGACACGAATCACTGACAGGGTCACGTTATTTTCTAACCAATGGTTTTGAAATCTGAGTAATCAAGAGAGCTCGAAGTAGTTTTTCAGAGGTCTCTTTCGATTAGCTTGACATTTTATCTCCATCCTCATAATAATTGAACAAACCGGAAGAGAAACCAAAGATGATCAAAGAAGAGGTTGCCGCTGCGTTAAGGGGTCTTCTGAACATCGAAGAGGTACCCTTCAATGTGCCTCCGCAGAAGGAGTTAGGAGATTTCTCCAGCGCGGTCTGTTTGTCTATGGCGAAACAGAGAAAGCAGGCTCCGATGAAGATCGCTCAGGATGTGGCTGAGCGATTGAAGTCGAACCTGCCGCCCTATATTCAAGACGTCGGCGTTTCTCCCCCTGGTTACCTCAATTTTAAAGTGGATTGGTCGGCATTGGCTCAAGACCTCATCCCCCGAATCCTTCAGGAGGGCGAATCTTTTGGAAAGCCTGCTTCAGGAACGAAGAAAAAAGTCTTCATCGAACATACGAGCGTGAATCCCAACAAGGCAATGCATATCGGCCATCTCAGGAATTCGGTTTTGGGAGACACGGTGGCCAGAGTTTTCAACTGGCTCGGCTTTTCAACGGAGGTTTGCAACTACATCGATGACACAGGTCTCCAGGTGGTCGATGTGGTAACAGCCCTCCTTTACCTCGACCCGCCTTCCTATACTGAGGCGTCCGGCTTTGGTCCCATCTGGGAGAAAATCCCCGGAGATCAACCTTTTGATTACTTCTGCTGGGACCTCTACGCCCGGTTCCAGAATGAACTCGAGAAAAAACCTCCTCTCCTTGAGAAGAGGGAAGAAGTTCTCCACAAGATCGAAGGAGGAATCGACCCTGTGGCTGTTTTTGCGAAAGAGTTAGCCACAAAAATTGTTTGGTCTCATCTGGAAACGGTGGCTCAGCTCTCGATTTTTTACGACCTTCTCAATTGGGAGTCCGATATCATTGTTCGCGGATTTTGGGGAGCCACGTTTGAGATTCTGAAAGAGAAGAATGCTCTTCGATATGAGACAGAGGGTCCGAATGAAGGTTGCTGGGTGGTCCCTTTCGGCGGGATTGTTGAGACGGCTGAAGGTGTGAAGAGTTTGGACAAGATCCTTGTTCGATCGAATGGCAGTGTCACCTATACAGCGAAAGATGTTGCCTACCAGCTCTGGAAGTTTGGTCTACTCAAGAAGGATTTTTTATACAGGCGCTGGGGTTTACAGGCCAATGGAGAGACCCTCTGGACCACGGCCAAAGATGGTGAACCAGCGGAAAAGCATTCAAGAAGGTTTGGCTGCGCCGAAATGGTCATCAATGTTATTGATACCCGACAAAGTTATCCTCAGCAAGTCGTCAGGGAATGCCTGCGACAGATGGCGTTTGAGAAAGAGGCGGAAGCCTCGACCCATTTGGCCTATGAAGTGGTTAATCTTTCCCCACAGGCTGCCCGGCTTCTGGGCGTGGAGGAGACTGAGGAGAAGAAAGCCTATGCCATGTCAGGCCGCGCTGGAACTGGAGTGAAGGCAAAAGATTTCATCGAGATGGTGAAGCAGAAGGTGATCGAGAAAGCGGATCATCCCTTGGAGGAAGGCGCGGCCTCTTCTCTGGCATCCGCGGCGATCCGGTACTATTTGCTCAAATTTTCATTGGAGAGTCAGATTGTCTTTGATTTTGACGAGGCCCTGAAGACAACAGGAGACACAGGAATCTATTTAGAGTATGCTCACGCCCGCGCGTGCAGCATCCTGAGAAAAGCGGCAGAGCAAAAGACCGATCCCAGATGGAGCGGAGATTGTGCTCCGAAAAAATTGACCGAAACGGAAAGAGATCTTCTGGATGCCCTATCGAATTTTTCTTCCGCTCTTGCCAGGATTCGCAAGACATTAAGGGTGTCTCAGTTGACAGAATACGCCTTTGACCTGGCGACGTCCTTTACCAATTTTTACGAACATCCGGATCCAGGAGCCGACGTCCAAGTTCCGTTCATCCATCTTCAAGATCAGAAACTTCAGAACTTTCGTCTCTCGTTAGTTGTGGCATTTCAAAAGGTGATGGCCAATGTGCTCAACCTGATGGGAATGCCCACGCTCCAAAAAATATAAGGACGCTAAGCGCTTAGCGCTATGCGCATAGCGTAAAACGGAGGTGAAGCCATGGATCGGAGAAAAAGAACATTGCCGAGGGGATGGTATCCTATTGATAAGAACGAGTGTCAGAGGGAGATCGAATCCTATTTAGAGGGATGGTCACCTTCTCGGCTTCCTCCGAACAAAGGATTGGGAGGAATTGTTCCCCACGCAGGCTGGTATTTTTCCGGTAAGCTTGCGGCAAGGGTCTTCCATAGCCTCAAGCTGAAAAGCAAGGCGCAAGTGGTTGTTCTTTACGGTGGTCATCTTTCTACGGAGGACGTTCCCCGGATTGTGGCCGAAGAAGCTTGCGAGACTCCATTCGGTGACATTGAGATTCATGAAGGGTTTGTAAAGAATCTAATGAAAAAGATGGACGTTAGAAAGGAGAGTCCGACCAGCGGGGATAACACGATTGAGATTCAACTGGCTATGGTAAAATATTTCTTCCCGGAGGCAAAGCTTGTCGCCATCCGGGCTCCACTTTCTCCTAAAGCCGACACACTAGGAAAAGAAGTTGCTGAGATTTCAAAGAAGGAAGGGATTTCGATCCTTGCGATCGGATCCACTGATTTGACTCACTACGGTCCTAACTATGGATTCTTAGCCAAGGGGATCGGCCCGGCTTCTGTGAAGTGGGTGAAGGAAGAAAACGATAAAGGGTTTGTTGATCGAGCGCTGAAAATAGACCCAAAAGGGCTTTTAAAACATGCTCTAGAAAATGATAGCGCATGCAGTGCAGGAGCAGCAGTCTCTGCCATGGCCACCTGCAAGGCCCTGGGAGCCGAAAAGGGGATACTTCTCGATTACTATACGAGCTACGATATCATGCCTGACGATAGTTTTGTGGGTTACGCGGGAATTTTATTTTAGTCCAAATAAATTGGAAGAAGGAGATGTGAAGCGATGGAAAAGAAAAAGATCATCTGTCTGTTCCTTTTTGTTGTTCTTATGCTCGTTTTTTCTTCATGCCACTCTCGCAAAATTACGGATGTGAAACCCGCCATGACGAAGGAGAAAGTGATTTCTTTGTGGGGAGAAACAAACCGCATGTATCAAAAGAATGCGGATGGGTTCGTTTTTGAAGTATGGGAATATCATTTTGCTGCCTCTGACACAATCTGTTCGGTTATTTTTGTTCAAGATAGAGTCGCTCGCGTGGAATGTCGTCCCGAGTAGAAAAGGTAGTATTTACGATAAGAGATTCGGCCACGCCCTAAACCATATCCTTACAATAAAACGTTTCAATGATAATCGCTAATGCCTCACTCATCCGGGGGGAACAATGGGTAGGGGAGGCTTCAGCCTCCCTATTAAAGGCGACTAAAGTCGCCCATACCCCGCTTAAGTGAGGCATTACGATAATCGCTTCTTGTTGACATTCCTGTCAAAAAATAGTAGTTTTTTCCCAACAGGGGAGTAAAAAAACCTTTTAAATAACCTTAATTTTTCCTTACTTTTGTGGAGTTTTTGGGGGAAACTCCATGACCACACAAGAAGTTAAGCGCAAACTGGTTGCCATCCTAAGCGCGGATGTGAAAGGGTATAGCCGCCTCATGGAAGAGGATGAGAAGGGCACAGTCCGCACTCTGAATGCTTATAAAGAAGTGATGACAAACTTCATTCAACAGCACCATGGAAGGGTGGTGGATGCTCCTGGGGATAATGTTCTTGCTGACTTTGCCAGTGTCGTGGATGCTGTTGAGTGTGCTGTCGAAATTCAGAAGGAACTTAAGACCCGAAACGCTGAGCTACCGGAAAATCGGAGGATGGAGTTTCGGATCGGTGTCAACCTTGGGGATGTGATCGAGGATGGAGAACAGATATTAGGAGATGGAGTCAATATCGCTGCCCGCTTGGAAAGTCTGTCTGAAGCAGGGGGCATCTGCATTTCTGGAACTGCTTATGACCATGTGGAGAATAAGCTATCTCTCGGATATCAGTATCTTGGGGAACAGGCTGTTAAGAACATCGCAAAACCAGTTCGCGTATATCGAGTTCTAATGGAGCCTGAAGAAGCAGGCAAGATGATCGGCGAGAAAAAAGCTAAACCAAAACGATGGCAGAAGCTTGCTTTAGGTTTAATAGTCGTTGTGATTGTGGTAACCGCTGCCATAATAATCTGGAAATTTTATACGCCTTCCGGTCCTCAACCAGAAGTGGCTTCTAAGGAGAAAATTGCAGTCGCCCCATCTGAGAAACCTTCAGTAACTGTTCCTACTTCTCCCGCCCCTTCAGTAGAGCCAGCACTCAAAGAAAAGGTAACACCTCCATCACCCGAATAAGTTGCTAAACCTACGGCTCCACCTGCTCCTAAAATGGAAGTTGCCTCCAAAGAAAAGATGGCTTTTCCCTTGCCCGATGTGCCTTCTATTGCCGTAATGCCCTTTGTGAACATGAGCGGTGACC
>Ga0335070_10005918_pt1 | contig 14420 bp, 15 predicted proteins | sample Lox_Sample_13_FD_206722 | JGI IMG/M metagenome (GOLD analysis project Ga0335070, IMG submission 206722) | Soil microbial communities from Loxahatchee National Wildlife Refuge, Florida, United States - Lox_Sample_1.3 | ecosystem: Environmental > Terrestrial > Soil > Wetlands | place: USA... | reverse complement strand
CGATCTCCCCCGGAATCATGGGCATGGCCGCCTCGCTCAGCGGATCGGGTTGTGGACGGTCACCAGCTTGGTGCCGTCGGGAAAGGTCGCCTCGACCTGGATCTCGTGGATCATCTCGGCGACGCCTTCCATGACCTGGCCGCGCTTCAGGACCGCGCCGCCGTCGCGCATCAGCTCGGCGACGCTCTTGCCGTCGCGCGCGCCCTCGACGACGAAGTCGGTGATCAGCGCGACCGCCTCGGGATGGTTGAGCTTGACGCCGCGCTCGAGCCGCCGGCGCGCGACAGTCGCCGCCATGGCGATCAGCAGCTTGTCTTTCTCCCTCGGCGTCAGATGCATAGGCCGCTCCCCTCGATCGCGTCTGCTTCTTCGCTCAGACCTGCCAGACGCGCGGCACGGCGGCGGGCAGGCCGGCGGCCTCGGCGCGCAACGCCGACCAAAGGCGCGCCATCGTCCGCCGCAGCGGCGCCGTCTCCTCGGCCAAGAGTCGCGCCACCAGCACCGGCCCGATACAGGTCGCGCCGCCGCGCGTTCCCGACTCTTCGACGAGATCGCGCACGAAGGCAAGGCACTCGGCGGCATCGGCCGCGACATAGAGCAGCGTCGCATGGGCGATCGCGCCGCCGAAGCCGGCGGGATGCGCGCGCAGGGCCGGGATGTCGTCGGCGAGGCGCAGCGCGTCGGCCCAGACCAGGCGCCCGCCGACGCGCACCACCCAGCGGTCGTCGAACAGGCCGCGGTCGAAGCGCTCGCCGCGCGCGGTGCGGCCCTGCACGACGACATCGCCGGCCATGAGCCGCGCGCCGCGCTCGACCGCGATTTCCGTGCTGCGCTCGAGGCGCGCGCCGTCGAACAGGATGGTTTCCTGGGGCAGGTATTCGAGCCAGCCGCCGTCGCCGACGGCCAGCCGGACCTCGAGCCGGGTTGCGGGCCCGAGCGAGCGGTAGACCTTCTCCGCCGACTGGCCGGTGACCACGGCGCGGGCGGCGTCCTTCAAGGCGATGTCAAGCGCGAGGCGGTCGCCGCCGGCGAGGCCGCCGGCGGTGTTGGCGACGATGGCCGTGGTCAGCTCGCCGGGATCGACGCGCGGAAACAGGATGCGGCAGGGATCGCGCTGATAGAGATGGGCGAGCGCGGCCGCGCCGTCGCGGCCGCTGAGGACGAGCTCGCCCGCGCCATGGGCGCGTTGGAGCGAAGGTTGGACGGCGAGGAGCACATGAATTCTCGGCGCTTCAGACCGTAAGATAACGGCGCACCTCCTGCTCGTCCATCGCCGACCGCTCGCCGGCCAGCACGACCTGGCCGCGGTCCATGACGGCGAAGGCATCGGCGAGGTCGCGCGCGAACTCGAAATACTGCTCGACCAGCACGATCGCCATGTCGCCGCGCGCGGCGAGGCCCCGGATGACCTGCTCGATGAGCTTGATGATCGAGGGCTGGATGCCCTCGGTCGGCTCGTCGAGGATCAGGACCTGCGGCTTGGTCGCGAGCGCGCGGGCGATGGCGAGCTGCTGCTGCTGGCCGCCCGAGAGGTCGCCGCCGCGCCGGTTGAGCATGTCGGCCAGCACCGGGAACAGCTCGTAGAGGCTCTCGTCGATGAAGCGCTTGCCGCGCGGCAGCAGGCCGAGGCCGGTCTCGAGATTCTCGCGCACGGTCAGGCGCGGGAAGATGTCGCGGCCCTGGGGCACGAGGGCGAAGCCGGCGCGCGCCCGCTCATAGGGACGGAGTCCGTCAAGGTCGCGGCCGTCCCAGCGCACATGGCCGCTGCGCGTCGCCGCCAGGCCGAAGATGGCGCGCAGCAGCGAGGTCTTGCCGACACCGTTGCGACCGAGCACGCAGGTGATCTGGCCGCGCCTGGCGGTCAGCGACACGTCGCGCAGCGCATGGCTCGCGCCGTAGAAGAGATTGATGCGCTCGACCTCCAGCATCGCCTAGCGTCCCAGATAGACTTCGATGACCTGGGGATTGTTCTGGACCGACTCGACCGAGCCCTCGGCCAGCACCGAGCCCTCGTGCAGCACGGTGACGCGCGCGCCGAGATTGCGCACGAACTCCATGTCGTGCTCGACCACGACCAGCGTGTGCTTGCCGGCGAGCTCGAGGATCAGCTCTGCCGTCGCGTGGGTCTCGTGGTCGGTCATGCCGGCGACCGGCTCGTCTAGTAGAAGAAGCTGGGCGTCCTGGACCAAGAGCATGCCGATCTCGAGCCATTGCTTCTGGCCGTGGCTGAGCCGCCCGGCCGGCTCGTGCGCGCGACCGGCCAAACCGATCGTCTTGAGCGTCTCGTGGATGCGGTCGCACTGATCGCCCATGAGGCGCGCGAACAGCGTCGGCCAGGCGCCGCGGTTCTCCTTGAGCGCCAGCTCGAGATTCTCGAAGACGCCGAGATTCTCGAACACCGACGGCTTCTGGAACTTGCGGCCGATGCCGAGATTGGCGATCGCCGTCTCGTCGAGGCGCGTCAGGTCGACCGTGCCGTTGAACACCACCTCGCCGAGGTCGGGCTTGGTCTTGCCGGTGATGACGTCCATCATGGTCGTCTTGCCGGCGCCGTTCGGGCCGATAATGGTGCGCAGCTCGCCCGGATCGATGATCATCGAGAACGCGTTGAGCGCCTTGAAGCCGTCGAAGCTGACGGTCACGCCGTCGACGTAGAGCAGCGAGTCGTGCCGCGCCGGAGCCGCCGTCTCGACGGGCGCCGCCTCGGGCGGCGTCGTCTGCGGCAGGGTCTCGGCGAGACTGATGCCGGGCACGGTCAGGCCTCGCTCGTCGCGATGGCGAGGCGCCGGGCGCGGCTGTCGCGCACCTGCTGGACCAGGCCGACGATGCCTTTGGGCAGGAGGAGGGTCACGACGACGAACATGGCGCCGAGCGCGAACAGCCATAGCTCGGGCGCGGCGCCGGTCAGCCAGGTCTTGGCGCCGTTGACCAGGAGTGCGCCGATCAAGGCGCCGATCAGCGTGCCGCGGCCGCCGATGGCGACCCAGATCGCCACCTCGATCGAGTTGGCCGGCGAGAACTCGGAGGGATTGATGATGCCGACCTGCGGCACGTAGAGCGCGCCCGCGACGCCGGCCATGCAGGCCGACAGAGTGAACACGATCAGCTTGTAGTTCTCGACCCGGTAGCCGAGGAAACGCGTGCGCGACTCGGCGTCGCGGATCGCGACCAGGATCTTGCCGTATTTCGAGGTGACGACGAAGCGGCAGACGGCGTAGCCGAGCGCGAGCGCCACGACCGAGCTCGCGAAGAGGGCGGCGCGCGTCGCGTCCGACTGCACGTTGAAGCCGAGGATGTCCTTGAAGTCGGTCAGGCCGTTATTGCCGCCGAAGCCGAAATCGTTGCGGAAGAAGGCGAGCAGCAGCGCGAAGGTCAGCGCCTGGGTGATGATCGACAAGTAGACGCCGGTGACGCGCGAGCGGAAGGCGAACCAGCCGAAGACGAAGGCGAGCACGCCCGGCACCAGCAATACCATCAGCGCCGCATAGGCGAAGTGGTCGAAAAAGTACCAGGAGAGCGGCAGCTCCTTCCAGTTCAGGAACACCATGAAGTCGGGCAGGACCGGGTCGGCGTAGACGCCGCGCGTGCCGATCTGGCGCATCAGGTACATGCCCATGGCGTAGCCGCCGAGTGCGAAGAACGCGCCATGGCCGAGGCTCAGGATGCCGGCGAAGCCCCATACCAGGTCGAGGCTGAGCGCGAGCAGGGCGTAGCAGACATATTTGCCGAGCAGCGCGACGATATAGGTCGAGAGATGCAGCGGCGAGCTGGCCGGCAGGGCGAGATTGAGGATCGGCACGCCGACGGCAATCACGCCGAGCAGGGCGAGGAAGACGAGAGCGCCGTTGTCGAACGGCCGGCTCATCGGCGTCGCGGTCACGCTTCCACCGCCCGGCCCTTGAGCGCGAATAGCCCGCGCGGGCGCTTCTGGATGAACAGGATGATGAGCACGAGGATGGCGATCTTACCGAGCACGGCGCCGGCATAGGGCTCGAGGAACTTGTTGGCGACGCCGAGGCTCAATGCGCCGACCAGCGTGCCCCAGAGATTGCCGACGCCGCCGAACACCACGACCATGAAGCTGTCGATGATGTAGCCCTGGCCGAGATTGGGGCTGACATTGTCGATCTGCGACAGCGCCACGCCGGCGATGCCGGCAATGCCCGAGCCGAGGCCGAAGGTCAGCGCGTCGACCCGGCTGGTGCGGATGCCCATGGCCGCGGCCATCGGCCGGTTCTGGGTGACGGCGCGCATCTCGAGGCCGAAGCGCGTGTAGCGCAGCAGCGCGAGCAGGGCGACGAACACCGCCGCGGTGAACAGGATGATCCAGAGCCGGTTGTAGGTCACGGTCATTTGGCCGAATTGGAACGCGCCGCTCATCCACGTGGGCGCGCCGACCTCTCGGTTGGTCGGACCGAAGATCGTGCGCACCGCCTGCTGCAGGATGAGCGACAGGCCCCAGGTCGCGAGCAGCGTCTCGAGCGCGCGGCCGTAGAGGAAGCGGATGATCGTGCGCTCGATCAGGATGCCGACGGCGCCGGCGACCAGAAAGGCGAGCGGCAAGGCGATGACCAGCGAATAGTCGAACAGCGAGGGGTCGTTTCGACGGATCGTCTCCTGCACGACGAAGGTCGTGTAGGCGCCGAGCATGACCATCTCGCCATGGGCCATGTTGATCACGCCCATGACGCCGAAGGTGATGGCGAGGCCGATCGCGGCCAGCAGCAGGACGGAGCCGAGCGACAGGCCGTACCAGGCGTTCTGGACCATGTTCCAGAGCGCGAGATGGTCCTGGATCGCCTTGATCGCGGCGTCGGCGGCGGCCTTGACCGCGGCCGGCGTGTCGGCCGGCAGCCCGCGCAGCATGGCCAGCGCGTCCTGGTCGCCGCGGTCGCGCAGCGTCTCGACGGCGGCGATGCGGTCGGCCTCCTTGGCGTCGGCCATACCGACCACGATCGCGGCGCGCGCCTGCCTCATGACCTGCTTGATCGAGCCGTCCTGCTCGCGCTCGATCGCCTTGTCGAGCGCCGGCAGGGCGCTCTCCTGGCGCGACTTGAAGACGGCCTGGGCGGCCTCGAGCCGCCGGCCGGGATCCGGCGTCATGAGCGTCAGGCTGCCGATCGCGGCGTCGAGCGCGCCGCGTAGGCGGTTGTTGAGCCGGACATTGTCGATGTCGGCCGGCGGCGTGCCGACGACCGGGGCGCCGGTCGCGGCGTCGTAGAGCTTGCCGGCCTTGTCCTTGATGAAGACCTTCTTGGCGTCGGCGCTGTAGAGGAGGCGCGCGTCCTGCAGCGCCTCGAGAATGCGCGGCGCGAGCGGGTTGCCGCTGGCCGCGATGGCGACGATGGCGTCGCCGGTGTCGCTGAACGAGTCCGCGGTGAAGCCGGCCAGCGCGTCGTCGAAGGCGTCAGCCAGGGCGGGTGCCGCTCCGGCGGCGAGCCAGAGCGCGGCACAGGCGACGACGATCAGGCCTCGATGCAACGCGCGCATGTTTTTATCTTCGGCGGTGGGGACGGGAAGCGGCTACCTGCCGCTTCCCGTCGCCTCAAGCGAACCAGGAACCTGCAGCAGCGCTCAGGCGCCGCCGCACTTCTTGGTCACCATGTTGTAGTTGCCGCACTTCAGCTTGATCCAGTCGGCCTCGAGATCCTTCGAGCCGGGCAGGTAGTCCGACCAGGCGTCGCCCGGGACCAGGCCCTTGGTCTTCCACACCACGTCGAACTGGCCGTCGCCGCGGATCTCGCCGATGAACACCGGCTTGGTGATGTGGTGGTTCGGCAGCATGGTCGAGGTGCCGCCGGTCAGGTTCGGCGCGGTGATGCCGGGCAGCGCTTCGATGACCTTGTCGGCGTTGGTGGTCTTCACCTTCTCGACCGCCTTCACCCACATGTTGAAGCCGATGTAATGCGCCTCCATCGGGTCGTTGGTGGTGCGCTTCGGGTTCTTGGTGAAGGCGTGCCACTGCTTGATGAACTCGGCGTTGGCCGGGTTCTTGATCGACTCGAAGTAGTTCCACGCGGCCAGGTGTCCGACCAGCGGCTTGGTGTCAAGACCGGCGAGCTCCTCCTCGCCGACCGAGAACGCGACGACCGGGATGTCGGTCGCCTTGATGCCCTGGTTGCCGAGCTCCTTGTAGAACGGCACGTTGGCGTCGCCGTTGATGGTCGAGACCACCGCCGTCTTCTTGCCGGCCGAGCCGAAGGCCTTGATCTTCGACACCTCGGTCTGCCAGTCGGAGAAGCCGAACGGCGTGTAGTTGATCATGATGTCCTCGGCCGCGACGCCCTTCTGCTTCAGATAGGCCTCGAGGATCTTGTTGGTGGTGCGCGGATAGACGTAGTCGGTGCCTTCCAGCACCCAGCGCTTCACCGAGCCGCCGTCCTTCGACATCAAATAGTCGACCGCGGGGATCGCCTGCTGATTCGGCGCGGCGCCGGTGTAGAACACGTTGCGCTCGCTCTCCTCGCCCTCGTACTGCACCGGATAGAACAGGATCGAGTCGAGCTCCTTGAACACCGGGAGCACCGACTTGCGCGACACCGAGGTCCAGCAGCCGAACACTGCGACCACCTTCTCCTTGGTGATGAGCTCGCGCGCCTTCTCGGCGAATAGCGGCCAGTTGGACGCGGGGTCGACGACCACCGCCTCGATTTTCTTGCCGAGCAGCCCGCCTTTCTTGTTCTGCTCGTCGATCAGCATCAGCATCACGTCCTTCAGCGTCGTCTCGCTGATGGCCATGGTGCCGGACAGCGAATGCAGGATGCCGACCTTGATCGTATCCTGTGATTGTGCCGGTGCCGCGAGCGCGACCCCGGCCACGATGCCAAGAAGCGCCGCCGCGCCTCGCAGTGTGCGAAGCCTGGTCATGAAGTACCCTCCCAGTTGAAGCCCCAAGTTGCTGCGTCGCAGCGCTGGTAAGGGGGCAAGAAGCGTGCCATGGGAACCCTCCTGGGCTGATTGGAGCTAATGCCTTGAGATCGCCGCGCGAATCTCCTCCCGGGTCGCGCCGAGGCGGGGCCCCCGCCTGGAAAACGTTCATATTTGATCAAGAATTATGCATGGGCAGAATTTAGCCGGCGATCTGCCTATGTTTTGAGCAACAATCGGCCGGGTGGATCCCCAGGACCTCGATATTTTTCGGCAGTTCGCGGGGAATCGGATGCGCGGCCGATGGCGGGCGGCGAAAAAGGCCGCTAGAAATTTCGGCTCCGCTCAAAACCTTCGGAATGGACAGCGCCATGGCCTATCGACCCTTCGATCTGACCGGCAAGGTCGCCGTCATCACCGGCGGCAACAGCGGCATCGGCCTCGGTATGGCCGAGGCGGTGGCGGAGGCGGGCGCCGAGGTCAGCGTCTGGGGCCGCAACGCCGAGCGCAACAAGCAGGCGGTCGCGCGCATCGCCGCAAAGGGCGTAAAGGCGACCAGCGTCGTCTGCGACGTGGCCGACCCCGAGGCGGTGAGGCGCGCCAGCGCCGCGACGCTCGACGCCCATGGCCGGATCGACGCCGCCTTCGCCAATGCCGGCGTCGACACCGGCTTCACGCCCTTCGTCGACATGACGCCCGAGGACGTGCGCCGCATCGTCGACATCAACCTCAACGGCACGCTCTTCACCTTCCAGGCGGCGGCGCGCCACATGATCGCGCGCGGCGGCGGCGGTGCGCTCGTCGCGACCTCGAGCATCGCGGCCATCGAAGGGCGGGCGCGCGGCGAGCACTATGCCGCGAGCAAGGGCGGCATCCTCTCGATGGTGAAGGCGCTCGCGGTCGAGATGGCGCGCTACGGCATCCGAGCGAACAGCATCGTGCCAGGCTTCATCGACACGCCCATGGCGGGCGAGGCGATCAACTCGCCGAAGTTCGTCGAGCGCGTGCTGTCGCGCGTGCCGATGCGGCGGTGGGGCAAGCCGGCTGACTTCGGCGCCATCGCGATCTATCTGATGAGCGACGCCAGCGCCTATCACACCGGCGACACGTTCGTCATCGACGGCGGCTACACGCTGTTCTAGCTCACGAGCCTGCGACAGCCTGCCGCGGGAGGAAGAAGTGACCGAGCCCGCGCTCCAGACCGTCACGATCAAGACCGTCCGCACCCCGACGCTCGACATCGCCTATGAGGAGCTCGGCCCGGCCGACGGCGCGCCGGTCATCCTGCTGCACGGCTTTCCCGACGATCCGCGCACCTGGGACGGCGTCGTTCTGCCGCTCGCCTTCGCCGGCTATCGGACCATCGTGCCCTATCTGCGCGGCTTCGGGCCGACGCGCTTCCGCGATCGGGCGACGCCTCGCTCGGGCCAGCAGGCCGCCGTCGGCCGCGACGCGCTCGACCTCATGGACGCGCTCGGCCTCGAGCGCGCGACGTTCGTCGGCTATGACTGGGGCGGCCGCGCCGCCTGCATCGCCGCGGCGCTCTGGCCGGAGCGGGTCAAGGCGCTGGTCGCGATCAACGGCTATCTGATCCAGAACATCGCGGCGGATGCCGTGACGCCGGCCGCGACCGCTCAGGAATACGCCCTCTGGTATCAGTGGTATTTCCACACCGAGCGTGGCCGCGCCGGGCTCGCCGCCAACCGCCGGCCGATCTGCCGTCTCCTCTGGCAGCTCTGGTCGCCCAACTGGCGCTTCGACGACGCGACCTATGAGCGGACCGCGGCCTCGTTCGACAATCCGGATTTCGTCGAGGTCACGATCCACTCCTACCGGCATCGTTACGGCGCGGCGCCGGGCGATCCGGCGCTCGCCTCGATCGAGGCGGCGCTCGCCGAACAGCCGAGCGTCGCGGCACCGACCGTGGTTCTGCACGGCGCGGCCGACGGCGTCGATCCGCCCTCGGGTTCCGAGAGCGACGCGCGCTTCTTCACCGGGCCCTATCGCCGCCAGGTCGTGCCCGTCGCCGGCCACTTCCTGCCGCGCGAGGCGCCCGACGTGATCGTCGCCGCCGTGCGCGAGCTTACGGCGCGCTGAGTCCGCGCAGCACCTGGCGCACCACCTGGCCGGCGCGGAACAGCACCATCTCCTGCCAGTCTTCCTTGTCGACGTGGAAGAAGTGGCGCGACTGCGCGCGGATGCGCTCGGCCTCGGGGCCGGTCCGCTGGCCGTAGCGCCGGCGCCAGCCTTCGGCGCGCAGCGCTTCGAAGCCGACCAGGAACGGCCGCGTGCCGAACTCGAGCGCGACGAGCGTGTAGTCTTTCCCCGCCAGAAGCCGCTCGTAGCCGTCATAGGTCGTGCCGTCGAGGTCGGACGAAACCGAGCCGCCGGCGCGCGGCTCCGTCATCGCGTCGCCATACCAGGCGCGGGCGCGCTGCTGCGCCGCGCTGCCCGCCGCGTGGAAGCACAGGACCTCGCCATAGCCATAGGGCCCGAGGCCGGTGTGCAGGTCGATCAGCGCGACGCGCTTGGCGCCGCCGAGGAACTGCGCCGCGATCGCCTCATGGGTCAGGCGCGACCAGCTCGGCTCGCCGCCGCCGAAGAACAGGCCGTCCGGGTGCGTGTACTGGCCGCGGCCGAGCGCGGTCTGGAACGCCATCTGGCCCTTCTCGGCGATGTACTCCTTGATCTTGGCGTCGGCCGCCTCGCGCACGGGCCCGCTCAGCTCGCGCGGGATGAGATAGGGGTCGAGATAGTCGTAGTCGGGGTTCTGCGGCAGCGGCTTCGCGAAATCGACGAAGTTGCGGTTGAGATCGACATGGCCTTCGGTCAGGCGCTGCTGCCAGGCGAAGCCATAGGGATTGATCGCGTGGACCAGCACGACGGCGGCGCCGGGCGCAAGCCGGTCGAAGACGTCGTTGTCGAGCAGGCCGAGCTGGCAGCCCGAGCCGCCAAAGCCCTCGACGCCATGGGTGCCGGAGACGACCAGCAGGATGGTCTCGGCGTCGGCCGGGCCGGCGCGCGCGACGTCGGTCGCGAGCGCGCCGCCGTCCGGCCCGCGCTCGGGATGGTCGAAGGTCGTGATTAAAAGGCCGCGGCTGTCGCACAAATCGCGAAAGCGCCGGCGCGCCTCGGCATAGTCGCGGGAGAAATAACGGGACAGGTCCATCGCGCGGCTCAGCCTTGGACGAACTCGATGATGGCGCCGCAGCCATGCTCGGGCGGCACGACGACGCTGTGCTCGCCCTGAACATGCGGCACACCATTGGCGTCGAGCAGCTTCTTTGTCGCGTCGAGCGAGGCGACGGCGAGCGCGAGGCCGACAAGGCCGGTGCCCTTGATGCGCGGGTCGGGCCTGACGCCGCCGTGCGTCGCGGCGAAGCGCGCGGGCGTGACGAAGCGGATCGGCGCCGTGCCGGAGTCGACCAGCAGGCCGTCGGCCTCGCGCTTCACGCGCGCCTTGCCGAGCGCGCGGCCGTAGATCTCGGCGAGCTCGGCCGGTCGCTCGGCCACGGCGGCGACGCCGACGATGGTGCGCGCGCCGTTCGGGTGATCGAGGGTCCCTGGAAGCCACACCACCTCGGGCGTGAAGTGCTGGCAGGCGAAGCCCATCATGCCGGGCAGGCGGTCCGGCGCCAGCTGCACGACGCAGAACTTCGCGTCCTTGCGGCCCTCGGCTGTATCGACCGGCCGGCCGAACTCGATCGGCGCCATCGGCGCCAAGCCCGCCTCGGCCCAGGCCTTGCCCACGGCGCGCGCGTCTTTCGTCTGCCAGGCATGCGCCATCAGGCCCTCGCGCTCGGTCAGCTTCTCGCGGAAGAGCGCGTTGGTCGGGTTGGGCTCGATCACCGCCAGCAGCTCGAAATAATTGCGGTTGCCGAGCATGATGCAGTGATTGGCCGTGCCCATGCCCGTGTGCCGGCCGCGCGCGGTCAGCGTGAAGCCGAGCTTCTGGAACTTCGCCTGGGCGTCGTCGAGGTCGCGCACGACGATGACGGCGTGGTCTAGTCCGGTGATGGCGTTGGTCACTTGTGCCTCGTCTCGTCTTCGGGTTATTCGACCGTGCCGCCGAGATAGGCGGCCTGGACGCGCGGGTCGTTCATGAGGGCGGCGGCCGGGCCGTCGAGCGCGATCCGCCCGCCCTCCATGATATAGGCGTGGTCGGCGACCGCCAGCGCCGCGCGCGCGTTCTGCTCGACCAGCAGGATCGCGGTGCCGGCGCGGCGGATGTCCCGGACCAGCTCGAGGATGCGGCGCACCACCAACGGCGCCAGGCCGAGCGACGGCTCGTCGAGCAGGAGAATCTTCGGCCCGCCGATGAGCGCGCGGCCGATGCACAGCATCTGCTGCTCGCCGCCCGACAGCGACCCGGCCTTCTGTCTCCGCCGCTCGGCCAGTACGGGGAAGAGCGCGTAGATGCGCTCGGCCTCGGCGGCGAATCTACCCTCGCTCAAGCGCAGCCCGCCGGCGCGCAGATTCTCGGCGACCGTCATGTCGGCGAAGAGCTGGCGGCCCTCCGGCGCCTGGCAGACGCCGCGCGCGAAGATCTCGTGCGACGGCAGGTTCGCGATCGGCTTGCCGGCGAACTCGATCGCGCCGCCGGCGCAGCGATAGACGCCCGAGATCGCGCGCATCATCGTCGTTTTGCCGACGCCGTTGCGGCCGAGCACGGCGACGATGCCGCCCTCGGGCACGGCGAGCGAGATGCCGCGCAGGATCGGCTGGCTGCCCATGCGCACCTCGACGCGGTCGAGCGCGAGCAGATTCATGCCTCGCTCCCGAGATAGGCGGCGAGCACGGCGGGATCGCGGCGCACCGCGTCCGGCGCGGCGTCGGCGATCTTGCGGCCCGAATCGAGCACGACGACGCGGTCCGAGACGCCCATGACCAGGCCCATGTCGTGCTCGACCAGGAGGATGGTCAGGCCCTCGTCGCGCAGCGCGCGGATGAAGCGGGCGAGCTCGACCGTCTCGGTGCTGTTGAGGCCGGCGGCCGGCTCGTCGAGCAGCAGCAGCTTGGGGCGCAACGCCAACGCGCGGGCGATCTCGAGATATTTGCGCCGGCCATAAGGCAGATTGCCGGCCAGCTCCTGGGCGTGATCGGCGAGGCCGGTGCGCTCGAGGATCTGCCAGGTCAGCTCGGTGATGCGCCGGCTGTCGTCGCGGCCGAGCCCGGGCAGGAGCGTGCGCCACAGCGAGTGGCCGTAATGGCCGATGGCGCCGACCGAGACGTTGTCGAACACGGTGATGTCGGGGAAGACGCGCAGGTTCTGGAACGTGCGCGCGACGCCGCGGCGGGCGACGGCGCTGGTCGCGAGCCCGGTGAGCGGCCGGCCCTCGAAGCGCACCGCGCCGCGCGTCGGCGGCAGCGCGCCCGAGACGACGTTGAAGAGCGTCGTCTTGCCGGCGCCGTTCGGCCCGATCACGCCGACCAGCTCGTTCTCGGCCACGCGGAACGAGACGTCGTCGACGGCGCGCAGGCCGCCGAAATGGCGGCACACGCCGTCGATCTCGAGGAAGGCCGAAGCCATGATCTAGCGCCAGCCCAGGCCGCGGCCGCCGTCGCGCCCGAGGCCGAGCTGCCGGCGGATCAGGCGCAGCGCCGAGACCTCGCCGAACAGGCCGCGCGGCAGGAGCAGGATCGAGAGGAACAGCACGCAGCCGAAGGCGAGCGCGCGCAGATCGCCGAGGCCGCGCACCGCCTCGGGCACCAGCACGAGGATGAACGCGCCCGCGACCGCGCCCGGCACGCTGCCGAGCCCGCCGACGACGATCGCGGTCAGGACCAGGATCGACTCGATGAGCTGGAACATGTCGGGGCTGATGTAGAGCGCGGTGTGGGCGAGCAGGCTGCCGGCCGCGCCGAGGAAGAAGGCGCTGACCGTGAACACCTCGACCTTGAGGCGCAGCGCGCCGATGCCCATGGCGCGCGCGCAGTCCTCGTCCTCGCGCACGGCGCGCACCGCGTTGCCGTAATAGGAATGCGTCAGGCGGTGAACGATCCCGACGGCGACGGCGCACACCACGGCGATGACGTAGTAGCTCGCGAACGGCCCGCTCAGGTCGTAGCCGAAAGCCGAGAGCGGCGGGATGCGCGGGATGCCCATGGCGCCGCGCGTCAGGTCCGACCAATTGAGCACGATGGTGTGGAAGCTCGCGGCTATCCCGAGCGTCGCGACGGCGAAGAAGATGCTGACCAGGCGCATGATCGGCAGGGCGAGCAGGAAGCCGATTGCCGCCGCGACCGCGCCGCTCGCCAGGATGTTCACGAGGAACGGCGAGCCGTAGCGCGTCGCCAGGATCGCCGAGGTGTAGGCGCCGATGCCGTAGAACGCCACCATGGCGATCGACAGCAGCCCGGCCGTTCCGACGAGCAGGTTGAGGCTCGTCGTCAGGATGACGGTGATGAGGGTGAGCTGGGCGAGGCGGATGTAATAGCCGGAGCCGGTCAGCGCCAGCACGCCCGGCACGACGACGAACACGAAGGCGAGCAGCAACAGCGGCACGGCGACGCGCGGAGCGAAGGGACGCGCGCTCATCTCAGAGCTTCCACGCGAAGATGCCCTTGGGGAAGAACACGAGCGTCACCAGCAGGAAGACATAGGCGACCATGTCGGTCCAGGCGCTGGTCACGACCTCGCCGGCGATGCTTTCGGTCACGCCGAGCAGGAGGCCCGCCGCGACCGCGCCGGGGATGTTGGTGAGGCCGCCCATCACCATGGCGACGAACGCCTTGATGACGGCGTTGAGGCCCATATACGAGTAGACCGAGCCATAGGCGAGCGCGACCAGCATGCCGGCGATGGCGCCCAGGATAGAGCCGACCACGAAGGTCGCGACGATGATGCGGTTGATGTTGATGCCGGAGAGCTGCGCGCCGATCAAATTGTTGGCGACGGCGCGGATCGCGATGCCGGTCCGCGTCTTGAACAGGAGGTATTGCAGCGCGATCAGCAGAACGACCGACGCCGCGATGATCGTCGCCTCGCCCGAGGACAGCACGACGCCGCCGAGGCGCAGCGGCTTGTCGAGCATGTAGGCTTCTGGGATCGTCTGGTATTGGCCGTGATAGAAGCGATCGATGACCTCGCGGATGACGATGCCGATGGCGAGCGAGGAGAGCAGCGTCGCCTCGCGCACGGCGCGCGATTTCAGGCTCGCCTCGTCGGTGAAGCGACGGAACGGGCGGAAGGCGATGCGCTCGAGCGCGAAGCCGCTGACCGCGCCGGCCGCGATCACGCAGAGGACGACCGCCCAGAGCGGCGGCTTGAGGCTCAGGATGGCGATCAGCGCCGCGAAGGCGCCGAGCGTGTAGATCTCGCCATGGGCGAAGTTGACCGCGGTCAGGACGCGATAAACCAGCGTGAAGCCGATCGCGACCAGCGCATAGGTCATGCCGACCGACAGGCCGATGACCAGCTGCTGCACGAAATAGACGTCGAGCACGGCGCGCCGCGGCGGGCCCTAGCCCGCCGCCCCCTCCCCACCGGGCGGCACCGCGCCGCCGCGGACGGCTATTTCGTCACCAGGACGAATTGGCCGTCCTTGATCATG
>Ga0335070_10005917_pt1 | contig 14421 bp, 10 predicted proteins | sample Lox_Sample_13_FD_206722 | JGI IMG/M metagenome (GOLD analysis project Ga0335070, IMG submission 206722) | Soil microbial communities from Loxahatchee National Wildlife Refuge, Florida, United States - Lox_Sample_1.3 | ecosystem: Environmental > Terrestrial > Soil > Wetlands | place: USA... | reverse complement strand
GCTTCAATCGCGACTACGCCAAGGGCGTCGCGGCCGTCTTGGTGGCGACTCTGTTCTGGTCGCTCTCAGGCCTCTTCATCCGCATCATCCCGAATGCCGACGTTTGGCAGATCACAGCCTGGCGCTCGGCCTCGATGTCGTTGGGGCTTCTGGTGTTCCTCCTGGCTATCTATGGCCGCGGCACGGTCGCGCGCTTCCGCCAGCTGGACCGATGGGCACTCCTGGGATCGGCCGGCTTCTTCGCGGTCGGCTCGACGCTCTATATCGTCTCGCTCACGCTCGCCGGCACCGCCAATGTCGCCTGCCTCTCCAATCTGACGCCGATCTTCGCGCCCGTGCTGGCCCGCATCGTCGTGGGCGAGCGGACGGGCCCCGCGATCTGGTTTGCCGCGGTCCTGGCGGTGATTGGCGTCTTCGTGGTGTTCGGGACGGATTTCAGCCAGGGCAGCGCGCTCGGCAATGCGCTTTCCCTCGTCGTCGCCTTCTGCTTCGCCGCCCAGACCGTGTGGCTGCGGCGCTACCGTGACATGGACCTGGTGCCGGCCGTTTGCCTGGGCGGCATCGTCGTGTTCCTGGCCGTCGCTCTGCTGCGTGGCGGGCTGGTCGTATCGCGCGAGACGCTGGGCTTCATCCTGGCGATGGGCCTCATCCAGCTCGCCCTGCCGCTGATCCTCTATACGCGGGCGGCAAGGTGGGTGCCGGCCGTCCAGCTCACCCTGTTCGCGCTCCTGGACGTCATCCTCAACCCGTTCTGGACCTGGCTCGTCGTCGACGAGCATCCGAGCATGAACGCGGTCTGGGGCGGCATGCTCATTCTCGCCGGCGTCCTCATCAGCGTCGTCGCCGTCCGCCGGCCGGTGCCGGTCGAACCCGCCGCGGTGGTGCAGCCGGTCGGCGAGCGCTGAGATTTCTCTTACCGCGCCGGCGGCACCTCGACATGCGGCAGGCGCGAGCGATATTCGAGATCGTCGAGCACCAGATGGTTGCGCATATAGCTGACCGAGGCATCGCGCATCGGCTGGAAATCCCATGAGGTGTGCTTGCCGGTCATGAGCGCCTCGGCGACCATCCGGCGGCGGCGCTGGCTCGCGACCACCTTGTTGCGAAGGGCCGCCATGTCCCAGCGCTTCGCCACCTCGGCCCGATAAGCGGCCAGCTTGTCGGCGCGGGCGGGATCCGCCGCCAGGTTGTGCCTTTCCTGTCGGTCGCTCGCGAGATCGAACAGCTGGTCGGGGTCGGGCGGTGTCGTCACGAACTTCTCGGCCCCGCGCCGGATCATCATCAGGGGGGCGATCGCGCCCTCGCCCAGATATTCCCCGATCACTTCGTCATGACCACCGCTCCCGGACAGGTGCGGCAGCAGCGAGCGGCCGTCGATCGGCGCGGCATGGTCGGGCTTGTGTCCGTCTAGGGCGATCTCGGCCAGGGTCGGCAGCAGATCGATCAGCGAGGTCGCCTCGCGTACGCGATGCGGCCGGAACTGGCCGGGGCTTGAGACGATCAGCGGGATGCGGCAGGCGTTCTCATACCAGTTCATCTTGTACCACAGCCCGCGCTCGCCCAGCATGTCGCCATGGTCGGCGGTCATGAGGACGACGGTCTCGTCCGCGAGGCCGACCTCCTCCAGCGCCTGCAGCAGCCTTCCCACCTGATCGTCGACGAAGGCGATGGCACCGTAATAGGCACGCCTCGCCGCGCGAATATGGGCCTCGGTGATCTCATAACGATCCATGTCCGCGACATGGCGCAGCCGCTTGGTATGGGGATCGAGCGGCACGTCCTCGCTACGCACTGCCGGCAGGTCGATATCCTCGTCGCGATAGCGCCCCCAATGCTCCGGCAGGATGGCGTAAGGGTCGTGCGGATGCGTCATCGAGACCACCAGGCAGAAGGGTCTCTGGTCGGTCCCGCGCGCCGCATCATGGATGTAGCGGCGGGCCGCATAGACGGTCTCTTCGTCGAAATCGAGCTGGTTCGACCGCACGCAAGGCCCGGCCTGAACGACCGAGAGCATGTTGTGATACCAGGAGGGCCGGGTCTGGAAATCCTCCCAATCGGGAAACCAGCCATAGTCCGAGGGATAGATGTCGGTGGTGAGCCGCTCCTCGAAGCCATGAAGCTGGTCGGGCCCGCAGAAATGCATCTTGCCCGAAAGCGCGGTGCGGTAGCCGGCGCGACGCAGATAATGCGCGAAGGTCGGGATGTCGGCGGCGAAGTCGGCCGCGTTGTCATAGGCGCCGATGCGCGAGGGCAGCGCGCCCGCCATCATGCTGAAGCGCGAGGGCGCGCAGAGCGGGCTGTTGCAATAGAAGTTCTCGAACAGCACGCCGCGATCCGCCAGGGCCGAGATGTGCGGCGCCTTGACGACCTTATGGCCATAGGCGGGCAGGAAGCCCGCCGCCAGCTGGTCGGCCTGCAGGAAGAGAATGTTGGGCTTGCGCTTGGCCATGGGCGTGGCTCCTGGCGAGGCTCGGGCCGAGACTTCGACAGGCCATGAACCTCGCTTATGGCTGCCGGGGCGCCGATGGGGGCGCCGAACTCAATCTACCGCGCGAAATACTTGACGCGGGAGCCGGCGCGGGAATGATAGGGTCATGACAGAAAGTAATAGCGAGAGCGCTGGCCGCCTGCCCCCGCTGCGGGGGCTCGTGACCTTCGAGATGGCGGCGCGGCTCGGCAGCTTCACCAAGGCGGCCGATACGCTGGGCCTGACCCAGCCGGCCGTGAGCCACCAGATCCGGCGGCTGGAGCAGCATCTGGGACGCCCCCTGTTCCGGCGCGACCATCGCGGCATCGCGCTGACCGAGGCGGGTGCCGCCCTTTTCGTCGCGGTCCAGCGCAGCCTGACCGGCATCGCCGAGGCGGTGCGCGAGATTCGCGGCACCACCGCGCAACGCGTCGTCACCATCGCCGCCGACGTCGCGCTCGCCGGGCTCTGGCTCGTGCCGCGGCTGGCCGAGATCAAGGCGCTGCTGCCGACCGTGGAGCTGCGGATCATCACCTCGCAATGGACCCAGAACATCAATGAGATCGGCGCCGATCTCGGCGTGCTGTTCGGCGACGGCGCCTGGTTCGGCACGCGGGCCCAGCTCCTGGTCCCCGAATACGCCTTCCCGGTCTGCGCGCCCGCGCTGCTCAAGGACGGCCGGCGCTTCACGCTCGAGGAGCTGCAGCGCCTGCCCCTACTCCATCTGGAGATGCCGGGCCCGGTCAGGGGTGCCACCGAGCCCTGGTTCAAATGGGAGAGCTGGTTCGCAGCGGCCGGCCTGCCCTACCGCCCGGAGCAGCCGGGCCTCACCTTCAACAACTACACGCTGACGATCCAGGCGGCGATCGCGGGCCAGGGCGTTGCCCTCGGCTGGCGCCCGCTGGTGGAGCAGGCGATCGCGGCGGGCCAACTTGTGCAATGCGCCGACAAGGCCTGCAGCTCGGCGCGCGGCTACCACCTGCTGCTGCCCGGACGCGGCATGCCCGGGCCCGAGGTCGAGCGGCTGATCGCCTGGCTCAAGAGCGCGGTCGCCACCTCGCCGCCCATCCCGCCAGCGCAGCGGGGTGTGTGAATGTCGATTCCGGCTTTATTGTCCCCTCCCCCAGAACGGGGAGGGTGAGGGAGGGGGCTGCTCGGTATCTGATATCGCGTCATCCCCCTTCCTAACCTTCCCCCGCGAAGCGGGGGAAGGGACATGACTTCGGGACGCAATCACCGCCCAACCGTCGGAATCACCCGATATCGAGCACCACGCGGCCGACGATCTTGCCGCGGCGCATCCGCTCGAAGATCGAGTTCACCGCCCTGAGCGGCTGCTTCTCGATCTTGGCCCGCACCAGTCCATTGGTGGCGAAGGCGACCGCCTCGTTGAGATCGAGGCGGGTGCCGACATTCGAGCCGCGCACCGACAGCTCCCAGTTGGTGATGGCCGCGATCGAGGTGCGGATCTCGTCGGCCTTGCCGCCCGGCAGGCCGATATAGGAGACGGAGCCGCCCGGGCGCAGCATGCGGATCGCCTGCTCGAAGGCACGGGTTGCAACCGCCGTCACGATCGCACCGTGAGTGCCGCCCAGCTTCTCCTGGATCAGCTTGGCCGGATCGCTCTTACTGGCGTCCGCCACGAATTCGGCGCCGAGGCGCTTGGCGAGCTTGAGCTTCTCCTCAGAGACATCGACCGCCGCGACCCGCATACCCATGGCCCGCGCATATTGTACGGCGATATGGCCGAGCCCGCCGATGCCCACGATCGTCACCCACTGGCCCGGCCTGGAATTGGTGCGCTTCAGCCCGCGATAGGTGGTGACGCCGGCGCAGAGGATCGGCGCCATCTCATGCATATCGATCCGCGGCGAGAGCCTCGCCACGAAGGCTGCCGGCGCCACCAAATACTCGGCATAGCCGCCGGGCTTGCTGTAGCCCGTGGCCTCGCCCTTCTGGCAGATCGTCTCCATGCCGGCGAGGCAGAATTCGCAGGTGCCACAGGCGCTGAACATCCAAGGCACGCCGACGCGCTGGCCGACCTTGAAGCCGGTCACGCCCTCGCCCAGCCCCGCGACAGTGCCCGCCACCTCATGACCTGGGATCAGCGGCAGTGTCGGCAGCGGGGTCCAGTCGCCGTCGACGGCGTGGAGGTCGCTGTGGCAGACACCGCAGGCCACCACCTTGATCAGGATCTCGCCATGGCCGGGCTCGGGGATCGGGACCGTCTCGATCTTGAGCTTCTGGCGAATCTTGTGCAGAACCGCCGCCTTCATGCTGTTCGCTGCCCTGGCCATCTGTTTCCCCCTCTTCCGGACCGTTCGCGGTCCCGCCCCAATTGCCTATGATCGGATTTCGTTCCGAGCCGGCGGATCCTGGCCCAGCATATCGCCCGGTTGCCCTGACGACATATCCCTAAAGCAGTAACGCCACGTCCCTCGCGATGAGAGCCGCCAAATCCGCCAAGACCTCGCGATCCCATCTGCTGCTGGGACAATGGAGCCGCAGCATGGGCGAGCTGATCGAAGGCCGCGGACGCGCGGGCTTCGATCAGGTGCTATGGCAGGCGGTGCGCCGGCTGGTCGATTTCGATTTCGTCATGACCTTCGCTTATCGCGACCATGAACGGCCGCTGGCGTTGGGGGACACGCTCGATGCTGCGCGCCGACGCGTCATCGTCGCGGATTACCTCAACGGACCCTATCTGCTGGATCCCTTCTTCCAGGCGACGCTCGACCATGTCCGCAGTGGCTGCCACCGCCTCGTCAGCCTGGCGCCGGACCGGTTCCGCCAGAGCGAATATTACCGCGCCCACTACGCCCGAACCCGGATCGGCGAGGAGGTGGGCTTCTTCTTCGCGCTCGGCGATGACGTGATCGGCGTCACCTCCTTCGCGCGCTGGTCGGACAGCCCGCCCTTGTCGGGGCCGGACTTGCAGCTCCTGCGCCTGATCGAGCCGGCGATCCAGGCGATCTGTCAATGCCATTGGTCGCAAGGGGGGCCCAGCTTCGCGCTCAAGAATGGCCAGCCCTTGCGCAACCGCGCCGTTCCGGGCACCGCCCCCTTCGCGCGCGCCTTCGAACGGTTCGGCAAGCCGCTCTCGAGCCGCGAGCGCCAGATCGTGACCCTGGTGCTGCAGGGCCATTCGACGGATTCGATCGCGCGCCATCTCGATATCAGCCCCGGGACGGTCAAGATTCACCGCAAGAATATCTACCGCAAGCTCGCCATCTCGACCCAGGCGGAGCTGTTCGCGGCCTTTCTCGACGCCATCGCCTGAACCGCTCCCCCACATGCCCATGCCGGCCCCCGATGGCCTATATCCGGAGGGGTATGCCTCGCGGCCGAGGGACGCCCCTAGAATGGGCCGACGCGAGGGAAGGCAAATCCCTGGCCTTGCGATGAAATGACCGGGTTGACGGGATGTTCTCGCCTCGCGCGGCTCGGGCCCATTCAAGCAACAAGAACGGCCGCAAGTCACATGAGGGAGAAGAGCGCCATGAGCAAGAGTTGGTACAGCGATCTGCCGCAGTATTACCAGCGGCAGATCAAAACGATGGGTCTCGATGATGCCGGCATGAGCCGGCGCCGGGCGATGAAGGCGATGGCCGTGGCGGCGGGCGCCGCGGCCGCCTCGAGCCTGGTCAAGCCGGCGGCCGCCAAGACCAATCTCACCTACATGTGCTGGGAGGGCTACAACGATCCCCGCATCATCGACCCCTTCAAGTCGGCCAATGATTGCGACGTGGCCTTCGACCTGATCGTGGATTCTCCGGGCGGTTTCGCCAAGCTGCAGGCGGGTGCCTCGCGCGAGGTCGACATCGTCTCGACCGACATGCCCTGGGTCACGCGCATGGGGCCGGCAGGCTTGGCGCTCGAGCTCGACCCCAAGGAGTATGCCGACGTCTATGCCACCTTCTATCCGCAGTTTCGGCCGCCCTTCGAGCCGCTGCTCAACGAGGGCAAGACCATCGGCGTCGCCACCCGCTGGGGCTGGGTTGGCCCCTGCCTCAATCTCGATCACGACAAGCCCGAGGACTGGACCACCTATGACGGGGTCTTCGATCCGAAGAACAAGGACAAGATCTGCGTCATGGACTGGGGCGACTGGCCGATCCTGCCGATGGCCCTCCATGCCGGCATCAATCCCTACGACGAGCTCGACAAGAACGCGCTCGAGGAGGTCCGCAAGGTGCTGCGCGCCATGTTCAAGAACACGCGCACGCTGGTCGGCGATCTGACGCTGGCGCAGAAGGGCCTGCTCGACGGCTCGCTCAAATGCTGCGTCGGCTCGGGTTCCTATATGACCTCGGCCATGCGCAAGCAGGGCCATAAGAACGTTCTCTCCATCGTGCCGGAGCCCAAGAACGGCCTGAAACAGGGCATCATCTGGGTCGAGGCGACGGCCATCCTCAAGGAAACGGATCAGCCGGAACTGACCAGGAAGCTCCTCAAGCATGTCGTCTCGAAGGAGAGCGGCAAGATCCTCTCGCTCCTTGACACCACCTCCAACGTGGTGACCAACGCCGAGGTCGAGAAGGAGTACACCGAGGAGGAGAAGTCTATCCTTCAGGTCGACTATATGTGGCATGCCTGGGACAACAGCCAGATGCACCGCATCGCGCCCAACATCGACGATATGCTGGCGATCTGGCAGGAAGAACTGGCGGCGGCCCAGTAACCCCGCTAGCGTCAAAGGCGAGGCCGCCCTCGGGCGAAGGGCGGCCTCGCCATTTCCATTCCTGCCGATATCCGACGCGCCAGCCTGACGGGAGCCCATGGCCCGATCCGATTCCCATGACGCCGATCTCCTGGAGATCGTCGAGCTCAAGAAGACCTATGGCAGCTATGAGGCGCTGAAGGGCGTCTCGCTCACGGTACGCCGGGGCGAATTCATGGCGCTCGTCGGCCCGTCCGGCTGCGGCAAGACCACGCTCCTGAAGCATGTCGCCGGGTTCGAGGAACCCACCGCCGGCGCGGTGCGGATCGAGGGCAAGGACATGGTCGGCGTTCCGCCGGCCCAGCGTCCGACCAGCATGGTGTTCCAGCGCCTGGCGCTGTTTCCCCATATGACGGTAGCGCAGAATATCGGCTTTCCGCTGAAGCTGCGCCGGATGGCGGGCCCCGAGATCGAGGCGCGGGTGCGCGCCATGATCGAGCTGATGGAACTCAAGCCCGAATATCTCGCCCGCTATCCGCGCCAACTCTCGGGCGGCGAACAGCAGCGCGTGGCGCTCGCCCGCTCCATGGTGTCCGAGCCCAAGCTCCTGCTGCTGGACGAGCCGCTCTCGGCGCTCGACGTCAAGCTCAAGAAGGTACTGCAGGCCGAGCTCAAGCGCCTGCATCGCAGCCTCGGCGTCACCTTCCTCCATGTGACGCACGATCTCGAGGAAGCGATGATGCTGGCCGATCGCATCTGCGTGATGCGCGGCGGCGAGATCCTGCAGATCGGCCGGCCCGAGGACATCTATTACCGGCCCGCCAACGCCTTCGTCGCCGGATTCATCGGCGAGACCAATCTCTTTCCGGTCGAGATCACGGGACAGGACGGCCAGGGCGTCGCTTACCGTTCGGGCGAGATCCATGACGCCACGGGCCGCGTGCCCCGGTCGCTCGCGGCCGAGGTGATCGCCAAAGGTCCCGCCCATATGATGGTTCGCCCGGAGCTGATCCGTATCGCCAAGGGTCCAAGCGCCGGCGGCTTCGATTGCCGTCTGCCGGCGAGCATCACCGAACTCTTCGTCAAGGGCGGCACGATCCAGTATCGCGCGCGCTCGAGCCTGGGGCAGGACATCGTGTTCGAGATGCCCGGCACCTCGGACCGGCCGGCCGATATTGGCGACAAGGTCGAGCTCGGCTGGAACAAGGCCGACATCTTCGTCTTCTGCGCCGAGGGCTGAGGCATGGCGAGCGAGGTCGATCGCAGCTGGCGCGATCCCGCCTTGATCGTCAAGGCGCTGCCCAGCGTGCTGCTCCAGACCAGCTGCTTCCTAGCGCCGCTGCTGATGACCTTCGTCCTTACCTTCCAGAAAACCAAGAGCTTCCAGCTCGTCTGGGCCTGGAACCTCGATGTCTGGACCGACATCTTCACCAAGCCGCACTACTGGACCATCCTGATCCATACGCTCGTGATGGCGACGATCTGCACCGTCCTCTGCGTGCTGCTGTCTCTGCCGATCGCCTATGCGTTGGCCACGCGCATGAAGCGCTTCGAGAACCACATCAAGATCCTCATCACTTTCGCCTTCCTGACCGATGCGACGCTGAAGACCTTCGGCTGGGTGCTGTTCCTCGACACCCATGGCGCGGCGAACTATCTGCTGGAGCAGGTCGGGTTTCCGCCCGGCACGATCGCGATTCTCTTCACCGATTGGGCGACCATGCTGGGCATGGTCTACAGTTTGCTGGCGTTCACGATCTTCACCATCTATCTCTCGATCGATCAGATCGACCGCTCGCTCATTCTCGCGGCCTATGACGCCGGCGCCGGCAAGTTCCGCGCCTTCTGGGAGGTGACGCTGCCGCTCTGCCGGCCGGGCATCTGGGCCGGCGTGGTGCTGGTCTTCCTGCTGGCGGTGGGCGTGTTCCTCGAGCCCAAGGTGCTGGGCGGCGGCAAGTCGCCGATGTCGGCCGAACTGATCCGCCAGACCTTCGAGACTCGCGTCAACTGGCCCTTGGGCGCCGCGCTCACTTTCGTTCTGATGGTGGTCGCGGTCTTCTTCGTGCTGCTGTTCAACCGAGTCTATTCGCTGAAACGCGCGATGGTGACCGGATGAACCATCGCCTCGAAGCCCGGCTGGTCGAGATCATCCTTTATGGCTCGGTCGCGGCCGTGTTGGTGTTCTTCTATCTGCCGATCTTCACGCTCATCGCCTTCTCCTTCCACGAAGGCCGCTATCTGATCCTGCCTTTCGACGGATTCTCCTTCGACTGGTATGTGGCCTTGCTCGACAACGCCAACGCCGAGGTGGCGCTGATCAACTCGACCGTCATTGCGCTCATCAGCATGGTGGCGAGCACGATCCTCGGCACCATGGCCGGCATCGTCGCCGTGCGCTACCGCTTCCGCGGCAAGAAATCCTTTCTCGGCCTTTCCGCGGCCCCACTGGTGTTTCCGCAGCTGCTGCTCGGTATCGTTCTGCTGCTCTGGTTTTCCGTGCTGGGGCGCTGGCTCGATTTCAACAACGGCGTGACGACGGCGATCATCGGCCATGTCGTCTATATCACTCCCTTTGCCATGATCATCGTCGCCGTCCAGGTGTTCAATTTCGATTCGACCCTCGAAGATGCGGCGCGCGATTGCGGCGCGGATAACTGGGCCGTCTATCGCTATGTCACGATCCCACTACTCTGGCCCGGCATCTTTTCGGCCGCGATCTTCGCCTTCCTGCTCTCTTGGGGGAATTTTTACCTGACCTACAGCCTTGCCGGCTCGACCCGCACGCTCCCCACCTTCGTCTTCAGCGGCATTGCCACCGGCTCCTCGCCGCTCTATCCGGCCATGGCGACGGTGGTCTTCATTCCAGGTATCCTGCTGGTGATGCTGGCCGACGCTCTGCGGCGGCGCGCCCAGCGTGGCGGCATCTGACGGACCTTTCAAAACCACGATCGAGGAGACGATGACCGAGCGCTTCCACAATGCCGTGCGCGAGATCGAGAACGCCTGGATCGAGATGAAGGATGGCTGCCGCCTGGCCGCACGGATCTGGCTGCCCGAGGGCGCCGAGGCGCGGAAAGTGCCGGCCATCCTCGAATATCTGCCCTACCGTAAGCGCGACGGCACGGCGGTGCGCGATCAGCTCACGCATCCCTATTTCGCGGCCCATGGCTATGCGTCCTTGCGCGTCGACATGCGCGGCAACGGCGACTCCGACGGGCTGATGTGGGACGAGTATCTGAAGCAGGAGCAGGATGACGCCATCGAGGTGATCGACTGGATCGTGCGCCAGCCCTGGTCGAGCGGCAAGGTCGGCATGATCGGCATCTCCTGGGGCGGCTTCAACGGGCTCCAGGTCGCGGCGCGCCGGCCCGAGCCCTTGAAGGCCGTGGTCTCGATCTGCTCCACGGTCGATCGCTATGCCGACGACATCCATTACAAGGGCGGCTGCCAGCTCAACGAGAATCTGGGCTGGTCCTCGACCATGTTCGCCTATTCCTCGCGGCCGCCCGATCCGGCGCTGGTAGGCGATCGCTGGCGCGAGATCTGGCTCAACCGGCTCGAGAACGAACCGCTCCTGATCAAGAACTGGCTCGAGCATCAGCGCCGCGACGAATTCTGGAAGCACGGCTCGATCTGCGAGGATTGGGGCGCGGTCGAGGCCGCCGTGCTGGCCGTGGGCGGCTGGGGCGATGCCTATCGCAACGCACCCTTGCAGCTCGTGGCCCATCTCAAGGCGCCCTGCAAGGCCATCATCGGGCCTTGGCTCCACAAATATCCGCACTTCGCCGTGCCCGAGCCGCGCATCGGCTTCCTGCAGGAATGCCTGCGCTGGTGGGATCATTGGCTCAAGGGCATCGATACCGGCGTCATGAAGGAACCTGATGTCCGCGCCTACATGCAGGACAGCGTGCCGGCGAGGACTTTTTACAAGGAGCGGCCCGGCCGCTGGATCGGCGAGCCCTCCTGGCCTTCGCCCAACATCCGGCCCCTGACCCTGGCGATGAATGCGAACGGGCTGGCACCGCAGGCCGGCCCGGAAACCGCGCTGGAGCTGGCCTCGCCGCAGACGACCGGGTCGGTCGGCGGCGAATATTGCGCGATCTGGCTGGGGCCGGAATCGCCGGGCGATCAGCGTGTCGACGACGCCGGATCGCTCTGTTTCGACGGCGCGCCGCTGGCGGCACCGCTCGAGATCTTCGGCACGCCCGAGATCGAGCTCGAGCTCGCGATCGACAAGCCGCAAGGCTTCGTCTGCGTCCGGCTCTGCGATGTCTGGCCCGACGGACAGTCGGTCAGGGTGGGCTACGGCCTGCTCAATCTCGCCCATCGCGACAGCCACGAACAGCCGAGCCCGGTGCCCGTGGGCCGGCGGCTCAAGGTCAAGGTCACGCTCGATGACTGCGCCCACGCCTTCCGTGCGGGCAACCGCCTGCGCATCGCGGTCTCGACCGCCTATTGGCCGATGATCTGGCCCTCGCCCGAACCCGCCAGGCTCACGCTCCATGCGGGAAACTGCCGCGTGATCCTGCCCGAGCGCCCCAAACGCGTTGAGACCGCGCCGAGCTTCGAGGAGCCCGATGCCGCCCCGCCGCTCGCGCTCGAAACCGTGCGCAAGGGATCGAATGTCCGCCGGCTCGAGCAGGATCTGGGGTCAGGCGAATGGAAGCTGGTGATCGAGGACGATTTCGGCGAGACCCGGAATTCCACCCATGGGCTGGTCAGCGGCGGCGTGGGTCGCGAGCTCTGGCGGGTTCATCCTGACGATCCGCTCTGCGCCTCGGGCGAGACGCACTGGACCATGACCTGCTCGCGCCCCGGTTGGTCGGTGAGGACCGAGACCTATTGCCGGCTCTGGGCGGACCGGACGCGCTTCTTTCTCGAAGCCCGGCTCGAGGCCTATGAAGGTGACAGGCTGGTGCTGAAACGCGACTGGAAGAGTGAGCGTCCGCGCGACATGATGTGACCCCCCATCGATCGAAGCTCAGCCCGGCGAAGGCTTGATGGCCCGGGCCTGCGCCTCGATCCAGTCGCGCAGCAGCATGGTCGCCGGCGATGCGGGGCGGTTCATCGGCAGCAATTGATAGTAGCCGCCGGCGGCGGGCACGCTGCCGGGCACGGCCGGCACCAGCGTCCCGCGCGCCAAGTGATCGGTGATGAGCCCGCGCCAGCCCAGCATGACGCCGTGGCCGTCGATCGCGGCTTGCAGGGCCATCATATAATTGTTGAACCGCTCGGCGCGGCCGCGCGCCGGCTCTGCAATCCCCATCTTCGCGAACCAGATCGGCCAGGTCTCCCAACTCCGATTGTCGCTTTCGGTGTGGATCAACCGTTCCGCCAGCAGATCGGCGGCAACCCGCATCTCCGGACGCTCCGCCCGATAGGCGGGGCTGCAGACGGGGATGATGTCGTCGCCGAACAGCAAGGTGGAGGCATAGCCGGCCCAGTCGCCGGTCCCATAAAGCACGACGAGGTCGAGATCGTCCCCCAGGCGCTCGATCAGCCGGTCGGCCACGATGTAGCGGAGTGCGATGTCCGGGTTGGCGACGCTGAAGCTCGGGATGCGGGGCATCAACCACAGCGACGCAAAGGCGATGGTCGAGCCGACGGTCACTTGGCGCGGATCGGATCCCACGGCCAATTCGCGGCAAGCCTGCCCGATCTGGCTCAACCCGTCGAACAGCGCGCGATGCAGGGTCTGGCCCTGGGGCGTCAAGCGTACGCGACGATGAAACCGCTCGAACAAGGCGCAGCCGAGATGGGTTTCAAGCTTGCGCACCTGGCGGCTGATGGCGGCACCGGTGACGTTCAGCTCCGCCGCCGCCAGGGTGATCGACTGATGGCGCGCCGCCGCCTCGAAAGCCACGAGGCTGTTGGGCGGCGGCAAGGCGGAATCAGGAGGTGGCATAAGTATAGGTCAATCAAACATTGATATTTTTTTGAGTTTACCGGGGAATAGGCGCCATGCAAGTTTGATGGATCGTTAATATTCGGTCTCCGGCGGAGCCGGGAGGCGAGTCCTGGGACCCCACGGTCGAGGCGACGACCCCGTCACTTCCGGGCGCCAGCCGGAGTGTGGCGTGTCGGGGCCGCGGGAGGAGCCAGGAGTAGCAGGGGGAAGACACAGAATTTGGCCGTCCTCCCGCGGCGGAGGGCCCCCGTGGCGCAGCCGACCCGAGGAGCGCCTGCACGCTTCGCGTTCATCGGGGACGTCTTCAGCCTGTCGCAGAGGTCAAATAACCTCAAAGAGGCTGCGGCGATAGCGGAGGCCGTGCCATAGTGCGCGTCAAATCATAAGCCGTCAGTGGGAGCGCGGCACTAAGAACAAGCCCCACCGAAGTATGGGAGGCTACGACGATGAATGATCGCCAGATCCGGGGTTTGCGACCGCGGGGCTGCGGGCCTGCCCCGCACCGGCGCGACAACCGTGCGATCGCGTGCGGTGGGCCAGCGCCCTTCGCCAGCAAGCTGATCGCTCCAGCCGCATAGCTGGGTCCAAGAGGCATGAAAGATGCCGATTGTCTCGGGCGTGCCTGAGCGATGCGTGGCGTAACGGCTCGACGCGGAAGTTTCCGCACCGCCGCCTCGACCGGCCGATGGGGCCGTTTCGAGATCGTGCGGCCGTCCCGGCGCGCCAACAATCAGCCCGGCAGATATGAACCTTGCCATTCCAGCGACGGCGTCGGCTTCGCCGCCTGCCGCAGGAAGGCCGGATAATGCAGACTTGGCCGCCGGATGGGTATGGTGCTTATTCGGTTTGGCCGAAAAATCGCATGGGAGAAAATGAGCCATGAATGAATGGGATCGGCTTCAACAGGCTGCCTTGACGGGCAGGGCCACCCGACGTGAGTTCTTGCGCGGCGCTGCGGCGCTCGGCATCACCACCGCGCTTAGCAGCGGCATCATGGTGAAGGCGGGCTGGGCCGACGAGCCGAAGAAGGGCGGCACGCTTCGCCTTGGCATGGAAGGCGGTTCGCCGAGCGACTCGCTCGATCCTCGCACCTATGCGGACTCGGTCATGATCGCGGCTTCGCTGGCGATCATGAACTGCCTGGTCGAGTTCGACACCGCGGGCAATCCGACCGGCGAGCTGTTCGAGAGCTGGGACGTAAAGCCGGGCGCCGCCGAATGGGTCTTCAATGTCCGCCAGGGCATCAAGTTCTCGAACGGCAAGACGCTCGACGCCGAGGATTGCATCTACTCGATCCAGATCCACCGCGGCGAAACCAAGTCGCCGGCCAAGGGCATCCTCGAGCAGATCAAGGAGATCAAGGCGCTGTCGCCGACCCAGGTCGGC
>Ga0335070_10005915_pt1 | contig 14423 bp, 14 predicted proteins | sample Lox_Sample_13_FD_206722 | JGI IMG/M metagenome (GOLD analysis project Ga0335070, IMG submission 206722) | Soil microbial communities from Loxahatchee National Wildlife Refuge, Florida, United States - Lox_Sample_1.3 | ecosystem: Environmental > Terrestrial > Soil > Wetlands | place: USA... | reverse complement strand
CGAAAAAAAGAGACGAAAAAACACTTGTTGAACAAATCGGGGAATTCGACGCCATAGTTGTCAGAAGTGCTACTAAAGTCACAAAAGAGGTCATCGAGTCAGGCGTCAAAGGGAAATTGAAGGTGGTGGGAAGAGCAGGCATAGGGTATGACAACATAAACACCGCTGCTGCTTCTCAAAACGGGATTATCGTCAAGAATGCTCCAGTGAGCAACGTTAGTTCTGCAGCGGAGCTGGCGCTTGCGTTGATGCTGAGTATCTCTAGGAGTCTGCCTCAAGCTCACTGTTCCTTGAAAAGTGGGGTGTGGAGAAAAAAACCATTTGAAGGCTCTGAGCTCAGTGGCAAAGTCTTGGGGATAATTGGCTGCGGAAGAATTGGGCAAAGGTTGAGCGAGCTCGTTCTGGGCTTTAACATGGAGGTCATAGGTTGTGACCCGGTTGTAAACGTTAGCTCGAGGATTAAGTTTTTTTCAAAGGAGGAAGTTTTGAAAAAATCTGATTATGTAAGTGTCCACGTAGGCGGAAACGACGTGATAATTGGCGAAAAAGAAATTTCATTGATGAAACCCACTGCTTATCTGATTAACACCTCAAGAGGAGGTAACGTGGACGAGGGTGCTCTCTTGAATGCTCTTGAGAGAAGAAAAATCGCTGGAGCTGCCCTTGATGTTTACGAAAATGAACCTAAGAATGAAGGGGACGACTTCAAGGCCAGGATTAGAGAAATGGAAAACGTTGTCTTAAGCCCTCATCTGGGTGCTTCGACAAAGGAAGCTCAGTCCAAGACATCTATAGAAATAGCTCAGGTAATTACGAACTATCTAAAGAAAGGAGATTTCTCGGACGCCGTTAACGTGGGTGAGAACATAGATCTCGAAAGTAAACCATTCTATCCTTTGTTCGTTTTTCATAGCGATAAACCAGGGATGTTCGCGAAAATCGACAAGGTTCTTGCTGACTATGGCATAAACATTAGGGAAACTCCGTCAAGGCAAATTGGAGATGGTTGCGCGATTGCCGTTTACATTGTTCACCAGAAGGTAGATCAGAAGGTTCTCAACACCCTAAACAGTCTTGAGGGCGTACATAGAGCCGTTGTGTGACATGATGAAGTAGGCTATTGAATTAGTTGATGTTTGAAAAATTGGAGTGCGAAATCTTGGTTGAAGACAAAATCGGAAAGCTGTTGATGAGTGCAAAGAAACGAGCTGAAGAGCTGGGCCTCAAAACGGTACTTGTTGCTTCGTCGTCGGGGCAGACAGGTGCCAGAGCTGCAGAGTTATTTGAAGGTTTTAACGTTGTTGTGGTCACTCATAGTACTGGATTCGCTGGTCCTGATGTTCAAGAACTAACTGCGGAAAATCGAGAAAGGATTCTGAAGGCTGGCGGAAAAATACTCACAACTACTCACGCCTTTGGAGGTCTAGGTCGTTCAGTTAGACGAAAACTTGGTACTTATCAAACCGATGAGATTGTTGCAAACGCACTGCGCATTTTCGGCCAAGGCACCAAAGTTGCTGTTGAAATCGCTCTCATGGCTGCAGACGCCGGTCTCATAAGTGTAAATGAGGATGTCGTTTCAATTGGCGGGACTGGAACAGGCGCTGACACGGCTCTCGTACTAAAACCTGCAAACGTTCAAGACTTTTTCGATCTGAGAGTTCATGAAATAATATGCAAGCCTTGGCTATGACTTCTCATGCTCAAATTAGAAAATCATAAACATGTGTAGATGGCTCCAGTCAGCTTTCTTTTTTTGAGTTGGCGTGACAATATCATTTGGTTACTCACATAAACAAAATCCACTGGAGTTTTGGGCAGCCACCTACCATGCTCCTCCAGTTCCGTGAATCTCAAAATGACCCATTCCGGAAAAAACTGGGTTGTACTCAAATGTCATATGAACGGAATTGTGCGTGCTATTGCTAGACAACGTGTAGAGATGGGCCTTTGCAAATAGCACTTCCAAACGAGTGAGATGTTTCCCCCGAGTAAGTCTGTTGGTATTGTTACATTGTAAGCGACTGTTCTTGCGTTTGAACCGAAGAAGAAACTGTCTGTAAAGAATATTTGTGTAAAGAAAACTGTTCTCGAAACAATCTTTCACAGTTAGTCTCTTAGGAGATGAAGAATCGTTGAATCATAAGATGCCTGTTTCCATTGTACGAAGTTGTCTTATTCCTGCAGACCGTACCAAAAAGACTAGAGCAGTAAATTCAATCGTGCATTTCGCATGAACGCGACAGTGCGAAAGCTCTTAGCCGCCGTAGGATGTAAGTTCTGTTGAGGAAATTAGTACTCCGTTCTCCGACATATCCTGCTTAACCATCCCTACTACTGGCACAGTTTGATTGCCCCAAACGGTTACTACAAACTGATTGCCAAGGTCCATCGTTGTTGTCGCAGCTTTGTCACACGCAAATGTCCCTGCGGGAACCGTTATAGTCTCTTTGCCAACCACTGTTGTTGGGTTAATGGTAGTTGGTATATTGTTAACGTCGCCTGGGGCATAGTCATTTTCTGTAAGAGAAATCAAGTTGCCGTCGGAGTAAATTTCAATTTTGTAATGAACTCCTTGCAGGGTTTTTTTATCTAACCAATACGTCGTTATCGTTACCATAGAATATCCTTTGCCAGACAGATTTCCTGACAATTCCTGTTCATTCCTTAGTATCCAACAATAGACCCCTTTGTTCGTGCCTTCGCTCACACTATATCCGATATGGTACAAAGCCGTCGTTCCACCAGTCGAGTTAAAGTTTCTCATGGTGTAGTTTGCCCATGCACCAAGCCGATAGCCTGAAGTGGCAACCTTGGGGGTCGAGCTGCTGGTGGGAGTGACAGTCGGCAACGCCGTAGGTTGGGATGAAGGCGTTAAAGAAGGGATGAACGAAGGGCCGGGACCGCCTTCACCATGGTTATTATTTGATGATGCCAAAGAAGCGTAAACGACGATAGAAATCACGACAACAAGAATGCAGGTAATTATTACGGCGATCAAGAGTTTAGGTCGATTAGATGAAGGAGGCGGAGGGGGAGGGGGCAGAGGTAGACCACTCCCTTGAATTATTCGTTGCATCTTAAACCACACTATTTTGTTACTAAACCAATCTGTGGATAAAACTTTCGTAAATCCGCTGATTTTTCCTTGTCTTTTTCGTCACGTTTTTCTTGTTTTGGGGGAATGCGAATGATGGGTTAATGCTCGCCTTTTCGCACATGTGTTGCTGACAGTTTGTGTGAACGCGAGCTGAAGTACTAAAAGAGAATGGAGATCGTTATGTTGATAATATTTCTGTCAGAGAAGTTAGCCTTTCCTTTATTGCTTTTATTCGTTCCGAATATTCGCTGATTTTTGTTTTGTCTGATCTGGTTACGTCTTCGAAATAGGACATGTACGATTCTATTTCGTTAAGCATTGCCTCTACCGTTAGCGGTCTGTGAGTGTGACGCCACGGTCCATGAGTCCAAGACATTTCGTCTTTGCCCTTGCTAGTGATTTCGTATTTGCCGTCTTCCCGACGCGTTACTATTCCGTCTTGGACCATTTCTTCGAGCAATGGGTAAACCGACCCGGGTGATGGTCGCCACCAGCCCATGCTTGCTTTTTCGACTTCGTTGATTATTTCCGCACCGTTTTTGGGTCCTGCTTCGAGCATCGATAATATCCATGGACGCAGCCAACCTCGTCTTCTCATTCCAAACAATGCGTATCGCCTATTCGATATCGGATATTCGACCTGGAAATTTAAACCTTTCGCCGAACTGATTTTAGCGATAAGCATGGTTCCTTTTTTCATTCATTCGAGGGCAAGCCGAACTGCAAATTCTTCACCGTTATGGCTACCGACGCGTTTATCTTCAAGCCGAATTAGATAGAAGCACAGTGCAAAAGTATGAAGCTAAGTCTGTCGAACGGAATCTTTAGCAAAATGAAAATCCAAGACAACTTTGCAGCAGTTAGGAAACTTGGTTTCACTGATATCGAATTTAACATGAAGTCCATAAGAAAGGAGCATGACACCGATGTCTACCGCGAACAAAAGGCTCTAGCCTCTTCAGGACTAAATTGTTTGACGCTTCACTCAGCTGTTCTACACGTTAAGGACCCGATAGAGGTTCATCAAGCGGTTTACTACGGCAAGATCTCGCTCGAATGTGCCCGTGCCCTCCACGCGCCTCTCGTAACTGTTCATTCGAACGTCTCAAAGAAGTTGCCCCAGAACATCAGGGAGCATTGTATGCGAGAGGTTTTTGACCAAATTGTGTCTTTCGCCCAAGAGTTAGGCATCAAGTTATCCTTGGAGAATTTGTCACACACTTCCACGGGGTTCGGCAAAAACCCGCAGGAGCTTGACGAGGTCCTCGCTGTCATCGACCCAAACGGCAAGATGGGAATCACGTTTGACTTTTGCCACGCTTTAGAAACGAAACAGGTGTATAACTTGCTTCAGGCATACGGCAAGCGGATTTGCAATGTTCACATGGCGAACAAGGCTCATCGACCATTTTTGGAGAAAGCTCCTGAGCTAACCCACTTCCTGTCTGAACTTAAGAGTTATGGCTACACGGGTCCGATAACGTTCGAACTCTTCCACAACACGCCTATGGAAGAGATGGCTGAGACCAAGGCGCTGTTTGAAAAGCTGCTCGACGAATAGGGCGTCTGATATAACCTCTATGTAGTTTCGATAGCATACCAGGGCGCTAACTGAATAGATTGCCCCCAATTATGTTGCTGCGTATCCTTTTCATATGCCTGCGGAGAATCGGTTGCCCTTTCTAGCGAGGCTCTGTGAAAGAAAACAAAGTTCTAATCGCTTTGTGGTCGTACTCAAATTATGAAAGAGTTTGGGAAATTATGCTGATGTGGCTGTCTTAGCTAAAGGCTGTTTTCTTTTTTTAGTTTAGCAGCTTCTTCTGCGAGTAACGGTAACAACGTGCCTATGTCCGAGATTACGCCTACCGCCTGAGTAGAGCCCCTGTCGAGGAGCTTTGTAACGGATGCAGGGTTAATGTCGACGCATACAAGTTTGACGTTGGACGGCAACATGTTGCCCACGGCTACGGCGTGCAGCGTAGAAGCCAGCATGAGAACCATAGCGACGCCATTTAACTGTTCTTTATATTTTTGCTGCGCCACAACAGTGTCCGTGAAGACGTCAGGCAGTGGCCCATCATCCCTTATTGATCCTGCCAGCACAAACGGAACACCTCTCTTAACGCATTCGAAGATAATTCCACTTTTCAGAACGCATTTTTCCACTGCGCTTCTGAGGCTTCCTGCTTTGTAAATTTCGTTTATGGCAACAAGATGGTTTCTGCATCCTCTGACCGCTGCGACACCTTCGTTGAGGGAAATTCCGAGCGATGTTTTCAGCAAATCAGCTTCAACATCATGCACCGCGAGAGCATTCCCTGAAAGAAGCACATCTACGAAACCATCCCGAACTAGAGATGCAAGAGCGCTTGCTGCACCAGTATGTACTACCGCGGGTCCTGCAACCACAGCAACCTTGCCGCCAGCTTTCTTAACCTCGAATAGGTCTTGCGCAATCTGTTTTATCACTGCCAGTGCGGGTTTTTCGCTGGATGAGCCGCTGCTCATAAACCTGAAGACGCCTGTGCTCTCTCTTGGTCTCTCTGCAGGTTTGACAAGTACGCCTTCTTCGCCGACGACTATTAGTTCTCCCGCCTTCACATCTCTTATCGGCTTGCATTTGGCGCTCTTCGCTTCAGGGTCGATAGCGATGGCTTTGTCCATCATGATTCCTTGAACCTCAAGCATTTCGCCTTTGAAATAGACTTGAGTGGGATTGTTGGTGGTAGAATAGAAATTGTCTGGAAAGACCCTGTCTGCAGGTGCTGCAACGACATGGACTTCTGCAACTTCGACGGGGACAGCCCCTAGTGTAAAGACCTCTCTTAGTAGGTCGTCGAGATGTTTAGAACTTCGACCTTTCACGACCATTCGCACGAAACTTGTGTCTGTTTTATGTTTTCCTACGCGGAATTCTATGGTCTCGAAGTCTCCGTCAAGTTCTATTATTCTATCCCAGATTTTTGAGAGAATCAACGAATCTATGAGGTGCCCTTCAACTTTGATTTCTTTTTCGTACGAAGGCGATTTTGGAGTTGCGGTTTCTTTCGTCTGCCCTTCCTCCTGTTACATTTAATTTAGGATATGGGATCGATTTATAGACTGTTGTTTTTCCAACTGAGAGTATTTTGGGTAGTGACGACTTCGGAAAAGATTAAGCCTTAGTTAGACCGCTTAGGCCAGAAACCACCAATTCCAAGTTTCATCAACCATACCTAGATCAATCTTTGTTGGCACCTATTTTTCTCCTTTTTCTTTGGAAGAAATTCAGGATTGAAAAACCTTGCCGTAGTTTTAATGTTCTCTTGCCGGCTGCTCCTAAGCTTTTCAACCGCTTTAGTTTGATGTTCCTGGGAGCGTCTAAATCACCAACATCAGTCTTGCACGAAGTTGTTGCTAGCAAACAGCCACATAGTTTTAAGAACAAAACCAGATGCATCTTTAACTATGTGCTCCCTACCAAAGATGAATGCCGGGGACCTTCCTGAACCTTCGCAAATAAGGCAAAGGCGCCTGCCTCAACAGGCCGAGTTCATTTTGTTCGCTCGCGAGCTTGAGAGCGCATGAGTCCTCCGACTGGACTAGTCGCGAACCAGACGCAAGTTCTTCAAACGTGCTATTCTCAACTGCGCAAAGACCAAAAATGCTCGATCTTGTTTATTCGGTTTAACAAAAATGCCACGGCACCGAGAACCACACAAAAGCTTCTCAAAAATCTATCCGCGACTGTAAAGAAGGCTTCATGCCTTTAAGATTGCTAACAGAGCTCGAAGCATTGGCAGACTGGTCGAGAAGGTACCTTGTTCAATGGAATTTACCCAGAATGGATCCGTTGCCTTTTCAACGATTTATGACGACTGCGCCATGGCTTTCCTGCATCCTAAGACCGTGGCGCGACAGAAGGGTTCGCAAGATGTCTCGAGTGCCTTCGTCGAGATCGCACTTCAGGGTTATTGCGTAGCTTTGACCTTCGAGGCGGTCCAGCGAGAGCCAGCAAGGCAGCACAAGGTCTCCGCACTTTGCCGATATTTCTCGAATAACTTGCAGAGCCTCACCTCTCTCCAAGAGGGTCACCTAAAGTTGAATCTCGATTATTAGGAACTTGTATATGTGTCTTCAGGAGAAGCTGTTCGACACAACAACACATCGCGAAATGCTATGGTCTTCCTAAAATTTTTGCAACTTCAGCTGATTTAAGCTGTTAGGCGATTAAAATAATGCATAGCATAGCCAGTAACCTTCAAAAATAGGTGGTCGGCGGGAATGTGGTGGGCCGCTGGGATTTGAACCCTGGGACGAGTGAAGATATCTCCCGCAAACCCCTTTTTTTCTTTGCATTTGTCCGACTGCAAAAGTAATCGGAAGATAACACGGATTGGTCTAACGGTGAATGTAGCGACAGATTAAACTACTTTTCTTCTCCTTCCAAAGTAAACCAGTAACCCAATCAAAACAATGACTATCACAACTGCACCTACTATCTCCAAAACAAGGTAAGGATTACCTGCTCCTACTGTTGGTGTTGAGCTTGGTTTTTGGCTTGGCTCTATTGTTGGCTGCTGTGTCGGAGAAGAAGAAAGTGATGGACTCTGAGCAAGAGGCGGTGAAGGAGTTGGCGTTGGGCTTGGAGATGGGGCGAGCGTAGGTGCTTTGGAGGGTTTAGAAGCCTTCACGGTAAAAGTTACGGTTTGCGTGGCATTAAACCAGTATGTATCTGTCATATGCCAATTTACAATTTGGTGAGAATCATATTCGCTGTAGCATTTCACAAGCAGCAAAAGAGAATGGTCGCCTGCCGTGAGGTTGTCCAGCTTTAATCTTCGTTTCTTGCGTCTTGCCCCCGGTGGTGAGGCTCATTTTGTCTCCTTTTAGGGCGTAAACTACGTGGTCGGGGTGATGATGCATCTTTGCGACGTCGCTTGGTTTGAAGGTGCCTGCATAACGCGAACCTTGTCTTTTTCGTTGAGACATTTGCAAACGTTTGATGCTGCAACCAATGGGTTCATTTCTTTTCTTCGTCATTCTTCACCTCCTTAGGCGAAGAGGACATATTATACTGGAAAAACCTCACGACCAGCACTCAAGCTAGTGTGACTGTGAACCAACCACGATGAGTCTGAAGTTGTGGTTAAATAGCAGCTGGGTGTGAACGCAATAGTTTCTTTAGGCGAACTGTTGCATTATCCTTTGAGGTCTAACGTTTGATTGACATACCTACAGCAACATCTCTCCTGACAATGGCAAGTATAATCGTTGGAGTGGTTTTTACAATTCTGGAAATACGACACCTAAACAGGGTCAGACGAACAGACATCATCATGAAAATCTACGAAAAATTCGGTACCAAAGAAATGGTAGAAGCAGTCAACAAAGTTGGCGTGGCGGAATTCACCAACTTAAAAGAATACAGGGAGAAAGACGGCTTCACCAGCGTCACACAGGTCGCAGTCCTCTTCGACGGCGTAGGCGTGCTTCTCGAACAGGGCTTAATTGATATGAAAATGGTTGATCACCTTTTCGGGCCTACACTAAGTATTCTTTGGGTGCGAATGAAGCCGGTTATCTACGCAATGAGGGAGGGCCTTAAAGAACCAGCATTCTTCGCGCACTATGAATATCTTGTGAATAGATTGGAAACCTATAGGAAAAAGGCTTGATTCAGTACAATTTCGCAGCGCAAAATCTTATCTTTTCTTTTTACAATATTCTCTTAATCGTGAATGGGAAAGCCTTGATGAATGAGATGAACAGCAACCACCGGATTGAAACAAAATCGTCCACCACTGCCTCAATTATGTGTTTGGTCAGGGCAGCTTCTTACAAGGACAAAAGAGAATGTTATTTGGGACCAGACTATGTTGCCTATGAACTGGTTCCAAGCTTTTTCAAATTTGTCATAAGATCAAGGTTGCTATTCAAAGTCTTGAGTCGGCGGTGGTTTTCCAAGGGGATATATGAGTACGTGATTGCTCGGACAAGGTATTTTGATGAAGTATTTTCTGCTGCTTTGTCACAAGGATTTGACCAGATAGTGATTTTTGGCGCTGGCTTTGATAGCCGTGCCTTACGTTTCAGCAACTCTAACAGGGCCACTATCATATTTGAACTCGATGCGCCGGTAACTCAGGAAGAAAAAGTGAACGCTTACCATTCAAAGAAGCTTCCTATACCTGAAAACCTCGTTTTTGTGCCGATTGATTTCAACAAGGAGAGGCTGGAAGAAAAACTGAGCCGAGCAGAGTTTATCGGAGGTAAGAAAACCCTGTTTATGTTGGAGGGAGTGACCATGTATTTATCCAGAGACGCAGTTGAGGGCACGTTGCGTTTTGTCTCTGATACCTCTGGCAGCGGCAGCATGATTGTTTTTGATCATATTTACGCTGGTGTCCTTCGAGGCGAAAATAAATACTATGGCGAAAAAGGCATGTACAGGAGGACAGCCAAAGTCGGTGAGGAATGGACTTTTGCTCTGGAAGAAAATGAGACTGGACCTTTTCTCGATAGATTCGGGTTTGCAGTGAAGGATTATTGCAATGCACACGAATATTGAAGAGAGATACTTCAGGAATTCTAACGGGACTGTTGTTGCCAAAACCAACGGCATTCATGCGATAGTATCTGGTACTAAGAGACTGTAAGCGTCTGTGCTTCTGGGAGAGTGTCTTTTTCCACCTGCGGTTGGCTCTGCAACGAAGTTGACTTGATCCCTATGACAAGTGGAGATACTACCCGTAAAATTTCTTTTTTCTCTCTTAGTTTAGGTCCAGAGCCCCAGCAAACCCTCCTAGCACAACTAGCTTTTCTTATTTAACCCCCAGTCCAAATTCAGGGGGAAGGCAGGATTTGAATACGTCTGCGACTTCAGCGATGCTAAACTCTTCAGAAGCGCAAATAGACTCTGCATAAATAAGGGCTTGGATTATCTTGGTGAGGCCGCTGGAATTTGTTCCCAAGAGAAAGGAATGGCGGCGCCACTTCTTCGTCTTTTCGCTTCCTCTTCCCTCGTTCGTGGAAAAAAGTGCTACTCTCTTTTAGGAAAGATCATTTTCCTTCAAGTATGTCCCTATTGAGGGTGTGAGTCTGCTGTTCCAAACTGGTGTACCAAAAACTATCAAAGCATAATCCCAAGATGACTTCTGCGTTTTCTGAATTCTTGTTACCTTACCGCGTGTAGCATCGTATCCGGCCCTTATGAAACCGAGCCATCCGCGCCTATTTTTCAAGTCAACAACTTCTTCAGTTTCCGCACTAAGCTCTGCGGCAACCTTCTCAGCCATAAACCTGGTATTTCCAGTTCGGGAATAAAACACTACCAATGACCTCATCCATGCCTCTCCTATTTTCATTGTGAAATTGATTCTCAGCTCAACGGCTTAAACTTGCTGCCAAAAATAGTCGATGAACAATGCTTGGTTGAGTTTGGAAAGCGCGTGCCAGCTATCATAAACTTTTAGTGCAATCCCACACTAATTCTTCACTGAAAGGAGGCGCTTTTAGTGGTTACGGTAAAATTGCCATCCATGAGTAGAGAAGAGATTGATAATTTAATTGGCGAACAATTTCTTTGCAGAATTGCTTTCAGAGGAAGCGACGGCGTCTACATCGCTCCTTTTCAATACGTTTTCATTAAAAAGCGCCTTTATTTTCACTTCACTGATTACGGAAACAAAATGGCTTTCTTTAGAGAAGGCTTTCCAGTATGCGTAGAAATAGAAAAATACTCTCCTGATCTCAGCGAATATGCTTTTGTGATCTTAACCGGGACTTTGAAGATGGTTGTAGAAGAAGAGGAACGACAAAATGTAATTCATAAAATGGCTGAAATCGGAAGCGCCAAACTTTCGCCCAACTTTTTGTGTGCACATGGATTTGAAAGTCAGAGTGGTTGGTCAGTTTTCAATGCTAAACAACCCATTCTAATCCTGAGGCTCGAGAAAGTAACTTCGATAAAAGGGCTAAAATCTCCGTAAAGGCGAGAAGAATCTGATACCACAAAGAAGAGTGAGATTCCTCAACAACAAAAAGGTCAGGGGTGGAGAATTTGTCCTTTATTGGATGCAATCTTCTCAGAGAGTCGAAGATAACTGGGCTTTGAGCTATGCTATACAAGCAGCGAATAGCTTGGGTTTGCCAATAGTTGTCTACTTCGGATTAACCACTGAATTCCCAGAAGCAAACTTCCGCCATTACTGGTTTATGGTTGAAGGTTTGAAAGAAGTTTCCACAACTCTACAAAGCCTTGGCGTTAGATTTGTTGTCAAACATGCTAATCCTCCTACGGGTTTAATGGAACTCTCTGAGAAAGCAAGTCAAATTATTGTCGACAAAGGCTACTTGAGAATAAACAAAGAATGGTACAACCATGCAGCTCAAAGAACCCAAGTTCCAATAGTTCAAGTTGAAGACAACGTTGTGGTTCCTATTGAAGAAACTTCTCAAAAAGAGGAATATTCTGCTGCAACCTTGAGGCCTAAGTTGCTGGCGAAGCTAAACCAATTCCTGGACCTTCCTCCGCAAATATTGCCGAAAAAACCTTCTCTAGACATGGAGATAGATTCTGTTTCTCTCGTCGATTCGGAAAGGACGCTTGCCGCGTTACAAGTTGACAGGTCAGTTAACAAATCAAAATTTTTCCAAGGTGGAACAACACGAGCCAAGAAACTGCTGGAGCTCTTTATGGAACACAGTTTGGGAATTTATGAAAGAAAAGGAAATAATCCTGAAAACAACTGTGCCTCTTACCTGAGCCCTTACCTGCATTTTGGGCAAATCTCCCCAGTATACATAGCGATCCAGATTCTAAGAACAAAGGCTGCGGTCAGTCACAAATTTTTAGAACAGCTAATAATTCGAAGAGAACTTGCAATTGACTTTGTGCATTACAACGCGGACTATGATTCATTCCTTAGCCTACCTCAATGGGCAAAGAAAACCTTGGCAGCTCATGCCGAGGATCAAAGAAGTTACGTCTATAGCCTCAGGGAACTGGAAAGCGCACAAACTCACGATGTTTATTGGAACGCGGCACAGAAAGAAATGGTTGTCACTGGAAAAATGAACGGCTATATGCGTATGTACTGGGGAAAGAAAATAATTGAATGGACCAAGAATCCTTCCGAGGCTTTTAAGATGGCGCTCTTTTTGAACAACAAATACGAGCTTGACGGAAGAGACCCAAACGGTTACGCAGGCGTTGCCTGGTGCTTTGGCAAACACGATAGACCATGGAAAGAAAGAGAAATCTTCGGCAATGTCCGGTTTATGAACAAAAAAGGACTAGAGAGAAAATTCAACATGGACTCATATTTGAAAAGGATCAACTCTCTGTCATAACTGCCAAGAGTAACTATTTCCAGTAATCTTTTTCCTCTTCCGAGCTTTCGCTTTTAGTGATTCTCAACTTTTCTGGAAAAGGTTCAAAGAATGTCTGTTGGTCCAAGTAATCTTCGTTGAATCTAATTATCCAAGATTTCAAGATGTTCATGGGCGCTGACAATGGCTGAAGACCTGATCTGTATTTTTCCGCGGCGTCCAGAAAGAAGGCTTTCTCTTTGTGCATCAATTGGGATGTGAAATATCCTGCTGCTTTTGTCAGGACGTTGTAGTTTGAGCCGATCTTGGGAGGTCGTTTCAACGCTTCAGAAAGGTGCTTTGCGTACTCCACCAAGGTTTCGCTTAGGGGTCTTCTTTTTCTTTCAGCTACGAGTCGACCCATGAGGTGAAGTTGTATTTGGCTGTAGGCTGTTAGCAAAAGCTTGTTTCGTCCCTGGAAATCAACAAGTGCGTTTCCAGTACTTGACTCTCGAACGTTTCTGAAGTCGGCTAGCGTGTATAATTTTGTTAGAAAATGTTCTCTTATTCTTTCGTTGAGCAGCCTCTTCTCGTCTTCAACTGCCTTGTTGGAAAAATAGTTAAGCACTGCTTGACCAAAAATGCCTGGTCCGTGATCTATCGCAGCAACCTTCTTCTCACTGGGATAGATTCTCGCATCCTTAATTGCGCTGCTTGGTGATTTGCTTTTCAATATGAAACCATCAACGTCACCTAAGGAACCCAGAAATTTTTTGGAGAATGATTCCATTCCTTGTGTTAAGTCGAGACCAGTTGCAGGCTGAACTAGGTGTAGACTCGCTTCTCTTTTCACTATCCTCAGAGGTTCCCTTGGTATGCCTAATCCGATTTCGACCTCTGGGCATACAGGTATAAAATCAACGTAATCCTTCAGCTGCTTGACAAAATCGCTTGAGATTATGCGCCCATCCCATCTTACAGGTTCGAACTCGATGCATTTGCTTACAACGACGATTGGTCTGGTGAAAACTCTCATCAAGAACTCCTGTTCCAACTAATGGTGATTTTGTGTTTTAAGCTTTTCAACATTGATGGCTTTTCCAAACCATGGCGCAGTTTCACTAATATTGGAATTGTACGGCTGGGCAGACATAGCTTAATCGCTTTCTTTTCCCCGTTTGTGTCCTGAGTACTTTTTCTTCTGAATTCGGGCATTTTGATTTTTGGTAAATCTGCAAGTAGGCATTAAGCTCTTCTCCGTTTTTGCGTGTTTCGTAAAATATTCTTGAGAAAGTACGAGCTTGGCTAATTACATCTTGAATTCTTGCTTTCGGAATGTTCCCTGTTCTGCTAAGTGGATGGACTCCTGCGAGAAAAAGGGCTTCGTTCTTGATTATGTTTCCAACGCCTGAAAAAATATTTTGGTCTAGCAAAACATCACAGATCAGCTCATCTGCCTGGTGCAAAGTGAGCTCCAACACTTTTTGGGCGTTCCACTTTTCGGACATTATATCCACCTCCTCATCGAACAGAACATCTACTTCTTCATTGCGAATCATCCGAATTGAGCATCTGTAGAATTCGACAACCATGTTCTGTGTTTTAAACGAGAGGCTGGGTGTTACATTTTTCCTGGGGTTGTCTATGGTATAGCTACCGAACATGACAAAGTGTACTCTGACGGTGTACTCTGGAAACTGAAAGAGGAGATTCTTGCCTCTGGAATAGACCCTCTGGATCGTTCTTCCTTCTAGAAGCTCTTTTTCAATTTTCGCGCTTCCAAACACGGAAGTAGTCTTCTTATCAGTAAGGAACGAGAGTTCTTCGGCAATTGCCTTTAATGGGGGACCTTCCAAGAGAATTCCTCAAGAAAGTTGGACCATATATTTTTTATAAAAAAGAGGGGAGATCTTTTGAATTTGTTAGAATGGTCTGAACAGCCCTGCGAACACGAGCCACACCAGAAAAGTTTTCGCTACGAAGCTGAGAACAATGTATATTCTCTCGCCGTAGAGATAGTCTTTCCATTTGC
>Ga0335070_10005914_pt1 | contig 14424 bp, 14 predicted proteins | sample Lox_Sample_13_FD_206722 | JGI IMG/M metagenome (GOLD analysis project Ga0335070, IMG submission 206722) | Soil microbial communities from Loxahatchee National Wildlife Refuge, Florida, United States - Lox_Sample_1.3 | ecosystem: Environmental > Terrestrial > Soil > Wetlands | place: USA... | reverse complement strand
ATCGGCGCTGCCCGTGCTCGACTTCGCGAATCCATGGCGGCGTTCGATCGGGGTGAGGAATTGCCTGAGCCGAAGAGTGCCTACCGGCCTTGGTCGGATCCGGTCCCAGCCCTGCTGGTTGGCATCCGCTCGGCATTGGCAGTCGGGATCACGGCCACGATCTGGTTCGCCACGGCTTGGCCGAACGGGCCGACCGCGGTCGTCGTCGCGGCGGTCTTGTGCAGCCTGCTCGCATCGGTGCCAAATCCCGATAAAATCACGATGGCCGCTGCGGCCACGATTATTATCGCTGCGATTCCCGTTTTTGCGACCCAATTCTACCTGATGCCACTCGCCGTCGATTTTCCTTCCATGGCCGTAGCACTCGCACCGCTGATACTGACCTGCGGCTTCATCATAGCGCAGCCGCGCATCGGGACGCTCGGTCTCCTGTCCGTCGTGTACTTTGCTTTCGCATCGAATATCGACAACGTCATGGTCTACGATGCCGCCGCCTTTCTGAACTCGTCGCTTGCGATCCTTGTCGGCACCGCCGTCGCGATAGTGCTGTTTGCGACTTTCTTTCCGGAGACGCGCGCCTTTGCAGCGCGTCGCTTCCGCCGGCAGCTTCTGATCCATCTGTGCGAGCTGCCGACCGCGCGTTCCTGGCCGGCCGCTCTTCAATGCTACCGAATTGGCCTCTACGAACGACTCGGCGCGACGCTTACAACAGCAGGCGCTGACTCGAAAGCTGCGGACGAATGCCTTGTTGGTGCCCTGACGGCGCTTTCAGCGGCGCAGGCGATCGGACGCCTGCGAAACGCCCTCGCTACCGCTATCCTGCCGCCTGCAATCGCGAGCGCCGGCTCCCTGCTGCTTGCCCGATTGTCGCAGACTCTGCGCCATCCCTCGCCCTCGAGGTTCGGCAAGAGGGCGGCTGAGGCATGCGCTCTGGTGCACGATGCCCTGACGATAATCGCCGCCGGCTCGGCTGGAGTGGAACAGATCCAAGTGCTGAACGAGGTCGTTGTCGGATGCCAGACGCTCGGCGGCGATCTTAAGCGAGCCGGCATCATACAGGAGAAGAATCGCCATGCGTTCCGAATTTGACCTGCTGGGCGCCTTCGTGCCGACCACCGCCCTCTGGTTCGTTCTTGCGCTAGTCGGCTTTATTCCTCTCGACGCGCTGCTCAGCCGGTTGGGATTATACCGGCTGTTCTGGCACGAGCCACTCGCCCGCTTTGCTCTCTTCATTTGTCTCTTCTGCGGGAGCGGGCTGGTCGCGAGCATGCAATAGAGAGACTTGAGATGCGTACCGTCTTAGGTGTCTTGCTGACTATAATCCTGGTCGTTGTAGCCGGCTCTCTCGGTTACGACATGGCGAGCTACTATCTCTATTCGCCCTGGACCAGAGATGCCCGCGTCCGCGCCGATGTCGTCACGGTTGCTCCGGACGTGTCCGGATACGTTGATGATATCCGAGTGCGTAACGATCAGTTCGTGCACAAGGGCGATGTCCTGTTTGTCATCGATCAGGACCGGTATCGGATTGCTCTTGCAACGGCAGAAGCGTCCGTTGCCGCGAGCTTGGCCCAATATCAGATGCTGCAACAGCAGTATGAGCGGCGCACCAAACTGACTCCGACGCTTTCGATAACCGTTGAAAATCTCGATATCGCTAGACGTTCAGCCGAAGCTGCGGAGGCCAATCACCAGTTGGCGATTTCCGGACGCGACCTTGCTGCTTTAAATCTCAAACGAACCGAAGTGCGCGCGTCGGTCAATGGGTTCATAACCAACCTCAACCTTGCGAAAGGCACCTATGCCTTGCAGGGCAAACCTGTGATGGCGCTGATCGACAGCGATTCGTATCGCGTCGACGCGTATTTTGAGGAAACCAAGATTCCTCACATCAGAGCAGGCGACGCCGCCGAAATCCGGCTGATGGACGGATCCCCCGCGCTGCAGGGAGCCGTGCTCGGCATAGCGCGAGGCATCACCGACCAGGATAATCGTGACGGTCCAGAGCTTCTCTCTTCAGTCAACCCGACATTTACCTGGGTCAGACTGGCACAGCGCATACCGGTCCGGATTCGCCTCACGCAGGTGCCGCAAGGGGTGTTGATCAGCGCGGGAATGACGTGCACGGTGATCATGAGGGACGGCGCTGCACCCGAAATCGGGGTAGGTATCAAAAAGGCGATAGCGGCGGCTTTCTAGTGCGCGCCGCTTCGACGCCAGAACCCTTGGGACGAGGCCGGCGCGTTAGCAACTTGCCGCCACGATGGGCCCAGCGTTCGGCGAGAAACTGATCGCGCGACAACGCTGACCCGGATGCCTCGTCCCTGGTCTAGCTCGGACAGGGAGCGAACTGACTAGTGCAATGCGATGGTAACACCTTGCTTGTACAAGAGGACCGGCGCATCCTGCCCGGACAGCATGATCGCACCACCCGCTTTATGGCAACTGCCAGCGCCGCTATCGAGTGACGTCGATGCGTCGGGCCTGGCGATCGAACCTGGTCGTCAGGGGCAAGAGGTCATCCTGCTTGCGCGCGTGTCATTGACCATGGCCGCCAGCCGAGAGAGAAGTTCTTGCCATCGAGAATGGAGGCGTCCTTTCGCCGGTAAAGTCCGTGAGCCCGCGACCAGGTGCACTTCGAGCGCTCGCGGTCGATGGGCACCTGAAGTTGTCGCAGCCACTGGGTTCTTCATCCGCCTATGCAGGGATAGTGCTAAGCTAAGGGAAGGCACGAGAAATGGCGCACGCCGGATCAGTCCACCGCGATCATCACGTCTGACGCCTTAACCACCACAATGACTGAGCTTTTTGCCTTAATACCGAGGTCGTTGACGGCTTCATTGGTGATGGAAGATGTGACAATCTGGCCGTTGCCTATGTCGACGCGAATGTGTGACGTGGTTGCGCCCTTTTTGACTTCAACGACGGTTCCCTTGATTTGGTTTCGTGCACTGATGCGCATGGCGGTTCTCTCAGAGTTAAGCTGGCGCTGCGGATGGCACGCGCCTGCTAGCCAGTGATTGGAAATGAAGTCTGGACCGCCGCCCTAAAATCTGCTTCGCGCTTACGGCGCTGCGCTGTTCTAGACGATCCCGCGTTTCCTCGCAATGTGAAGGCAGACCAAGCTAACGGTCGAGGTCTGAGTTCGATCAAAATGGATCGTCGGTGCCATGTCCGGCTCACCCCATCGGGATGCGGACATTTCGGATCGGCAGCTTAGTTAATGCCCGAGCGGACGTGAAGCCCCTCGCTTACCTTCTCACCTCCGGATTTTATCCTTTTTTATTTGGATTTACCTAAATTAACAACGGTCAGCTTCGCACAGCACTTTGGTATCGGATGAGTGGCTACCGGCACTCCCCTGCTCACGAGAAAAACGGCACGCAAGCTGGAAACCTGAGAAAGAGAAATCGCTATGAGATCGACAATGTCGGCGCACTGCTTCCCAGTGGTCGTGAGGTTGCTACTCGACTAACTGCTTTCGCGTTTTGGAGACTCGGATGTATCAACCCGACCCAGCGCCTGCCGCCATCGCTGACGCCGCTCGACGTCGCGCTCGCCGCCTTGCTGCTGCCAAACGCGAATTTAGATTGCTTAAGCCCTGTTTAGTAGGCGGCCTGCACCACCCGCCTATTCTGGAAGCGCCATCATCAGCAAGTTTTGCGACCGACGCGCGCGCAAGGAACACAGCATGTTTTGCTTTCAATGTGAACAGACTATGCGGACACCGGCGAGCGCAGGCTGCGCGACCGCAATGGGAGTTTGCGGCAAGGATCAAGTCACGGCGGATTTGCAGGATCTGCTGATCTACCTGCTCAAGGGCATCGGCCAGTATCGGTCGCGCCTCAGCGCCCTCGGCCGGCCCGATCGTGAGGCCGACAGCTTTTTGCTCTTTGCCATTTTCACCACGTTGACCAACGTCAACTTCGACCGCGACCGCTTCGTCGCGCTCATCGCAGAAGCGGCCAAAGTCCGCGACCGGCTTCGCGCCGTTTATGAGGCAGCATCCCATGCCGCCGGCAAAACGCCGGAAGTCCTGAACGGGCCAGCCTCCTTTGTGCCGGCCGTCACGCTCTCGGATCTGCGTGCTCAGGCCGGCGGGGTCGGTGTGCGGGCCGGCATCGATGCGGTGGGGGCCGACGTCATCGGCCTGCGCGGGCTGCTGCTCTTTGGGCTCAAGGGTACCGCCGCGTACGCGCACCATGCCCTGGTCCTCGGCGTGTTGCCCGACGAGGTTGCCGACGGCATCGCGCACACGCTCGATTTCCTCGCCGACGATCCGACCGATTTGAACGTGATGCTGGATGAGGCCCTGAAACTCGGGCAGTGTAATTTCGCGGCCATGGGAGCGCTCGACTCCGCGAACACCGGCACGTTCGGCACGCCGTCGCCCGTGCCGGTGCGCATGACGCCCGTTGCTGGCAAAGCTATTCTGGTCTCCGGCCACGACCTGCGCGACCTCGCCGCGATCCTAGAAGCCACCAAGGGCACCGACATAAACGTCTACACCCATGGCGAATTGCTGCCGGCTCACGGCTATCCGAAGCTGCGCGCCCATCCCCACCTTGCCGGCAACTACGGCGGCGCCTGGCAGAAACAGCACTTCGAATTCTCGGCCTTCCCTGGCCCGATTGTCATGACGTCGAACTGCATGATCGAGCCACTGCAAAACTATCGCAACCGGATGTTCACGACCGGACCGACCGGCTGGCCCGGCGTGCGCCATATCGGCGACGACGATTTCGGCCTCGTCGTACAGGCCGCGCATGCCCAGCCCGGCTTCGCTGCGAGCGCGCCGGAGCGGACCGTCACCGTGGGCTTCGGGCACCAAGCCGTGCTCGGTGTCGCGGACAAGGTGATCGGCGCCGTGAAATCCGGTGCGCTCAATCATCTCTTCCTCATCGGCGGCTGCGACGGCGCGGCGCACGGCCGCAACTATTATACGGAATTTGCCGAGGCCGTCCCGAAGGATGCGTTGATCATGACGCTCGGCTGCGCCAAGTACCGCTTCAATATGGAGGAATTCGGCGCCGTGGCAGGGCTGCCGCGGTTGCTCGACGTGGGCCAGTGTAACGATGCCTATTCCGCTCTGGTGATCGCCAAAGCGCTGGCCGAGGCGTTCAAGTGCGGCGTGAACGAACTGCCCCTGTCGCTGATCATTTCCTGGTTCGAGCAGAAGGCTGTCGCCGTGTTCCTCACCCTCCTTGCCGTCGGCGTACGCAATGTGCGCCTTGGCCCGACTCTGCCGGCCTTTCTGACCCCGGCACTGCTGGAGGTGCTGGTCCGCAAATTCGACATTCAGCCGATCACCACGGCGGCCGCCGATCTCAAAGCCGCGTTGCGGCCGCAAGCCGCAGAATGAGGCATCGGGTTGGGGCGGCACGGCTGGCAACCGTTCGTCGGCGCGATCAGGAGTGGGAATAGCCAAATGGCCCAAATGCTGATGATCCTTGCCGAGAAATGCATTGGTTGCCACAGCTGTGAAAGCGCCTGTTCGATGGCTCATGAGGGCTCCGACGCCACACGGATCCAAGTGTACACCTGGGACGGCTTCTCCGTCCCGATGATGTGCCAACAGTGCAGGGACGCGCCCTGCGTCACGGTGTGCCCCACGCACGCGATGACGCGGAATCCCGCGACGGGGCGGGTCGAACTCGACCAGGACACGTGTATCCGCTGCCAGATGTGCGTGCAGGCATGTTCGTTCGGCAACGCGGTCTGGGACGAGTTGAGCCACAAGGTTCTCAAATGCGACCTCTGCGGCGGCGATCCCGCATGCGCCAAAGTCTGCCCGACCCAGGCACTGGAATGGGTGGACGACCTAGTTGCGACGCGGAAGCGCAAACGGGCGTTCGCGGAGAAGTTCAAGGAAGCGTATGGGAATTAGGCGCATGTACTGCTAGATCGGAAACGTGGATGCATGAGCTGACGCTGCGTCAAGGCATTGTCGAGATCGTCGTTGATCGCGCCAGCAAGGAGGGCCACCCGGGTGGTGGTCGAGGTCGGGGTCGATGATGCTTTGCCGTGAGGAATTGCATCGACATCTCCTCAGCCGGATTTAGGTTGATTTATTCCTTTTTATTGGCCGCACACTGTCTTCAGCCGTACCTTCATTGCATCGCCCTCCACGTGAACTTCTCCGAGCCGCGAGCGCTGCGCAGCTACCTTTTCTGCATTAGCAAAGGCGACGTTATGACGATCAGGGGCAGTTGGTCCGATCCCGCTTTACAAATCGCACCGCAAAGTCCGGGTGCAGTCTCTGGGTGTGGGTATACCCACGAACGAGGAGTTGATGTCGTCCAGCACGCTGCGGCGATGATCAGCGAGACAGTGCGATGAAACGCAATCCACCAGAAACTCGGGGTCGGCCGCGACGCATTGCTTCAACTCCCATGCTTGATGCTCCCGACCAAACTTGCATCAAGCGGCCGGAACGGCCATCGACAAGCACGCTCGGTGATTGGATTTTCGGATTATCCCTTGCGGCGTTCGCGCTGTCCCTGGCTCTCAACGCCGTCTCTCTGCCGAACCGAATTTGCCACGACGATCGCGTAGAATTTGGCGGGATTGACGCTGTTTTCGCTCGACCAGATCAAGCGGCGACATCTCTTTCGGCAAGAAACGTGTCGTCCTTCCGGTCATCAGCAAGCGAACCTGCGACCAAATGTGCAACGCGTGAGGTTGGTAAAGAGCCAGGCTACTGATGAGGGTCGTTCGTTCCAAGGTGCTGGTGCGTAGCTCTCTGCCGAAAACAACCGGTTTGGCTCGACCAGACAATGGTCAGCCTGATTTCTGCATTCAAGCCCTATGCCGCCTCTATGCTGGTGCTTTCATTACATTCTGGGCCGGGCTGGATGATCCGAGGTGGGCGTTTCTGACAGTTTTCATTGTCTCACAGACGGACAGTGGTCTCGTGCTCGCTAAGAACTTTTATCGCATCCTCGGCACAATCGGCGGTTTGCTGCTTACAATAGCGCATGTGTTCGCTCTCTGGCCCAATGACGGTGAGCTCTAGCCGGACAACATCCCATGGCGGCTGCCGCCGCCGTGGTTATCGCGGCGATCCCAGCTTTCGGGACCCAGTTCTACCTTCTGCCCCTTGCTATCGATTTTCCTGAAATGGCGGTGGCGCTCGCCCCACTGGTGCTGACCTGCGGCTTCATCATTGCGCAGCGGCGGATTGGTGCGTTCGGCCTCTTGGCTGTCGTGTACTTCGCCGTCGCGTCGAACATCGACAACGTGATGACTCGCGATGCTGTTGGGGTTCTCAATGCACCGCTTGCCACGCTCCTCTGCGTATGGGCGCGGTTCTCCTGCTTGCAACCTCCTTCCCTGAGACCGTGGCCTACGCAAGTCGGCGGTTCTGTAAGTAGCTGCTTGTCCACTTGAGCTACCTCGACAAGGCCCCTGCGTGTCGGCGCTTCGACGCTACTAGTAGCTGGAGCTGTAAGGTCAGCTTGGTGTGAGCTTGCACGGGTGAAGAATAACCCCGCGGCCGCGCACGAGTGCTTTACGAGCGCCGTGGCAGCGCCGTCGGTTGCGCAGGCAATCAGCCGTCTGCGGAGTTCCCTCGATCGCGGCACGTTGCTACCCTCAATCGCCGGCGAGGGCTTCCGGCCGCTCGCCCAGTCATCACAGCCGCCGCGCAATCTCTCGATCTGGAAGTCAAGCGAGACGGCAGGGAAGACGCGTTTGCTTTGTCGTTATGCCCTAGCAGCAGCTGGGGACTCGGCTTCGGCGGAGACAATCGAGGCGCTAAGCGGAGTTGTCGTCGCATCACGGATCCGCTTCTATGTGTTCAACCGCCGTGGCGCTTGGCATCGTCCTCGGCATGGTCGCGATCACGATGGGCCGCCACCGCCTGCTCCTTGCTGCTGGAGATGATGCTGATTTCCGTGGCCGCGATGCAAATGGAAAGGATGCCAAACGGATCGATTCGATCAGACAATTTAAGAAGATTTGCAGAGTTTAACGGAACGAGCGTGCGTATTATGTTGATTTGACGCAAAGTTCTGTAACACTGGCAACCATATCCTCCCGACCGAGCCATCGATAGGCACGCTCGCGGCTAATTCCACATGAAGCCTCCGCGATCAGGGAGCCCTCTCATTGCGTGATGTTTTTTGTTAGATGCTGTGTACGATATGATGAGATTGTAACGGGGGACCGTAGGATGCCCTCGCGGGGCTTGCGAATTGGTGTCGTACTGAGTGCACACGATGTCTGATGCAACACCTGCTGGCCTGATCGCTGAACCAAGGCTTATTGCGGCGAATCACGAGGCTCGTGCACTAGAACGGCTCTCATATTGCTGCTCAGCCTCTGCCTCTGAGATCATGTGGACGCAACAACCTCACACGCGATGTCGAACGCAAGACCTACCGTTTTGATCATCGACGATGATCCGGCACTTCGAGGCTCACTTGAGCGTTTGTTGCGATCTGTCGGCCTGGATTCTCGGCTGTTTGCGTCAATTTCAGAATTTCTCCAGTACGAGCCATCGGATGGCCCAACCTGCCTGGTGCTCGACGTGAGATTGCCTGGGCGAAGCGGCCTTGATCTTCAGCGCGAGTTCGTCGCGACCAACAAGCAGATCCCTATCATCTTCATCACAGGATACGGAGATATTCCGATGTCGGTCCAAGCGATGAAGCGCGGTGCCATTGACTTCCTCATAAAGCCCCTCTGTACCAGTGAACTGTTGGAAGCTATTCACCTCGGCCTCGCTCGCGATCGTGCTCAACGGGAGAGCGCCAATTCTCTGCGCGCCCTCACCGAGCGCTTCGAATTACTGTCCGCCCGGGAGCGCGAGACCATGATTGAGGTCGTTCGAGGCCGCCGCAGTAAAGAGATTGCGGAAGGCATCAGTATTAGTACATGCACAGTGCAAACTTATCGCATCAGTATGATGCGGAAAATGCAGGCTCATTCGCTTCCGGAGCTTGAACGCATGGCACGTAGGCTCAGTTTGTTGCCAGAGAAGCGGAACGCGTCCTGACCCGACAGTTTACCGGCAATGCAGGCTTACGTGTGCATACACCAATTGGATGGGATCGAACGAACCGCCGGAGATCACTTCGGCTGCCGGCATACAAGCGGTATAGGTACACGGCTGGATCAGTCGGACACATATTGACATGAACGCTCAATAGCGATGACGACGCGTCCAGGCAAGCAATAGCCGCCAATCTCGCGTTCCCTTGTGCAGGGTCGCAGGTGCGCTTGGGAGTAATCCACTCAAAAAAAGATAACCTGAAGGCTCGTAGTCATCCCACGATCAAGCATCCGGCGTGAGTCAGCCCGTCGCTGAACAAGCGCGCGTTAATCTGCATGGGGCGCTGAGATGGAATGCGACAAGCTTTTCTAATTTTTGGTGGCTGTGCCGCCGACTAGCCGCCTATGGCAACGCATAACCCCGGGCCGGCTAACGCGTGGGGTTGGCTCCTCCCCTCTCTCACTTAGCTCGACTTCGCCGCAATTCGCGCGGGGCGGAGTCTTGGCAGGTTAAACAAACGTGTCGCCAAGCCAAACCTCCGTCCAATGGTGTCCCGCGGTCGTCGGACCTACCTTTATCTATAGGTGCTGAGCTAAGCCCTCCGGCGCATCGCAAACCACGCCGTGGCCGAAGGCCCAACCACCACCGGCGCAGCTGGCTTCAGTTGCGCCGGCTGCAACCGCCGGAAATAGGAGGGTCTGATGTTTGTGACGCTTGTGGCCGTTCTCTGCCATGTCTTGCCGGGAGCCCGCGGAGATTGTGTCGAAGAAATTGTCACCGACAGCAACCTAAGCAACATCACGTTTCAAAGCTGCATGATCCAGGGCCAGATCGGAATTGCAAACTGGATGTCCGAGCATCCGATCTATCGTGCGAACTGGACGCTCCAGCGCTACAAATGCGCGCCTGGTCATTACGAGTTGCGCGTCAAGGCATGACCGAGGAAAGAAATCGCATGATGGGCCCTCGTGGTATTGGGCAGCGCAGCGATCGCTGACGGTGTCGCGTGATAACGTGAGACCGATGTCCCGATACGATTGATCGAAAAGAGCAAATGCCCGAAGGTCATGCCATCTGACGTCGGTGCGTTCAGCCTAAACGGTGTGCGCGCGACTCGCAACTATATGTCTGCCTGCTCAGAGCCTCCGATCGCATTCGCGCTTCACTGCCAGTGCGGCGAATGGCCATCAGTCGGCTCAAGGACGTCTTGAGAACTTGCGCGCGTCGACAGCCCCACAACGAGATCCAATCGGATTTAGTCCTTTTAGTTGGCTGCGCGCCGCCGGCAGCCGTACCTATTGGCATCGAACGTGACGTGCATAAGGAGCAGGCGTCGGCCGTACCGTCCAAATTCTTGCTGCTCCAATTCTTGCACCGTCCGGCCTAAGGTATTCTTGTTCGTGAATTCTCGGGCATCGACATGATGCGTAACCGGTGTGAGCTCCCACGTCCGGGGTGATCAGCGGGCGCGTCCGTAGCGGATCGGCATCCAGTATTGGCGCACGGCCTCGACGACCGCTGGGATATCGGCGTGGGCGTTGCGCAGAAAGTCCTCGGTCTGGCGGCCGCTTCGCGGGGGTCCGAGCAGCGGAGAGCCCTGATCGTCGCGACAGTGCAGCAGGACGGGCAGAAGCAGGCCGTGATTGACGTTGCTGGCGTCCAGCAACGGCGCCCACGCCGACAGCCTGAGCCGCATCGCGGCATAGAAACCCTGGCACCAGGGACGCGCATCGATATCGCCATTGGCTTCACGCTGGTGCATCGGCGCGAACTGGCGAGGGTTGGTCGAAAGGGTCTGGCTGATCTCGTTATGACGCAGCGCGACGGTGGAGATCGCTGCGAACTCTGGGGTGCCGCCGTGGTTGAAAGCATCGGCATCGATGGCGAGCAGCGGGCAGATCCAGTCGAGCGGGCTCATCGACACTGGTCCGGCGACGATCGCGGCGACGAAGCCGTCGAGCATGGGTAGATTGGTGGCGGCAGGATGCCGATCGACGCGAGCCTGGAGCCATCGCTCGAGCTCCGCAAGTGGCATGGCGGCTGCCGCCCTCGACGCCGCCGCTTTATGACGACGCGGGCTCATGCCGCGGCCTGCGCGGTGCACTGGCGCGCCGCCTTCCAGTTCCAGGCGAGCAGCTCGTGCAGCTGATGGCTCTTGGTTCGCCCTGACACGATGCGCTCCAGCACGTCGGCCAGGTAGCCCTGCGGATCGAGCTCGTGAAGCTTTGCCGTGTTCACGATCGACGCCAGGATCGCCCAGCTCTCGGCGCCGCCTTCGCTGCCGCTGAATAATGAATTCCGTCTTCCCATTGCAATCGGGCGCATTGAACGCTCGACCGTATTGCTGTCGACCTCGACGCGGCCATCGCGGAGAAACAGCGTCAACCCGTCCCAGTGATTGAGCGCATAGTTGATCGCCTCCGTCAGCTTCGACTGCGAGAAGAGCTGGTCGACCATTGCCGTCAGCCGCGCCTTAAGCGCCGTAATCAACGGTGCGGTCCTGGTGCGGCGGGCGGCCAGCCGCTGCTCGGCACTGCTGCCGCGGATCTCTGCCTCGATGGCATAGACCGCCTGCAGTCGTTCGATCACCTCGCGCGCGAACGGCGACTGGGTCGTCTTGTAGACTTCGACGAATTTGCGGCGGGCATGGGCGAGGCAGAAAGCCAGCTGGATCGCGCCGCCATGGCCACGGGCGAGCGCCTTGTAGGCGGCATAACCATCCACCTGCAGAATGCCGGAAAAGCCCATCAATTGTCCGGCGATCTTCTCCGTGCCGCGGCCGTCGGCGAACACGTAGGCAACCGCTGGCGGCGACGGCCCGCCCCATGGCCGGTCATCCATGGCATGTGCCCAGAACTGGCAGATGCGGGGGCGATGTCGTCCGGGATCGAGTACCGGCATCGGCGTCTCGTCGCAGAACACACGCGGCGCGGCCTGAATCGTCCGCAGCTGGAGCTCATAAAGGCTTTTGAGCCACCAGGCCGCACGCTTGACCCAGCCGGCCAGCGTGGCCCGGTCGAGATGGATGCCTTGGCCGGCCAGGATCTGCACCTGTCGGTACAGCGGCAGATACCAGGCAAACTTCGAGACCACGACGTGGCTCACGAGTGCCGTCGAGGCCATGCCGCCCTCGATCAGACGCGGCAGTACCTTGGCCTGAACCACACCATCGGTGCAGCCGCGGCAGCCATATTTGGGACGGATCGTGCGCAACACCCGCAGGATCGCCGGAATCACGTCCAGCACCTCGCTAACGTCCTCGCCGATCTTGTGCAGCTGGCCTTGGCAGCACGGGCAGGCCGTCGTATCCGGCTCCAGCACCTGCTCGCAGCGTGGCAGGTGCTTGGGGAGCGCGCCGATGTTGCGGCGCGCCTTCTTGCGCGCCTTGCCGGCCGGCTTCGCGGCAGGTGCATCGTCGTTGGCGGGCACAGGCAACGTGGCGTCGGTCTCAAGATCTCCCAACTCGAGCGCGAGCTGCTCGGCCACGAGCACCGCAAGCCGCTCCGAGCGCTTCCCGAAAATCATCTCCTTGAGCGTCTGCATTGCCACACGCAGCTTCTCGTTCTCGGCGTCAAGCGCGAGCACCATCTCGGTCAGAGCCGCCGGATCGGTCGGGAGAGCGTCGGAGCGAATCGCCATGATCAAACGATACATGGGCGCCCTCCATGCTCCAGCGAAATCCTCGCCTCTTAGCCGACAACGGCTGGCTGCTTCACAGGCTTGGGTGAGACACGTGTCCACTCAAGTCCATCGAGCAGCATCGCGAGCTGCGTCGCACTTAGATGCACCACGCCATCGCGGATCGGAGGCCAAGTAAAACGCCCCTGGTGCAGCCACTTCGTCACCAGCACCATGCCGCTGCCGTCCCACGCCAAAAGCTTCACTCTGTCCATGCGCTTGCTGCGGAACACGAAGACGTCGCCGCAATACGGGTTCGCGCGCAGTGCTTCGCTTACCAGCGCCGACAGCGTGTGCACCGACTTGCGAAAATCGACCGGCTGTGTCGCCAATACCACCTTGAGGTCGGACCGTAGCGCAATCACCGGATGCCCCGAAGCGCCGACAACACCGTCGAAAGCGTCGCCAGCTCCACGCCCGGTTCGACCCGGATGCGCGCTCCACTCACCTCGATCTCAACCATCCCGCAAGGCTTAGCCGGCGGCGCGGCGATCTCCAAAGGCTTCGTCTTTGCCGGCGAAATACGTTCGGAATCGCCAGCTGTCCTGCCACTGCTCTCGGCACCAATTTGGATCGGTATGAAGCTCGGCGCCTTACCGGCCACCGCCGCCGCAACCTGGCGTCGCCACACCGTGAGCAGCCCGCGGGAAACGCCATTGCGCCGCGCCACCTCGGAGATGTTCGCACCTACCTCAAAGCTCTCCGCCGCGATCCGGGCCTTCTCCTCGCCTGTCCATCGTCGCCGCCGGCGCTCCCCAGTGATCACCTCGACGCGACGATAGGAATCGCCTTCCTGCCTGGCATCAAGCATGGCATTTGCCATCGTTCCACCTCCAACGAACTGCTCATGCCAGGCTGTATCGCGCGCAAGCCAAGGGATCGCTAGGTGGGGGCGTCACGCCGGTTACCACCCAGCGGAGCCAGGGCGTCGACGGCCGCGTGGAGAGCGAGGTCGCTCCGATCGTCAATTTCGTGATTAGCCTGCTCGATGATCCCGTCATGCTGGACATCAATGGCGATCACCTGCTCACCATCAAACGGGAGATTGCCGAGATCCCGCTCCCCAAGGGCTTCGGGCAGGACGAGCGCTCCCTCTATTTCCGCTGGTCGACCGCGAAGCAAAACGGATGGGTACGCCAGCGCGGCGGGAAAACTGTCCAGCTCAAGCGTGTCAGCCAGACGACTCTGGACGGCAAGTATACGCCAGGCTTGACCTCATTCTGGAAGTTCGCGATCGAGCACTCGTTCGCCTATGGGCCGGTCCCCTCCTTCGAGTTCGGCACCAAGCTCAACCGGCCTGCGGCTGAGCGCGACGCCTATAATGAAGAGGAGGTCCTCACCTTCTTCGGCGCAGCTCCCTTCACCGGCTGCAAGAGCATTGCCCATTGCTGGAACGAGGGGCCTCAGTACATCCAGGGCTACTTCTTCTGGGCCAATCTGATCGAACTGCTTGGCGGCATGCGCCCGAGCGAAATCGCGCAATTGCGCTGCCGCGATATCCTGGATTTCCGCGGCGAGCCGCATTTCCGCTACGCTCCCTTTGCGCCGGAAGAGACGGAGAAACAGCGGTTTGATCCGCAGCCCGGTGGAACGCGAGGCAAGACGGCTTCGGCCTATCGCTGGATCGCGATCCACCGCTTGTTGCTGAAGCTCGGGATCGTCGAACATCGCGATGCGATCGTGGATGCGTACTGCCAAGCCAAGATCAAGGAAGCCGGCGGTGCCGACAAGCTTTCGGAAGAGCAACTCGC
>Ga0335070_10005913_pt1 | contig 14426 bp, 11 predicted proteins | sample Lox_Sample_13_FD_206722 | JGI IMG/M metagenome (GOLD analysis project Ga0335070, IMG submission 206722) | Soil microbial communities from Loxahatchee National Wildlife Refuge, Florida, United States - Lox_Sample_1.3 | ecosystem: Environmental > Terrestrial > Soil > Wetlands | place: USA... | reverse complement strand
CCAGCCAGTACGGGACGTCGAGCAGCCACAGCCCCAGCCCGGTGAAAACCGCGAGCACCACCATCGCGAACAGCTGCGCGCCGACCCAGGCGCGCAGCGTGGCGGCCAGGTCGAGCGAGACGGCACGGGCGAAGCTGCGATGCCGCGGCGGCACCAGGGCGAGCAGGCCCTCCTGGTAGAGGGTGGGGCGCACGGCCAGGTACACCGCCATCACCAGCACCGCGATGCCCTCGATCACGACGACGCCGGTGGCGGTGGCGGTGGGGATGATGGCGTGGCGCGCGAAGGCGACGGCGTCCTTGAGGGCGATCGAGACCAGCCCGGTCTCGCCGGCCGAAAGCCCGGCGCGGCGCAGGATCGGGAGGCGGCGGGCCCAGCCGGCGATGGTGGCGTCGAGCCCGGCGAGGTACTGCGGCACCGCCGCGACCAAGTCCGCGGTCTGCTGCGCGACCGGCGGGGCGACCAGCGCGGCCACCGCCGCGAGCGCCGCCAGGGTGGCGAGGATCGCCAGCACCAGGGCGAGCGGCCGCGGCAGCCGCACCCGGCGCACCGCGAGCGCGGTGGCCGCGGACAGGTACACGGCCGTCAGGATGGCGATGAACAGCAGCAGCAGCAGGTCGGCGATCCGCAGGACCAGCAGCAGGATCGCGACCACCAGCAGCACCAGCAGCAGCGGCGCCGCCCGCCGCGCCGCGGGGACGGCGTCGCTCAACGCTCAGCCTTTCTTGCGCGGCGGCGCTTCGTCCTCCCCTTCCTCGACCACCTCAGCGTCGTGCACGTCGGCGGTCGTGCCCGTGCCGAGCTGCCTCGGCGGCTCGGCCTTGCCGGGCCCGAGGAGGCCCATCTTCTGCTTCAGCGCCAGGAGCTGCGTGTCGGCGTCCGCCTTGTACTCCAGCTGCTCGAACTGCTTGGCCAGGGAGTCGCCCGACAGCTCCTCGCTCAGCTCGGCGGCCGCCAGCGCCTTGCGCTCGTTCTGCTCGATCCGTTCCGCCATTCGCTCGAAGGTCTCGAACGCGCTCTTGTCGCTGATCGAGCCCATCGTCTCGTGGATGCGCTTCTGCGCCTCGGCGCGCCGCTGCCGCGCGATGAGGATGTTCTTCTTGCGCTTGGCTTCCTCGATCTTGTCGTTCAGGGCCCGCAGCGAGTTCTTGAGAGCCTCGGTCTCCCCCGCGTGCTTGCGCCAGGTGTCGTCGAGCTGGACCGCGGCCTCCATGTGCTCGGAGTGCCGCAGCAACGCCTGCTTCGCCAGGTCGTCGCGGCCCTCCTGGACCGCCAGCATCGCGCGCTTCTCCCAGTCCTCGGCCTGCTTCTTCTCCTGCTCGGCCTGGGCCTGCAGCCGCTTCTCGTCCGCGATCGCCGCCGCCACCTGCTGCTTCGCCTTCGCCAGCTGGCTCCGCATGTCGAGGATCAGCTGGTTCAGCATCTTCTCCGGGTTCTCGGCGCTGGAGATCAGGTCGTTGAGGTTCGACCGGATGAGCGTGCCCAGACGGTCAAAGATTCCCATATCGCCTCACGCTTCCCGGTAAGGGGCCAGAGTCGCCAGGTGCGAGGCCAGCGCCAGGGTCATGGATTCGAAGCTCGCCTGGAACTCGTTGAAGTCCAGGTTCTCGAGCTCGAGCGTGTCGGAGAGGACGATGTCGTTGCCGTCCACGCCGTAGGAGCCGTGCACCAAGTCCTTGGCGTTGAGCTCCAGCAGGTGCAGGTACAGGTCCGGTTTCTTCAGCTTCTTCGGCAGCGTCATGACCTTGACCCGCAGCACCACCACCGGCGGGGCGTAGTGGACCACCACCTCGGGTCCGTCCCCGTTGCCCGTCAGCACCCACAGGCCGGGCTCGATCTCGCGCGCGTGGGCCCCTTCGGCCTCCAGCCGCGCGATGAACCCCTCCAAGTCGTCCCGACTGACCATAGCCATGTCCCCCGAAGACGGCGGCCGCTCGCGGCCGCCATCAATGTTTCACCCGGCGGCGTCCCCGGCGCCAGGGAGCCCGCCTCGGGCCGCGCCGCTCAGGCGCCCCCGCCCTGCGGCAGTCCCTTCTTCTCCCGCGCCTGCGCCAGCAGCCGCTCGGCGAAGTCCTGCCGCTCGGCCAGCTCGGAGAGCTGGCGCTGCTGCACCTCGAGCCGGTCGGCCTGCTCCTCGATCAGCGAGCGCAGCTGCGCGACGTCCGCGGCCGGCAGCGCCGGCTGCCGGTCCACGCCGAACAGGTGCAACAGCACCCTCCCCACCGCCCGGCCCACCGGCCCCAGGACCACGAAGCCAGTGATCGCGACGCCGGTCAGCATCCCCAAGACCGGGACGACGATCGGCACCATCTCGCCCGGCGACGGCCCCTGCATCATCCCTGTCCTCCCGCCGGGAGGCCCTTCTCCCGGACCTTGGCCAGCAGCCGCTCGGCGAAGTCCTGCCGCTCGGCCAGCTCGCCCACCTGCTGGTGGAGCGCCTCGACGCGGTCGGCCAGATCGTCCACCGCGGCCGCGAGCTCGGGCGCCGGCGCGGCGCCGCTCCTGCGGTTGATCGCGTTCGCGATGGCCCGGCCGATCGGGCTGAAGGCGACGATCGCCACCAGGCCCGTGCCGAAGACCATCATGACCGCGACGAGTTTCTCCATCCGCCTAGCCCGCCTTCGGCGCCGGCAGCTGCCCGCGCTCTCGAGCCTGGGCCAGCAGGCGCTCGGCGAAATCCTGCCGCTCGGCCAGCTCGCCCACCTGCCGCGCCAGCGCCTCGAGCCGGTCCGCCTGGTCGGCCAGCGCGTCCTGGACCTCGGGCGCGATTCCCACGCCGCTCTTCCTCTGGATCGCGTTGGCGATCGCGCGCCCGATCGGGCTGAACGCCACCAGGCCCACCATGCCGGTGCCGAACACCATCACGACCGCCACCAGACCGACCCAGTCCATGCCGTGCCTACCGATCCTTCGGAGCCTGCAGCTGCCCGCGCTCCCGCGCCTGGGCCAGCAGCCGCTCGGTGAAGTCCTGCCGCTCGGCCAGCTCCTCCATGTGGTGCCGCAATCCCTGCACCTCGTCGCGCAGCGCGTCGACCTCGCCGGCATCGAGCGCCGGGTCCCGCCCCTTGCCGCGCAGCCGGTCCGCGAGGGCCCGGCCGAGCGGACTGAAGGACACGCCGACGGTGCCGAGCGTCAGCATGAGGACGGCGAAGGCGAGCACGTCGGTCGGTCCCACTCAGCGCTCCTTCGGCGCCTGCAGCAGCCCGCGCTCCCGCGCCTGCGCCAGCAGCCGCTCCGCGAAGTCGAGTCGGTTCTGGATCTCGTCCACGTCCCGGAGCCGCTCGTGCAGCCCGTCCACCTCGCCCCGCAGCTGCGCGACCTCCTCGCGCAGGACCTCGATCTCCCGCGCGCTCGAAGCGCCGCCGGCGATGCGCTTGGCGAACGCGCGCGCGAGGGTCAGGACCGTCGCGCCCGTGCAGCCGACGACGGCGAGCGCGAGGATCGCCTCCTGGCCGTTAACGGGACGCTCCCCCGCGGCCCTTCACCCTCAGCGCTCCTTCGGCGCGTTCAGCAGCCCGCGCTCCTTGGCCTGCCCCAGCAGCCGCTCGGTGAAGTCGAGGCGGTTCTGGGCCTCGTCCAGCTCGCGCCTCAGGCCGGTGACCTCGTCGCGCAGGGCATCGACGTCGGCGGCGAGCTGTGCGACCGCCGCGTCGCGGCCCGGGTCGCCTTCCGCCGCGCGCGCGCCGATCGCCCCGCGCCCGTGGCGGCCGCCGACGATGCGCTTGGTCACGGCGCTCACCACCGTCAGCGACGAGATGGCCAGGACGCCGGTGAAGACGTAGGCCGCGAAATCCCCGGGATTGATGACGGCGGCTCCCCCCGCGACGGGTCACTGCGAGAACCGACGAGCGGACGTGCCCGGAAGTTTCGCTAACGCGCCAATCTAGGCCGACTTGCGGCCCGCCGCCAGCAACGGCGCGAGCGCGCGGCGCACACTGAATCGCGGTGCGATGGGGCGCTGCGCTAGCCGCCCTGGGCGGTGAGCTTCGCGATCCGGGCTCGCACGTCCCTGACCACGGGCTGGAGATCGGGATCGGCGTTCTTCCACAACTCCACGAACTCGGTGTAGCGCTCGATGGCCTCCCGCCGGTGGCCGAGCTGCGCGTGCAGCTCGCCTGCGCGCTGGAGGAGCCACGGCCGCACGGTCGGGTCCCGGCTCCACAGGTTGAACTCGGGGGTCACCAGGTAGCGCTCGTAGTGCGCCAGCGCGGAGTCGGGGGCCCCCTGCGCATCCCACGTTCGCGCGATCCACGGCTCCGCGCAGGCGTTGCAGCCGAGGCTCTCGGCGACCGCTTGGAACGCCGCGCGCGACTCGGCGGGATGGCGCTCCGCCGCGAGCACGAAAGCGAGCGCAAGCCCGTACCCGCTCCCTCGACGCTCGGCCGGGACGTCGCGCGCCCAGCGATCGGCGGTGGCGCGCGCCTGGTCGGCCCGCCCGGCGAGCGCGTCGGTCTCGACGAGGTCCAACCAGGGCCGGTTGGCAGGCGCCACACGCTCCAGTGGGTAGCGGCGGAGCGCCGCGTCCAGCATCCGCGCGGCACGCTCGGCCTGTCCGCGGAGCAGGACCTCGGCCAGCGCCTGGGCTGCCGAGTAGGCCAGCGCCGTGCCGCTGTCGCCACCCTGCCCCGCGATCTTCTCGCGCTGCGTGCCGATCGCCGCCGCTGCGGCCAGCTTTCCCTGGACCGTGAGGACCGCGATCAGCAGATCATCGCCTCCCCGCTGCAGGTACGGGGCGCCCTGTGCTTCGCTGGACAGTCGGCGCGCGGTGGCGGCGGCGGAGTCCCACCGACCTGCGGCGTACTGGAGTATCCCATCGTACGCCACTGCCGCGAGCAACCCCGGAAGCCGGCGATGGTACGCGGCGAGCGTCCGTCGGGCGCCGTCGGCATAGCCGAGGTTGAACCGCGCCGAGATGACGCCGTCCCAGTTCTGGAATACGCTGCTGTCGTTGACCACCAGCGCGCGCGTGTAGACCGAGTCGGCAGCGGCCCAGCGACCCAGGCGGAGGTACTCCACGCCGAGGTTGTTGAGGGCCACGGCCTGGTCCGGGCTGGCGGCGAGAACGTCGCGGTACGCCGCGATCACCCGCGCAGGGTCGAGCACGACCGACGAGTAGTAGTATCCGATGGCGAGGCCGCGCTCGGCCGGGGGCATCCGATCGCTGTGGCGGAAGGCGGCGCTCGCGGCCGCGGTGACCTCGCTCGCGGGTGCGCGCGCGTTCTGCAGCATCACGGCCAGCTTGCGGTAGGCCATCGCGAACGAGGTGTCGGTGGCACTCGCCTGGCGGAACAGGTCCGCGGCTTGCCGCAGGTCCCCCGCCAGCTCGGCCTCCGCGCCGCGGGTGTAGAGGCGGAGAGCCTCGAGCGAGCCGGTCGTGACGTCCTCGAGCGGCCGAGTATTGCGGAGCGAGCGGTACGACTCGCCGATCCGGGCGCGGACGCTCGACGAGAGGCGCGAGAGGGCGGCGAGGAGCGCCGTCTCGCTCTCCGCCGTTTCGCGGTCGGCCGTCAGCTCGGCGCCGTCGCCCGTGGAGAGCACCCGCGCCGAAAGCACGTAGCCCTGGCCAACCGGCGCGATGTCGCCGGCGATGATGGCCGGAATCCCCTCGCGCTCCGCGATCTCTCGCGCCAGCTCGGGGGTCACGGCGGTGCTCTCCGGGCGTTCCATCCGCTTCAGGACCGCGCCGATCTCGGTGCCGGTCAGCACCCGCACTACGGGCGACTGTGAGAGATCGATCCGGAACGCCTCCGTGAGCGAGCGGCCGAGGCTCGGATCCGTGCTGCGGTTGGCGAAATCGGCCACGAGAATCCGGGCCCGCTTGGCGAGCTTGCCGGAGGAAACCAGGGTGCCGAACGGCCCCACGCCGAGGGCGCGCAGGGTCATGAACGTGCCGGCCAGCAGGGCGAGCGCGGCGAAGGCGATCCCCCCGCCCGCCAGCGCGCGCCGCCAGGTGAACAGCTTCTTCATCCCCGTGGGCGTGAGCGTATGCATGCCGGTGGCCCGGGCCTGGGCGCGCTTCCGCTCCTGCATGCCGGTCAGGAGCATGATCGGCAGTCCCGCCAACAGGAGCCCGACGCCGCCCAGGAACACCCAGTCCGGCAGGCCGATGGCGCGCACCAGGGCATAGACGATGGCGGCGACGCCGACGCCCGCGAGCACGAACAGCCCGCCGACGCGGAGCGGATTGGCGCGCCGCGCCGCCGCGGTGTAGTCCACGGCCGGCACCGGCTGGGTGCCCGTCGGGGTCATGCCGCCGCTCGGCGTGAGCAGGGAGTCGAACAACGGCACCAGCTCGCCGGCCTGCTGGAAGCGGTCGGCGGGCTTCTTGGAGAGGCACCGCATCACCGCCTCCGCCAGCGCCGGCGGCACCGTGCCGCGGTGCACGCTCACGTGGTCGGGCGCCTGGGTGACGTGCGCCGCCAGGACCGACTGCGGCGTGGCCCCGGTGAACGGCGGCCGGCCGGTCAGGACCTCGTAGGCCATCGCGCCCAGGGCGTAGATGTCGGCGCGGTGATCCACGTGGGGATCCGCGGCGGCCTGCTCGGGCGACATGTAGGCCGGTGTGCCCAGCGCGACGCCGAGCGAGGTGAGCGACGATGCGCCGGTCGACGACTCCACCGCCTTGGCGACGCCGAAGTCGGTCACCACGGCGTGGCCGTCGGCCAGGAGCACGTTGTCGGGCTTGATGTCCCGGTGCACCACGCCCTGGCGATGCGCGTAGGCCAGCGCGTCGGCCACGTCGCGCAGGATGCGCGCCGCCTGCCCGACCGGTAGCTCGCCCTCGCGCGCCAGCCGCGTGCGGAGCGACTCGCCCTGGATGAACGGCATCACGTAGTAGAGGAGATCGCCGCCGGCGCCCGCGGTGAGCAGCGGAACGATGTGCGGGTGCTGGAGCTTGGCGGCGAGCAGGATCTCGCGCCGGAACCGCTCGGCGTTGACGCCCGCCGCCATCTCGGGCGGGAGCACCTTCACCACCACCTTCCGCTCGAGCCCGACCTCCTCGGCGAGGAAGACGCGGCTCATGCCGCCGCCGCCGAGCTCCTTCTCGATGCGGTAGGTGGCGCCGACGGCGGACTGGACGCGGTCGCTGAACTCGGTCATCGGGGCTCCGGCCTCGGGGCCGACCTGTCGGTGCGCAGGAACGGGTGCGACGGTGGAGGGTCGGGCTAACGCGCCAATCTAGGCCGACTTGCGGCCCGCCGCCAGCAACGGCGCGAGCGCGCGGCCGGTGTGGGAATCGGCGCGCCGCGCCACCGCTTCCGGCGTCCCGGCGGCCACGATCCGGCCGCCCGCGTCGCCGCCCTCCGGCCCCAAGTCGATGACCCAGTCGGCGGTCTTCACCACGTCGAGGTTGTGCTCGATGACCACGACGGTATTGCCCTTCTCCACCAGCCGGTGGAGCACCTCGAGCAGCAGCCGCACGTCCTCGAAGTGGAGACCGGTCGTCGGCTCGTCGAGGATGTAGAGCGTGCGGCCGGTGTCGCGCTTGCTCAGCTCGGTGGCGAGCTTCACGCGCTGCGCCTCGCCGCCCGAGAGCGTGGTCGCGCTCTGGCCGAGGTGGATGTAGCCGAGGCCCACGTCGTTCAGCGTCTCCAGCTTGGCGTGTACCCGCGGCTGGTTGGCGAAGTACTCCAGCGCCTCGGCCACCGTGAGGTCCAGCACGTCGGCGATGTTCTTGCCCTTGAAGCGGACCTCCAGCGTCTCCCGGTTGTAGCGCCGGCCTCGGCACACGTCGCACGGCACGTACACGTCGGGCAGGAAGTGCATCTCGATCTTCACCAGGCCGTCGCCCTGGCACGCCTCGCACCGCCCGCCCTTCACGTTGAAGGAGAAGCGGCCCGGCCCGTAGCCGCGCATCTTGGCCTCGGGCAGCTCGGTGAAGATCTCGCGGATCGGGCCGAACAGGCCGGTGTAGGTCGCGGGGTTGGACCGCGGCGTGCGGCCGATGGGGCTCTGGTCGATGTCGATGACTTTGTCGATCAGCTCGAGCCCCTCGATGCGGTCGTGCGCGCCGGGGATGAGCTTGGCGCCGAAGAAGTGCCGCGCCAGCGCCTGGTAGAGGATGTCGGTCACCAGGCTCGACTTCCCCGAGCCCGACACGCCGGTCACCGCGATGAACAGGCCGAGCGGGAAGTCGACCGTGAGGTCCTTGAGGTTGTGCTCCCGCGCGCCGCGGAGCCGGAGCACGCGGCCCGCCTCGGGCGCGCGGCGCGCGGCGGGCACCGCGATCCGCAGCTCGCGGCGCAGGTAGCGGCCCGTGAGCGAGGCCCGGTGGGCCAGGACCTGCTCGAGCGTGCCCTCGACCACCACCTCGCCGCCGTGCCGGCCGGCGCGCGGCCCGAGGTCCACGATATGGTCGGCCGCGCGGATCGTCTCCTCGTCGTGCTCCACCACCAGGACGGTGTTGCCCAGGTCCCGCAGCTCGCGCAGCGTGGCCAGCAGCCGGGTGTTGTCGCGCGCATGGAGCCCGATCGACGGCTCGTCGAGGATGTACAGCACGCCCACCAGCCGCGAGCCGATCTGGGTCGCCAGCCGGATGCGCTGCGCCTCGCCGCCCGCCAGCGAGCCGGCGGAGCGGCCGAGCGTGAGGTATTCGAGCCCGACGTTCACCAGGAAGCGGAGCCGGTCCCGGATCTCCTTGAGGATCGGGCCGGCCACGTCGGCCTCGAGGCCCGGCTTGCCGCCTTCGCGGAGCGGCAGCGCCTCGACGAACGCGAGCGCGGCGCCGACCGACATCTCGACCACGTCCCCGATGCTCTTGCCGTCCACCAGCACCGACAGGCTCTCGCGCTTGAGCCGCCTGCCGCCGCAGGTCGAGCACGGCCGCTCGATCATGTAGGCCTCGAGCTGCTCGCGCACCGCGTCGGAGGTCGTGTCCCGGTAGCGACGCTCGACGTTCCGCAGGATCCCTTCCCAGCCGGACTCGTACTCGCCGTGGAACTTCTCGCTCTCGTAGCGGAACTTGACCTTGCGGCCCTCGATGCCGTACAGCAGCGCCTGGCGCGTCGCCGCCGGCAGGTCCTTCCACGGCGTGTTGAGGTCGAACTTCAGCTCCTTGCTCAGCGTCGGCAGGATGACTTTCCTGAGGTACCCGCTCGGCTCGCCCCACGGCAGCACCACGCCCTCGAGGATCGAGATGCTCTCGCCCCCGAGCGCGAGCTGCTCGCTCACCTCGCGCCGGGTGCCGAGCCCCGAGCAGTCGGGGCACGCGCCGAACGGCGAGTTGAACGAGAACTGCCGCGGCTCCAGCTCCGGGAGCGAGAGGCCGCACACCGGGCAGGCGTAGCGCTCCGAGAACGTCGTGCTCTCGGGGACGCCGCCGCGCGTGGGACGCACCACCTCCACCACGCCGTCGGCGGCCTTGAGCGCGGTCTCGACGCTGTCGGCCAGCCGCTGGCGGTCCTCCGCGCGCACGGTGAGCCGGTCCACCACGATGGCGATGTCGTGGTTCTGGCGGCAGTTGAGCTTCGGCGCCTGCTCCAGCTCGACCACGGCGCCGTCCACCCGCGCGCGGACGAAGCCGGCGCGCCGCGCCTCCTCGAACAGGTCGCGGAACTCGCCCTTGCGGCCGCGCACCAGCGGCGCGAGGACTTCGATCTTCGTGCCGGCGGGCCAGGCCAGGACGGTGTCGGTGATCTGGCTGGCGGACTGGCGCGCGATGGGCGAGCCGTCGTTGGGACAGTGCGGCGTGCCGGCCCGTGCGAACAGCAGCCGGAGGTAGTCGTAGATCTCGGTGACGGTGCCGACCGTGGAGCGCGGGTTCTGGCCCGCGCTCTTCTGCTCGATCGCGATCGCGGGGGAGAGGCCCTCGATCACGTCCACGTCCGGCTTCTCCATCAAGCCGAGGAACTGCCGGGCGTAGGCCGACAGCGACTCGACGTAGCGCCGCTGCCCCTCGGCGTAGATGGTGTCGAAGGCGAGCGAGGACTTGCCCGAGCCGCTGAGGCCGGTGATCACCGTCAGCGAGCCGCGCGGGATCGCGACGTCGATGTTCTTGAGGTTGTGCTCGCGGGCGCCGCGAACGATGAGAAGCTCGTCTCGCATAGCCATTGAGGATACCGCGGTGAAGGGGCGGGGTTCAACTGTTGATGGGTGGTGGGTGGTGGGTAGTAGGGGTGGCGCCGGCGTGTTATCCTCGCTCCCCACCATCACCTACAACCCACCACCCACCAACGGCCTTTGCGCGCCCCTTGCCCGCCCGGCTACTCATTCATCCATGCCAAACACGACGGAGACCGCCACCCTCGCCGGCGGCTGCTTCTGGTGCCTCGAGGCCGTCTTCCAGGAGCTGAGGGGCGTCGAGAAGGTCGAGTCGGGCTACGCCGGCGGCGACCTGCCGGCGCCCAGCTACGAGCAGGTGTGCTCGGGCGACACCGGCCACGCCGAGGTCGTCCAGATCACGTTCGACCCGGTCGTGATCTCGTACCGCGAGCTGCTCGAGATCTTCTTCACGATCCACGACCCCACGACGCTCAACCGCCAGGGCGCCGACGTGGGGACGCAGTACCGCTCGGCTGTCTTCTACCACTCGGCCGCGCAGCGGGCGACCGCCGAGGCGGTGATCGGCGCGCTCGAGGCCGAGCACGTGTGGGACCAGCCGATCGTCACGCAACTGGTGCAGTACGAGATGTTCTATCCGGCCGAGCAGTACCACCGCGACTACTACAAGCGCAACCCGGACCAGGGCTACTGCCGGGCCGTCATCGCGCCGAAGGTGGCGAAGCTCCGGAAGGTGTATTTCGAGAAGCTGAAGAAGAGTTAGTGGGTCGCAGGTTGCAGGATGAGACGCACCGGCGCCGGCCGCGGCGTGCCTTTACCACCGCCTACAACCTGCCACCCACCACCGCCTCATCGCTTCACCACCCTGCTCATCCACGCGTCGCCGTGGTAGTCCCGCGTGTCGATGGCCACGCGCCTGAGGTCGGCGGAGTAGGAGATCCCGGACACGGGCCGGGGCACGGTACCCACCAGCTGGGCCTGACCAGGAGCGGCCAGGCGATAGATCGTCACGGCCTCCTCGCTGGGAAGCACCTTGAGCGCGATGCTGCCGTCCGAGAGGAAGTTCATCCCTCCGCCCTCGGCGAAGTGCGTTGCCCACATCGCCGGGACGCCCCCGTCGGACGAACCGACGGCGACGCCGATCGTGTCTAGCGTGCTGGCGTTCCATCCCGCCATGCCGATGTACCGGCCGCTCGGGTCCGAGTTCACCTGGAACAGGACGCCGAACCAGGCCGGCTTGCGGATCTCGGTCGTCTTTCCGGCCCTGTGAATCACGATGCGGTCGTCCGATCCGGGAATCCATGCCCAGCCGTCCGGCAGCGGCGTCAGGTCCACGATGGTGGTGTCCTGCAGCTCCGTGGAGCGCTCCACTGCGCCGGTCCGCACGTCCAGAATCGTGACGTGCTGCCCTCGCGAGCCGGTCGCGACGAGCACTGAGACGGAGTCCCGCCAGAAGGCCGTCAGGACCGACCCGGACGTCTGGAGCGGGACCTCGCGGCCGCCGCCGAACGGCATCGTGGACAGGTGCCGCTCGAGCGCACCGCTGGCCGAGGGGAGAACGCGGCTCACCAACAGCCGAGCGCCATCCGGGGAGACCGCGACGTTGACCGGGGACGAAGCCCGCAGCAGCCGTCGGGACTCCGGGAACCGGCCCTTCAGCGCCTCCGCCAGCTCCATCGCCCACGCGCCGTAGTCGTAGGTCCCGTCGTCGTAGGCCACGGTCGAGCCATCCGCGGTGACACTGAAGTTGGTGATGGTGCCGGTCAACACCGTGTCCTGGCGGCGCGCGAGGCGCCCGTTCTCCGCGTTCAGGGCCAGCCTGATGACGGCGTGGTCGCCGGTCGGGCCCTGGCGGGCCAGCCACAGCGCGTCGCTGCTCGCCGCGCCGTAGCAGTTGCACGAATTCGCGACGTGGTCCGCGACGCGGCCCTTCCGGTCCAGCACCTCCCACAGCGTGCCGCTGCCCTGCGCGATGCCCGCGGCGATCCAGCCCGACGCGGGAACCACGATGAGACTGCCCAGGCCGAGGCCCTGCCCGGCAACCCGGAAGCTGTCCGCCACGACGCCGTCGAGTGACGTCACGCGAACCCAGAAGACCGAATCGGCGTGGAACTGGGGGCCGACGAGCAGCGAGTCGCCCCCCGCGAAGAAGGCGGCCGCGCCCGAGGTGAGATACCGCGGCGGTCCCCCCAGGGCCGAGAGCAGGTACATGCCGTATCGGCCGCCGATCGTGGCGATGGTGAGCAGGTTGCGGCGGTCGGGGCTCCAGGACAGTCCGTAGGCCGCGGTCGCCCCGTCGAAGATCCGGTGCGTGGCGGCGGCGCCGACGTCCTGAACGTCGATGCCGTAGGTGCAGCGCCCCTCCGCGCAGTTTCGGACGATGAAGGCGAGCTGCTTGCCGTCGGCCGACAGCGCCGGGGCCTGCACGTTCCCGGTGAACGTGAGCTGGGTGCGGCCGGTGAGCGCAGCCGCCGGTCCGCGGCCCGTGCCCAGCTGCGTCTTCATGATCCAGACGCCGAGCACGGCGAGCACCACCACGCCGGCCATCGCCAGCAGCGCCGACGGCGACAGCTGGCGCGGCGCCGGCGCCGCGACCGCGGAGGGCCGCGTCTTCAGCGCCGCCGCGAACTCCGCCGCGCTCGCGAACCGGTCGGCCGGCACCTTCGCCAGCGCCTTCGCCACCGCCGCGTCGATCGGGTCCGGGATCGTGTCCCGCACCGTCCTCAGGCGCGTGGGCCGCTCGGTCAGCAGCTTCGCGATGACCGCCTGCACGGTCGGGCCCGTCACCGGCGGCTCGCCCGCCAGCATCTCGTACAGCACCGCGCCCAGCGAGTAGATGTCGCTCCGCGCGTCCAGCGTCCGGTCGCCGGTCGCCTGCTCGGGGCTCATGTACTGCGGCGTCCCGAGACTGAGGCCGGTCTCGGTGAGCCGCGACCCGCCCGCCTCCCGCAAGGCGAGCGCGATGCCGAAGTCCGCCACCACCGCCTCGCCCTCGTGCAGCAGGATGTTCTCGGGCTTGATATCCCGGTGCACCACCCCCTGCTTGTGCGCGTAGTCCAGCGCGCTCGCCACCTGGCGCGTGATGTTCAGGGCCTCGTCGATCCCGAGCTGCCTCTCCCGCTCCAGCTTCGCGCGCAGCGACTCCCCCCGCACCAGCGGCAGCACGTAGTACAGGATCCCGTCGGCCGAGCCCGAGTCGATCAGCGTCAGGATGTGCGGATGGTCCAGCCGCGCGGTGATGCTGATTTCCTTGAGGAACCGCTCGGCGCCCAGCAGCGCGCTGAGGTCGGCGCGCAGCACCTTGAGCGCCACCTCGCGGTCGTGCTTGAGGTCGCGCGCGAGGTACACGGTCGCCATGCCCCCCGAGCCGATCTCGCGCTCGATGGCATAGCGGTCGCTCAACGCGGAGGCTAGGCGACTGGTGTCTGGCATGGGGAATCGGCGGCTAATCTAAGCGGCTGAACGGGAAGGTGTTAGTGGGTTGTGGGTTGTGGAGCCGCGCACCTCCACCACCCACAACCCACCAACCACCAACCGCCGGCTCGGATCCCGGATCGCTCAACGCTCCCGGTACTCCGCCAGCGTCTGGAGATAGGACTCGGGCAACCCTATGTCGTAGCGCCGGCCGTCGATCACCAGGCCGTGGAAGCCCTGTTCCTGGCGCATCCGGTCGAGCGCCGAGGTGAGCTGGAACTCGCCCCGCTCGCGGACGTTGTTGCGGATGTGCTCGTCGAGGTAGTCGAAGATCTGCGGGCCGATCACGTACTCGCCGAAGAACGTCAGGTACTCGCCCTCGGGCAGCCCCGGCGCGCGCAGGTTGCCGCGCGCGTACTCCGCCGTGGGCTTCTCGGCGAACTCCGTGACGTTGAGCAGGCGCTCCGGCTCCAGCCACACCCCGGTCGCGGTGCCGAAGTTCGCCAGCTGGCTCTCGGGCGTCCGCCGCAGGCCCACCACGCTGGTGCCGGTGCGCTGGTAGGCGTCGAGCAGCTGCCGCGCGCACGACGCCGGGCCGTCCGAATGGTACAGGTGGTCGCCGAGCATCAGCAGGAACGGCTCGTCGCCGACGGCCGCGCGCGCGCTGTACACCGCGTGGCCGAAGCCCTCCTGCGCCGTCTGGGTGACGAAGGTGACCCGCCGCCCGATCTCGAGGATCCGCCGGGCGTACTCCTGGTAGGGCCGCGGCAGCTTGTTGAAGTTCTCGATCGACACCTGGGCGCCGAAGAAGGACTGGAAGCTCTCCAGGTCCTCGGCCTGCACGACGATGACGACTTCCTCGATGCCCGCGTTCAGCGCCTCCTCGACGATGAGCAGGATCGCCGGCTTCGCCACGCCGTCCTTGTCCACCACCGGGAACAGCTCCTTCTTGGTCGCCTTGCTGGCCGGGAACAGCCGCGTCCCGAAGCCGGCGGCGGGCACCAGCGCCTTGC
>Ga0335070_10005912_pt1 | contig 14426 bp, 8 predicted proteins | sample Lox_Sample_13_FD_206722 | JGI IMG/M metagenome (GOLD analysis project Ga0335070, IMG submission 206722) | Soil microbial communities from Loxahatchee National Wildlife Refuge, Florida, United States - Lox_Sample_1.3 | ecosystem: Environmental > Terrestrial > Soil > Wetlands | place: USA: Florida... | reverse complement strand
TGTCGTTCTGTTTCACATCCTCACCGAGGGCGAGTGCATCGTCACCTGCCAGGCGCATCCGCCGGTGAAGATGGAAGCCGGCGACGTGATCATCTTCCCGCACGGCAACGCGCACACGATGCGCAGCCACGACGGCGCGAAGCTGACTCCGATTCGCTCGGTGTTTTCCCAAGCGTCGCCGGACGCCCTGCCGCAAGTGGCATTCGGCGGCGGCGGGAAGAAGGCGCGCTTCCTCTGCGGTTACTTGAACTGCAATCAGCGCTTCAATCCACTCATCGGCGCGCTGCCAACCATGCTGCTGGTGCGCAGCCGTGACGACTACGCTGCCGTCGAAGCCATTGACGGCAACGGCGCTCGGCCCGCAGAGGTTCCGCAGGATTCCGGCACGTGGCTCAGCACGACGCTGAAGTTCACCATCAACGAGGCGAAGGCAGCGCGGCCTGGCAACGCCGCCATGCTCGGGCGGCTCACCGAGCTGATGTTCGTCGAGATCCTGCGCCAGTACATGCAGCAACTACCGGCGGACCACGGCGGCTGGCTCGCGGGGTTGAACGACGCCCACGTCGGGAAAGCGCTGCGGTTGATGCATGCCAACCCCGCGCAGAACTGGACCGTGACCGAGTTGGCGCGCGAGGCTGGCATGTGCCGCTCGGCGCTGGCCGAGCGCTTCACGCAACTGGTTGGCGAATCGCCCATGCGCTATCTGGCCGGCTGGCGTATCCAGCTCGCCATGCAGATGCTCCGCGATGGCGCGTCAGGCATCGCCGAGGTGGCGGCGCGTGTCGGCTATGAATCCGAAGCTGCCTTCAACCGCGCCTTCAAACGCGCTGTGGGCTCTCCCCCCGCCGCCTGGCGCAAGATTGCCTTCAGCGTACTCGTTTCTACGTCGGTTCTTCTGATGGAGGGAGAATTTTGGCTTTCACTCGCGGGCGCTGGCTGTTGAGATAGCGAAGCCCAACAAGTTGCCCAGGACAGGTCGCGTGTCGAGGCTCAGCAGTGGGTGCTCGATCTGCGTTACACGCCAGCGTCGTCCAACAGTCGCTGCAGGACGCTCTGGGCCGCGAACTCCGTCTCCGCGAGCGCCCGCGCGGCGTCACAGTGATGGCGATAGTTGCTCTCGATGCGGTCAATCGCGGCGACCGCCTCCGCGACGCTGCTGAAGGCGAACACGCCGGCACCCGTTGGGTAACGCGCCCGAAAGCCGGTGTCCTGCACGACGACCGGCTTGCCGAGCGCGAGGTAGGCGGCACTGCGCGTGCTGAACCAGCCGCTGCGCGATGCGACGTAAGCGTTCTTGGCGATGCTCCACTCGGCGCGCGAGTTCCGCAGATAAGCGTGGTACGCGTCGAGCGTGCACGATTTCTCGTAGGCGTCGACCAGGTACCAGCCGTGACGTCGGAGCGCGTCGGATGGCGCGGCGCCGGAGAGCGCGACTTCCAGGTGGGCGTTCGTGCGCGCCGGCAGGTCGATGAACTTCATGAACTCGACGTCCTTGCCGCCGTACGTCACGCCGGCGAGATTCGGCAACGTGACGTCGGTCTTCCACGACATGACCGTCGTGTACGCGCGTGCCGCCGGAATGAATGTGAATGGCCAATCGTCGAGCACGATGGGCTGACGCGTCGGCAGCCAGCGCAAGCCACAGTGCGGGATCGCACAGCTCGGGTCGTTGATGTTCTCGGCGAAGGTGAAGAAGCAGTGGTGGGCACGGATGAGGCCGACGGAGTACGCTTGATCCTCTGTCGCAGTTCCCTGCTCCACCGCAAGCAGCTTTGCTTGGCTGTAGCACGGATCGCTGTCGAGGTAGGCGATGCGCCGCGCGCCGCGGTACTCGTCGCGCAGCCAACAGGCGCCGGAGACGTTGAGGAAGAGGTCGGCGTCGTTGCAGACGCGCTCGACCGCGGCCCGCGGAGCGCCGTGATAGGTGCCGTCCGGCGCGCGCAGCGCCCAGCGTGTGCGCATGGACTCGCCGGCGCGGCTCAACGCGTCTGCGAGGTAGGCGACATTGAAGCTGACGTCGTCGGTGAACGTGCCGGCGCGCGGGTCGTACAGCCACTGGCCAGTATCTTCGAGGTAGAACACGTCGTGACCGAGGCGGCGGAAGCCGCTCACGTAGGCCAGGTAGTCCCAGCCGACACCACCCAGCGGATAGGTGGCGATCAGCCCGGTGACGACGATCTTCATCGCGAACGCAACCACTGTACGGGCCGCTCGTCGCTCCTGTCGGCCTGCGCGGCGAACTGACGAGCATACAGTTGGTGAAAGAATCCGCGCTGGCGCAGGAGTTCGTCGAAGGTGCCGTGTTCGACGATCGCGCCGTTTTCGAGCACGACGATCTGGGTCGCGCGCCGAACGGTGCTCAAGCGATGTGCGATCACAAAAGTGGTGCGGCCGCGCATGACGTGTTCAATTGCCTCCATGATCGCGGCTTCAGTGGCCGTGTCGACCGAGGAGGTGGGCTCGTCGAGGATCAGGATGGGGGCATCGCGCAGCAGCGCCCGTGCAATCGTGAGGCGCTGGCGTTCGCCTTCGGACAACGTGGCACCCTGCTCACCGATCACGGTGTCGTAGCCCTGCGGCAGGCGCCGAATGAAGCCGTCGGCTTGCGCCATCTGCGCCGCGCCCTCAATGGCGGCGTTGCTCGCCGCCGGGCGCCCGTACGCGATGTTCTCGCGGATGCTGAGCGGGAAGACCATGGGTGGCTGCAACACCATGCTGATCTGCGCGCGCAGGGCGGCGAGCTTCAGCGTGCGGATGTCGGTGTCGTCGATGAGCACCTGCCCGTGCGCCGCGTCGTAGAAACGCGGGATGAGGCTCACCAGTGTGCTTTTGCCGGCGCCGGTGGGGCCGACAATGGCGATCACCTCGCCGGGCTGCGCGTCGATGGTAATGCCACGCAACGTCAGCCGCTCCGCGCTGTAGCCGAACGACACGTCGGCAAAACGGACGTGCCCGCGCGGCGGCGTCCGAAACTCGCGTTGACCGTCGGGCACGGTCTGCTCGGCTTCGAGCACTTCGGTGACCCGTTGCATGCCCGCCTTGGCGCCCTGCACCGCGCCGTACGTCTGGATCAACGAGTTGATCGGCGCATACAGCGACGCAAGGTAGCTGATGAACACCACCATGTCGCCGATGGTCAGCCGGTTGCTCCAGACGTGCTGCGCGCCTAGCCACAGCACCGCCGCCGTGCCCAGGGCGAGCACCAGGTTGGTGCCGGCGCCGAAGGCGGTCTGCAACGTGTAGAGCCGCAGGTTGCTGCGCAAGCTGGCGCTGCTCTGCGTGACGAAGGCGGTGTGTTCCTCCTCCTCTTTGGTAAAGGCCTGCACGACCTTGATGGCCGACATGCCACGCTGCACCAGTTGGTAGACGGCGCTCTCGTTGGCGCGCGCCGCATGCGCCAGCGCCGTCATGCGCCGGTTCAGCAGCAGGATCGCCGCGAAGAGCAGGGGGCAGACCGCCAAGGCAACGAGGGTGAGGAACCAATCGAGACGGAGCATCACGACGAACATGCCGCCCAGCAACAGGAGCGCCGCGAGCACCGGAAAGAGGCCGTTCATTGCCAGTGTCTGAATGGCGTAGGTGTCGCCGGTAACGCGATAGATCAAGTCGCCGACGGCGGCGCGGGAATGAAAGGAGAGGGACAGACGCTGCAGGTGCTGGTAGAGGCGGCTGCGCAGGTCGTTCACCATGGCCTGGCCGATGGAGATGGTGGTGAAGTTGTTGAGCACGCTGGCAATGCCCAGCGTGCCGTAGATCGCGATGAGCCCCGCCGTGGCCACGCCCAACAGCGCCGGCGGGCTGAGCCCGGCGAGCACCGGCCAGGGTGGCGGCCGGCGCGGCAGCACGTAGTCGATCACCAGCTTCAGCGGCCAGGGCTTGAGCAGTTCCAGCGCACTGATGAGCACCACCTGGACGATCGCCAACAGGAAGGCGCCGCGATACGGGCGCAGGTGACGAACGATGTGGGCAACGAGGTGCATGCGAGACGCCAACGGGCGGCGAGTCTGCCCCCGCTCACTGCTTCTCGTTCTTGACCGGCGTCAACTCGATGTGCTTGGCGACGACTTCGAGCACGTGGTACATGGTCCGCCCGAGGCGGATGTTGTCGACGCCGACGACCAGCAGGCTGAGCAGACCGAGTAACAGTCCCACGGCGGCGATCTCCCAGAGGTCGGCGAACCAGCCGATCGCAGCAATGGATGCGAGGCCCACCACCGAAACGCGGGCGAGCCACGACTCGCGTACGCGGCAGCGGATGCGGAAGAAGCGCTTACTCCCGCCGTGATTCTCCACCGCGAGCTTGACGTCCGCCTTGGACCAGATGCCGCGATACACGGTAACGTCGCGGTCGTCCCAGCCTTGATCGATGGCGATCAAATACTTGCGCGGCAGGAGGAACTCCATCAACGCGTGCAGCAGGTTCTCCTTCTCGAAGCCGCGATCCGACCAGTACGCGAGGAAGAACTGGCGCTTGGCCCACTGCACGCGCGGCCGCTGCCCAGGCTCTTCAAACTGAATGCGCGCCACGTTGGTCGCGCCCTGGATGCGATACAGGTAGCGCTGCAGACTGCGCAGCAGCGGGCCCAGGTAGATGAGCATGGTGATCAGCAGCCGGCTGCCGATGCCGTCGTAGCGCGGGTCGAGCTTGGCGCGCCAGGCGCGCGCTCCGGCGCAGACGATGGCGACCGCCAGCGGCATGCTGGCGAGAAGCTCGTGGCGGCCGGCGATCAGCGCGCCGATGAACAGCACCAGACTGAGCGCGTTCCATTCGAGCGTGAACGGCAGGTACGACAGCAGCGAGGACGACGGCTCATACAGCGTCTGGAACAGGCCGCGGCCGAAGACGCCGTGGTAGATGATCGGCCGGCGCGAGAACAGCGACATACCCAGGTCGCCGTAGATGCGGCCAATCCATTGCGACTGTCCGAGCAAGTTGAAGCGGAACGGATGCTTGAAGAAGAGCTGCGCCTCCGCCTTCCCATAGCCCATTTGCTGCTTGAGGTAGGCCTTGATCGTGTTGCGGCGGAAGTGCCAGACCATGGCTGCCGGACTGAAGCCGATGGCGTGCCCATTGTTCTGCAGCCGCCAGCAGAGGTCGACGTCGTCGCCAGCGGCGCGGTGGATCGGGTCGAAACCGCCGATCTCTTCGAGGGCCGACTTCAAAAAGGCCATGTTGCAGCCAGGAATGTGCTCGGCGACCTCGTCGTCGAGCAGCACGTGCGCCGGACCGCCGGGTGACGCCGCGACGCAGGCGGCGGTGCGCGACTCTTCGGGCGGCGGCAGGTTGGGGCCGCCGACGGCCACGAAGCCGCTGTGGACGAACTTGTAGGCCAGGTAGGTGAGCCAGTCGGGATCGACGACACAGTCCGAATCCGTGTAGGCAATGATCTCGCCCGTGGCGTGTTCGTAGCCAACGTTGCGCGCCACGCTCAATCCCTTGTTCTCCTGCGAGAAGATGTGCACTTCGGGGTAGCGTTGCGCGATGTCCAGCGTGTGATCGGTGGAGCCGTCGTTGATGACAATGACCTCGTAGTTCGGGTAGCGCAGCGTGCGGAGCGATGCCAGGCACGCGTCCATGGTGCGCTCCGCGTTGAAGGCACAGATCACCACCGAGATGCGCGGCGCGCGCTCGAGCGGCGGCGGCAGTTGACCGCAGTAAAGCTTCTGCACTGCGTGATAGGCCGGCTTCTTGTGCCGCTCGCGATCCACCACTCCAAAGGCCCAATCCTCCATCTGGAACCCGCCGGTGAACCAGTCGTCGGTCCACGAGAAAACCACCGTGCCGGCGACGCCCGACTCGAAGGCGGCGCGCACCTGCCAGGACAGGATGTGCGCCTGCTCGGCGGCGCCTTCGCGAATGGAGTCGATGCCGAACTCGGTGAGCACCAGGGGCTTGTCCTTGGCGAGGTTCTGCAGCCGGGACAGGTAGCGGCGGAAGTCGCGCTCGCGGTGCAGATAGACGTTGAACGACACGAAGTCGAGGAAGTCGAGGTCGAGGTACTCGGTGGTCGGGAAGTTGGCGTAGCTCACCAGCGCGTCCGGCTCGATGCGCTTGACGATGTCGTAGAGCTCGCGCAGGAAAGCACGCACGCGTTCGGGTTGGTGCCAGCGTACGACGTCCGGGGGAATCTCGTTGCCGATGAGGAATGCGTAGACGGCTGGGTGTTGCTTGCAGGCTTCGACCCCGGTGGCCACCTGCTTGCGGATGCCTGCCGCCACCGCCGGGTCATCCAGAAAGCAGACGTGCTGCGTCCACGGCAAGCCAACGAGGACGCCGAGGTCGTATTCCTCCGCGAGGTCAAGCAGCCATTCGGGCGGTGGCGTGAAGGTGCGGAAGCAATTGACACCCAGATCGCGCATCAGCGCGAAGTCGCGTTGCACCATGTCGCGCTCCGGGAACTGGTCGCCGTGCGCGGCGACGGCGAAGGGCCCGTAGGAGACGCCGCGCAGAAAGAGCTTGTCGGAGCCGCGGAACAAGAACTTGCCGCTGGCACGGGGGCGCGTGCCAGGCCCTTCGGTCTCCACTCGCCGTTCCACCAATGCTGCTGCCGCCGTCCCACGCGCCATATCGTTCCGTATCCGCGGCGCGCACTGGCACCGCCACCTGGCAGCACGCGCGCCGGCTTGTCGCTCCCCAGTTTGTCTACGCTAATCCCCGAAAACGACCGACTGTCGCCAGGCTCGATTCATTGACTGAGCGGGTTATGTAGCACCGGCCCACCGGAAAGCAAAGGCGGCCAGGCTGGGCGAGTTGACCCGGCATGGTATAATTCCATCCTTCGAAGACTCCGGTTCCGCAAGGAGGTCGAGATGAACGAAGATATCATCCTCGAAGAAGAAGCAATTGCCGACGAGCGAGCCGCCGATGCGGCGCGCCTGGGCGCGGCGATTCTGCACCAGCCAATCCGCGCCTTGGCCACCTTGAAGCCGGCGGTGTGTGTAGCGCCGACTGCCAGCGTGCGTGTGGCAATCGAACGGATGAATCAAAACGGCACGGGTTGTGTCCTCGTGGAGGAGGGGCACCGCCTGGTTGGCATCTTTACCGAACGCGACGTGCTGACGAAGATCGTTGGATCGCCCGTCGACATCGACCGGACGATGGTCCAGCGGGTGATGACCAGCGACCCTGAGTGTCTGAGCCCGGACGAGCGCGCCGCCTACGCGTTGAACAAAATGAGTGTCGGGGGGTTTCGTCACATTCCGCTCGTGGATGACGAGGGCCGGCCGGTGGGGGTCGTGTCGATGCGCAACGTGGTCGACTACATGGTCGACCTGTTCCAGACCGAAGTGTTGAACCTACCACCGGAGCCGCGCAACATTGCTCGTGCGCGCGAGGGCGCGTAGCTTACTGCACGTCCTCGACACCACCGTCCGCGAGGCGCACACGCTTGAGCACGCGTGCCGCGGGCAGGATCCACGGCTCACGGGTGGCGGCGATCACCAAGATGTTGTCGGAGTCCGTCCACGTCAGGGAGCTGAAATCCAATTGCGGCACATCGATCGGGCGCACGCTGCGATCACCGAGATTCATGATGTAGAGCTGCCGGCGGTTGTGTGGGTAGTCGAGCGTCGGGGCGGCGGTGAATGCGAGCTTGGCGCCGTCGGGCGCAACCGCCAGATCGCTGATGACGGCGGCGGATGCGGCCAGCGTCTCGACGGGCCCGACGCCGAGCGGCACCTGCCAGATCTGCCAATCCCAGTTGCTGCCGACGATGGCATACAGCCGGGTTCCGTCGGGTGCCCAGCGGTACAGCACCCGATCGCGATCCAGCGACAGCACCAGACGATCGTCGCTGCCATCTTGGCGGACCACCCGCAGCTCTTGCCGGCTACTGTGCGCCGCGGTGTAGAGCAGGTGCTCGCCGTCAGGGGAGGGCAGTGGTGCATCGAGCGTGTCGCCGCAGCGTTGCACGATCGTTGCCTCGGCACCGTCGGCGCGCAACCGCACGATGCGGTCGCCGCGTGCGGCGTAGATCGTGCTGTCCATTCCGCCGGCCGGGGCGTTGCCCTGCCCGACGGTGCGCTGCGCGCCATCGTTTGCCAGGGTCACAATGGGTGGGAACATCTGATCCGCCATTGAGTGACTGACGATGATTCGTGCACCGTCCGGCGACCAGGTTGGCGGTGTCGCAAGACCACGCGTGAGGTCCCAAGTGTGCAGCGGGCGCCCGTCTCGGTCGATGCTGGACACCGCGGTGCGCGCCCACGGGAACGCCTCGCCGCGGGTGATGGCGACCTCGCCGCGTGGCGAACTGCGGACGTACAGCGGATCGTTGCGGCGCGGGTAGCGGTTGTTCTCGCGCTCCACGTCGGCCCATTCGAGTTGAGGGTCGAGCACGGCGTAGTCGATGTCAGGCTCCAGGGTGACGCGCTCGCCAATCTGCACGGTGCTGTGGAGCGGCGCGCCGCCCCCCTTGCTGAACTTCCACAGATCCACCTTTCCCGGAATCACGGCGGCACCACGGTTGGTCACGCTCACGTCGGTACCGCTGGTGCCGTCCAGCGACAGGTCGGCCAGTTTGTTGGAGCGTACCCAATCCGTGAAGTACGGCGTGAGATCCTGCGTCGTGGATTCTTGCAAGACTTGCTGGAGGTCGTGATCGGTTGCTTGCTGATAGCGGAAGCGGTCGAGGAACTTATGCAGGGCCTCGAAGTACGCTTCGTCACCGAGGACGTGTCGCAGCATGAACGCAACGTATGCTCCCTTGTGGTAGATGGTGTCGCGCGCGCCGGCTTCTGCCAGCGCGTTGTCCAGGACGGACATGCGGGCGACGATCCCCTGGCGTGCCGGGTCGAAGAACTCGCCGGCCAGACGCTGCGTCAAGGCATCGCGGCCGTACGCGGCCTCGGCTGCGAGCAGGCTTGAGAACTCTGCGAAGCCCTCGACGATCCATTCGCCACCGGTGTCCGGCGCCAGCCACTTCTCTGCGACCGTGCCGCCCCACCAGTTATGCGCGATTTCGTGTGCGGCGATTCCGAAGCCATAGTCGCCGCCGCGGAAATAGGGGGGTGCGATCCCGATGAGCCCTGAACCGTCGTTGAATGCCCGCCGGATATTGTCACCCACGACCATCGTAACGTGCTTGAAGCCGGACGCGCCGTAGCGTGTCTCCAGAGTGCGGTTGGCCGTCGTCATCAAATCGAGGACCCGGGTGCGATCCAGCTGCACGGTGCTCTGGAGGTACAGGCGATAGGTGATGCCCTCGCGCTGTTGCGACGTCACTTCGTACGGGCCAGCCACCAGCGACATTCCGCCGATCGGCCGCCCACTCGTCCAGTGGACCACCTGCACGTCGCCGCGTGTGACGCGCGTGGCGCCCGGATCGTTGGTGACGACCGTCATAGTGCTCGGCACCGTCACGGTGACATCAGCGGTGAAGAAGCCTTGCAGGTCAGTCGGGTACCAGAACGTATCGACGTTGAGCACGATCTGCTGGGGGTTGACGATGCTTGCAGGGACCCCGAAGAACTCGGTGGCGAGCGGACCCTCGTAGTCGAGAGTGAGCTCCACTGTGGCATCCTTCGCAACTGGAGAGCCGACATCCACGATGGTGAGCAGCCACAGCTGATACGCAGCCAGCGGCGCGTCGTGGCCTGCGATGCGCACGGCGCGCACCCGCAGGCTGTCATTGAGCAGGAAGGAGAAGCGCTGCCGGCCGTCGGTGAGGGCACGGACGGTGAGCGTTGCGGTTCCCGTCACGTGCCCGGTCTCCGGGGTCACGCGAACATCGAGCCTCAGTTGCTCCGTACGTTGGCCTTGCAGAAGGGTGCCCAGCCTTGTGACGACGTTGCGCAAGATCGGCAAGCTACGGCCGCTGACCGTGAGATACGCGGTGAAAACCGCGGCCAGCAACGCGAGAAGGATCAGGGCGGAGACCAGGGAGAGTGCGCGGCGCACGATGCTCACAACGCTGGCCAGTCGGGCGTCCATAGTCGGCCGGACCATAGGTGCAGATTTGCCAATCTGTCAATGCGTTGGGCCCGCAGGTGCCGGCGACTCTCACGCAGCCCCGGCGCGCACGCGTGCGCCGGGTTCGGGGGGTGTGGCTTGCTTGACTTTGGGTGCTCGCAACGTAGAATCCGCGCACGCCACGGGCGGGTGAAACGGGCTCTGTGTCTGGATGCTGAAGTCTCTGCGTGCCTTTCTTGCCGCCCAGTGGCTAACGATTCGCGTCGTCGGAACGTTCGTCATTCTGATTGCGGTGTTCTTCTCACTGTTGACCTACTCGCCGATCGTTGAGCGGATCGACATCGGCGAGATGTTGGCGCAGTTGAGCGCGTGGTTGAGCTGGCTGTGTCTGAAGGGGCTCGGCGCCGTGATCGGCTTCCCGGTCGTGCGCGAGGGGAAAAACATTGGCTCCACCGGCTTCGCGGTCGAGGTGAGTCCCGCCTGTTCCGGCGCTGTGCCGACGATGATCTATTTGGCGGCGGTGTTTGCGTACCCGGCCAGACCGCGTGCCAAGGCGATAGGCGCCGCGATGGGCGTAGTGATCATCCACGGGGTCAATCTCCTGCGCGTCATCACGCTGTTCCTGATCGGCCTGTTCGCGCACCAGTACTTTCACGACACCCACGTGTACGTTGCCCAGGCGCTCGTGGTTTGTATCGCCGTGGCGACATGGCTCTTCTGGGCGGGACGCTTCGCCGATGCGCCTGGGCGTTAAGCCGCTCGTCTTCCTCGGGCGCCTCCTGCTCTTCTTCTTCCTGACCTACGTGCTGTGGAGACCGCTGGAGCCGGCCTACACGCAGCTGTTGGCGACGCTGACCAGTGGCTTCTTGCACCTCACGGAAAGATCCAGCGACCCGAATTTCAATCAGGTCACGAACATGCATGTCCGCGAGACGACTGAAGGAAGGCCGGCGATCTTCTATCAACATCGGCGCTTCCCAACCGTGCAGGACGGCATCCCCGCGGAATGGGTCCAGGCAAATCTGGTCTTGTTGATACCCTTGATGTTGGCCACCCCAGCGCGCACCTATCAGCAGAAGTTCAAGCGTCTGGCACTGGCGCTCGGCTTGGCGGTGCTGCTGCAGGTGTTGGACATTGCGGTGACCGTAAAGGCGCTCTACGCGAGTAGCATCCCCGGATATGGGCCGGTTGCGCGGTGGCTGTATGGCTTCGGGAATTCGTTCGTGCAAGGTATGGACACGCAACTCTTCCCATTCGCCATCTGGGGGGGCATCCACTTCAATCAACTGCTCGGACTTGGCTCCTGGGCGCCGGTGAAAGCGCGGGCGCCAGCCGCCACGGCAGCGGGGGGACGAGTCCGGAGCGGGCGGCCGAAAGGCAAGAAGACCGAGCGCCGCGCTTAGTCTGCGCTCAGCGTGGCGGAGGTGACGTCGATGGTCGCGTGCGCCCGAGCCGCCCGCCGCACGAACTCGAGCGTCAGGACGGTGCCGGGACGCAGCGGTTCGGCACTGGCGAGGGACAGCGCGAGCGTACCGGGTTCGGCAACATGCATGGCTACGAGCGCGTGCCGGGCTGCGTGGGTGCGTCGCGCAGCGACCGGTGTCAAGGCTGTGGGATCGTAATGCAGTGTGACGTCGAGGCCACGCACGCTCGCGTCGACCGACAGCGGCACGCGCAAATTGGAGCCGCCGGTGGCATGCGGCCGGCGGTCGACCCGGGCAGCACCGAGGCGCACCACGCCAGAGTGGCTCGTTTCGCTATAGCCCAGGCCCGCTGCGGCAGGCTGCCAGTTGCCCGAGCAATCGCCGAACAGCGCCGCCATGAAGTTCTGGTTCGTAGCCGAACTCGCGAGCGACGCCCAGCAGATCGCCCCGGACTGACAGGTTCCTGGGGCGAGCCCGGGAGGCATCACCTGGAGGTTGCTAGCGGCATCCGGTTGCGGCACAAACACCCAATCTGATCCGCAGCGGTCGGCTGCCGGGAAGCTGGTGATGTCGCCCACTTTGTATTCGAGCATCAATACCGCATCCACCGCGCTCAGCTTGCCGTCGCCGTTGACGTCACAGGCAATCTGCTGCGCGGCGTCCGGTGATCGTATGCCCACGACGGCTTGCAGCACGGCGACTGCGTCGGCAGCGTTGATGCTGTTGTTGCTGCCGCCCAACTTCTGCGGCACGACGCACCACATTGCCTCGGGGAGGCCATTGAGCCCGAACTGACCGGTGGAGTCGGTCTCAGTGCTCGAGGGTGTTGGGCCCTCGAGCTGGACGGTCACCGCGCCCACGGGAAGGCCGCTGCCGGAGTAGCGAATCTGACCGCTGACATCGTATCGCGGTGCGACACTGGGTGTCGGGGTTGCGGGCGGAACGATCGTCGCGGTGGGTGTGGCGGTGCGTGTGGAGGGCGCGGTGCGCGTCGCGGTCGGCGGCGGGGTGGTCGTCGGCGTGCCGTTCTGTGGGTAGATGAAGCTGATCCCGGCAATGTCGTCGCTGCGTACCGCTGCGCAGCGGCCGTCGAAATGCGCCAGATAGTACATCGTGGCGTCACCGAGCGTGGCGTTCGGTGCGGGCGATACTTCGGAGGAGTGCCCCAGGCCGAGGGTATGACCGACCTCGTGCGTCAGAACCTCCGCGAGGTTGCACTGGTTCCACAGGGAGCAGTTGCCCCATCCGTTGTTCACGGTGACTCGACCGGTGACGATTTGAAAGAACTGCGTGCCATTGACCACTTTCGTGTTGCCTGAGCTGCAGTAGCCGCCCACGGCGATGACCCCGCCACAGCCGCTCGGATCGGTGATCTCGCCGAACGGATCGTTGAATATGATGCGCGAGGTGGTTGTCGTGCAATCGTTCAAGCGGATCGGCCCGGTGTTGCCGGCGTCCTGCAGCGTCACGCTGGCGCTGGTGACGTTTGTCCAGGCGGCGAAGGCCGCGTCCGCGGCGGTGCGCGAAATCGTTGGTCCCAGTTGGTTGTCCCCGGAGGGATCGACGAAGTAGTTGACCGGCTGACCGTTGTCCGGTTCGAACCAACGTGCGGGCGGGTTGCCCAGAAGGGTGAACGCGTCGTGCTGCTCGGTGGGGGTTGTGCCCAGTTCCGAGGGTATGAGGACCAGCGCAGGGGTATGGGCCACGGCCTCCGCGCGTGCCAACGTGCGCAAGCGACTGATCAGCGGCACGAACGGTTGGGTCTGGGGTGCCGTAGGCTCGATCGTGCCCGTGCTCGGTGCAAGCACTGAAGCGCCGCTGCCCAAATTGCGCACCGCCATGGTGCGACCAGTGGTGTCGATGCTGAGGGTGTACTTCCCCATCGATAGGCTGTTCGTCTGCAGTGAGCCATCGGGGTTGCGGGATAGAAACAGGAGGGCGCGTTCGCCGATCCAGAATTCCGGGGCGCCGTAGATCCACTCGTGGCGCTGACCGACCGTGCCGCCGGGTTCCCGCAGCACCACCGGCTCTCTACCGAGCGGGCCCTTGATGATCCGTTCCGGTTGCACGTGGACGTAGGTGTAGACCGGTCCGTCGGATTCCGGGAACGCGGATTCGATGGCGGTGACCGAGCCGACAATCACTGCGTCGGAGCTCTCGAGGAGCGTGCGCTCATCCATGAGGACGAACGTGGTAGCGCGGGCGCGGGCGGGTAGCAGGGCAAGCAATGCAAACAGCAAGCATCGGATCGACGCGGCGCGCGTTTTGAGTGTCGTTCGCAATTCGCACCGGCACGGCATGTACCATGCCGTGGCCGCGGGCGTGACCGGCACGCTGGTGCCGTCGGGTAGGAAAGAGATCGCCATTGATGCGGCGAAGGGCTGTCGGACTCGATCGCCGTTTCGCGGTTCGCTACCTCACTGCGTGGACAGCGTTGCCTGCACGAGGTGTACGGCAGCGCTTGCTACACGGCCACCCTGAACGTCGAACTCGAGCACGACTGGCCTGCCGCCCTGGAGCGGTTGGCCAGTGGCCAGCGCAAGGCGCAACTTGCCCGGCACCCGATCGTTGACTGCCATCAGCGCGCTACGAGCGTTGCCCGCCAAACGGACACGCGGCGCAGAGAGGCGGGCCGCGTCGTAATCGATCTCCGCCTCGAGTCCGCGGAAGGAGCCAGTCGATTGCACCAACAACGGCACGCGTAGATGACGCCCACGGCGTTCGGCTTTGCCCAGGCGCAACGGTGACGGGTTCTCGCCTGCAATGTCATTGGCTAAGGCGCTCACGCTTGGTTGCCAGTTGCCGGTACAGTCGCCGAAGAGCACGGCAGAGAAGTTCTGGTTGCTGGCGCTGCCCGTGAGCGGGAGATAGCCGATCGCCCCTCCCACACAATTTCCGGGTGCGAGCGCAGGTGTTGTGAGTTGTTGGTTGGAGACGGCGGCAGGCACCGGGGTGAATGCCCAGTCGGAGTCGCAGTTCAGCGCAACAGGGAAGCTTGAAATCAGCCCGACCTTGAATTCCAGAATGAGAACGGCGTCGACAGCGTTCACCTTGAGATCGCCGTTGACGTCACAAGCGAGTAACTGTTCGGC
>Ga0335070_10005911_pt1 | contig 14426 bp, 6 predicted proteins | sample Lox_Sample_13_FD_206722 | JGI IMG/M metagenome (GOLD analysis project Ga0335070, IMG submission 206722) | Soil microbial communities from Loxahatchee National Wildlife Refuge, Florida, United States - Lox_Sample_1.3 | ecosystem: Environmental > Terrestrial > Soil > Wetlands | place: USA: Florida... | reverse complement strand
AGCTGAATGCTCCTCCGGTGGCTTCGCCCAACGCGCCCGCCGGTACGGCGCATCCGTCGCCATACAATTTCCCGGGCATTCAGTATCCGCGCATTGAAGCCGACAATCGGGTGACCTTCCACTTCAGCGCTCCCAATGCGCAGAAGGTGCAGGTCGGCCTTGTCACTCCCGGGCAGAATTCGCTCACCCCGCTGCCTGTGGACATGGTAAAAGGCGCGGATGGCGTGTGGTCCTACACGACCACCACGCCGCAAAGCCCGGGCTATCACAACTACTGGATGTTCGTCGACGGCGCCGCTTTGCTCGACCCCGGCACTCAAGCGTTCATCGGATACGGGCACATGTGCAATGGCTATGAAATTCCCGAGCCGGGCGTGGACTGGTATGACATCCATGACGTGCCGCACGGCCACGTGATGGCCGAGAACTATTTCGCCAAGATGACCAACTCCTGGCGGCACATTTACGTTTATACGCCGCCGGGGTATGATGCCAACCTCAAGACCCGTTACCCGGTGTTCTATTTGCAGCACGGCGGCGGCGAGGATGAGCGCGTTTGGATTGAGATGGGCCGGACCAACGTGATTCTGGACAACCTGCTCGCCCAGGGAAAGATAAAGCCGATGATCGTCGTCATGGAGACGAGCGCCACGGGCGCGTCCGACTCCCCCGGCGGAAGACCAGGGATAGTCGGAGCGCCTCCGGCAGGCGGCATAGGCCGTGGTCCTGGCGCCGGCCGAGGACCGGCTCCGGGTGCGGGCGCTCCTTCCGCCGCTGGCGCTCCCGTCGCAGGAGGGGCCGCACCAGGCGCAGGCCGGGGACCGGCCGGACCCCCGGGAGGCGCCTACGGCCAACTGATGATCAACGATCTGATTCCGTGGGTCGATAGCCACTTCCGCACCCTGACGGACAAGGACCATCGTGCGATGGCTGGGCTTTCGATGGGTGGCGGGCAGACCGCGGCCGTCACCATGGCCAATCTCGACAAGTTCTCCTACATCGGCTTCTTCAGCGGCGGAGGCGCGCTGGGATTCAGCGGCGGCAGTGGCCGCGGCGCAGCGCCGGCTGCCACCCCGGCGGCACCACCCGCCGCGCCGGACTTCAAAACCGTCTACAACGGGCAAATGGCCGATCCGGCGGAATTCAACCGGAAAGTCAAGGTCCTCTTCATGAGCTTCGGCACGGACCCTCCGCTCGAGAACCCAGAAGGCCTAAAGCGGCATCAGGAGCAGCTCATTGCTCATGGGATCACCAACAGCTACATCTATCTCTCTCCGGGCACGACGCACGAATGGCAGACATGGCGGCGAAGTCTTTACACCTTCGCTCAGCTCTTGTTCAAGTAAGAACCGCGCCGCCGAGTCGCGGAGGCCTGTGCAACTGCAACCGCGATCTCGCTATAGCGGACGGACCACATATGGGCGGGCTGCAGTTCGCGAACGTAATTGAAGATCCAGGGTGCCTGGACTTGTGAGGTGAACTTGAAACCCAACCGGATTGCAATCGCTTGTTTCTTACTAATTGGCTCCGCGTCATTCGGACAAGCGCCCGGCAACGCGCCGTACAAGGATCCAAGCCTGCCGCCACAGCAGCGCGCGGCCGACCTCGTGTCTCGCATGACACTGGAAGAGAAGGTCCTCCAGATGCAAAACGTTTCCCCGGCGATTCCGCGCCTGGACATACCCGTTTACAACTGGTGGAACGAGGCGCTGCACGGCGTGGCTACGGGACGAGCGACCGTTTTCCCCGAGTCCATCGGCCTGGGTGCCACCTGGGATGTTGATCTGATGCATCGCATCGCCGATGCGATTTCCACGGAAGCGCGGGCCAAGTACAACGAGGCGCAGCGCCGGCCACCAGTGCCCGAAGTCGCGCCCGGCGCCGCTCCCGGCCGAACGGCGGGCTTGACGTACTGGTCGCCGAATATCAACATCTTCCGCGATCCCCGATGGGGCAGAGGGCAGGAGACCTACGGTGAAGATCCTTACCTGGCCAGCCGCCTGGGCGTGGCGTTCGTAACCGGCATGCAGGGCAATGATCCGCATTACCTCAAAACAGTCGCCACTCCCAAGCACTATGCTGTGCATAGCGGGCCTGAGCCGCTGCGCCACACCTTCGATGTCAAACCCTCCGAGTACGACCTGCTGAACACCTATCTGCCGGCATTCCGCGCGGCGGTGGTGGAAGGCAAGGCCGATTCGGTGATGTGCGTGTACAACTCCGTCGATGGAATTCCCGGGTGCGCCAACACCATCCTGCTCCAGACGTACCTGCGCGATCAATGGGGGTTTCAAGGCTATGTGGTGAGCGATTGTGGCGCGGTGGGCGACATCTACCGCAATCATAAATACGTCGCCACCCAGGGTGAAGCGGCTGTGGCCGCCGTCAAAGCGGGAACAGACCTGACTTGCGGCGGAGAGTATCGTAGCCTCCTGGACGAAGTGAAAGCGGGCAAGATCACCGAAGCCGAGATCACGCGTGCGGCGGAGCGGCTGTTTGTGGCGCGCATCAGGCTGGGCATGTTCGACCCGCCCGAACGAGTGCCTTACTCCAAGATCCCCTATTCCGAAAACGATTCCGCGCAGCACCGTGGAATGGCGCTCGCCGCCGAACGTGAGGCCATCGTTCTACTGAAGAATCAAGGCGACATTCTGCCCTTGAAATCATCGGTGAAGAGGATCGCGGTCATCGGACCGTCGGCCGATGATCCGATCGGCCTGCTCGGGAACTACAACGGCATCTCGTCCAAACAGGTGACTCCACTCGAAGGAATTATCAAACAGCTTGCCTCGGCGAAAGTACTGTCCGCGTTAGGAGCGACCTACACCACCAGCGCACAGACGCTAGTCTCTTCGAATGTCCTCGCTCCGCCTGACGGCAAAGGCCAGGGCTTGCTGGCCGAGTACTTCGACAACCCCGGTTTCCAGGGCCGCGCAGCTCTTAGCCGCACAGAGCCCCGCGTGTACTTCGACGCCAATATGGAAGAGCCCGCCGTCCTGTCCGCGGTGAAAGGCGACAACTACTCCATTCGATGGACGGGCACGCTCACTCCACCTGCCACCGGCGATTACGTGATTTCCGCGCGTACCGGCCAATGGAATCGCGACGGAAGAATCAAGCTATTCCTCGACGATAAGGAAGTGAATCCGAATGGGCTCGCGGGCGCGCGACCCGCTGGATTGGGGCCGGGGCAAGGGCCGGGCCCACGGCGCGGCGGACCTCCGCCGATTCAGTTGGAAGGCGGCCACAAATACGCGGTGAAGATCGAATACACGCAGAACGGGCGCGGAGGCGGCGCGCAGTTCAACTGGATGCCCCCGGCCGCAGTGTCATTGGCGGAAGCGGAGAAGGTGGCGAAAGATTCGGACGTGGCCCTGTTGTTCGTCGGCCTGAATGGATCGATCGAGGGGGAAGGTCACGACCGTAGCGATATTTATCTGCCCGAGCCGCAGGAGAATCTTGTGAGAGCGATCATCGCCACGGGCAAGCCGGTAATCGTAATTCTGACCAGTGGCAGCGCGGTGGCCATCAATTCGGCGGCCGAAGGCGCGGCGGCGGTGCTCTCGGCCTGGTACGGCGGCGAGGAAGCCGGCACGGCCATCGCAGAAACTCTGGCCGGCGTGAACAATCCGGCGGGCCGCCTCCCGGTGACCTTCTATAGAAGCATGGATCAACTGCCGTCCTTTACCGACTACAACATGAAGGGCCGCACGTACCGCTATTTCCACGGCGACCCGTTGTACCCGTTCGGCTACGGGCTGAGCTATTCGAGTTTTGCGTATGCCGGGCTGACAGCGAGGCGCACTGCAAGCGGCGCCGAAATTCGCGCGACCGTGAAGAATACCTCTTCTCGCGACGGTGACGAAGTGGTGCAGTTGTATCTCTCGGGCGAAACCGGCGAGAACGCACCAATTCGCAGCCTGCGTGGATTTCAGCGGATTCGCTTGAAGGCGGGAGAGAGCCGGCAGGTGACATTCACCATCGCATCCGACGCTCTTCCGAAATCGCCGGCGGAAATCACTGTGGGCGGTGGACAACCCGTGGGGAACACACCGCACGTGAAGGGCTCCCTATAGCCAAGGCTATAGGGTTTATATCCAGCAGTCCAAAGTTCCCCGATGCGTGGTGCTTTGTTTTCCGCGCTCAGCTCCGGGTGGACGAGGAATCACATCTTCACGCCCTCCCATTTCGCTGCGGGCTGCGGCGCGCGCCAGCGCAGATCGCCTACCGGGGGCGCTGCGAACGGGATGCCCCGCGTAACCCGTCCTCCGAAGTTCCCTGTAGCAATCCGCCCTCAACCTTAAGCGGCGCGGGCGCCTGAGCGGAGCAAATCCACGCAGCCAGCATCGCGAGAAGAATCGCCTTCATGACAGTAATGCGTCCTTTCCTGACGGGCTATTTCATGTAGCCCTTCTCTTTGTAGTAGCGCGCGGCGCCAGGGTGCAATGGAACTTCGTACCCGTTCCACACCGTGTGGATGTTGTAGGAAAAAGCCATGTGGCGCCATTGCAGGAGTGCCTGCTGTTCGTCGATGGCTTTGGCGACCGCGTAAGCGAAATCGTCCGGCATCTCGTCCCGCCCGTAAATCACCGTCCCGGTGCGGACCACCGTTGGAATCGGCCGCTCGATGCCGCGGTACAGGCCTGCCGGAATGATGCCTCGCTCCAGTTCGCCTTCTTTCGCCAGTTTTACCAGCAGTTCCTCGGGCAGTTCGATGAAATGCAAATTGAACTCCTGGCTGATTTGCGTCCAGATGCGCCATTCTGGGGCGGTCGTCATGGGGCCGCCCCCTCCGATGGCGACGTCGAATTTTTCGGCGTCCTCGGGCGAGTTGCCGATGTGCCCGCCGGCTTCCTCGATGGCTTGCCGCGTGAGCCCGAAATAAGCGAGGATGCTTGCCGCATTGCCGCCTATGCCCGCGCTCAGAATGCGCACCGGCCACTTCTTCGTCTTGAGTTGCCCAAGGTCCGTAATGCCGGTCTCCGCCTTGGCCGCCACCAGCGTGTAGCTGGGATCCTGAATGTTGGCGATCAGGCGCAAATTCGTCATCGGCTTGTCTCGCGCGTAAGGGCCTGTTCCCCGATACGCCTGGCGCAGAAACTGAATCGCGGTTGCACCGAAATCCACCGGCCCCAATCCGGGCGCGTTCCGCGGCGCCAAAATCTCGGAAACGGCGGGATCGGGACGGTACGGAGGGGGCGTTCTCGCTTGGCTTACGATCCGCGTCGAATCGGCAGCGTTGCAGTTATAGCAAATCTGCACGTCGTAGCCGTACGGCTTCATCGCCGCTTGCACCACCTCGGCCATGGCGCCCCACGGACACAGCCGGCACGCGCCCCCGAATACAGGCTTCTTCTCATTTATGCTCTTCGACACCTTGCCCGTGCTCTTGACATTGGCGCCGGTCTGCCCGCCGGCGAAGCCCGCCACGGCGAAAAGACCCGCCGTCAAATATGCAGATGAAAAACGGAGTCTCGACACGATGTCTCCACCGGCTATGCGTCGTATCCCAAGATGCGGCGCACCCAGATATTGCGATACCACGCCGGCCCGACGTGCCCCTGCAACTGCAAGGGAAGCTCCGGCGGATGCGGCGTGTACGCCGCGAGCGGCTCGTGCGACGTCGAGCCCAGAAACTTCGCCCGGTTGTGCACCATGACGCCGTTGAAGAAGAGCGTGCAAAATGCGGGCTTGACCAGCCTGTCGCCCTCGAACCTGGGCGCCTCGAAAACAAACTCGAAAGTGTTCCATTGCCCTTCTGGCAGGCAGGGATTCACCATCGGCGGATATACGCCATACATGGCGCCGGCGCCGCCGTCCGCGTAGGTCGGGTTGTCGTAACTCGAGAGCACTTGGACCTCATACCGACCCATGAAGATGATGCCGCTGTTGCCGCGCTGCTGCCCGACACGCATGGGGTCCTCCAGGGGCGGTGTCGTCCATTCCAGGTGGAGCTGAATGTCGCCGAAGCTCTCCCTGGTAACAATGCCGCCGCGCATCTCCGCGTGGCCGTCCACGATCTTCCACTGCGGTTCGGTGGACTGCGGCTGCGGCGCCTGCTCCGGCTGCTGTCCTGGTTCCGGCCCTCGGCCCCCGCGTCGCCCGCCGTAACTGACGGCGTTCCACTTCGAGAGATCCTTCCCGTCGAACAGCACGATCGCATCGGACGGCGCTGAGGGCGTAGGAATCGGGAGGCCGGGTGTCACTTTGCGCGGCTGAGGCCGCGAGTGGTCATGAACCAGCCATTTCTGATCGGGCAATTGGGAGCCAACCGGACTGCCGTCGAATGGCCCTCGTCCCGGCGGGTACTGCACCGCGCCTTGCCGGCCTCCCTGCTGTGCTTCGGCAACGGCTGCCGCTGTGGCATACACCGGCAAACAGGCGACAATCTGTCTCGCAAATGATCTTCGGTTTACCATCGGACTGCTCCGTCGCTAATTCGGTTTAGTTCGCAAGCGCCCTCAATTCCGCTTCCTGAAATATTGATTGGGCCCACCGGGCGTGGGGAAATTGCCTGCGATCTGTGCCCCGGCGTCATGCGCCCTGCTCAGCGCAGCGTTGAGCGTGATGCCGCTGCCGGCTAGCTGCGCGCCGGCCGCGTGCGGCAACTGGAGCGGAGCGGCGACCGTAATCGCGGCGCCCCCACCACGGCTGCCCCTGCCGCCTCCGGCGACGGCGGCAATAACGGCGGTTTCCTGGTTTTCGCCGCTGTCGATAGTGATGGTCTGGCTGGCGCTAAACCCGATCACGTTGGCGACGGGGATGAGGGTCGCACCCGCGGTAGTCGCGCTTCCCGCCGTGGTCGCGCCTGGAGTGCCGACCGTCGCAATGACGGCGGGTTCGCGGTTCGCGCCAGTATCGATAATGATCGTCTGGCCGGCGCGAAAATCGGCCACGCTGGCCACTTTGATGTTAGTCGCGCCCTGAGCCGCAGCGGCCGCCATGGTAGTGACCGTCTGTAGCAGGAAATCGGTGCAGTTGCTGTCGGCGTCCGCGCCGTCCGGGAAGCGGCCCACGCTTCTATCGCTCGCGTCGGCTGGTCCCCCGCGCCCACCCAAACGGCCGCTCGCCGGCGCTACGACAATGCAGCCGCCCTTGCCTTGATCGCCTTCTAGAACGGCTAACTCGGGACTCGCGATGGTCCCGTTGCCACTCGAGTTGCTCTGCTGCGATCCGTAGACCATAGCGTCGACGACCGCCAAGCTGGGGTCCATCAGAGCGATGGAACCCGCGCCGGGCGAGAGGGCGCCTCCGAACCACTGATGAGGCGCCGGAGGGCCCTGGTAACCGGCCGCCGTCGCCAGCGCATTGACCACGGGGCAGCCGTACTCGTGGTTCTTCGCCAGCGGCTTATCGAGCGTGATGCCGCTGCCCAGTGCCTGCACGGCATCCCCGCTCTTGTGCGGGAAGCGCGTAGCCGGTGAAAAGCTGATGCCCGTGCCCACGTCGGATACGTCGACGCCAGATGTGTGATCGAACCTGAGCGGAGAGGCGAGGTCGACGCCCGTACCGCTGACCCCTCTATTCCCAATCTTCGCGACCTTGACGAGTTCCTTACGCGCGCCGGCGCCCACAGTCAACGTGTCGCCGACGGTCATGTCGGAGTTGGCTGCGACCTTGATGTTGGTCGCGCCTGCGCCCGCCGCCGCCGCGAGCGTGGTTTGCGTGGCCGCCTTGCCGGCCGCGGTGACCGTTACGACTTCGTAGTCGCCGCCGATATCGATGCCAATCTTCTGGCCGGCCTCGAAGCCGGTGGCGTTCGTCACAGGCAAGTTGGTGGAGCCGGCCGGAAACGTGAGCCACGGCCCGGTGGACACCGGAATGAACACCGTTGTCAGGGGCGCGGCCGCCGTGCCCACGGTTTTCACGATGCGAGTTTCGCCGATATCGATCTCTTGCCCGGCGGCAAAGCCGGTTGTGCTGCTGACGTTGATCATGGTATCGCCTGCTCGCGCCGGGGCCGCGAGACCTGAGTTAGACAGGCCGAGCAGGTAGTAGCCATGGCCCGCTAACTTCGTTCCCGCCGGGATTGTCGCCAGCTTGACCGGAGACCCCTGGCTCTGGGTGTGGATCAGCGTCCAGTTGGAGAGGTCGACCGTGGCGGACGAAGCGTTGTACAGTTCGATGAACTGGTTTGTTGCGTTGCCGGCCGCGCTGAAACGGACCTCGTTGATCTTGACCGGCAGCACGTTACGCACTCTCGCGATGGTTGTGTCGATTCCCGTCCCGCGGCCTCCGGGGCTTGTCCACTCGGCCTTGCCGGTCAGGAACCCGGCGCCTGAACTCGACAGCGAGGTGACCTGAAAGGTCGCACTTACGCTGGCGCCCGGCGCGACCGGACCAGCGAACATCTTCGCCGCAACGGCGGTCCAGCCCGCCGGCGCGGACAGGCTCAACTTCACGCCGCTCGCAGGCGCGCCAGTGGTGTTCGTGAATGTCTCGGTAACCTCCTGCGTTGAGCGCGGTGTGAACGTCGTGACCCGCGACAAAGTCACCCGTGCGACGTCGTACCGGGCCGCGACTATGTTGGCCTGCACGGCATCAGTCGTGGCTTCGGTGGGATATCCCGTGGTCATCGCGCCCTCGTAGAACGTGCCGGACGAACCGTTGCCGTTATCGCCGCCCGTGCCCAGAAGGACGGCTCCCTGTTTATGCATCGGGTAATATGCGCTGTTGGTCTGTGAGCCGGGGCGAACTCCGCTATAGAAGGTGGTGAGGCCGCCCTTCTGCGCGTTCCCGCCGCGGAGATCCCATTTGTTCCCGCCGCCGCCATCGACCACAGCCGTGACGAACCGCCAGGAATCGATCGTGGGGTCGGCGGTATTCTGTTTGGCGTTATATCCGGAGAACAGCCCGGCCTCCATATCGGACATGATCCACGGGCCGGGTCCGGCGCCGCTGCCCCACGCAGTGGACGTGCCGAAGTAAGTCGTCTCCATGGTGCCTGTGCCCACGGCCCGGCCGTTCGTCGAGGCGTTGCCGTAATCAAAGCAGCAGCCGCTATCGTAGTGCGTGCCGTCGATGACGTAGTAGATGCCCTCGGCCTCGTCGTCGATCGCAATATCCTTCGCATCGTTGTTGCGGAACCCCATGCCCGGCATGATGTAGACTCCGTAAGCTTTGTGGCCCCCGATCGTAATCGGCGCCATATCCGCGATCGGCTGGGTATCGAATCCGCCCTTGGCCGGACCCCGGAAGTTCGGTCCGGGCGGCGCCTGGTACAGATGGTTGCCCTTGCCGGACTGGTCGTAGATGAGGTTGATGACGCAGAGAACGTTCACGCAGAAGGCGTCCTGCGCGGCCACATCGGCGATTCCGTCCTTGGTGACGCCGATATCGAGGGTCTTGCGGTCCGACTGGCGCTTGACCTCGTAGAGCGGCCCATTATAGGAGGCAAATAGCGCGCGTGTGGTGCTGTGCGAGGCGACGCACGGCGTTCCCGCCGCGGCGTAAATATCGCATGGGCCTTTCGGCCGGGTCGGAGCGGCATTGCGTTCGGATCCGGTCTGTTGGGCCACAAGCAACGTGGCGCTAATCGGGATGAGAGTCAGCGCGAGCGTTAGAAGAAGTTCAATTCTCGATCTCATGTTTATTGCTCATCCGCGGTCGGGCAACGCGGCCATTGTAGTCGCTTGCGGAACTGGTCGCAAAGGCATCGGGAACCATCGAGTAAAGAGCTTGCGTACAGATAACCAGCGGCTTGCTTGGAGATTTCCATCATCAGCCCACGTTGACCGGAATTTCTTCGGTGATCTCTTCAACTAGTTTGTATGCAGTAGACCCGGTGCGGGAGTCCATATTGTAGGAACAGGGGTCGGTCGCGAACGTTTACGCCAACCGATCCCGCTTACGCCCGAATCGTCATAGACATCTCCTGACAGAACAACGTGCCGGCCGCCATTGCCACAAATACCAGTGTCATTGCCGGTATTGAGCGTCGGTGACGTGTTCCATCCAATCGACAACCTTCCCCTCGAGCTTTTCCTGAATGGCGATATGCGTCATGGCGGTGGTCGGCGTCGCTCCATGCCAATGCTTCTCGCCCGGCGGGAACCATGCATCACCTCAATCTGATTGCCCGCCGCATTACCGGGCGCGTTTCTCGAACACGTCTTTCGCGACAGGCAGAGCCGTAAACGCATTTGGCCAGCCGGCATAGAAGGCGAGGTGCGTGATCACTTCTGCTGCCTGCTCAGGAGTGAGGCCGTTGTCCATCGCCCGGTTCAGATGATACGGAATCTGCGCAGCTTGGCCGTTGGAAATCAGGGTGCTTACCGTAACCAGACTTCGATCACGAGGAGCAAGATCAGGGCGGAGCCACAAATCCCGGAACAGGACATCCGTGGTGTACTGCACGACTCCAGGAGCGACCTTTCCGAACTGCTGCTCAACGCCCGTTGCGCGTTTCTCCTCAGCGACCTCATCGAGCGGGAGAAGCGCCGGCGAAGCAGAAGGAAGCTGATCGGCTCCGATCCTGCGGGCGGCGAAGACCGGCTTCACGACCCCCACCGCCGACATAGCGTTGCCCCACCCGGTGTAAAAGGCTAGGTGCGTGATGATCTCTGAAATTTCGCGCGGCTTTACACCGCTGTCGAGCGCGACCTCGAAATAGTGAGTCATTTCGACCGTCTGGTTACGTGCGATCAATGCCGCGAGCGTAACGATGCTTCGGTCTCGGGGGGTGAGCCCAGGTCGTTTCCAGAGTTCGACAAGCGGGCCTTGCGCATACCGCGCCAGTGCCGGAGCTACCGCTCTGGTGTCATCTTGTATCGGCATCGGTTTCCTCCCTTTGATCGGCCGCTCATTCTGAGCCCAGGCAAACACCGGCAGCAGGACGAGCAGGGCGGCAGTTCTCATGTTGGGAGATCGCTCTCGTCATATCCCGGCTTTTTGTAGAGTTGGTCGATGTTGCTCTGGACCTCGGGTCTGTACACCTCGGCTGCCCAATCCTCGGGCTTCACTTCCTGCATCGCCACAGAAATCGATCTTTCGCTGCTCTACCGCCTCTCCGCCGCCACGCCCACCGCGGCCGGGGCGATCCTCGCGCGGCGGTTGGCCGCCGGTCTCCTCGCCGCGAGTATAGACGACGCGCAACTCGGCCCTGGCCAAAATCTTCCCTTCCATGGCGGACAACAGCACCTCGCGATTCACACGTGCCGGCGGGACTCCGATCCGCGGCGCCGACGAAAGAGCGTAGACGGTACAGATGTACGTCTTGGCGCCCGGCCCCTGCGAGTGCGGCGGGGCGTATTCGGTGCGGCCGTTGATGCTGTTGTTGCCCAGCGTGCCGACTCCGCGCACGTTCTTAGGCAGGCTGCGCACCTCGGCTGGGATATTGTAGAGCGTCCAATACCACTTGATCACGCCCTGCGGATCGATGTGGTGCATGATCAATGCATAGCTGGTGGTGCCCGCAGGAGCGCCGCTCCACTCCAACGGTAGCGTGGCACTGGAGCCATCGCCGGTGAATTCTCTGGGCAGGTTCCCGCCATCGGGGACCTCGGGACTGCGCAGAACGAAGGTGGCGGAACGGGCCGGTTGCGGCGGATCAGAGCGTGGCGGTGGCCCTTCACCGCCGCGTCCGCCACGTGGACGAGATTCCTCAATCAGCCTTCTCTGCTCCGGAGTGAGGATCTGCTCCAGCCGGCCGTTGACATGCTGCTCCAGCGCTTCAATCTGTTGCCGTTGGTCGGCCGATAAACTTAGTTGATCTTCAACGTTTCGAGGTAATAGCCGGACACCCCCACGGCCCGCTCCCGGTCTACGGTCCTGCGACGTAATTTGCGGAACCGGCATCGGCCCGATCGGCGGCCGATTTTCGGCGGCAATGGGCAGAACAACGCGAAACCCGATGTGGTAGTAGGGATGCTCCGGATCCTGCGGTCCACGGTAATGGGAAGGATTGCGATTAGAGACACGGCTGTGGCCGTTCTCGCCGTTGTACCAGTTGCCGCCGCGCATGCCTCGATATGCCTTCCCGTCCGGCATGGGACTGCCGCGCTCGGGACCGGGCGGGTTTTCGGCGGGGCTGTAGCGGTAGTAGTCGCGATCGTACCAATCGTTGACGAACTGCCAGACGTTGCCCGCCATGTCGAACAGGCCATAGCTGTTCGCGCCGCTGGCGGTCTGGAAGGTCTCCGGAGAGCCAGGCCAGTGGAAGTCGGCCTTGCGCTTGGGACTGCCATCGAAGAAGCCCACCGGCGTTGTCCACGGCAGCGGACCGGTGCGGAATGGGTTGCGCGACTCCGGCCAATTGGCCCGCGATGCTTCCGGTTCGTCGCCCCAAGGAAAGTTCCGGTATGGGCTCTGCTCGCCGCCGCGGGCCGAATACTCCCACTCGGCTTCCGTGGGCAGGCGGAAGCCGCTCTTGTTGAAGTCGCACTCCCAGGTTTTCGTGTTGTAGCAGAGCGGGTGGTTCTGCCGCGCGCTCGCCCAATTGCAGTAGGCCGCCGCGCCCTCCCAGCGAATGCTCACCACCGGATGGTCATCCTTCCCATCGAGCACGGTGAACCGCTTGCCATCCCAGCCGATGCGGCTATAGGGCGACAGAGTGCGCGTCTCGAACAATAAATCGCTGGCTCCCGCCAGATAGACGCCGCCGTTTCGCACCTCAATCTGCTTACCCGCGAGCGCGACGTTGAGAAAGTCGCAATACTCGCGCGTCGTGACGTCATGGATGCCGATATAGAAGGCATCGAGCCGTACCCTGTGGATTGGCACCTCGTCGCTCTCGTGTTGTGGATCGACGAAGCCGTGGTGATCCCCCATCTCGAAAGCGCCGGCGGCAATCCTGGCGAATCCAGGAGGAGGCGGCGTGGACTGGGTGAAGGCCGAAAGGGCAGCAAAGACAAGCGCGAGAAGGGCTGCTGCGGCGCCCATTGGCGCCACTGAACAACGAGTGCTGATCATGATTGCGTTCCTTTACGGATTTCCTTCAATTCGACACGTTGATGAGAAGCCCCGACTGGGTCGCGCCGCCGTTGTAGGTCGCCACGATCATCTGATCGCCAGCCGGCGTACCCTGGGGCACCGTGACATTGATCTGATAGAGACCATCCGAGACGAGACCCGCAAACGCAACGGCAGCCGTCTGGCCGCCAATACGAATCACGGGCGGTGTGGTCAATGTTCCGGACTGCACTGGTGCTCCATTGATCACCGGTGTCGAGGTTGCGCCGAAGCCATTGGCCCAGAGGATGATCGTTTCTCCCGGCCGCACCGGAGTACTTTGACCAGGGAACAGCGAAGCCGGCCCTGCCAGGGTGTAATCAGCGTGGGTCGCGACGGCATAGTTGCCCCACCGGAAAAACGCGGGATCGGATGCCTGCGCCGTGATGCGAAACGGCGCGCTTGCAGAATTGTTTACTGTGACCTGAACGGTTGCCGGTCCCGTCTCAAGATCGGGCGGCGTGAGGATGTTGATCTGTGTCGGACTGATGTAATTCAAGTAGGCTCGCGCTCCGTTCACCGTCACCGTGACGCCATCGAGCATGGCCGGGATGCCGACCAGAAAATCGCTGGAACTCCACGGTCGTGAATCCCCCGCTGGCGCCAGGCCGGTTCCCAGTATCGAGACAAACGTATTTGGCGCAAGGACCGCATTACCGCCGGCGGCATTGACGATGCCGGTGATCGCGGGTCCGGAGGGGGCGCCCACCAGCGGGGGTGTGACGGTCCACGTATCGGCCACCATTCGGTTTACCGTCGTTCCCTTTTCCTCCGTGGGCAGCCAGGTTTGGACGTATTGCGCCGTGACGCCATTGGCCGGGTCGACACTGACTCGGACATATCCTCTGCCATTGAGGATCGTGCCGTGCGTATACCCGTCCGCGGAGCCGATGGAAGCTTCGTTGGTGCCGTTTTTGGCGCTCGGTTGCGGCACTTCCTGGTAGTGGATGCCTTCCAGTTGCTGGTGCCCGTAGAAGTGATCATGTCCATGGAAGAAAACAGTCACGTTGTATTTGAGCAGCAGTTGATGGATGGGCATGGCCATGTTCGGCCGGTACTTGGCGAAGGCGTATGTCCCGTCCAGGTTGTAGCCGCCCCACTCCGAGTATCTGGCCGCCTCGGTACCGCCGCGCATGATGCCGGTCCCGCCGTAGTTCCATCCGCCGACCAGGTTGTGGGAGAAGATGAACTTGTATTTCGCTTTGCTCGCCGCCAATGTGGATTGCAGCCAGTTGTACTCCGCATCGCCCAGGGTCAGGGACCAGTCCGTTTGGATGTCCGGGGTGGCTTGCGTCTGCGTGGTTCCGGTCCGGCAACAATCTTGCCCGTTGCCCAATGAGCCGGTATTTGCATTCGCCGTCTGGTTCCAGAAGGGATCCAGAACGACAAACAGGGCGTCGCCCCAGGTCCATGAGTAGTAGCTTTTGCGCAGTCCGAGTCCACAGGTAACGGATTGGCTCGGAGTGCAGGGATTGCCC
>Ga0335070_10005910_pt1 | contig 14428 bp, 12 predicted proteins | sample Lox_Sample_13_FD_206722 | JGI IMG/M metagenome (GOLD analysis project Ga0335070, IMG submission 206722) | Soil microbial communities from Loxahatchee National Wildlife Refuge, Florida, United States - Lox_Sample_1.3 | ecosystem: Environmental > Terrestrial > Soil > Wetlands | place: USA... | reverse complement strand
GCGCGCAGGGGTCACGGAACGTCCCAGCAGGTTCGCCAGGGCCCCGATCCTCATGGAGCCGCCGACCAGGTGGCCGATCTTCAGCGGTCCCGCCAGCTTCATGCTGCGCAACGAATGCAGCCCGACACTGGAGGCGCAGCCGCATTGCGCGCAATCCGGCTTCCCGCCGAAGATGCACGGCTCCACCCGGGTCTTGAGGTCGGCCGAGTAGTTGACTGACATTCGGGCGAAGATGCATTCCGCGGGATTCTGCGGGGGCTGGGCGAAGGCTTCGGCAATGTGCGGGTTCATGAGCACCTGGGGGAATCGCGCTCGCCAGCCGGCCATGTCCTCGACCAGGTTGCGGCGCTCGCTGGCGGTCAGCATCTCCGGGCTGTGCTCGCCGATCTGCGGCGTATAGGTGCTCACCCAGATGCGGTCCACTTCCGGCCGCGACGTCCAGAAGGCGAAGTATTCGTCCAGGTAGCCGGCGCTATGCACCATGGGGCGGGTGATGGTCAGGTGGACGTTGACCCTGCGGCCTTCGATGTTGCGCAGGATACGTTCGTAGGTGGCGGGCGCCCGGCGGACGTCGTGGTGCTCCGGCAGGCCGTCCACGGAGACCGTCACCTTGAGCCGGGGTATGCGCATCCATTCGGCCGGGAAGGGCGCCACCGCGCTGGTCACCAGCAAGGTGAAGATCCCCATCTCGCTCAGAGCGGGGATGATGCGCTCCAGTTCGGGCTTGCGCATCAGGGGCTCGCCGCCGACCAGCGAGACATGCACCGGGCGGTGTTTCTTCACCAGGCCGATCACTCCGTTCACCAGCGCGTCGCCGCGGAAGTCGCTGAGCTGCCGCAGAGTAGCTCCTCCGCCCAGATGCTCGTCGTTGTAGGCGTAGCAGCCGGGGCAGTGCAGCGGGCACTCCCGCGTGATCTCGATGGACAACAAGGGCGCCCGGCCCCGCAGAATGCCCATCCAGGCGGAGATCAGCTCCAGCGGCTTGATCCCGGGTGATTTGCAGTGCGCGCTCGTCGTGCTCATGGATTTCTCCTTAAAGTCGTAAACCTTCGACTGGGATGCGCCCGCCGCGGGCACAGTGAAGGGCGGGCCTAGCGCCGGAGAGGCAGAGGGACAGGGCCCGGGTCGAAATCGCTGGCGCCGGCCAGGCGCTCAAAGGTCTGATAGAGCGGCCCAAACATCACCCCGGCGGCCGACGGAGGCAGCACCGCGAGTGCCTGCGGAGCCAGCGGGACATGGATGGCCTTACCCATCAGCGTGGGGGGGCTGGGCACGGACGGCGAAATCAGGATGCTGGCCAGGGTGATGGCACACACCACCGCCAGGGAAGAACGCGCGGATAACGAGGTGATCCTCAACTCCATTCCCATTGTTCCGATTGTACAGCGGAGCCACAGCCGGCGGCAGCCGGCCGAAGCCTGACAGATTGGATGCAGATCGTTGCCTGGGACCCGAAAAAATCATTGCTCTGTCGACGGCAGGGAGCCGGACGGTCCAGGGCTCGATGCGAGTCGTCCTCAATAGTCCGTTGGTGGTCCAGGGGTCGGCTTCCAGTCTGGCGTTGATCTGCCGGGGATCCTTCGCACGGATGACCAGCAGCGCCTCTCCGGTCTGCTCGAGCGGGCCTCCCAGGAGCACAAAACTTTCGGCCACCAGCGCGTCCATGAACGCGGCGCGCTCTTCCCACAACTCCTGCTTCTCCAAGGGCTGGCCTTGCTTCCACCGCGCACCCCGCGCTCGCATCACGACAAAAAGCTTCTTCATGGTCTTACTTGGTGCTAGGTACTTGGTACTTATTTCGGCTCCAGCTTCAACGACGCCGAGTTGATGCAGTAGCGCAGGCCGGTGGGCCGGGGGCCGTCCGGGAATACGTGCCCCAGGTGGGACTCGCAGCGCGAGCACACCACCTCCACCCGGCGCATGCCGTAGCTGGTGTCTTCGTGGGATTCCACCCGGTCGGGGGCGGCCGGTTGGTAGAAACTCGGCCAGCCGCTCCCCGATTCGAATTTCGTATCGGAGGAGAACAGCTCCTGCCCGCAGGCGGCACAGCGATAAACACCCTTGTCCTTGGCGTGCGCGTATTGTCCGGTGAAGGCGCGCTCCGTGCCCTTCTCGCGCAGGATGTGATACTGCTCCGGCGTCAGCTCCTGCCGCCACTCGGCTTCCGACTTCCTGATCTTCTCTGCCATATCGTCTCCCACGGGTTAGATTGCCGATCGCACCCGAAGGGTTCATGGGAGGGTCATCGCAACTACTTCGGGTGCTCGTGTTTCGTCGGCAAGCCGCATCGGGTCGCGGTTTCGCCTTCAAAGTCGAACTCGATCAGGATGGCCGGCTCGCTGCCCACCACGCGTCCGTCGTGCCCGGGCTCGATGCTGACCACCTGCGGCGCTACGTAGTCGCGGGTGCAGCCGTCGAGGAACTCCATGTGGATGCGCCCGCGGGCCAGGAAGCCCACGTGCGCGTGTTGGCAAGTGTCGGTGCCGACCAGCGGCTTGAGGTCGCGCGCCCAGTGGAACCCCGCCGGATAGACCGACCGCTTCACCCGCGCCTTGCCGGCGCGCACGACGTCGATGTGCACCCCGCCGATCTGCTGATGCTCGGCGCCCGGGATCGGGGCCGTGAGAGTGTCGCTGGCGCTCATGGCGCTTGCCTCCCCCATCAAGGATCGGGAAAGGATACAGGACGAGCGCGGCGCTCGGAAAGCTCGACAGCGACCGACCCGACTGCCCCATTCGCGGCCTAAGGCGCCGAGCCTTCCATCCGCTCCAGCTCGCGCCAGGCGCCGCTGAATAACTGGCGCATCGCCCGCAGCACCCAGCGCACCAGCACGACGATGATGAGGAGCGCGACCAGGACCGCCCCGGCGGCGATGTACGGATGCCGGGTGGCAAGCCAGGTCAGCCCGATGGCCACGACGTCCTCTCCCAGGCTGAGGGCCGTGTTGGAAAGCGGCTCCGGAGACGGCGTGACCGCCGCACGCGCCGCCATCTTGCCGCCATGGGCCGCCAGTGCGATGAGCCCGCCGCCCACGGCGACCGCGATCTGGGCCCCGGGGGAGAGCTGAGCCGTCGCGCCGTAGGTCAACAGGGCCGCCGCGGGCACGCGTACGAACGTGTGGAGCGCGTTCCAGATCAGATCGAAGGCCGGGATCTTGTCGGCGAAGAACTCAATGACGAACAGCGCTGCGGCGACCGCGATCACCGGCCAGCCTTGCAGCAGGTGCAAGGCGGGCGGGAGCTCGACGACGCCGGCGCGTCCTAGCAGACCGAGCGTCGCGACCGTGGCATAGACATTGAGGCCGGCGGCGAAACTGGCGCCGGCCGCGATGGCCACGACCTCTTGCGAACTGGGATGCATGACGATTTCGATGCCCGGGGCTGCGATCGAACAAGGAAATGGGCCGCCTCGCGGCGGCCCAATCTTAACCCGCTTGCCGGATCTTACAGGGTCGACTCGATCTCGAAGCCCCACGCCTGCAGCAGGGTCTCAGGGATGTACTTCGAATTCTTGTTGCGGCGAGCCCATTCGCGCAGGCGAGTCGAGCGCAGATACTGGTCCGGCTCGAGCTTGAACTCCTTCACTGCCTGCTCGAAAGAGGTCACCACGGGCACCACCGGTCCGATCGGCTCCGGCTTGCCCCAGTTCGGATTTCCACGTCGCTTTGCCATTACGTATTCGTCCTGCCTTTAATAAATTAAGAATCCACTAGTTTGGATGCCGGCGCACAGCCAAAGATTCACCGCCACAGCGGCCCCCGGGCTGATGCCAAAACTGAATATTCTACGCGTTTTGGGGTAAGAATCAAGTGCAAAATGAACCGCAGTTCATCTTGAGACTGGCTGTAAGTCATTCCAATACAGCGGCTTAGTCATCAGGGAGGGAGCGCAAATGGGGTGGTGCCCGGGGTCGGAATCGAACCGACACGCCCCTTTCGGGGCCCGGGATTTTAAGTCCCGTGCGTCTGCCAGTTTCGCCACCCGGGCATTCTGCTGCGGCCATGTTAACACCCAGGGTTGGAGCTTCACCCCATCTATTGCACTCGCCCAGGGGCAGGACTAGCATTCTTCGGGCGACTCGCGTCCACAGCGTTGGAGCGTCCTCCCGCCAAGCGCGTGTGGCGGGATGCCACAGACGCCTGCAATCCCATTCACGGCGGGCAAGAGATCATAAAGAGACCGGAGCCATGAAAGACCACCGCCGCATCCTGGTTGTGGATGACGAGCCGCAGATCACGCGCGTGCTGCGCACCACGCTCTCGGCGCAGGGCTACGACATCCGCGTGGCCAATGACGGCGAGACCGCGCTGGAGATCATGAAAGACTGGGCGCCCGACCTGGTGATCACCGACCTGGCCATGCCGCGCCTGGATGGCCTGGAGCTGTGCAAACGGATTCGCGCGGTGGCGGACATGCCGATCATCGTGCTCTCGGTGAAGGACCAGGAGCGCACCAAGGTGCAGGCCCTGGACGCGGGCGCCGACGATTACGTCACCAAGCCATTCGGGGTCAGCGAACTCCTGGCCCGGGTGCGGGCGAACTTGAGGCGCGCTCCGGCCGCGGCGCCGGAAGGCGGGGCGGTCATCAGCCAGGGGGACTTCCACATCGATGTCGGCGCGCACAGTGTTGCCATCCGCGGCAAGGAAGTGCGCCTGACCCCCAAGGAATTCGACCTGCTGGTGTATCTCGCGCAACGCCCCGGGAAGGTCGTGACCCACCGGGCGCTGCTGGCCGCGGTGTGGGGGCCGAACGCCACCGAACAGCCGGAATACTTGCGCGTGTTCGTCGGCCAGCTGCGCAAGAAGATCGAGCCCGATCCCTCCACGCCGCGCTACATCGAGACCGAACCCTGGGTCGGCTACCGCTTCAACCCCGGGGGGTAGGACCGTCCCGCTGCGGGCCTTTACGAAGGTTTTACGCCCTCCTTAATCCCACCCTTACCGATGCGGCTATCGAATGTTCTCGCGCCGCCTGACAGTGGCGGGAGCGGCGACTCCTTATGCCTTCGACCTTCTCATTCATCGGTTTTGGGGTCCTGGTAAGACAAAAGGAGACGGGTCGCTCGGCCCGCCGTCCGACTGCCCAAGGGCGCGCCTTCACTTCTCAACGCGGAGATTGTTCTCGACGCTGATCACGCCGGGGACGCCGGCAGCTTTGGCCCGGGCGATCGCCTTATCACCCTCGTTGCCCACGATTCCTTCCAGCGTCACCTTGCCGGCAGCAACGATGATGCGGATCGGTGGTGCGCCGCCCATCATGTAGCGCATCAGTCCGGTGTCCCAGAAACTGCGGGCGATGTGCACACGGATCCGTTCGTCGTCGGGGAATCCAGGCAGGACCTGGATCTTGTTCACCACCTTCTCGACACCCTCGATGTGGCGGACCGCATCTTCGGCCGACTTTTGCAGGCCGGGGTCCCGTACTTTGCCGCTGAGGATCACGGTCGAACCCTGCACTTGGTAGCTGAGAATGTCGAAGATGCTGTAGTGGGGCAGCATGTTCAGCTCATGAAAGACCTCACGCTGGATACGCTCCTCGGCGCGAGGGCTGAGCTGATGTTGCGCCTGGGCCTGAGCAAGTGCCGTCATCGATCCCACCAGTAGACAGACAAGCAGTGTCCGCATGATCGAACACCTCCTCCCCGTGACGTTTTGATGAGCGGGAACTCCGGCAGGATGCCCGGATCGTCGTTGGGTCCTGAGACGGGCTTCTTGGCGCCGCCGGGCTACATCACCAGCTTAGGACTGGTTACCCTCCGCGCAGCGGTAACATTGACACCTCTCCGATCGCAAGGCAGTATGGAGCCAAGTTCCCAGGCTCTGCTTCGAAGTCACGCTTTTGGGCAGCGGTGTTTGTACGCCTGCGCAAGGGACGAAAGTGGCGGAAGACAAGAAACCGGTTCCCACCCGCGCTCCGGGTAAGGATCTGACCTCAAAGATCGCAAAGGCATACCGCACTGCGCCGCCGGCGCGGCAGCAGCCCCAGCTGGATCAGAACGACATTCAAAACCCAGAGCTCGATCAAGTCTTCGAGCGGATGGTCCGCATGCATAAGTCGCAAGCGGAGGCGGAAAGCCCGGTCGTGGCGGAAAGCCCGGTCGTGACTCTTCCCGATGCGCCGGCGATGCGCACCCCTCGCCCGGGAGCAACCGCCGAGCGAGGATATGAAAGCGCGGCTGCGCCACCGCCGGCACGTGCGGTCGAGGCGCAAGCGCCCGTGGCGCCGTCGCCCAAGCAGCCCGCTCCAAGCAGCGACCGTGTCGTCAAGCAGCGCGCCCACCGTCAGCACTATCGGACGAATCCGTACCTGCTCCTGGCGGTGGTGCTGCTGCTGGGAGTGGTCGCTTGGCAGCAGTGGGGCGTGCACGCGCCCGCCGGGAACCCGCCGATGTCCGAGCCGGCGCGGCCGGCGCAGCCCCAGCCGCAGGTGCAGCCCCAGCCGCCGGTCCCGGTGCAACCGCAGCCCAGCCAGGGCAAAGAGCCGGTTTCGCCGCCGGCCGCTGCGGCGGTGACCGCCAAGCGGGTGAAGGGCCTCCGCGCATCCGCGCCGCGGCCAGTCGTGGTGATCCGCGAGGGTGGATTGCGGGAGCCTGGGCCACCGGCAGTGCAGCCTTCAGCTCCACCGATCGCGCCCTATCAATCACTGACCTATCGGCAGATCCCGGTGCTGCCCTCGCTTTCTACCCCGCCGCCAAAGCCTCCATCGACGAGGTAGTGGGCTGCAACAGGTGGGATGGTCGCGGCCGAGTTGCCGCCGGCGGCAACGGCGAGTACAGTTCGAGCCCGCGATGTTCGCCGCACGTACAGCCTGGAGCCTCGCGCCCAACCGTTTCAGCGCGGCCTTGGAAGAGGCGCGCCGCTCGGGTCGCGAACTGCTCGACCTGACGGAATCGAACCCCACCCGGGTGGGGCTCCGCTATCCGGCAGGAACGCTGGAGTCCCTTTCAGCTCCCCGCGGCCTGGAATATCGTCCCGAGGCATTGGGCCTGCAGGAAGCCCGGGAAGCGGTATCGGCCTACTACCGCGAACTTGGATGGGAAGTGACCCCGGACTCGGTGGTGCTGACCAGCGGCACCAGCGAAGCATATTCCTTCCTGTTTCGGCTGCTCTGCGACCCAGGGGACGAGGTGCTGGTGGCCGCGCCCAGTTATCCGCTCCTCGACTTTCTGGCGGACATCCAGGATGTGAAACTCGTTCCTTACCCGCTGCTGTACGACCACGGGTGGCAGATCGATCTGCATACGCTGGAGCAGCGGCTGAGTTCCCGCAGCCGCGCGGTTCTGCTGGTCCACCCCAACAATCCCACGGGTTCGTATGTGAGGTCGGCAGAACGGGAGGCGCTAAACCAGATCTGCGCAGCTCGCGGAATGGCCCTCATCGCCGACGAAGTCTTCCTTGATTTTGCGCTGGCCGATAAGCCACCCTTCACGTTCGCGGCGAACCAAGGGGTACTGACGTGCACCCTGAGCGGGCTGTCCAAGATCGCTGCGCTGCCCCAAGTGAAGCTCGGCTGGATGGTGGTGAGCGGACCGGAAAGCCAGCGAAGAGAAGCCTTGGAGCGCCTCGAGGTCATCGCGGACACCTACCTGTCCGTGGGGACGCCGGTGCAGCTGGCAACTGCCGGGCTGCTGCGCAACCGCGCCCAGGTGCAGCAGCAACTCCGAGAACGGGTGCGGACGAATCTGGCCGAGCTCGACCGCCAGCTAGCAGCCCGTCCAACTTGCCGCCGGCTGGAGGTGGAGGCGGGATGGTACGCGGTCCTCAGAGTCCCCGCCGTGCGCTCGGATGAGGACCTTGCCATCATGCTGTTGCGGCAGCACGGGGTGGTGGTCCATCCCGGCCATTTTTACGACTTTGCCACCGACGGCCACTTGGTCATCAGCCTGATTCCGCCGCCTGACCGGTTCACGGATGGGCTCAGGCGCTTGTTTACCGCTCTGTAAGTAACCATCAAGCGGAAAGTTATGTTTATCCATACGGCCCCGTGGGGCCTCCGAGGCACGCGGCGCGGAGGGTGCGGCGGTACCGGAATCGCGCTTCTCTACTTTGGTAACCAATTGCAGGGTAGTGAGATAACAGCCTGGTTACCAAAGTCCGAAACCCCTTGAAATCCACCGATAGGGCTTTCCAGTACCGGGCTTCCATGGTACTTTAGGCCCACACAAGTGCGTGTCGTGAAGCTCCTCCGGCCGTGAGTTCGTATGGGGGTCAGCGGAGAAGTCTGCCGGTCCCGCCGATGCAGGGGCATCGCGGCGCACGGGTGTTCGGGCTCAGGTACGCCAGCCCCCGGGCGTTGAAGCGGAACCATGCCACAGGACAGCGTCACTCAGATTATCCAGTCCTCCCGCGCGCAGGAGGAGATGCTGGCGCAGCTGGAGAAGTTCCGCCGCACCGTCGTCGTCATGTTCACCGACATCAAGGGATCGACAGCGTACTTTGAGAAGTACGGCGACGTGGCGGGCCTGATGATGGTCCACCAGTGCAACGACATGCTGCGGCAGATCGTGGAGAAGCACGGTGGGCGGGTAGTCAAGGAGATCGGCGACGCCATCATGGCCATCTTCGACGACTGTAAGGAATCGGTGCGGGCGTCGATCGAGATGCAGAAGTCGCTGATCGGCTTCAATGCCCCCAAGCCGGAGCAGGACCACGTCTATATCCGCATCGGGCTGAATTACGGCACCGGGCTGGTGAAATCCAACGACGTCTTCGGCGACGTGGTGAACGTAGCCTCCCGGGTGGAGAGCGTGGCCTCGCCGGAGCAGATCGTCATCTCCGATACCCTGAACAAAGAGGTCGCCTCCGCGAACCTCTTCAAGATCACCTACCTGGGACGGTACGCCCTGAAGGGCAAGGAGGGCGACCGCGACCTGTTCGAAGTGATCTGGGACGAGAAGCGCAAGCCGCAGCCGGCGACGGCGCACACCGTCGTCACCACCGACGCCAAGTTCAAGGTCGTCGTTCCCAAGTTCAAACTGCAGCACATCCGCAAGGACGGCTCGGTGGGCTCCGAGCACGACCTGAAGAACGGCACCATGACCATCGGCCGGGTGGAGGGCGACCTGAAGTTCGCCGCCGACCCGCAGATGGCGGAATCGCATGCCCGCTTCTTCGTGGAGCGCGGGCAGCTGTACGTCGAGGACTTGAGCGGGGGGAAGGGCATTTTCGTGCGCCTGATCGCCACCTACACGCTGCAGAACAGCGACGTGGTGATGATGGGGCGGCAGGTGTTCCAGTTCCGCGAGAAGACCGAAGCCGTGGCCGCGGCGGCGGCGACCGGGACCGCCATCATGGAGGTCGCCTCCATCATCAAGGAGCCGGTGGCGGAATTCGTGGCCGTGACCTCACAAGGGGTGGACGAGAACAGCCGCTTCCCGCTGCTCGACCAGGAGGTCACCTGGGGACGCAACCGCGGCACCTACATCTTTCCCGAGGACGGGTTCATGAGCCGGGCCCACGCCAAGGTGTACCAGCGCGGCGACAGCTTCTTCCTGGAGGACGTAGGCAGCCGCAACGGGACCTTCATCAAGGTGCGGGGCAGGTCGCCGGTGCCGGTGGGCGCGACCGTCCTGGTGGGTGGACAACTCATGAAAGTGGCGCAGTAGGGAGTCATGGCAGGCCCGACAGTCACCAAGATCGGTAAGTACGACGTCATCGAGGTCCTGGGCAAGGGCGGCATGGGCGTTGTCTATAAGGCCATGGACAACCGCATCGGCCGCCTGGTCGCCATCAAGATGATGACCGGCGGCTTCGCCGACAATCCCGACCTGCTCAAACGCTTCTACCGCGAAGCCCAGGCCACGGGCATGCTGGAGCACCCCAATATCGTCATCGTGTACGAGTTGGGCGACCAGGACGGCAATCCTTACATGGTCATGCAGTACCTGGAGGGTGAGCCGCTGGACAAGATGATACAGCAGCGGCGCGAGATCTCCATGGTGGAGAAGCTCGGCTACATCATCCAGGCCTGCAACGGGCTGAACTACGCGCATCAGCGCGGCCTGGTGCACCGCGACATCAAGCCGGCCAATCTGATGGTGCTCAAGGACGGCACCTGCAAGCTGGTGGACTTCGGGATCGCCCGCCTGGGCGACACCAGCCTGACCCGCACCGGCCAGGTCGTCGGCACGATCCACTACATGTCGCCGGAGCAGATCAACGCCCAGGTGGTGGACGGGCGCACCGACATCTGGTCCACCGGGGTCATGCTCTTCGAGCTGCTGACGTACACGCTGCCGTTCGAAGGCAACGACATGGCCTCGACCCTGCTGAAGATCATCCACGAGCAACCGCCCTCGCTGAGCAAGTTCCTCAACAATTACCCGCCCGATCTCGATGAAGTGATCCAGCGCGCGCTCGCCAAGGACCGCGAGGAGCGCTACGCCACGGCCGAGGATTTCGCCTTCGACCTGGGGCGCGCCCAGGAACAGCTCAAGAAGCAGGTGGTGAGCGAGTACGTGGACCGGGCGCGCGGCTTCATGGAGCGCCAGGAGCTGCAGAAGGCCAAAGAACTGCTGCAGCAGGTGCTGCGCGTAGACACCGCCCATACCGTCGCCAAGGAGCTGATGCACGAGGTGCAGCAGCGCATCTCCAAGCAGGTACGCGGCGAGCAGATACGGCAGCTCCGCTCCAACGCGGAAGATGCCATGGCGCACAAGATGTACGACGACGCCCTGGCCTACGTCGAGCAGGCTCTGTCGATGGACAAGACCAACACCGAGCTGCTCAACCTGCGCGACATAGTCAAGGCCGCCAAGGAGAAGAAGGACAAGGCAGTGGCGGCTCTGCGCAAGGCGGAATCTGCGCAGCAGGTGGGCGACCTGGACGTCGCCCTGAAGGCGGCGGAAGAAGCGGTCGGTATCGACCCCGAGAATACTCAGGCCAGGACCCTGCACGCCTCCCTGGCTCGAGAGGTGGCGGAGCATTCCAAGCAGCGGGATATGCAAAAGCTGCTGGACGAGGCGCGGCGCGACATCACCGGCCGCAAGTACACCGCCGCGTTCGACGTCCTGAAGAAGGCCGAGGAGATCGATCCGGCGAGTCCCGAACTGCACAACCTGATGAACCTGGCTTCCTCGGGGCGGGACCAGGAGAGCAAGCGACGGGAGCTGGAGAAGCTGTCGAACGAGATTGAGGACGCTCTCGCCCGCGACGACTACAAGGTCGCCTGCGTCAAGGCAGACGAAGCGCTGCAGAAGTACCCAAGCGAGCCCGCGTTCCTCAAGCTCAAGGCCCTAGCCGATAAGCAGCGGGAGGCCGGGGAAAAGAAGAAATTCGCCGAAGAACAGATCGTCAAGGCCCGCAAGCTGCTGGACACGGGGAAGGCGACCGAAGCGCTGGCTTTGCTGGAGAGCGCGCAGCAGCGGGCGCCCGGGGACGCGCGCTTGCAATCGCTGCTGGCCATCGTCCGCGAGAGCGCGGAGCGGGAGAAGGCTGAGCGTACCAAGGACGAGTTCCTCTCGAAAGCCAAGGAATGCTTGCGCAAGAAGGACTACGACGGCGCCGTCATGGTGCTGGAGATGGCGCAGGCCCAGATCGAGGGCTCGGCCGAGATCAACGACCTGCTGCAGTTCGCGCGCGATGAAGCGGCCCAGCAGGCCCGCCGCGCCAAGACCGAGACGGCGCTGAAGGAAGTGCAGCGGCTGATGGCGGAGGAGGAGTACGACCGCGCTGTCGTCCTGCTGGAGAGCACCCTCAAGGAAGCGCCGGACGACGAACTGAAGGTGCTGCTGGAGGACGCGAAGCGGCACAAAGATGAAGCGGCCAAGAAGGTCCAGGTCGCGATCACCAAAGCGCAGAGATTGCTGGAAGCGCGCAAGGTCGACGACGCCGTCACCTTCCTGGAGGGACTGCCTAAGTCCTTCGCCAAGTCAGCCGAGTTCACCAACCTGCTGGAAAAGGCGCGCAGCGAGCAGGACATGGTGCGGGCGGTCGGCGGCGCGGTGCAGCAGGCCAAGGCAGCGATCGAGAAAGGCGACTTCGCCAGCGCCATCAACATCGTCGAGGCCTGCAAGAAGACCTACGGAGAGACTCCTGACATCAAGGCCGCGCTGGCCGATATCGAGAGCAAGAAAGTCAGCATGGCGCGGCAGGTGGTGGAAAAGGCGGTGCGCGACGCGCGGACGCTGCTGCTGTCGCGACAGTATCAGGCGGCCTTGCGGTCCCTGCATGGCGCCGGCCCGCTGGTGGCGGCCGCGCCACCGGAGCTGCAGCAGCAGTACAACGCGCTGAAGACGGACGCGGAAAAGGGCGCCTCGCGGATCCAGAAGGAACAGGACCTGAAGGGAACCATCGTCGCCGGTTCGCTGGACATGTCCAAGACCATGGTGGCGGGCTCGGTGGAAGCGCCGACGGCAGCGGCCCCGGCCCCGGTCTCGGGGGTCCAACGCCGGGTGGTGGTGGCGCCGCCGCCGCCCAAGAAGGCGCCGGTGATGCTGATCGTGATCGCGGCCGTTATCCTGGCCGTGATCGGCGGCGGGGTCTTCGCTTTCCGCGACCGGATCTGGCCGCCCCAGCGGGACGCCTACGTCGAGATCAACGCCGTTCCGTGGGGAACGGTGACGTCGGCCCGCCAGCTCAATGGCAGGTTCCACGAGGATTACAAGAAGGACAATCAGACGCCCCTGCGGCTGGCATTGCCGGCGGGCGAATACGAGATTACGATCGCGGGTCCGACCGGGCAGGAGAAGACCGAGAAGGTGAAGATCAGCCCGCAGTCCACCGGATCCATCACCCCGGTGTTTGAGCAATTGGATGTGGAGAAGATCGTCAATGCGAAATAAAGGGCAGATCTGGATGCTTCTGGTCCTGGTGGCCCTTACGCCGCTGGCAGCCAGGGCCGACCAGAAGGAAGACCTCAAGAAGAAGGGCGATTCCGCGGCCGCCGCCGGCAAACCGTTCGAGTCGCGCGATGCCTACTGCCAATTAGCCGATCTGGACCCCAATTATCCGCAAGCCAAAATGATGTGCACGATGATGAAGAAGGAGGCCGAGAAGGAGGACGCACGCTGCGACGACCGCTTCAACACCGCCTCCAGCGACCTCAATGCGGGAAAGTTCGACGATGCGGAACAGAAGCTGAAGAACGTCAAGCAGGGCTGCAAGAAATACGACGAAGCCCGGGCGCTCATGGCCAAGGTCCCGCAGCTGAAGCGGGACGCGGAGGCCAAGGCGGGCGACGCCGTCATGGCCCAGAAGTACGAAGAAGGACTGCGGGCCTACAACCGCAACGACTTCGCCGGCGCCAAGTCGACATTGAAAGAGGTCTCCGGCTCCAAGGCGAGCGAAGCGCAGGCGCTGCTGAACAAGATCAAGCAATACGAGCAGGCGATGTCGCAAGGCGACCAACTGGCCGCGGCCAAGAACTGGAAGGGAGCGGCCCAGGCTTACAACGAAGCCGCAGGTTTCAAGGGTGACGGGCCGGGGGACCCCAAAGGCAAGGCGCGTGCGGCGATGGAAGCGGGGGGTGAGGCCGACAAGGCGGCCGCAGCCGCCAGGGCGGAGGCCGACAAGCAAGCCGCCGCCGCCAAAGCAGAGGCAGACTGCCGCGCCAAGAAGCCTGTCTTCGTCTCCTTCCAAATAAGCCCGAACAGCGGTCAGGTCGGCGCTCCGGTAAAGGCGAACGCAGATGCCAAAGCGGGGTGTAAGAACATCGCCGGCACCCTGATCCAATGGGGTGATGGCTCACAGACCACGGGAACCAGCGGTTCGCACGCATACAAGAGTCCCGGTACCTACGATGTGGTCGCGTGGGTGACGGACGAGGCGGGCAACAAGGTCTCGCAGGTCCAGACGGTGCGCGTCATCGAAGTGGCCGTCAAGCAGGTCGTACCGGAGGTCGATGTCGAAAAGACGCTGGCGGAAGCGCGGGCGGCGAAAGCCAAAGGCGATGTGGCCGGCGCGCGCGGCAAGTACATGAAGGTCCTGTCGGCCGACAAGTCGAACCGGGAAGCTTTGACCGCCCTCGACGAGCTGTCGAAGATGGCGGCCACCACTGCCACCGCGCCGCCGAAGCCCGAGCCGCAGACGCCGGGGGTGATCTCGGAAGCCGACGCCTTGCTGGGTAAGGGCATCACCGAGTTCTACACTGCGCAGTTCGACGATGCCTTGATCGACCTCCGGAATTATCTGCAGTTCAAGGGTGAAAAAGTCGGTCTGGCGAACTTCTACATCGGGGCCCTGAAGGCGACGCAGTACCACCTGGCCGGGGCCAGCGACCCGAAACTGCAGGAAGCGGCGATGGCCGCCTTCCGTGCCGCCAAGAAGTCGCCCAAGTTCAGAGTCCCGGAGAAGTACGTTTCGCCCAAGATCGTCGAGATGTACAACAGCGGCGGGATGTAAGCGCCGCACGCAGGGTCAACATCGATCCCCGGTTTCCGCCGGGGATTCTTTATTTGCTCAGGAGCGGCGCAGGAGAAAAGGATTGGTCTC
>Ga0335070_10005909_pt1 | contig 14429 bp, 16 predicted proteins | sample Lox_Sample_13_FD_206722 | JGI IMG/M metagenome (GOLD analysis project Ga0335070, IMG submission 206722) | Soil microbial communities from Loxahatchee National Wildlife Refuge, Florida, United States - Lox_Sample_1.3 | ecosystem: Environmental > Terrestrial > Soil > Wetlands | place: USA... | reverse complement strand
CAGCCCCTCGTTACTCTGGCCCATCGGCGCCGCGCTGACAAGGCCGACTGGACCCCACACCGATCCCCCTCTTTGAAGCATCAAAACGACAGGCGGCTCTACGCCGCCGGAATCCGCGGCACCCGCCGGGAGATGGTGCTGACGATCTCGTAGTTGATAGTGCCCAGCCGTGCGGCCAGCTCATCGGCTCTGATTTCCTCGGAACCCTGACAACCGATGATCACGACCTCCTGGCCCAGCGCCACCTGCCCGCGCAGAGCGGTCACATCGATCAGGCTCATGTCCATGGTGATGCGGCCGACCTGGCGGCAGCGCACGCCCCGGACCAGAAGGTCGAGGTTGTTGGAGAGGCGCCGGCTGAGGCCGTCGGCATATCCGACGGGCACCGTGGCGATGAGGGATGGCCGCTGCGTATGGAAGGCATGACCGTAGCTGAGCCCGACGCCGGCCGGAACCTCCTTGAGGAAGGTGATACGCGTCTTCCATTCCAGCACCGGTTTCAGTTGGTGAACCAGAGGGTTGTCGATTTCCGCAGAGGGTCTAAGGCCATACAGTGCTATGCCGGGCCGCACCGCATCGAAGCGCGAGGCCGGCAGATCCAGCAGCGCGGCGCTGTTGGCCATGTGCCTGAATCCGATTCGGTAGGCCCTGGTCGCCTCGATGACTTGGCGGAATCGCTCGATCTGGGCACAGGAGTAGGCTTTATCGGCTTCATCCGCGCGCGGGAAGTGGCTCATGAGACCGCGCAGCTGTAATAGGGGAAAATCGCGGCAACGCTCCAGGAATGCCTGAACTTCATCGGGACTGATGCCGATGCGCCCCATGCCGGTATCGACTTTGATGTGCACCGGCACACGCTTGCCGGCCTTTCGAGCCTCGCGCCCCAGCGCTTCTATCGTCTCTCGCGTGCACACCACGGGCTCCAAACCGTATGCGACCAAGGCCTCGGCATGCTCCGGGAGTGTGGCCGAAAGCACGATGAACCTGGCCCGAACACCCGCCTCGGCCAACGCCACGGCCTCAGGCGCGTCCGCCACGCAGAGCGTTTCACAGCCCAGACCGGTCAGATGGCGTGCGATGATCTCTGCCCCATGCCCGTAGGCATCGGCCTTGATCACCGGCCATAAGGGGCGATCGCCGGCCAGCCCCTGGAGCAGACGCAGATTGTGCGTCAGATGGTGGAGGTGGATATAGGCCCTGGTCAGATGGGTCGGATGTGGATCCACTATCTCGCCGTCTCCATCGAAGATGATCGCTGCAGTGGCCGCTTTTCGACGTACTGGGAAGTCATCACGGCCAGGAGCGCGGCGTAGTTGAGCGAGAAAATGACGCGGTCGCCCACGCGAATGCGGTCCGCGGCGGTGACGTCCATGACCAGATAATCGCTGGAGGCACCGAGGATCTTCAGCCGCGGGTCGATCGGTGTGAGCCCCTCCACTTCTACGTCTTCCCGCCCTATGTTCAGGATCGCACGGTCCACCTCCCCATGGTTCTCGAAGGTGGGCAGATGCCCGAAGGCATCCTCGCCGCGCTCGCCCAAGGGGACCGACGGCTTCTCCTTGAGCTCGAGCACTTCGGCGCTCAGCAGGAAAGCATCTTGGAAAGTACCGGGCCAGGGCCGGTGGTGAACCGTCTCGCGGCCGAGCAGGATGGCCTCGCCGATGCGCGCATGGTTGACCCGTTTCGGCATGCGGCCCGAGGCAAGGAGTTCCAGTCCGCTCGAATTGATGCCGGAAATCCGTGTCAGCGTGATCCCGAAGGTACGCTCGATTTCCTCGGCGAGGGCCACCAGCCGGTGCATGTTGTCCTCGCTGGGAATCACGCCGCCGAAGCAGGTGAGGTTGGTGCCCAATCCCCCGATTCGGATGCCGGTGAGCTTCAGCGTTTCGCGCACGAAGGGGATCAGATCGTCGGGCCACAGTCCTTCCCGCAGATCGCCCAGGTCTACCATGGGGATCACCTCATGCACGCGACCTTGGCGCAGCGCTGCCTGGGAAAGGGCCACGAGCACGGAAAGCTCCGAGTTGAGGCTGATGTCCGTCACCGCGACCACCTCGTCCACTTCGGAGAGGGGCGGCAGGCGCAACAGCAGATAGGAGGCATGGACGCCGGCGTCTCTGAGCCGGCGAATGTTCTCTAGGCGGGATTCCCCGATCGAGCTCACGCCCCCGCGCAGCATGGCCTTCGCCACTTCAGGATGGCCGCAGGTCGCCTTGGTGACGCCTGTCACCTCGATGCCGTGCGCCTGGCACAGCCCAACGATGGTGCGGGCGTTGTGCTCGATCTTTTCGAGATCGATGCTCACATGCGGATGGGTCATCGGCCTGCTTCGCGCAGCCTGCGCACCAGGAAGCTGGCCACATCCCGGCCTGTGGTCCCGCGGCCGAAGCCCGCGTCCAGGCCGCAGGCGCGGGCCATCTCGTCGGTCACCTGGGTGCCGCCTGCGACCAAAATTAAGCCTTCGCGCAAGCCACGCTCCCGGGCGAGTTCCTGCAGGTGCTGCATGTGGTGCTTGTGTACGTCGGCGTGGGTGACAATGGTGGAGATGAGCACGGCGCTGGCCCCCGTTTCCTGCGCCACATCGAGCACGCGCTCCAGGGGAACGGAAGTGCCGAGGTAGTGGCAGTGAAAACCGTACTTCTCGATGCCGCCGTGCTTGATGTCGAGAATCTCGTGGATGCCCACCGAATGCTCGTCCTCGCCCACGGTGGCCGCCACGATGTGGATTTCGCGCGGGCGCACGAAGGCCTCGATTTCGCCATCGGAAAGCGGCACTTCCTGCCCGTGTATTGGCAGCTGGGCGATCTCGATGGCCATGTCGAGGATGCCCTTGACCTCGAATACGCTGCCTTCGGCCGGGTGCATGAGCCGCCGGCTGATGACCTCGGGGTTCTGGAGTCCCATGTGCCTGGCCAGCTCCAGCGCCACTTCCTCGGCGATCTCGGGCCGTTCCGGCACGAAAAGCGTGACGCACACGATGCCGTCGCCATGCTTTTCCACCTCCGGGCGCAGCAGTCCCGCCGCACGCTCGGCGAGGGGGCGCTGCAGGCGGGTGGAAACATTGTCCACGGGATCGGTCTCGTCGATGTACTGGATTTTGGCGGGGTCGCACAGGGTGCAGCCGCCGTAGTCGGCACAGGGTTTGTTCTCGGCGCCCGCATAGACGCTGTGGCCGAAGTGGCTGCAAACGGGCGCGCCGTAATCGGGCAGGCGCGGGACCACCGTGCCTGCGCCGTCGCCGCCTTCGGGGTCGCGCACGATGCCGTCGCCGCGCCGCTCCGGATAATAGCCGGAATCGACGAACTGGCCGGCTTCGACCGCGGCGTAATAGCCGCCGTTTTCCAGGATTTCCTCCAGGAACAGCACGGCGCGCTCCTTGAGTTCGCGCACCTGATCGCGCAGGGGGCCTTCCTGCTTGAGCTCGATCATTGCCATGAGGCCGTCCAGGCCCATGAGAGTTTGGCGCGCGGTGTTCACCCCCGCCACGTTGTTGTAGTGCCAGGGAATGTTGCGGCCCTCGTCCGGGGTGATCGTGCTCTGGATGTCGGCGGAGGTGAGGCGCGAGATGAGGGTATCGAGCACATGGGTGATCGTCGCCTCCATCGTGTCGGACTCCATGTAGCGCGTGTTCTGCTGGGCGCGCATGCGGTAGCCCTGGAACAGCTCGCGCAGGGCGACGGCATAGGGCAGGTCCAATCTGATTTTGGGCGCCGGCGGGGCGGTGGGCGGCACGGTGGACAGGGCGATGAGCTCGGGGGGCATCCCCGCGGCACGCGAATAGGCTGTGTTGACAGCATGCTGGATGAAAAGCTCCGGCGTCACCTTCCAGGCCTCCTTGGCGGTGGCATTGGCATTGTGCGCACCGTCCAGCTGCAGGATCCCGGCATCGGCCAGGATCTTCTTGGCCTCGGCTGCATCGACGAAGGACCGGTGCATGTTGATGTCGCGGTAGAGCACGTTGTACTGGGGGTCCTGATGGGTGCCGTTGACCCCCTCCTCGGCGAACAGCACGGCCATCTCGGGACCAGCCAGTCCGCTCACATAGGAATGGAAATTGATGGGCCGCCCTACCTCGTCCTCGATCGCGTCTAGAGCCTTGCGCGTGGCCCGGACCTGTTTGCGCGTGATGGGGATGCCACCCACCCCCTCGGGCGTACCCTCGATCAGCCCGTCGAAGTGGGACTGGCCGGTGGTACGGATCACCATGATGTGATCCGCGCCGTGCCAGGCCGCCATACGCATGCGACGCAGGTCGTCCTCGAAACGCCCGGAGGCGATCTCGGTGGTGATCACGCAGTTGCACTGCGGGTCGATGTCGCCGAAGGCATGGGCCGAGGGCAAAGGAATCGAATGCTTGAGGCCTTCCGAGGTGTCGTTGTAGACGAAGGGACCGATCGGTTGGTCCTCGACCGGCTTGCGCCAGGTCCAGCCCTTGCGCCTGGGGCGATAGTGCTCGAGGTCGTTGAGGATCTCCAGCACGTCGAGCTTCTGATCGGGCGAGAGCTTCATAGGAGCAGTTCCTCCCAATGGCGCCCTTCAAGCAGCGCGGTACCGGCCTCACGGACGGAGACGCCTTTCGTCTTGGCTAACTCCAGCACGAGCCGCCCGGCGCCGTGGCCGAGCAGGCCGCATGCCGTCATCCCTTCGACCAGGCGGCCGGCTTCGATGCTGGAGAAGCCCATGCGCAGCAGCACCGAACGCTCGATGGAGGGTGTGGTATGGGTGCGTGCCTCTTCGATGAGGGGTGCGACGATTTTCTCGGCGAGGCTCCAGAAGTAGGCATGGAGCTCTTCGTCCGACATCGCTTGCAGCCGCTGCCGGCGTGTGGCGAAGTCATCGGGTCTTTCTATGGATTTCATCGATGACCTCCAGTACGTAGTCTCGACTGCTTCGGGTCTCTGCGGCCAAAAATTCCAGATCGACTTCGCTCAAGGCTTGGTCTTTCGGAAGCGAGTCGAGGGCATGGCGCAGGTAAGAGCGCCTAAGGTGATCCAGATCCACGTCGGTGACTTCGATCTGGGCGGGATGTTCCGGGATCACGATCCGCTGGCCCGGCTTGTTCTCCCGCGGATCGCCGCGCTTGACCTCTATCCCTAAGCGCTTGGCCAGATTGAGCTGGGCGATGGGATGCTTGCCGGCACCCGTATACTCGGTCTCCTGCACCACCACGATGCGGTCCTCATCGAGCTCGCGGGCAATGGCGAAGGCGGCGGCCAGCGAAGTGTTGCCGGCCGGGCCGCGCTGCAATCCTTCCAGCTCGGCGAGCAGTTGGGTGATGTAGAACACCTCGCCCTGGGTGACGCTGACGAAGCGGTCCAGGTAGCGCAGCGGCCGCGCGGCGTTGCGCGGCACGTCCGCCCGGTCGGGCCAGGTGGTGAAAGGGATGGAGAAGCCGGTGTGTCCGGTGGTGAAGGACTTGCGGTTGAAATCGCGATCCGAAGCCATGTGCAGCCCCGAGAGGTCGACGCTCGCCCCCATCATCTGGGTGTCCACCGCCCCGGCAGCCCGTAGCCCTCGCGCCGTGCCGGTCACATTGCCGCCGCCCGCATGAGTGGCGATCACCACGTCGGGGAAGCGGCCGGTCAGCGTTTTAACCTGCCCGGCCAGCTCGTAGCCCAGGGTCTCGATGCCCAGGATCGAGAAGGGGGTGTAGAGCGAAGCATTGAAATAGCCCGTCTCCTTGAGCACCCGCAGAAAGACGTAGAACAGCTCCGGTCCCACAGAAAGGCGGATCACCTCGGCGCCGTAGCCTTCGCAGGCGCGCGTCTTCTCCGCGATCTCGGGTTGGGCCAACCCCTGGCTGTCGAAAGCCTCCTGCACGATGATGCAGGGCAGTCCCAACTTCGCCGCCTGCGAAGCGACGGCGGCGCCGTAGTTGCCGCTGGTGGCTGCCGCGACACCCGGATAGCCGCGCTTCTTGGCTTCGTACACGGAAAGCGAGGCGCGGCGATCCTTGAAGGAACCCGATGGATTGGCGGCTTCATCCTTGACGAAGATGCTCGCCCCCTTGCCCGGCTCGGCCATGACCCGCACCAACTCGGTGATGTTCTCAAGCTCCACCAGCGGCGTGTGACCCACCGCCGTCCGGCGCTGCACCCCGCATGCGGTTTCGATGTCGTAACCGGTGTCGGCGAGCAGCCCTTCATAGTCGAAGGCCAATGCGCCCTGTGCATAGCGGGCATAGTCCAGTCCTACCGAGGTCTTCATGATCTCGGCCCGCTGGGCCATGATCTCCTGATAGCTGGGCTCTTGCGTCATCGGTGGCCCTCGCGCTTCCGCAGAATTGCTCGCACCTCCGTACCAATCGTGGAAAGTTCCCGTATGGGCGGGCCGAAGCCGTGCGTATAGGCCGGATTGACCTCGACCAGTTTGCCGCGCACTCGTCGTCCGGCCGGTGTTTCGATCTCGGCCTCCTCGCCCAAGCAGGCGGGTTCAGCGAGGAATCCCTTCACCCGCATTTCCAGGGGCACGGATCGGGTGTCCTCGGGCACTTGCGGTGCCCGCTCGCCGGGGGCGAGCACGATGCGATGGATTTCTACCCAGGTCCCTTGCGCGATTTGCTCAGTCATGGCCACATACCCTCCCACGCAGGTACTGGTTCGCGTCGCCTAAAAGGGCCGAAGGGACGGGCAGGTCCGCCATGGAGTAAAGGCCCGGCGGGGCACTCAGCACTCGCGGGATCATGTTTACCGCCAGGGCGACGGTTCCCAGTCCACCCGGAATCTCGGGGGAACCGGCCAGCGACACGTTGGGCGTGCCGGTGATCTCGATGCAGTCGCCGGTCGCAATCCCCTCCAAACGGGGGTGTATTTGCTGCGGGTGAATGAGGGTGATGACCGGTTTGCCGCCACGATAGGCGGTAGCCGTGTGCAGGCAGCCGGCCCCCTGTCCGGGCTCCACCCGGACAAAAGGCGTCTCTCGCCGGACTGTGGCGATGATCGGCTCGCGCTGTTCCTCGATGCCCTCGATCTCCCAGCCCAGGCGATCGGCGATCATGTGTATGGACTGGATGAAGCCGACGTGACCGACGACGCTGCCATCCGCCAGCCCTTTCCGAAACGCTGCCGGGGTGAGCCCAATCCCCTGAGTCCTCAGCACCGAAGGTCCGTAGGGCGAGAGGTCGTTGATGCGGCGGGCGGTGATGGACTGGACGTCGGCGCAGACGCCCGTGAGCGTGATCACGAGCAGGTCGAGCACGAAGCCGGGATTGATCCCAGTGCCGAGCACCGCTACTCCGTGGTCTAGTGCCAATCGATGGAGTTCTTCGGCGGCCGCCTTTGAGCTGGCCGCCGGGTAGGACATTTCCTCGGCGATGGAAATCACGTTGACCCCGCTGCGCAGCAGCAGGGCGATCTCCCCAAAGGCATCGGCGAGTCGCGAGCAGGTGGCCTGAATCGCCACCCGCGGTCGGGTCTGTTCTAACATCGCAGCCAGGTCGCCGCTGATTTGGATAGCAAGCTTCCGACTCAGCCCAATCGCCGTTCCTATATCCAGGCCGGAGCGCTCCTTTCGTCTTCCATAAGCGCCAACCAGCGTCAGCCCCGGCTTATCGAGCAACAGACGGGCGATTCCCGAGCCCATTTGCCCGGTTCCCAGGACTGCGACTCGGACCGGATCGTTCATCTGCAGCAACGCCTCAGGTGATCTGCAACATCGACTCCGCGCTGACTGCGGAAAGGCCCAGATCCTCCGCCAGGCCACCATGGGTTATTTGACCTTCTGCGACGTTGAGTCCCGCGCGCAGGCCCGCATCCTGAATCAAGGCCTCGCGCCAACCTAGGTTCGCCAGGCGCAGCGCATAGGGCAGGGTCACCTGCGTCAGGGCGAGGGTCGAGGTTCGCGCCGTGGCCGAAGGCATGTTGGTGACACAGTAGTGGACAATACCCGCCTCCACATAAAAGGCGTCCGAGTGGGTTGTGGGCCGCGAGGTTTCGCTGATCCCGCCCTGGTCGATGGCGACGTCCACCAGGGCCGAACCGGGGCGCATGCTCGCGAGCAGGTCCCGAGAGAGTAATTTGGGGGGGCTGCTTTCCCGGCACGTATACCGCGCCGATCAGTAAGTCGGATTCCTGAACGACGCGTGCGATGTTGTCGGGCGAGGAGAACAGGGTTTTTAAGCGGCCCGCAAAGATGGTCTCCCAATAGCGAAGTTTATCGACGCTGCGGCCCAGCAGGGTGACATCCGCCCCCAGTCCCACCGCTATTTTCGCGGCATTGCTGCCGACCACACCGCTGCCGATGATGGCGATTCGGGCGGGAGTGACACCCGGCACCCCGGCCAGCAAGGTCCCATTTCCTCCACAGGGGAGGGTCAAGGCTTGGGCGCCTACCTGGAGCGCGAGACGCCCGGCCACTTCCGACATGGGTGTGAGCAGCGGGTGGCCCCCGGCGCCATCGGTGACGGTTTCATAGGCAATGGCTTGCACCCCGCGGGTCATGAGTTCCCGTGCGAGCTCCGGAGCGGCGGCGAGATGCAGATAGCAGAAAAGGGTCAGCCCGCTTTTCAGGAAGGCGTATTCGCCAGGTTGGGGCTCTTTGACTTTCACCACCAAGTCGACGTCATAAGCCGCCGCGGGATCGGGCACGGTCGACGCGCCCGCCGCTCGAAAGGTTTCGTCAGCAAACCCGATACGCGCGCCCGCTCCGGCTTGGACCCGAACCTGGTGCCCGGCGGTCACCAGCGCCCGTACGCCCGAGGGCGTGACGCCCACGCGATATTCATGATCCTTGATTTCTTTGAGCACACCGATCAGCATCAGTTTTTCCTTGCGCAAGTTGTCTCCCCCGACCCTCGCCGGTGGAAATGTTTGCAACGACTGAATTGTGCGCTTTTTCTCCAACGCTGGCGATGGGTAACCGTCAATCGAACCGCAGGGGCTTCAGCTCCGCCCTGGTGCACTTCAGTGGGATTTTCCGACACGCGCCGTGCGGGTATGATCAACCATGGGCCTTTGCTCGGTCTGTGCAATACCTTCGATTGAGTTCGGAAACCATGTTCCCGGTCACCTTGATTCCCTTCCAGGGCGTCGATCCGGATATCGTAAGCGACTTGGCCCAAGACCTCGCCGGTCTCGGCTTTGCTGCGTCTGTGGCTCTTCCCATCGAGGTTCCGGCGGGTTCCTATGATCCACACCGCCGCCAATACCACGCCGAGGCACTGCTCGCCGCGGTGGGAGAGGCCGCGTCTGCTCGCATGCTGGGGATTACCAAGGATGATCTCTACGTGGAGGGTCTGAACTTTGTGTTCGGTCTCGCGGAGCGGCCCGGCAAGGCGGCCGTGATCTCCCTTTACCGCTTGCAGAGCGGCGTCGATCTGCAGACCTATCGGCAACGGGTCGTTAAAGAGGCCGTGCACGAGCTCGGCCACACCCTGGGGCTGAACCACTGTCCGGATCCGGGCTGCATGATGCATTTCAGCAATTCCCTACGGGATACCGACCGCAAGGGCAGCGGTTTCTGCGCTGCCTGCAGGCAGGCACTGGCCGCCGGTTCGCCCTGACTCAATGGGATCGATGTTTAGCCCATCCCCCCGCCCGGAACTCCTCGGCGCCAATGCCGTCTATGAGGCTGCCTTAAACTCTTGCTTAGCAAGCACCCAAGACGATGGACGAATTTGACTTTGATATAGCTTTCCAACAGACCGAGATCGAACGCGAAGATGCACTACGGCGGATCCTGAACAAAGAGCTGGAGGAGGAGCCGGTATTCAACGATGCCGGGGACCGAATCTGCTTCGACTGCGAAGCCCCCATCCCGCCGAAACGGATGGAGCTGATGCCCCAGGCGGTCCGCTGCGTCGAGTGTCAATCGATCGCCGAGAGGCCGTGGTAAAGACCGGCCGAAGACCCCCGAACGAAACAGGGAGATGAACGGGACGGCGTTTCCCGAAGGAGGCGAGAGAGCCGTCTGGCCACGAACCGGTACCGCAGAAGCCCACGGAGACCGAGCCTGCGCAAGACGACCAGTCGTCAAAATGCGGCCAGGCTTTCGCGTTTAAGGGCCATACTAGGCGTCGATTGCGGCGACGGTAAGGTGCGAATATGTATGATCCTGTCGAAAAGGCCGCCGAGGTCGCCAAGCTGGTCTGTGACGGCGAACGGCTGAAATATCACCGTTTTCGCGCCGCGCGTTTCTATGGCGGGATCGCTACCGCGGATTGCCTGGGCTGCTGCCTGGGATGCGTCTTCTGCTGGGCCTGGCGTCAGGTCGCCCATCCGGAAAACCACGGAAGATTCTACGAACCCGCCGAAGTGGCCGATCGTCTGATCGCCATCGCCCGCCGCAAGGGATATACCCAGGTCAGGATCAGCGGCAACGAGCCGACCATCTGCAGAGCGCACCTGCTCAAGGTCATTGAGCTCATCCCGGGCGATCTGCGCTTCATTCTGGAAACCAACGGCATCTTGTTGGGTTACCATCCGGGTTACGCCGAGGATTTGGCGCGGTTTCCCCATGTGCATGTCCGCGTGAGCCTCAAGGGTGCATGCGAAGAGGAATTCTCCCGCCTGACCGGCGCCGTACCCGAAGCCTTTGACTGGCAACTTCAGGCATTGAGAAATTTGTCGAGAGCCGGAGCATCCTTTCATGCCGCCGTGATGGTGAGTTTCTCCAGTGCGGAAAACAGCGCTGCGCTGCGCCGACGACTGGAGGAAATCGACAGACACCTCGCCGATTTCGAAGTAGAGGAATTGGTGCTTTACGGCGATACCGAGGCCAGGCTGAACAGGGCGCGGCTCACTTACCGGACGGCCTATGACCCGGCGAACATTCCCCCCGAGCAGGTATAGCGTGAAGCCGCTCTCACCTGCAGCGAAACTGAACGAGCGGAATGACGCCATACGCCAAATCAATGAGGCGATAGACCGGGCGCTTGTTGATCCCGACGGTGTCGGCAAGGACGCTATTCTGCGTCATGCTGCAACACAGGGCGTCGCCCACGCCGCTGAGCGCTTGCGCAGACGCGCCACCTTGCTCATAAAGAGAAAACCGCAGGAAAGAAAAAGCATTCTGGCGGCCCGCGACGTGCTGATGTTAGCCGTTTATCGGCAAGCCGCGCCCAGGGGCTGGTTTGTCGCCTGGTGCGACGGCTCGGTTCGGCCGGACACGGATCGCAGCCGTGCTGGGATAGGCGGCATCCTGATGGACGGAGAAGGCAAGGTTGTGATGAAGCTGTCCGGATCTGTCGAAGCGGTGGCCGCCTTCGAGACGGAGGTCGCCGGCTTGGCCGCCGTACTGAACGCGGCCATCGATCGCGGAGCGGAACGATTATGCATATACACCGACTGTGTTGCACTGGTTCGGCACTTGCATCGGCGCCGGCGTGATCCGCGCCTTGCCGATGTCCTGAAGTCCATGGGCAAGCTACCGGGTGTCGAGCTGCGGCTTATCCCGAGAAAACACAACCAGCCGGCCCATGCTTTGGCGCTTGCGGCGGCGTCGCCGGCTTCGCCAACGACGGAAACAGGCAGGGATGATGCTTCCCCGAAAGGATAGGAATGCCCATGAGGCCATGCGACCGACGCGGGTCACACATCGAACCCAATCGAAGGCGCCCCCTTCGGGATCAGCCTTCGCCGCCGAAATCGCCGCGCTGAAGGCCGTGCTGCGTGCAGCGGTCGACCACAAGGCCGAGCGGCTGTGCGTGTACACGGACTGCGTCGCCCTGTGGCACCTGTGGCTGGAGCAGCGCGCCGATCCGCGCCTGGAGCGGGTGCGCGTGCTGGCAGGGTGCTTCAGGCGCTTCGAACTGCGTGCCCTGCCGCGCCGACACAACCAGCCGGCCAACTGTCTGGCACGCCAAGGCCAGCGGCCAGGAGGATTCCTGTACTTCAAACGAGTGAGTTTTTGGCATATGGTCGGCATGAATGCAAATCCCCCTTGGCCTTTTTTGCAAGGGAGAGAACAACCCGGACACGATGCTTTGGCAAATGGAGGTCAGGAGAGGTGTCTTGATACAACACCATATTCCCAAAGTGCGGTAGGTTGAAATGACTGCGCGCGGCTGGTGCATTCCCCCACCGACGGAGCGCATCAAGGCCCGGGAGACGTTCGAGCAGGAACGCCTCGACAAAGTGGAGTGGCTGACCGAACAGGGTCTGCTCAAGTCGGAGCGGATCCGACAGGCGCTGCTCAAGGTGCCGCGGGAAGATTTCATTCCTCGCGAGTATCGCGACTATGCCTATCTGGAGCTGCCGCTGCCCGGCGAGCAGTCCACCATCTCCTGTCCGCACAGCTATCCGCTGTTCTACGAGCCGCTGGGACTGGACCGGGGCCACCGCTTCATGGAGATCGGCCTCGGCTCGGGCTACGGCACCGCTATCGCACGTGAGGTGGTGGGCGACGAGGGATTGGTGGTGGCGGTAGAGATCGACCCCGTGACCTTCGCCTTCGCCAAGGAGAATCTGGAACGCGCGGGGTATCGGGATGTGGTTCTGGTCAACGCCGACGGCGGACTGGGCTACCCCGAACGCCAGCCCTATGACCGCATCGCCATCACCGCGGCCTGCCTGGAAGTGCCGCCGCCGCTGATCGATCAGCTCGCCGCAAACGGCAAGCTGATCGCGCCGATGATCGAAGACGATGCACAGATGCTGATGCTGGTGGAGAAAACAGCGGACGGCGTGAAACGCGAGAAGCTGTGCCAAGTGCTCTACGTGTCGCTCCGCGGCGTGTACGGCGTGGCTGGAGGAAGTGGACATGAGTGATCTACAGTGTCTCGCCTGGCTGCGACAAGGCGTATGCCCATACTGAGAAAAAGGTGGCCAAAGATGACGCGCACCTTCCTTCCCGAACTGCATAGCCCCGCGACTCGGCAGGCCTTGGCCGTGGCGACGCTCAACGTGCTTGACGGCTGGGGCATCCATCCGGCAAAGCAGGCCGCCCTGCTAGGGCTGACGGATATTGCACCGCTCAAACAAGGCCAGCCGCTGCCTGATGACTCCAGCGTGCTCGAACGCGCGGGGCATCTGCTCGGCATTGAGCGGGCGTTGAAGCGGATTTACCCGAACGACCCGGCATCGCGCCAAGCGTCGTTGATGCTGCCTCTCACGGAACTAGGCGGACAGCCGCCGCTGCAGGTCATGCTAGGTAGCGTGGACGGCATCAAGCAGGTGCGTGCGCTGCTCGAATCCACCCAATGACCAATCCTCCAACGCAAGCGGCGCCCGCAGGCCGGGCACCGGGTGTCGCAAATACCGGCGGCCTGGCAGCGCTCGGCCTTACGCATCCTGGTGGTGGGCGCGACCGACCGCAGCAAGAGCAACTACTGCATCGTCCTGGTCAATGCGCTGTTGAGCGTGGGGCGTACGGCATCCTTTGTCGATGCGGACATGCGGACATCGGGCAGAAAGACGTGGGCCCGCCGGCGACCGTCGCACTTGCCGATCGCGACGCAGCCTCCGAGCTCCCCGGAACGGTAGAATTGAAACTAGTGTGTAATTGCGTAAATCGACGATAGTATCCCGCAGCTGGGAACCTTTGACTTCCCGCTTGCGCCAGACGAATGGGGCGGCCTTGTCATTGTAGGCGGCGATGAAATCGTTGATCGCCTGCGTCAGTTGGTCGATGCTGTTGAAACTGGCCCCACGCAAGGTCTTGCGGGTCATGATGCCAAACCAGATTTCCACCTGGTTCAACCAACTGGCTGAAGTGGGCGTGAAGTGGAAGTGCACGTTGGGATGTGCGGCCAACCAGTCATCGTTCTTCTTGTGAGTGCAATAGTTGTCGAGAATCACATGAATTTCCCGATCAGCCGGAACATCGGCAACCACTTCATCGAGAAAGGCCTGAAAGTCAGGACGCTTCTTGGTCGTGGTGGTTTTGGACTGAATGGTACCGGTCGCCACATTCAAGGCCGCAAAAAGATTGATCGTGCCATGGCGCTTATAGGTGCTTTTCAATCCACGAACCAGCTTGCCGCTGCTGGTAAAGACAAAACCGCTGGCCCTCTCCAGCGCTTGGATGGAAGGCTTTTCATCAACCGAAATGACCAATGCGTTTTGTGGCGGATTCAGGTACAGCCCGATGATGTCGGCCGACTTGATGGCAAACTGAGGGTCCGTGCTGACGCACCACGAGCGATGCCGCTGGAGTTGGATGCCTTCTTTGCGCAACAGACGCCACACCGCGTCATCGGAAACGCCCAAGGCTTTCGACAACGACCCGCCATCCCACGTCGCCTGTCCGGCGGGCGGCGGCTGCTCAATTTGCGCAAGCAGTCGATTACGCAACTCGGACGGTGGGTACCGCGGAGGCTTGCCAGGCCTTTTTCGATCACGCAGCCCTTTCAACCCTTCCGCCGCAAAGCGTCTGCGCCAGACACCCACCGTGCCGGGCCGGATGCCCAACTCAGCAGCAATCTCGTCATTGCGCTTGCCCGCCAGGCAGCCCATGACAATCTTGGCGCGCTCGACTAGGCGAGCCTCATCGGT
>Ga0335070_10005908_pt1 | contig 14431 bp, 11 predicted proteins | sample Lox_Sample_13_FD_206722 | JGI IMG/M metagenome (GOLD analysis project Ga0335070, IMG submission 206722) | Soil microbial communities from Loxahatchee National Wildlife Refuge, Florida, United States - Lox_Sample_1.3 | ecosystem: Environmental > Terrestrial > Soil > Wetlands | place: USA... | reverse complement strand
TGCCCTCGATGGCGCGCACCCACGGCCCGTAGGAGCACTGGCGCACGTCCTCCAGCTGGTGCCCGGCCCCGCGGTCCATGCAGAAGTTGAAGAAGATGAAGTCCGCCCACGTGTCGATCGGGTAGTAGAAGATGTTCACGCGCTTGTCCGCGGTGATCCGCTTCGTGCCGATGTCCGCGTCCGCCTCGATGCGCATGGCGAAGGCCTCGTCGTGCGCGCGCACGTGCGCCTCCACGTCCATGCCCAGGTCCGCGAGGAGCCCGTACATGACCGTGGCGTGGCGGTGCTCGTCCTTGACGATCTGCGCGACCACGTGCTTCTCCTCGACGCCCGGGGCCTTCATGATCCACGGCACGTAGCCGTAGCCGCCCGCCAGCTCCGAGTCGGCCTGCATGGTCATCAGGTGCACGAGGTTGTCCCGGTAGTCGTCCGTCATCTCCTCGGGCGACTCGATGCGCTCGCCGCGCTCGATCCGCGCCAGAAGGTCCGCCTCCGTCACACGCTGGCTCATGATGCGCTCCTTTCCACGACCCGCACCGCCTTCCCCTCGCTCCGCGGGATGGTCTTGGGCGGGACGATGACGACGTCGGGATTGAGGCCCAGGTGGGCCCGCAGCAGCTCCCCCACGCGGGTGGCGAGGGCGGTCACCTCGGGCCGGCGCGAGTCGAACCCGCCCCAGGCCTGCACACGCTCTTCGGCAGGCTCCACGTGCACGGCGATGCTCGGGAAGCCGTGACTCCGGTCCACCATGAGCTGATAGTGCGGGGCGAGGTCGGGCACCGTCAAGAGCGCCGCCTCGAGCTGCGACGGGTAGACGTTGACGCCCTTCACCACCAGCATGTCGTCGCTCCGCCCCTTGATACGGGCCATGCGGATCGACGTCCGCCCGCACGCGCACGGCGAGGCATCGAGCGCGGTGACGTCGCCGGTGCGGTAGCGGATCATGGGCAGCGCCTGCTTGCTCAGGCCGGTCAGCACGAGCTCGCCCTCGGCCCCCACGGGGAGCGGCTCGCCGGATGCGGGATCGATCACCTCGGGCAGGAAATGGTCCTCGGCGATGTGAAGTCCGGAGCGGGCCGCCGCGCACTCGCTGGCCACTCCGGGCCCGATGATCTCGCTGAGCCCGTAGAAGTCCACGGCCACGATGCCCCACAGCGCCTCGAGCTGGCGGCGCATGGCCTCCGTCCACGGCTCGGCGCCGAAGAAGCCATAGCGCAGGCCCACGCCCCGCGGGTCGAGGCCCTGCTCGCGCATGGACTCGCCGATGTGGAGCGCGAAGGACGGCGTGGCGGCCAGGCCCTGGGGCCGGAAATCCTGGAGGAGCAGGATCTGCCGGAGCGTGTTCCCCGATGACACCGGCATCACGGTGAGCCCCATGTGCTCGGCGCCGTCGTGAAAGCCCAGGCCGCCCGTGAAGAGCCCGTACCCGTACGCGATCTGGATCAGGTGGCCCGGCTCGGCGCCGCCCGCGGCCAGCGAGCGCGCCATGACCTCGCGCCACACCTCGAGGTCGGCGCGCGTGTAGCCCACCACCGTGGGCTTGCCCTTGGTGCCCGAGGAGGCGTGCACGCGGGCCAGCTCCGATGGCGGCACCGCGAAGAGCCCCCAGGGATAGTGGTCGCGCAGGTGCGACTTGAGCGTGAACGGTAGCCGGCGCAGATCGTCCACGCTCTTGATGGCGCCCGCGGCGACGCCGACCGCCGCGAAGGCGTCGCGATAGAACGGCACGCGCTCGGCCGCCCACGCACAGGCCTTCTGCAGGCGCTCGCCCTGGAGCGCCCGGATGGCGGACCGCGGCGCGGTCTCGGCCTCGCGATTCCAGATCACGGCCGGACCGCCACGTCGGTCACGAGCCAGGTCTGCCGGCCGAGGAAGCGCAGGAGCGTGTCGACGAGCTTGGCGTCGGCCGTCGGCTCGAGGCCGACGCGATCGGGCAGGACGAAGCGGACCTCCGGGTAGGAGACGAGCACGCGCAGCAGCGTGCGGATCCGTGGATCGGGCGAGAGAAAGCCGCGCCGGCCGGGATCGCCGGGGCCGGGATCCCACGCCGGCTGGAACGCGGCGCGGAGGAAGGGCGCGGCGGCCGCGGCGCTCACACGCTCCGGCCGAGCAGCCGCTGGTAGTGCCCCGCCATGACCTCGACCTGGCGCGTCGCGGAGAAGTCGCGCTCCACCAGCCGCCGGCCGGCGGCGCCCATGGCCAGGCGCCGCGCGTCGTCCAGGAGGAGCCCGATGGCCGCGTCCGCCAGCTCCGCGGCGTCGCTCTTCGTCAGGAGCCCGGTCTCGCCGTCCCGCACCACCTCGTCGACGCCGGAGGCCTGCACCGCAACGGCGGGCAGCCCGCACGCGTGCGCCTCGGCCAGGACGAGGCCCTGGGTTTCCGTCTCCGACGCGAAGAGGAAGAGATCGGCCGCCCGGTAGTAGGCCGGCAATCCGTCACGGGCCACCGAGCCCCGGAAGTCGATCTGAGGCCCCGCCGGGCTCTGAGCGCCCAGGCGCCGCAGGGCCGCCTCGTGGCTGCCCTGCCCCACCAGGACGAGACGCGCACCCGAGATCGCCCCGGCGATCGAGCCGAACGCGTCGATGACGCGCTCCACGCTCTTTTCCCGGTCGAGCCGGCCCACGTAGAGACAGAGCGGTGCGTGCTCCGGGAGCCCGAGGCTGCGCCGGGCCTCCGCGCGGTCGCCGGGGCGGAAGAGCTCGAGCGGCACACCGGTCGGCACCACGGCGATGGGCGCCCGCACGCCGCCGTGCGCGAGGCTCTCGGCAATCCGCGCCGAGGGCGCCACGACGAGATCGGCGGTGTCCGCGAAGCGCGCGGCCAGGCGCACGGCGGCGGCGGCCACCAGACGCTCGGGCAGCGGCACGTAGTGCGCGTACTTCTCGTAGCGCGTGTGGTAGGTGAAGACGAGGGGCCGCCGCTCCGCGCGCGCGAGCCGCCGCGCGGTGACGCCCAAGAGGAACGGGTGCTGCGCGTGGAAGACGTCGAGCTCGAGCTCGCGGGCCGCGCGCGCGAGCCGCCGCGAGAACGGCAGCGGCAGCGCGAAGCCGGGATACGTCGGCGCGGGCGCCGACGGGTAGCGGAACACGCCGGCCGGGTCGGCGTGGGCGCCGCTCCACGCAGGGGCGAAGACCCAGGCGCGATGCCCCTGCGCCTCGAGGCCCCCGCGAAGCGTCTCCACCGCGGTGGTGACGCCTCCCCGGAACGGCAGGTAGTTGTTCGTGAAGAGGCCGATGCGCATGGCGCCGGGTTGCGTGGCGAGGCCAGCCAGGCCCGGCACTAGTCGTCCGCGGCGTTGGGGTCGCGGCCGCGCTCGATCTTGCCGAAGTCCCCGGGCTTGATCGAGTCCAGCCATTCCTTGATCTTCGCCTGGTCGTCGGCCTTGGTGCCGCCCAGCTCCTGCTCCTTGGTCACCTCGACGTTCTTGGCCTTGGCCACGACCTCCTCGTTGACGAAGATCGGCGCCGCCACCCGAAGGGCCAGCGCGATGGCGTCGGAGGGCCGCGAGTCCACCGCGATCTCGGCCGAGCCCAACTGCAGGTGGATCACGGCGAAGAAGGTATTCTCGCGCAGGTCGTTGACTTCCACCTTGGCCACCCGCGCGTCCATGGACTCGAGGATGTTCTTGATGAGATCGTGCGTCATGGGCCGGGGCGTCGAGATCTTCTCGAGCTCGAGCGCGATGGCGTTGGCCTCGAACAGCCCCACCCAGATCGGCAGGGAGCGCTTCTCGTCCTCGTCGCGGAGGATGATGATCGGCATGTTGGAGAGAGGGTCGAGCGCCAGCCCCTTGACCTTCATCTCGAGCCACATGGACGTCCCCTCCCCCAGACCGCGGTGGCGGCGAGTACGCGCTCCCCCGCGCCTGCGCCGGCCAGCTCGCCGCGCAGGCTGTGGGGCAGCGCCCTGGTCACGAGCACGGGCACGGTGCGCCCCATGAGCTCGCGGCCGTGAGCGTCGAAGTTGACCACGCGATTGCAGCGGGTGCGCCCGGTCGCCTCGCCGGGATCCTTCCGCGAGCGCCCGTCGACGAGCACGGGCATGACCCGGCCCTCGAGGGCGCGGCGGCGGTCGGCGCCCACGCGCTCCGCCACCTCGAGCACCCGGGTGTTCCGCTGCGCCTTGACCTCGTCGGGCACCTGATCGGCCATGTCTGCCGCCGGCGTGCCAGGGCGCCGCGAGTAGCGGAAGGCGAAGACGTTGTCGTACCGCACCCGCTCGACGGCGGTGACCGTCTCCTCGAAGTCCGCTTCGCTCTCGCCGGGGAAACCCACGATCAGGTCGGTGGACAGCGCGATGCCCGGAACGGTCTCCACGAGCTCGTCGACCAGCTCGAGATAGCGCTGCCGCGTGTAGCCGCGGTTCATGCGCTCGAGCACGCGGTCCGAGCCGGACTGCAGCGGCAGGTGCAGGTACTCGACCACCTTCGGCACGTCGCGGATGGCCTGCATGAGGCGCGGCGTGAGGTTGTATGGATTGGAGGTGGTGAAGCGGATCCGGTCGATGCCGTCGATCGCGTCGACCTGCTCGAGGAGAGCGGCGAGATCGGTGGGCGGCGTGAGATCGCGCCCGTAGGCGTTCACCGTCTGCCCGAGCAACGTCACCTCGCGCACGCCGGCGGCGGCCAGCTCGCGGATCTCCTCGAGGATGACCCGAGGCGCGTGACTGCGCTCCCGGCCGCGCGTCACCGGCACCACGCAGAACGTGCAGAACTTCTCGCAGCCTTCCATCACGGTGACGAACGCCTTGAGCTGCCCGGGGCGCTCCGGGCGTGCCGTCAGCTTGATCAGCGGCGCCTCGCCCGTCTCGATGACTGACGCGCCCGTCGAGCGCGCCCGCGCCACCATCTCGCCGACCCGGGACACTGCGGCCGAGCCGAAGACGAGATCGACATGCGGCGCCCGCTCCTGGATCTTGCCCTTCCAGAGCTGCGCCATGCAGCCCATCACGCCGATCAGGACCTGGGGGCGCTCGCGCTTCAGCTGCTTCAGCTGGCCCAGCCGCGAGAACACCTTCTCCTCGGCCTTCTCGCGGATCGCGCAGGTGTTGAGCAGGACCAGATCGGCGTCGTCGGGGGTTTCCGTAAGCTCGTAGCGCTCGGCCCCGAGCAGGCCGGCCACGCGCTCGGAGTCGTACTCGTTCATCTGGCAGCCGTAGGTGATCAGATGGAGTTTCGGCATAAAAGACCGGTAGTTACGTTAGCATCGGCGTTCGGGGCTGTCAAATTCGGCGCGCGGTTTCAGGCACTGTCGGCGAAGACGCCCATTCGCCGGAACTTCTCGTACCGCTCGGAGACGAGGGCCTCCGGGCTCGACGATCTGAGTTCGCGGAGCGCGTCGCGCAGGGCGCCTCGCAGGTTCTCGGCCGTCTCCTCCCAGTTGCGATGGGCCCCGCCCACGGGCTCGGGAACCACGCCGTCGATGACGCCCAGCTTCAGGAGATCCGGCGCGGTCACCCGCATCAGCTCCGCGGCCTCGGGCGCCTTGGCGGCCTCGCCCCAGAGGATCGCCGCGCAGCCTTCGGGCGAGATCACCGAGTACGTCGCGTACTCCAGCATGAGGATGCGATTGCCCACGCCGATGGCGAGCGCGCCGCCGCTGCCGCCCTCGCCCGTGACCACGCAGACGATGGGTGTGCCGAGGCCGGCCATCTCGCGCAGGCTCCGGGCGATCGCCTCCGCCTGCCCGCGCTCCTCGGCGCCGAGCCCCGGATACGCGCCGGGCGTGTCGATGAAGGTCACGATCGGCTTGCCGAACTTCGCGGCGAGCTCCATGAGGCGCAGCGCCTTCCGGTAGCCCTCAGGGTGCGGCATGCCGAAGTTCCGCGCGATGTTCTCGCGCGTGTCGCGGCCCTTCTGGTGCCCGATGATCACCACGGGCTCGCCCTCGAAGCGCGCGAGCCCGCCCACGATGGCCTTGTCGTCGCCGAACACGCGGTCGCCGTGGAGCTCCACGAAGTCCTCGAAGAGGAGGCGGAAGAAGTCGAGCGCGTGGGGGCGCTTCGGATGGCGGGCCAGCTGCGCCCGCTGCCAGGGCGTCAGCCCGCCGTAGACCTTCTGCTGGAGCCGGCGCAGCCGCTCCTCGAGCTTCGCGATCTCGTCCTTCGCGCCCTGGGGGTCGTCGGACGCGCGCAGCTCGCTGATCCGGCTCTCGAGCTCGAGGAGGGGCCGTTCGAATTCAAGATCGTCCGGCATACTCGACGAGTATACTGCCCGGCCCGAGGAGCGCTTCGACTTTCGCCACGAGCTCGGCCGCGGGCTCCACGGCGAAGCCCTTGGCGCGCACCACCACCTCCTGCTCGGCGAGCAGGACGTGCACGAAGAGCGGCGTCGCGCCGGGATGCGCCTCGCAGATCTGCCGGACCGCGGCGAGCATCTGATCGACGCCGTCCGGGCCGGGGCGCAGCCGGACGCGGCACGTGTGGGCCGTCGCCTCCCGGCCGGAGCCGCCGCCGCCGTTGCCCGAGCTCGCGCTGCCGTTCGGAGCCGTGCGCACGGCGGCCACCGTCGCCTCGTCGAGCGGCTTGACCTCCTCGACGAGCACGACGCGGCCCTTGTCGCTGTCGTCGATCCGTCCCCGGATGAGCACGGGGCCCCGGTGGCGGAGCGCGACCGAGCACGCCCGGTACGGCTCGGGGAACACCGTCAGCGGCACCGATCCGTCGACCAGCTCCAGCGTCGCGAACGCCATGCGGTTGCCGCTCTTCGTGGCGTTCTCGGTGAGCCCGCTCACGAGCCCGAGGAGCCGCACCTGCGAGGCGGTCGACCGCGCGGCGAGCTCCGCCGCAGAAGCCGTCTTGAGGCGCTGGGCCAGATCGCGGTACTCGTCGAGCGGGTGCCCGGACAGGTAGAAGCCCAGCACCTCCTTCTCCCCGGCGAGGAGCTCCTCGCGCGACCACTCCGGTACCTGCGCGCTGCTGTCGCGGACCGGCGCGGCAGGCGCGGCGCTGGGGCCGGCCAGGCTTTCGAAGAGCGAGCCCTGTCCTTCCTCGCGATCGCGCTGGCTTCGCTGCCCGGCTTCCATGGCCTGATCGAGCCCGGAGAGGAGTCCCGCCCGCGTGCTTCCAAGCGAGTCGAGCGCGCCCGCCTTGATCAGGCTCTCCACCACGCGCCGGTTGACGAGGCGGAGGTCCACGCGGCTGCAGAAATCGGTGAGCGAGAGGAAGGCACCGCCCTCGCCGCGCGCCTTGACGATGGACTCGATGGCGGCGCCGCCGACGTTCTTGATGGCCGCGAGCCCGAAGTGGATGACCGGCCCCGTCACCGTGAAGCGCGCCCCGGACACCGCCACGTCGGGCGCCTCCACGCGGAGGCCCATGCTGCGGCACTCCTCCATGTACTGGACGATCTTGTCGGTCTTCTCCATTTCCGAGGTGAGGAGGGCCGCCATGAACTCGACCGGATGGTTCGCCTTGAAGTAGGCCGTCTGGTACGCCACCAGCCCGTAGCACGCCGCGTGGGACTTGTTGAAGCCGTAGCCGGCGAACTTCTCGATGAGGTCCCAGATCTTCTCGGCCTTCTTGCCGTCGACCTGGTTCGCCCGGCAGCCCACGAGGAACTTCGCCTTCTGCGCGGCCATGAGCTCGCGGTCCTTCTTCCCCATGGCCTTGCGGAGCGTGTCGGCCTCGCCCAAAGAGAAGCCGGCGAGCTCGGCCGCCAGCCCCATGACCTGCTCCTGGTAGATCATGATCCCGTACGTCTCCTGGAGATGGCGCTCCATGAGCGGATGCTCGTACGTGATCGGGGCGCGCCCGTGCTTGCGGTTGACGAACTCCGGGATCAGCTCCATGGGGCCGGGCCGGTAGAGCGCCACCATGGCGATGATGTCCTGGATCCGCGTGGGCTCGAGGCTCCGGAGCGCATCGCGCATGCCCGCGGACTCCAGCTGGAACACGCCGAACGTCCGCGCCTCGGACAGGAGCTGATAGACCTTCGGATCGTCGAGCGGGAGGGCCTCGGGATCGAGCTCGATGCCCTTCGACTCCTTGACGAGCCGGGCCGCATCCGCGATGACGGTCAGCGTCCGCAGGCCCAGGAAGTCCATCTTGAGCAGGCCCAGCTTCTCGATAGGCCCCATGGCGAAGCCCGTGATGAGCTCCGGGCGCTTCGGGTCCTTGTAGAGCGGCACCCGTTCCATGAGCGGCTCGTCCGAGATGACCACCGCCGAGGCGTGCACGGAGGCGTGGCGCGTGCATCCCTCGAGCGCGCGGGCCACGCCCCAGAGCTCGCCGACGCGCGGGTCGCGCTTCACCTGCTCGGCGAGCTGCGGCGACTTCTCGAGCGCGTCGTCCAGCGTGATGTTGAGCGGAAAGCCGGGCACGAGCTTGGCGATGCGGTCCGCCTCGCCGAAGGAGAAGCCCATCACCCGGGCCACGTCGCGGATCACCGCCTTGGCGCCCATGGTCCCGAACGTGATGATGTGGGCGACCCGGTCCGCCCCATAGCGATCGGCGACGTAGCGGATGACCTCGTCGCGCCGGTCGTCCGCGAAGTCGATGTCCATATCCGGCATCGAGATGCGCTCGGGGTTCAGGAAGCGCTCGAAGAGGAGCCCGTAGCCCACGGGATCGACGTTCGTGATGCCGAGGCAATAGGCGACCAGCGAGCCCGCGGACGAGCCGCGCCCGGGGCCCACCGCGATGCCCTGGCGGCGCGCGAAGGCGATGAAGTCCCACACCACGAGGAAGTAGCCGGAGAACCCCATCTTGGTGACGATGGAGAGCTCGTAGCGCAGCCGCTCCACCACCGCGTCCGCGGGCGAACTGCCGTAGCGGCGCTTGAGACCCTCGAAGGCCAGGTGCTCGAGGTACGAGTCGAGCGTGTAGCCGGCCGGCACGTCGTACTTGGGCAGGTGGAACTGCCCGAAGGACAGCGCGAGGTCGCACCGCTCGGCCACCGCCAGCGTGTTGCGGAACGCCTCGGGCACGTCCTTGAAGACCGAGCGCATCTCGTCGGCCGACTTCAGGTAGAACTCCTCGGTGGAGAAGCGCCAACGTCCCGGATCGCTCATGGTCGACCCGGTCTGGATGCAGAGCAGGGTCTCGTGGGCCTTGGCGTGCGCGGCGTCGACGTAGTGCGAGTCGTTGGTGCCGCAGAGCGGCGCGCCGATCTGCCGCGCGATGCGCACGGTGCCCTCGGTGACGCGGCTCTGCTCCTCGATGCCGTGCGACTGGACCTCCATGAAGTAGTGGTCGCGGCCGAACACCTCCTGGTACCAGCCCGCCGTCTCGCGCGCCTTGGCTTCCTCCCCGGCGGAAAGCTGCCGGCTCAGCTCGGAGTTGAGGCAGCCTGAGAGCACGAGGAGACCGTCGGCGTGCTGGGCGAGGAGCTCGCGGTCCACGCGCGGCTTGTAGTAGAAGCCCTCGAGGTAGGCCTTCGACACGAGCTTGATGAGGTTGCGATACCCCGCCTCGTTCCGGACGAGGACGGTGGCGTGGCTCGCGCCTTCGTACCCGCCGTCCTGGCCGGAGCGCTCGAAGCGGCTGCCGGGAGCCACGTAGAGCTCGCAGCCGATGATCGGCTTGATGCCAGCCTGCTTGCACGCGGCGTAGAAGTCGATGGCGCCGAAGAGGTTGCCGTGGTCCGTGAGGGCCAGCGCGGGGAAGCCCAGCTCGGCGGCCCGCGCGATGAGGCCGACGTCCCTTTCCTTCTTCGCCTGCCCGTCCACCCGCTCGATCTTCTCGAGCTGGGCGGCGCCGTCGAGCAGGCTGTACTCGGAATGGACGTGGAGGTGAACGAAGTCGGCGCGCGGCGCGCCGTTCTTCCCTGCGCCGGCTACTCCCATTCGATGGTGCTGGGGGGCTTGGAGGAGATGTCGTAGACCACGCGATTCACGCCCTTGACCTCGTTGATGACCCGCGTGGAGATCCGCTCGAGCAGATCGTAGGGCAGCCGCGCCCAGTCCGCCGTCATGGCGTCCTGGCTCGTCACCGCGCGCAGCGCGATCACCTGGGCATACGTGCGGAAATCCCCCATGACCCCGACCGTGCGCACCGGCAGGAGCACGGCGAAGGCCTGCCAGATGTCGCGCTCGAGCCCGGCGCGGCGAACCTCGTCCTGCACGATCGCGTCGGCTTCGCGGAGCACATCCAGCCGCTCTGCGGTCACGTCGCCCAAGACCCTGATCGCGAGGCCGGGGCCCGGGAATGGCTGGCGCCAGATGATGTCTCGCGGAAGCCCGAGCAGGGCGCCGACCTCCCTGACCTCGTCCTTGAAGAGCTCGCGGAGCGGTTCGATGAGCTTGAACTTCATGTCGGGCGGCAGGCCGCCCACGTTGTGGTGCGTCTTGATGACCGCCGACGGGCCCTTGAAGGACACCGACTCGATCACGTCCGGATACAGGGTGCCCTGCGCGAGCCACGGGATCTCGCCGAGCTTTCGCGCCTCCTCTTCGAACACGGCGATGAACTCGGCGCCGATGCGCTTGCGCTTGGTCTCCGGGTCCGTTACATCAAGCAGACGATCGAGGAATCGCTTACTTGCATCGACATGGATCAGGTTGATCTTGAAAGCGTCCCTGAACGTCGCCACGACGGCTTCGGCCTCGCCCTTCCGGAGGAGGCCGTTGTCCACGAACAGGCACGTGAGCTGATCGCCAATGGCCTTGTGGAGGAGCACGGCCACGACAGAGGAGTCGACGCCTCCCGAGAGCGCGCAGAGCACGCGGTCCGACCCCACCGTCTTGCGGATGGCCGCGACCTCGGTGTCGATGAAGGAGGCCATCGACCAGTCGCGCGTAGCGCCGCAGGCCGACAGGAAGTTGCGGAGGACCGTCTTCCCCTGAGCGGTGTGGGCCACCTCGGGGTGGAACTGCACGCCGTAGAGCTTCCGGCGAGGATCGGCCATGGCGGCCACGGGGCAGTTCTCGGTGGACCCCAGAGGGGTGAATCCCGGCGGCGGCTTCATCACCGTGTCGCCGTGGCTCATCCACACGCGAATGCGCCCCTCGCGCTCCGGCTCGACGCCGTCGAGGAGGCCTCCCCCGCCCGACACGACGAAGTCCGCCGGCCCGTACTCCCGCCGTTCCGCCGGGACGACCTCACCGCCGAGCAGGTATCCCATCGCCTGCATGCCGTAGCAGATGCCGAGGACGGGGATGCCCGCCTCGAACAGGCGCTTGTCCGGCAGAGGCGCGCCCTCGTCGTAGACGCTCGACGGGCCGCCCGACAGCACGATGCCGCGGTAGCCCTGGGAGAGGATCTTCTCGAGCGGCTCCGTGCACGGGACGATCTCGGAGTACACGGACAACTCCCGGATCCGGCGCGCGATCAGCTGGCTGTACTGCGCGCCGAAATCCAGGACGCAGACCTTGTTCACGTCTAGCGCGGCCGACCGAGCTTCTGAGCCTGCTGGAACACCTTGCCTTCGGTCTTGATGGACGGCGCGATGATGAGCTCCGTCTGCTGGAGCTCCTTGATGTTCTGCGCGCCCACCGAGCCCATGCAGGTCCGGATCGCGCCCACCAGGTTGAGCGTGCCGTCCTCGGTGAAGGCCGGTCCGAACAGGATCTGCTCGAGGGGTCCCGAGACGCCCACCCGGATGCGCGTGCCACGCGGCAGGTTCGAGTGCGGCGTGGCCATGCCCCAGTGATAGCCGCGGCCCGGCGCTTCCTGGGCCCGCGCGAAGGCGGAGCCGATCATCACCGCATCGGCGCCGGAGGCCAGGGCCTTGCAGATGTCGCCGCCGGTCGTCATGCCGCCGTCGGTGATGATGGGCACGTAGCGCCCGGTGCGCTTGTAGTAGAAGTCGCGCGCGGCCGCGGAGTCCGCCGTGGCCGTCACCTGCGGCACGCCGAGCCCCAGCACCTCGCGACTCGTGCATGCGGCCCCGGGACCCACGCCGATCAGCATCGCGTCGGCGCCGCACTCCATCAGCTCGAGACAGGCCTCGTAGGTGACGGTGTTGCCGATGATCAGCGGGATCGAGAGGTGCTTCTTGAGCTCGCGGAGATCGACGGGCGTGTACTCGGTGGCGATGTGGCGCGCCGTGGTGACCGTGGACTGGACCACGAAGAAGTCGGCGCCCGCTTCCTCGGCGATCTTGGCGAAGCGCTCGGCGCGCTGCGGAATGGCCGATACCATGACCGGCCCCCCGCCCTTCTTGATCTCCGAGATGCGCTTGTGGATCAGCTCTTCCTTGATGGGCTCGCCGTAGATGCCCTGGATGATCTTGGTGGCTTCCTCGAGGCTGGCGCTGGTGATGCGGTCGAGGACTTCGTCGGGATTCTCGTAGCGGGAGAAGATGCCCTCGAGGTTGAGCACGGCCAGCCCGCCCAGACGGCCCATCTCGATGGCGAGCTTCGGGCTGACGACGCCATCCATGGCGGCCGCGATGATGGGGATCTGGAAGCGATGCCCGCACAGCTCCCACGAGATGTCGACCTCGTTGGGGTTGATCGTGAGCGCTCCGGGAACCAGCGCGATGTCGTCGAAGCCGTAAGCCGCCCGAGCCTTGCGCCCGCGCCCAACCCACATGCCCATGCGCTGTCGTCCTCTCCAGGCCCGATCGGCGTCAGCCCGCCACCAGACCCCGTATATAGAGACCCGTCGCGTCGACCCTACCGTATTTAGGGGAGTATACGAGTGCCCCTTGTGGGTGTCAACCCGCTTTACCCCTAGCGCACGTTCGTCGGATGCGCCTTCTCCCAGAGCGTGCGCAGTCCCTGCAGCGTGAGGTCGAGATCGACCACGTCGATCGAGCGCGAGACCCCGCGCATCTGCTCCGCGAGCCCTCCGGTGGCCACGACTCTCACCTGCGCGCCCATCTCCGCGCGCATGCGCTCCACCACGCCGTCGACCAGGCCCGCCCAGCCGTACATGACGCCGGACTGGATGTTCGTGATGGTGTTGCGGCCGATGGCTTCCTTCGGCTGGAGCAGCTCCACGCGATAGAGCCGCGCCGCCCGGGAGATGAGCGCTTCGGAGGCCGTGACGAGCCCGGGCGCGATGGCGCCGCCGATGAACTCGCCACGCGCGTTCACGCAGTCGAAGGTGGTGGCGGTGCCCAGGTTGACCACGATCAGGGGCTTGCCGTAGAGCGTGATGCCGCCCACGATGTCGCACAGGCGATCGGCGCCGACCTCGCTCGGTGCATCGACCTGCAGGGGCACCGCATCGTTGCGGCCCGGCTCGACCGTGAAGGGCGAGATCCCGAAGTACGACTCGGACATCGCCTCGAGCACCTGCTGCACCGGCGGCACCACGTTCGAGATCGCGACGCCCGTCAGCCGCGGCCGGTCGATGCCGCGGGTCGCGAGGAGCGTCTGAATGAAGACGCCGTACTCGTCGGCCGTCTGCTCCCGCCGGGTCGTGAGCCGCCACGACACGGCGAGCCGCGGGCCCTCGAAGACGCCGATCTTGGTGTTGGTGTTGCCCACCTCAATGACGAGCAGCATCGGCGGCCTCCATGATCACCTCGCCCGTGAGGATCCTCATCGTCTCGCCGCTCTCCGCCCGGATCACCAGCGCGCCGTCGTCGGCAAGGTCGACGACCACGCCGACCCGCCCGTCACCTGCCCTCACCCGGCGCCCGATGCTGTAGGCCCGCTCGAGCCAGGCCTCGCGGAGGCCCGGCAGGCCCGTGTCAAGGAAGCGAGCGTACCAGTCGTCGAGGGCTTCCAGGACCGATTGCCTCGTCTCGCCGAGGTCGCTCACGCGGCCGATCTCCATGCGCACCGAGGTGGCGAGGGTCCGCCACGCGTCGGCGAAGAGAGGCTGGTTGACGTTCAACCCGATGCCCAGGATGACGTGGGCCAGCGTGTCCGGCCCTGAGGTGGCGGCCTCCGGCAAGATCCCGCAGATCTTCCGCTCGCCCACGAGGACGTCGTTCGGCCACCGGATCCGGGCCCGCAGCCCCGCCAGTGCGTGCAGCGCGTCGACGACCGCGATGCCTGCCACCAGAGACAGCCGCGGGGCCTCCTCCGGTCGTCCGGGCGGCCGCAGGATCACGGACATGAGCAGGCTCTCTCCCGCCGCGTCGACCCAGCTGCGGCCGCGCCGGCCCCTGCCGCCGGTCTGGTGCGCCGCGGTGACCACCGTGCCTTCCGGCGCGCCGCCCACGGCCAGGCGGGCGGCCACGATCTGCGTCGACTCGACGGTGCCCAGCTCGTGGATGGTGTGGCCGAGGCGCCGCGAGGGGTCGCGAAGGCTCACTGGAGCCCTGAGAGGCTGGCGCTGAGCTTGGCCAGGATCTGCCGCTGCTCTTCGAGGCGCCCGCGCTCGCGCGTGACCACCTCGGCCGGCGCGCGCTCCACGAAGTCGGGCCGCCCCAGCTTGCCCTCGAGGAAGGCGATCTCCTTCCTCGCGCGCTCGATCTCCTTGCCGAGCCGCCCCCGCTCCGCGGCCACGTCGACGACGCCGGCCAGGTGCACAAACACGTCGATGCCGGAGGCGACCACGTGCGCGGACTGGGGGGGCCGTGTCGCGTCCGGCGCGA